>Ga0210401_10000902_pt1 | contig 35876 bp, 35 predicted proteins | sample IncBWH32MmetaG_FD_150866 | JGI IMG/M metagenome (GOLD analysis project Ga0210401, IMG submission 150866) | Forest soil microbial communities from Barre Woods Harvard Forest LTER site, Petersham, Massachusetts, United States - Inc-BW-H-32-M | ecosystem: Environmental > Terrestrial > Soil >... | reverse complement strand
TAGAAATTGAGGCTGAAATAGGAAGCTGGGTTCAAGCCGGAGTCCATCAAGGAACGGGTAAGACGCGACGAGTCCCGGATGTCGGCCTTGATGATCACGTGCCCAAGGGCGCGCTCCTCCGCCGGTTTCTGCTCGTCGGCAAGAAGGAACTCGTAGAGCGTGCCGTTCACGGCGGAAAGTTCGCGCAGCTTGGGGTTGCCAATCAGGTTGACGCTATCGAGCGCGGAATTCAGGGTCTCGAGGCGACGCATGTCGCGGTGATACCGCAGAAAATCATGCAGGAAGCGGCCGGCAACCCGCGCGCGGTCGGCGCCGCGGCAACTCGCTACTCGCCCGACCGCGGCGTACAAGTTGTTGGCGGAAAGTTTGCCACCTTCCTGAACCAGCCTCTCGACGCGCGAACACTCCGTGCGATCGACCAATGCGTTCTTCAATTGCTGGGGGTTGATGCGCGAGGCGTACTCGGAAAGCAACGGCACAACCTCGTAGGAGGCGATGATGTACTCCATGACCGACTGGTCTTCGAGAAAACGCACCCAGGCCGAGAGCCGCGCCTTCTGCGAGCGGCCTTCTGGCGTCGTTTCGCTTGGCGTACCGCCGCCCACCAGGGCATTGGCATTCTGGGGCGCGTTCAGCCAGGGATCGAGTTCTGCGTCAGCGTCCGGAAGATCGATCTGCAGCGATCGCAGGAATTCGCAGGTGATCTCGCGCATCCGGATAAAGCGGTCGGGATCGCGGTCCCAGTTGCCCAGCATCACGTACTGTTCCGCGCAGAGGTAGTCATCGCGACCGTCCTCGGAGAGCACCAGGCGGTTGATCAGCAGCTTGTGGCCTTCGCTGTCGTTCTCGCCAAAGCGGGAGCGACGCATGCGGGCCAACGTTTCCTTTTCGATATCGCGGAGGAGAAGAAAAAGGTCCTGGCCCGTTTTGCGCTGGATGATCTTCTTGCGTACCTGAAACGTGGCTACGCGCTCCCGATATTCCAGGGCCTTGAGCTGGCGGACGCCTTCATAGCTCTTGAGCATCATGCGGCAACGCTCCAGGACCTGGGCAAATTGCGAATTGAGTTCCATTCGCAGGAATTTCACGACTGCCAGCCGTGCCAGCAAGTCGATGGTGACGTTGTTCTCCGCCTTGGCGCGATTCAGGGCGGATACGTGCAACTCGGTAAGCACGGTTTTGAAATCGGCTGGCTCGGATTTCGGCCCAGGCTTCAACACGTTCGTGAGCTTGTTCAGGAAAGGCGTCCGGGGTGCGACTGAGGGCGCTTCCGCCGCGAGCAGGCCTTCAACATCGCCATGACGTGCAATCAAGCGCGAGATATGGGCGCGCGCCGCTTCGGTGAACTTGGAACTCAGATGAACGTCGTGGCGGAGGTTATCCACTCCAACCAGCAAGCCTTCGAGCGAGAGAGCGGGCGTATAACTCGTCAGCGCCGGTGGAAGAATCTCATCGGAGGAGCCGCCGAGCTTGAAGATGGGGATACGGGGCATGAAGCTCTCAGCGTTATTTCGCTGCCTCTTGCTGCTGGTCGGCTAAGGCCACGCGAAACTGCGGAACAATCAGCGCCTGCTCTACCGTCGGTTCGTTCATGCCGGCCAGACGCGCTGCCAGCAGCTTCGCGTCTTCAGATGCCCCGGTCTGCCGGTAGGCCTTCCACAGCAGCATCATCGACTCGGGACTTTCGTTATCTTCCTGGAGGTGGGCGATGGCTTCCGTATATTTTTCCTGCTCGACCAGCACCGCCCCGGCCGCTCCATGATAGGCAAGCTGGATTACCTGGCTGCGGCTCTGCGTAGCCATGGCTTCGAGCTGGGCGACGGCTTTCCCGGCTACATCCATCGACTTGTTCTGGGCGGCACGCCGGGCCTCGACCTCGAGTACCAATGCGCGCTCTTCCTCGCGATCGCTTTTCGAGATGGGGTGATTCTCGTCAAGGGCATGTTCGGCGGCCTTGAGATGATGCACCGCGTCCTTGTAGTCGGGCGCGCTCATGGCCATGACGCGATTGGCTTCGGCTTCGATCTTCGCCAGGCCCACCGAGTGCGCATGCTTGGCGACTTCGTGCAGGGATTTGTCCACCTGCTTGTGGTTGTTCTCGCGTATCCAGGTAAGCGCACTCTGCAACTCATACTCGACGCGGTCGCTTTCGCTAGTCACAAACACGAGAGCTTTGGCATATTCGTCGCGGGCGTCCGCTTCCCTGCCCATCACGGCGTAGGTGTCGGCCACGCCGAACTCGGAGCCGAACGTGGGATCAACCCGGATCGCCATGCGGTACTTGTCGAGCGCGGCATCGTACTGTCCCGCGGCGCGCAAGATCTCCCCGTATGAGTCATAAGGATTGGGCTGATCGGGCTGCAACTGGACGTAGCGATCCATGAGCGCCGAAGCTTTTTCGAAGTTGCCGCTAAAGGCGTAGGCGTAGGCCAGTTCGTTCAAAGCCGCCGGATAATTCGGGAACAGCGTCACGGCATGCTCCAACACGAAGATTCCCTGCGCGTAGCGGCGCTGATGGACGAGCCAGCGTCCCGCCAGAAAAGCGGTGCGGTAGTCCTGCGGATACATCGCCAATAAGTCGTTCATGGCGGCGATGGCGGGAACGTAGTTGTTTTCCTGAACACCGCTGAGCCAGCGGATCAGCAAACGCTCGCCCGGGGTCACCTTGGGCGCTAACTGCTGAGCGCGGGAACGAGCAGTGACCTGTTCATCGGGATCATGGGTAAGGTGTGCGATCAGCATCTGAGCCTGGGCAAATTTCGGGTCGTGCTTCACGCAGGTGCGAAGATCGTTGACCGCATCGGCACGCCGCAAGGCTTCAAGGTCGGCCATGGCATGCTCGAATTCCCTTCGCGCCGCCGGAGAGGTGGTAGTGACCGGCAGAGTCGCGCTCTTCGCAACCGGCTTCGGAGAATGCGGTTTCGCAGTTGTCGCGTAGGCCGCGGCGCACAACGTCAGCAGCAGGGCAGTCCAGCGCAAGGCACCACCTCGGAAATTACTGATTTCACGCCTGATAGGGTCGAGACTAGCATGTAGGAAAGAGGCCGGAAACGTTACTCAAGTTACTGGCCAAAGGCTTCTGAACGAAGGACGGAAGTTGGCGCGGTTTGGCGACTCCACCTCCGACGCACAATCGTGGGACAGGCGCACACGGGTCGGGTGGAAAAGACTGGATTTCGGATTCTATTGTGCCGACGCTACTCGGCGGCGCTTTTGAGTCGCGGCGCTTCGAACTCGTCACCTTTTTCCCACCCGATGACGCGGGGCAGCGCGGCGGCCTGCCATCCAAGCATGAAGCCGAAGCGAGCCATCGTGCCATCGCCGGTAAAATCCATGTCGGGACGGTACTCGTCGCTGGGCTGGTGGTAGTGCTTCTGGTTGTACTCCTCGTCCTGCTGCAAGCCCCAGGCTTCGTCATGGCCCTTGTATTTCAGGCCTTCATTGACGGAGAAAGAAGGAATCCCGACGCGGGCGAGACTAAAGTGATCAGAACGATAGTAGTGACCTGCTTCCGGATGGGCATCCGGGCGAATGGCGAGGCGGAAATCTTTCGCCGTGGCTTCCACCGTGCGATAGAAGGTTGTGCGCTCGGCTCCCGACACCTCGACTTCTTCCGGAGACCCGAGCGGCGGTAGATCGTCGTAGTTCAGATCCAGGGTGATGTGCGCTGCCGGAATAGGAGGATGCTTGCCCAAGTACTCCGACCCGAGCAATCCCTGTTCCTCGCCGGTCACCGCAGCAAACAGGATGGAACGGTGGGGTTTCTCGGCTCCCTGCCCAAAAGCGCGCGCTAATTCGAGCAATATCCCGCAACCGGTCGCATTGTCGTCGGCGCCGTTGTAGATGTTGTCTCCCGGCATGTCGGGCCGAATGCCGAGATGATCGTAATGCGCGGTGTAAAGAACGGCTTCGCTCTTCAGCTTCGCATCGGAACCGGGCAGGATAGCAACCACGTTGTTGGATTCGAAAGGGCGAATCTTGCTGACGAGGTGAGCGCGGAGCTTGGCTGCGAAAGGCACGGGCTTGAAGTTGCGGGACTGCGCATCGAACATCAGCTTGTCGAGATCGAAGCCCGAAGCGCCGGCCAGTTTCTTAGCCACTGCCAACTGAATCCAGGCAGCCGCCTTGAGCTTGGGGGATCCGTCGAGTTTGAGATAGGACTTTTCCCCGGAGTTGGAATTGCGAACGACGTCCCAAGGATAGCTGGCCATCTCGGCCTGATGAATCAGGATCGCGCCCACGGCCCCGCGGCGGGCCGCTTCCTCGTACTTGTAGGTCCAGCGCCCGTAATAGGTGAGCGCCTTCCCTTTAAAGAATTTAGGATCTTGTGACGGAGGCTCGTTCACCAGCACCAGGAGCACCTTGCCCTTGACGTCGGTGTCCTTGTAATCGTCCCAGTTGTACTCGGGCGCGTGAATGCCATAGCCGACAAAAACAATGGGAGCATCGATATCGGATTGCGGCTGCTGGGTCTGGTCATAGGCGACATAGTCGTCGAGGACTTTCAGCGACATAGGCGCTCCGTTGGCAGGGACCAGCGAAAAAGTCGTCTCAGCGGCTGGGGTAATACCGACCATGGGAACCTTCTGCATGTAGGTCCCGTTGTCACCCGCTGGTTTCAGTCCATAAAGCGCGTACTGGGTCGCAATGTATTCGGCAGCGATGTCGCCCCCGCGCTGACCGGTGCCACGGCCTTCCAACAGATCGTGGGAAAGAAAGCGCACATGAGCGCGGATGCGCTCGGCGCTGATAGTCTCCATCGCGGCAAAGGCAGCCGAGGACGGACGCGGCGCGGGAGCAAGGGTGCGTGCCGGCTGAGCCGGGTTTTGCGCGGCTGCCAGGGCCACCAAGCATAAAAAAGACAGAATAAGGGTCTTGCGCATGGTTCGATTGGAACTCCTGAATGAAAGCTAAAGGTGTATTGGATTACCTCTATTGTAAGGGAAGAACTGGCCCGGGAAAGTGCACGGAGGAGTCGATACTTGCGTTATCAGGAATGGGGACAGGAACTCCCGCTTCTGACGTTTGTTCTTTATTTTGTTGGTGGGCCGCGGACCGCGGACTCAGTTTTTGGAGCTTCAACCAGCGCGAAAATCGCGCACATCTTCGTTGGGACGAAAAAGGAGAGGCGCGGTCATCGCGCTGTGCTCCGCCATTTTGCGGTTGATCTTCTCAAAATCCGCCTTGAACCAGCCCACGCTGGTGAGCGTGATCTCGCCGTCGGGATCGATCCAGAAGATGGTAGGGACGTTGGTCAAGCCGTAGGCACTGGACACCGGGTACGGGATGTCATCGGTGAGCATCGGGAAGGTGATGCCGAACTCACGGGCAAAGGCCGCCGTATCCTCCGCGTTATTTTGCGAGACAGCAATCAGTGACACGTTTCCCTTCTTGTAGGTCTGGAACAGGCGCTCATAGAACGGCAAGGCGTATTGGCAGGTTGGGCAGGAGATCTTGAGGAAAACCACAACAGCGGGTCCGCGTTCGAGCAGGCTGGCAAGGGATACGGCGTCGCCGGCCAGAGACTTCAACTTGAACTCAGGCGCGGTAGCGCCGACTGCGAGAGCAGGCATCGATCGTTCCTCCCGAATAAATGGCGGAATTTATCCCTCATCTTAGATGAGATTAGGACGAAAACGGCTCCAGGCGGAGGTAACCGGGTTCGAACTACCCAGCGCCTCAAGGATTTCTCCGGTTCGCCGATAGGAAAGGGGTGGCTTCCTCTCCAGCGCTTCAATCCGTCGCCGCGTCCAAGCAGCTGTTTCGATTTGTCGCCCGTCAACCCATTCTGACCCGGGAGCAAAAGGTTTTCGGGTATGAATTGCTGTTCCGCGACGGGGTCGAGAATGTTTTCCGGTCGAGCGATCCCGAGGCGGCCGCGCGGAGCACCCTCGACAGCACGCTGCTGATGGGGTTCGACGTGCTCTGTGACGGCCACAAAGCCTTCATCAATTGCACCCGCGACTTGCTGCTCAAGGATGGCATCACCCTGCTGCCTGCCGAACAAACGGTGGTGGAGATCCTGGAGCAGATTGAGCCGGACGATCTGGTCGTCGCGGCCTGTTTGCGGCTGAAGTCGGGAGGCTACACCATCGCGCTCGACGATTTTGTAGCCAATGATCCACGGGAGCCGCTGGCTCCGCTCGTGGATATTTTGAAAGTGGACTTCGAGCGCACCAATCGCACGGAACAGATCGCCCTGGTGAAGCAGTATGCTCCGAGCGGCCGCCGGATGCTGGCGGAGAAGGTGGAAACGCAGGACCAGTTCGCGGCCGCGCAGGAGATGGGCTACGTCTACTTCCAGGGATATTTCTTTCGCCGCCCGGAAGTACTCAGGGCGCGCGAAATTCCGACCAATCAGATGAATTATCTGCGGCTGCTGGCGGCGGTGTCGAAAGACGAGATGGACCTGCGGGAAGTGGAACAGATCATCAAGACGGAAGCATCGATTCTGTACCGTCTGCTGCGCTATTTGAACTCTCCCATCTTTGGCATGCGCAATGAGATCCATTCCATACGGCATGGGCTGGCCATCCTGGGCGAGCGCGAAATCCGGCGCTGGATCCGGCTGGTGACGCTGGTTTCCGCCGGAGAGCAGAAATCTTCTGACCTGGTGCTGTCGGCGCTGGTGCGGGCACGGTTCTGCGAGTTGGTGGCTTCGAAGATTCCACGAACGCAGTCGGATTTATTTTTGGTGGGAATGGTTTCGATGATGGACGCGATCCTGGAAATCCCGATGGAGGAGATCCTGGATAAGATCGCGCTCGACAAAGACACCAAGAGCGTGCTTTCGGGCACGGGCGGGCGTTTGCAGCCAGTCTACCAACTGATGCTGGCGCAGGAGGCCGGCAAGTGGCAAGCGGCCAAGGAGTCTGCGGAGCGGCTGCACATCACCGAGAGTGAAACCGGTGAAATGTGGTGGCAGGCGATGCAGTGGGGGCGCCAGGTCAGCACCGGGGGCTAGCGTCGTCAGCGGTTCGGATATCAGTTGCAACCTTGGCAAATGCAAGCGAGCGAACCAAACCGCATCTGCGCGAAAGTGAGGGATAGAAGGCAGCACCTCTGTGCAAAACTGCCGCCACTTTGGACTTGCACTCGCAACGGAGCACAGCGTAGCATATAAAAGTTCCCAATGGCCACGCTTCCGTGCTGGCCCTCGGCGCCAACTAACTCCAGGCGCTTAGACGGAAAAGATCATCAAGATTGTTTTTCCAGTCGCAACGGGGTTCTCGCGCATCCTAAGTATCGCGCGAGACTGGGGTGCTACCTCTTTAGCGACGCAGGGCAGTACGAGAACGCAACTCCCTCATTAAAGAAGCCGGGGAACTCTAAGAGAAAACCTATGAATGCAGGACCGGGACATCCCTCCGGTGGAGGAGGGAGAGGCAGACGGCGGCGCGGCCGGCGTCCACCCAACCATCGCGGCGGAGGACAGGGCCGCGACCGCCAGCAGACTGGCGGAGGTATCTACAGCGCACCCATGGATCACAGCTATCGCGCTGTGCTTGGCCAAGATAACGGCCACAAACCAAGTCGCGGCCTGCGGCCCGGCTTCGCTCCGAAGTACCAGCCGGCTGATCCGGAGCCGCTTCCAGTGCGGGAAGACGCAGGCTCACGCATCTTTGCGTTTGTCGACGATCTATTCTTTCTGGCGAAGATTCAGGAAACAGCACGCAAGATGAATGTCAAGGTCGAGTTCGTCAAAACCGACAAAGACCTGCTGGAGCGCATGAAGCAGAATGGCGAGGAAAAACCCTCGTTGATCATCTTCGATCTGAATAACGTGAACGCCAAGCCGCTGACCTTGATTCCCAAGCTCAAAAGCAAGCTGAAGAAAGGGACTTCCATTATCGGATTCCTGTCGCACGTGCAGGGGGATCTGAAACAGAAGGCCCATGAAGTTGGGTGCGACATGGTGCTGCCCCGGTCTGCTTTTTCGCAGAACCTCCCTCAGTTGTTGCGGCGGCATGGAGCGGCAGAGGAAGAATCCGGCGTGCAGTAGTGGGCTTCCGCGTTGTGCGCCGGCTGTCGATTTTTTTTCGAGGAAGTATCCTTCGGAACATCTAGACACTGGGTGCGCGTCTCGCTTTAACCGCACCCTACCCTGGCGGCCATTTCATATCGCGTCCCCCGAGCAGGTGGACATGCATGTGAAATACGGACTGCCCCGATTTCGGACCTACGTTCAGTACGGTGCGATAGCCGTCTTCGATTCCGCGCTGGCGGCCGATTTCGGCAGCCACCAGATGGAGCCGACCTAGAAGTTCCGCATCTTCTTTTTGCGCTTCTTTCAATCCCCGTACATGCTTCTTGGGAATCACCAGTACATGAGTGGGTGCTTGCGGGTTGATGTCTTCGATAGCGAAGGTGTGCTCGTCTTCGTAAACTTTTTTGGCGGGAATTTCGCCGTCGATGATTCGGCAGAAGAGACAGTCGGTCATGGGCAGGTTCCAAGGTGACAGGTGACAGGTTGACTGCTGATTTCGATTAAATCTCTACGACTGCAGACGGCGTACAAACTCTTAATCCAACCTCACCAAATATACCGAACCTTCCGGAGTGGCGGTCTCGCGGATGAGATCTTCGGCGCGTTTGCGGTCATCGTTCAGGACACGCACTCGCACCCACCAGTTGCCCGTGGGACTGGCAAACTTTGCGACGTTCGCGGTTTGATAGCGGCGTGTCAAATGATCGGCGAGGTCGGACGCTTGTTTCTGATTCTCGAACGAGCCGATCTGTACCGCCCAACGGCCGCCGGTAGTAATCGAAGCTGGGGTCTGCATCACTTCGAGTTTGACGCTGGCCACGCCCGGCTGCCAGATGTCGAGGCGCTTTGCGGCCGCATAGGAAACATCGAGTATCCGCCCGTTCACAAACGGCCCGCGATCGGTAATGCGCACCAGCGCGGAGTCGCCGGTTTTGAGATTGGTCACACGAACGATCGATCCCAGGGGCAAGGTCCGGTGAGCGGCCGTCATGGCATGCATGTTGTAGACCTCACCATTGGAGCCGCGACGGTTGTGGTACGGGGCACCGTACCAGCTCGCTAACCCGGTTTCCGTCAGCAGGGGAACAGCGTCGGCGGGGACGGAAAGAACCTCGCCAGTGGTGATATCCCGATCGCGAGGTGTTTCCGCGGTCTTCGCCGGAGCCGAAGGCTTTTCCGTTTCAGCAGGCGGCGCGGGCGCCGGAGGAGGCGGAACATCAACCCGCGCTTGTTTGTGGCGGGCACAGCTGGTCAGGAGAGCGCAGGCGAGCGCAGCCCCAACGAAACCAATTCGCTTGCGCATCATTCCGTCTTCTTTTCGTGGCTGCTGGCCTTGTGCTTGTCCATGATTTCGGCAAGTTCCTGGAGTTTGCCGGCCGCAATCCTGAGGGCCTTGGAAGATCGATCGCGAACCGCGGGAACTACCTCGCGGTTGAGATAATCGATCAACTCAGTACTCTCTTTCTCCAGGCGTTCTGCGGCTTCAGAGACCGTCTTATTGACGCGTGCTCCGGTTTCGTTCATTTTTCGGTTGAAATCGCTCATACTGCTCCTCGGCGTGTGGCGCACGGGATGGAAGTGGCGAATCGAGTCTTTTTATTATTCTTGGCGGCGGGTCCGCGGTCAACCACGATGCACCCGGCATGGTACCTCGGCCACGCCGGCAACCCGATCTTTGTTTGGTGTTTGGTTTAAAATCTGCCTCATGAGGCTCGGGTTGCAGGTTCCGCTATGGATATCGTTGTTGCTGCTCTCAGCCTGCACAGTTTACAGCGAACATCCGGTCAAAACCTTCAGCGACGCCACGGGAGGCGAAGGGCTCGAGCGGGCCTTCTGGCGGGCTGTGCAGAAACAAGACTGGAAGGATGTGGAGCGGCATCTCGCTGGGAATTTTGTTTACGCCACTCCGGGGAAAACGCTGGAGCGCGCCGAGGCTCTGGAAAATTTCCAGCAGATGCAGATTCAAGAATATTCGATCGGCGAGCTGTCGACCGAGATGAACCGCGACGCTTTTGTGGTGACCTATGCGGTCACACTGCGCGGAACAAGGCACGGCCAGGCATTTCCCGATCAACCGCAGCGAAGCATGTCGGTGTGGCAGCAACAAAAGGGTGGTTGGGTGATGATCGCGCATACCGTGCTGGGAACCGCGACTGAGTAGCACTCCCTGATTCATGACTCGCAGAAAACCTTCGTCCAGACGCCGAGTCGAACAGTCGTGGCCGAACCGTGATGCTGAACCACCACGGTTCGCATCTGCATTGCTGGCATGGTACGACGCGAATGCACGGGATCTTCCCTGGCGCCAGAACCGAGATCCGTACCGCGTCTGGCTGTCGGAAGTGATGCTGCAACAGACTCGCGTCCAGGCGGTGCTTGAGCACTATCGTCTGTTCCTGAAAAAGTTTCCGACGGTGCATAAACTGGCGTCGGCGCGAGAGCCGTCGGTGTTGGCGGCATGGAGCGGCCTTGGCTATTACCGGCGCGCACGGATGTTGCACGCAGCGGCAAAAGTCGTGGTCCGAGAACTGGGTGGGAGATTCCCGACCGACAGTGAAGGATGGCGAAGCCTGCCCGGTATTGGACGCTACACCGCGGCGGCGATTGCCAGCATCTCGGCGAACGAAGCCACCGCCGTGGTCGACGGCAACGTCGAGCGGGTCGTATCCCGACTCAGGGGAAAGACGTTGGCTGGAGAGGCGGTCTGGGAAAACGCGAACGGTCTGCTAGATCGCACGCGGCCTGGCGACTTCAATCAAGCCATGATGGAACTGGGCGCCACTATTTGCCTGCCGCGACAACCGAGATGCCCGTTGTGTCCGGTGATGGACTACTGCTCGACGCGCGGGGAGTTGCCTTCGCGCCGCGTCGCCCCTGTACAAAAGAAGCGCATTGCAAACTTCGGCCTTTCGCGGACGGAAGATCAGGTTTTCCTGGTGCGGCGCGGAGCTGGCGCTTCGCTCATGCCTGGGATGTGGGAACTTCCGGAGTTGCCCGCGCCGAATGGCGGGAAGCCGCTATTCTCGCTGCGGCACTCGATCACGGTCACCGATTACGCAGTTCACGTGGTTGAGATGAATTCTCCCGAGGAGTTCGAAGGCGAATGGGTGGCTCACTCGCGACTCAGTTCCCTTCCACTGACCGGCCTGGCGCGAAAGATCTTGCGACGCGCGGAGATGTTGTGAGCCGATCGCTGTTCAGGAAAACACCGCGCTCAACTTTCTTGGCGATCTTCGTTGCATTGCTGGTTGCGCTGTCGCTCCAGCGAATCCGGCGTGAGTTTCCGGTACAGGCGACTACTCCGCAGCCGGCCTCGTCGAACGCTTATCTTGGCTTCGATCGCAACGACTATCCTGGTGATGAAAATCTTGCCGCGCTTCGGCGAACGTTCGCCTTTACGGGCTATTGGCTAAACGCGCCACCTGGAGCAACCAGCAACCCATGGACAGGAAAACGCGAGGTGGTTAAGAACGCTGGGTTTGGGTTCCTGGTGTTGTTCAATGGGCGCCTCGATGCGGAATTGAAAAAGGCCGATCCGCAAAGTTTGGGACACTCCGACGCGACGGCAGCCCTTGAGTCGGCACAACGGGAAGGCTTTCCGAAGAACACCGTAATCTTTCTTGACCTGGAAGAAGGCGGCCGCATGCTGGCGGAACAAAACGCGTACATTTTCGCCTGGGTGGACGGAGTGAACCGTGGCGGCTTCCGCGCGGGTATCTACTGCTCTGGAATCTCCGCCATTGAAGGAAGCGAGACGGTTATCACCGCAGAAGACATTCGACAGCATGCCAATGGAATGCCGATCGTGTACTGGATTGCGAACGACGCCTGCCCGCCTTCCCCCGGTTGCGCATTTCCCCAGCGTCCCCCGTTGCCACAACAGGGCGGCGTGAGGTTCGCGGAAGTGTGGCAGTTCGCGCAGTCCCCGCGGCGAAAAGATTTCGCCCATGGGTGTCGTGGAACCTACGCCAGGGATGGAAACTGCTATCCCCCGGACCTGGGGGAGCAAAAGCTATTCGTCGACATAGACGCGGCCGGTTCGCAGGATCCGTCCGGGGGCCGATGACGAAAGAAAATGGTGGGCGCTATAGGATTCGAACCTATGACTTCCACCGTGTGAAGATGGCACTCTACCGCTGAGTTAAGCGCCCAACCGTTTCCATTCAAGCAGTTGCAGCCGAATCCGTCAACCCCGCGCAGGGCGTCTCAGATTGAGTGCGCTCCGGGACCGACTGGTGTGCTGGTTGTAAACATCAGTTGCGACGGGGGCGAGTTCGTAGCACAATAGCCGCTCTGTGGGGTGGCGCGTCCCCCGCGCCCCAGGATACGACGGTGCCATTGGCGAGCGCCGCGTGACTTGTATGCCCCGGGCCTAACCTCGGACCAACGGACTATGGATTCCAATCTGCCAGCAAAGATCGGCAAGTACGATGTCATAGAGGTCATCGGACGCGGGGGGATGGGCGTCGTCTACAAAGCCAACGATCCCCATCTCGATCGGATTGTCGCCATCAAGATGATCACCAGCGGGTTTGCCGAGAATCCCGCTCAGTTGAAACGCTTTTTCGTGGAAGCCAAATCGCTCGCCAGCCTGGTTCATCCCAACATCGTGACCGTGTACGACCTGGGGGACTTCGACGGCAATCCGTACCTGGTCATGCAGTATCTCGAAGGCGAAGATCTGGATACCGTGCTGGTGTCTCGCCGGTCCCTCAGCCTGCTCGACAAGATGAACATCATCACCCAGATGTGCGAGGGGCTGAGCTATGCGCACCGGCGCAATGTCGTACACCGCGATATCAAACCTGCCAACATCATGCTGGCCAGCGACGGCGTAATCAAGATTTTCGATTTTGGCATCGCCAAGGTCGGCGACCCGAGCGCAACCAAGAGCGCCTCGCAGATCATGGGGACTCTGTACTACATGTCGCCGGAACAGGTGAATGGGCGACCTGTCGATTGGCGCAGTGACCTGTTCTCTACGGGCGTGGTTCTGTATCAACTGGTGACGGGACACCTTCCCTTCGAAGGGGAGAGCACGACCACCACGCTGCTGAAGATTACGCGCGAGCCGCCCCCGCCGTTAGCGAATTTCCTTTCAGTCTATCCCCCGGAACTGGAAGCCATCCTGCAGCGGGCATTGGCCAAGGATCGGGAAGATCGTTATCAATCGGCGGATGAGTTCGCGCTCGATCTGCGCCAGTTGCAGGGGCACCTCAAGCAGGAGCTCATTGCGCGCAACATGGAGGAGGTCGCGCTGCTGATGGAGCGCTCCGACCTGCAAAAAGCGAAGGAGCGGCTGGTTCAGGTTCTCCGAATCGATCAGCAGAATACGAAGGCGAATCAACTTCTGCGCGAACTGCAAGTGCGCATGCAGAGAGAGGAGGTGGATGGGCAGGTTGCCATGTTGCGGGAGCGAGCCGCCGAAGCCCTCGAGCACGATCAGTTTCAGGCCGCGCAGGAAGCTGTGGATCGGGCGCTGGTTCTGGATAAGAACAATACCGACCTGCAGAATCTGCGCGAGGAGGTTCGGCAGGCGTCGGTGCGCGCCGAGAAACTCCATATTGCACTCAAGTGCGCCGAAGCCGCTCACAACGAGGGACGTCTGGATGAGGCAAAGCAGGCAGTGGAAGAAGCGCTGGCTCTGGCTCCGGATGATTCGCATGCCAAAGGTCTGTATCGGCTGATCCACCGGGAATGGGTGGAACGATCCCGTCAGAAGCAGATGGAGAATTTCGTGGCGGCGGCGCGGCAGGAGATTGCGGCGCGCCGATTCACCGCGGCGCTTGAGATTCTGCAACAGGCGCAGACGCTTGATCCCGACGCCCCGCAGGTGCAGGCATTGCTGGAGTCGGCGGTCACCGGACAAACCCAGGAGCGGCGCCGCCGGGAAATTGAAGCAATCTCCCGGCGCATCGAGGATGCGCTCAACGCGGACGATTACCGGACCGCGTGCCGGGAGGCGAGTGACGGCCTGGGCCGTTTCCCTGGGGACCGAAGCCTCCTGAAGCTGCAGGCTCTGGCCGAAAAACAGCGGCAGGCGGCTGAGCGCAAGCAGTTCGTCGATGAAAAGCTGGCACAAGCCCGCCAGATGTTGCAGGAAAAACGAAATAACGAGTTGCTGGTCAGCCTGGAAGCAACCCTGGCGGAAATCGGGCCTGAACCGCGTCTTGAGTCATTGCTTTCCCTCGTCAAGGAAAACCTGGAGCGGGAACGTATCGAGCAGCAGAAAAGCGAATGCTTGAGGAAAGCGACGGATTTGCTGCAGAACCAGGAGTATGACGAAGCGATCGCCATGCTGGAAGCCAGCGCGAAAGACTCGCCTGACGATCCGGAAATCGCAGAACTGCTTGAACGTATTCGCGCGGAACGGTCCGATTTGGTCAAAGGGGCGATCAAACGGTCGCAGCAGGAATCCTCCCTCGACCTGCGTTATCGCATTCTCGAGGAAGCGCTGGCCAAGACGCCGAATGAACCTGAACTTCAGGAACAACTGGATGGGGTGCAGTGGCTGGGCCGGCTGATCGCCTCAATCGCGAACGAAGCCCGCACCCTTGAGCAATCCCATCAATACGACCAGGCGCTGGCGAAATGGGAGTCGCTGCGCTCCACCTATAGCCACTATCCGGAACTCGACGGAATCATCGACCGGGTCACGCGTCTTCGCGACGAGGCAAAAGCGGATGCTCGATCGGTTTGGATCAGCAAGATTCAGAGCGCTCTGATCGCCTGCGATTACGCGCAAGCCATCACCGCGCTGGCCGAAGCCGAACAAGACTTCCCATGGGATTCCGATTTCATGGAATTCCGTCAAAAAGCGGAAGTGGGCGCAAAGCTCCGCGCGAAAGCGGAGAAGGCGCTGAACGAGGGCCGGAAGCTTCTCGCCAACGAGCAGTGGGAGCAAGGAGCCGATGCCGTCGTTCGCGCTTGCCAGAGTGCGCGCGAGGACCGCGTCATTCAGGAACAGGGGCAAACCGAGTTGGTGGCGCAGTCCAAGGCGGTCCTCCAAAGAAACTGGCGTGCCGCCGAATCACTGCTCGCGAGGCTGGCCCAGCTTCACCCGGATTTTGCCGTTCCTAAAGAATTGCAGGCTCGAATCGCCGAGCTCAGGCGTGAAGAAACTCTGAAAGATGCCCTGAGTGCGGCCAAGAAGAAGCAGCTTTCTGGAGACTTGCGCGGCGCGGTCAAGGCCGTGCAAGAGGCGCTCGCTTCGTATCCTGACGAGACACGACTGCTGTCTCTGCGGAACAGTCTGGAGGAGCAGATCCGCCAGGCCGAGGAGAAGGAACGGCAGGAGCGTGCCCGAGCCGAGAAGGAAGCCTTCGTTGCGGGAGTCTTGCAGCGTGCCGAACAGGAACGCTCGCTCGACAGCCGGGTTCGGATTCTTGAGGCGGGGCTGCGAGAGCAACCCGGCGAAAGCCGCATTCAGCAGCGGTTGGAACAAGCTCGAGACCTGAGCAGAAAAGTCACGTCCCTCGCGGAAGATGCGCGCAGCCTGGAGCGCGAACGCAAATATGCGCAGGCTTTGGCGAAGTGGGAATCGCTGCGTGCCGTGTTCCGCGATTATCCCGATGTAGACCGGGAGCTTGAGCGGGTCAAGACGCTGCAACAGCGGGTCCTTGCGGAAAACCGCGGAAATCTTGCACGCCAGCTCAGAGCCGCGCTCGATGCCTGCGACTTTGAAGCAGCTGAGCCGTTACTGGCTGAAGCGAAACGCGAGTTCCCCGGAGACAAAGAATTCGCCGCGATGGAGGCGAAGGTCAACGACGGCGTTGAGCGCCGAGCCAGGGCCATGAAGCATCTGCGAGAAGCGCAGAAGGCTGCTGAGAAGGCGAAGTGGTCGAAGGCGGCTGAATCCTTCCGGCTTGCGAACGAGTCGGTAAGTGCTGATATCGTGGTCAACGACGCAACCTTCCGGGGACTGTTTGAGGCGAGTCGAGCGGCCTTGCGCGACGACCCCGATGCGGCCGAGATGCTGTTGAATGAAGCCCAACGGGTGAATCAGCAATCTTCCGAGATCGCGCCTCTCTACGCCAACATTCAAGCGCAGAAGCGAGCACGAGGCATAGAGGAGTGCTCGAATGCGGCAAAGCGCATCTGGACCGCAGGTGATCTTGAGGGCGCGTTCCGTGAATTGGATCGGGGACTAGGGAAGTATCCGGATGAAGCGCGGCTACTGCGACAACGGAAGGACATCGAGGATGAGGCGCGTGCGCTGGCGGAGAAAAAACGGGTGGTGCGCGCCCCGGGACCGCGTCGGGCACCGACCCAGCCTCTACAGTCAACCAGCCCCGATGAACAGCCGCAACCAGCCCAGGATCGGCCTGCCAGCGTGAGCGGGCGCGAGGTTCCAACCGCGCCGCCCGTTCCATGGCCCCAGAACACCGAGGTCGTTGCCAGCTCGAATCCACCGCTCGAAAAGACGATGAGGCCGCCGGCGAGCAATGCCGCTGAAATGACCACGATCGATATGCCCAGCCCGGGCCCGCAACGAACCGAATTTGTGCCGACCACGTTCGACGACTCGCTTCGCACCATGATGATCGACCCGACTGGGGAACGAAGCGCCGAGTTGCATGCGATTGAGAAGGAGCTGGTCGTTTTTCTTGGTCCGTTGGCGCGGGTCGTGGTGAAGCGGGCGGCCGCGAAAACAACCGATTCCGACGAACTGTGGAGAATCCTGGCGAAGAGCCTCGAACGTGAATCGGACCGCGACGCGTTTCTTGCGCGCCGCGAAGCATTCCATCGCAAGGGATACAAGCCGCCCGCCGCGCCGCCACTGCCGGCGGCACCATTGACAACTGCGATCAATCCTGCGTCCGCACTGGGAATCACTCCGGAAGCGATCGATCACGCGGCGCGGGCGCTTGCCACGCATGTGGGCCCGATTTCCGGAGTGTTGGCGAAAAAGGCGGCGCAACGCGCCGACAGTCTCCGCTCGTTCTACGTGCTCCTGTCCGAGCATGTACAAAACGGGAAAGACCGTCGCCGCTTCCTGCGCGACGCCGGCTTTCCCGATGCGTAATTCTGAAACTTCTTCTGTTTTTCGAGACTGACCGAGGGCGTCTAAGTCTCGAGCATCTTGATTGCTTCCACCAGACTCTTGCGCATACGGCGGAAGGATTCCGCGAGATCCGAGATCTCATCCCTGCTGGAGATCTCGAAATCGGGTGCCTCGAGGTTGCCCAGACTCACTTCGTTCGCGGTCTTGGACAACTGGTTGACGGGCCGAATGACCAGGTAGAACAACATCATGTTGAGAGCTAGCACGAGAACGATGAAAACCGCAGCCAACGACGTCATGAAGACCGCGAACACGCTCCTGGCACGTTGCACGGGAAGCTTTACGGGTGCGGTGACGATCTGCGCTCCCACGACGTCGTTCAACTTCCAGCCAAATCCGTTGTCGCTGCCGTAGCGCTCGATCACCGTGCGTGGCGCAGTGTCGGCCGTGTCGTGACAGTCCAGACACTTGGCGTCTTTGATCCTCAGCGGACGCGCCATGTACATCGCCTTGCCGCTGGGCGTCTCCCGCTCGCCCACCTGCTCGGTGAGATCAGGAGATTGGCGGAACACGTTGACAACGTCAGCTTCCCAGTCGGTGGCACGATCCATGGGATTGGTGGGATTGAGGGTCGCTTCTTTGTAAGCGTATTCGGGGAACTTCTTCTTCAACTGCCCGAAATACTGGTTCGCCGAATACGCGGGCACGATTTGTGGCAAGAACGAATACTTGATCTGGGTTTCCAGCAGAGGCTTGATCTGGGTTGTCGTATAGGCGCGTACGGCCAGGGCCGCCTCCATCATGATGCGCGCATTCTCGATGATCTCCTCTTTCGCGTTGCGCTGCAGCAGGCGGTTGGTAAAGTATCCCACTGCGCCAAAGCCAACAGCGAAGACAAGGAAAAGCACAAGGTTAAACTTTACGATCAGTTTCATAATCGTTACCTCCCCGGTGGCGATGTTGTGTTTCCGGCGGGCGCCGAGGGGGAATTTTGATATTTCTCTGGGTGCAGAACGCGATCCCATTCCGGGTAGTCGCTAATGTGCCGCTCTACCTCTTTGCGAAAGTCAGCGTCTTTCAGACGCGGTTGGAAGCGCTCCTCAAGACTCCGGCGCCACGTTCTTCCGAACTTCATCCAAGGTTCGATTTCGGCGTAGGTTACATCGTGATCGTGCCTGGGCTCGGCGGGTTTCTTGCCGGCGAAATGCGACAGTCGCGGAGGCAATGTGTCCCGGAATGGTCGCGGCATGCCATCCACAAAGGCCGCGTCTGGCCGGGGATTCACCGCCACAGTTTTTGAGGCGTGATGGGTCAGAAACTGACCACCCTTGGCGGCGATGAGATGACTACCTTCGCCGCCCTCGATGTTGGCGGCGCCTGATTCAACGAAGATCTCCGCCAATCCCGGCTCAGCATGCAAAATCACGGCACCACTTTTGGAAGATGCAGTGAGCAGGGGACTTACGTAGCGATAGCCTCCGCCTCCCTGCCCCGATTCCCCCTTGAGCCAACCGCTCATCAGCATCATCTCCCCCCCCTTGTGCACCCACACGCGGGTCGAGGGACCGATGGCCGCGATCGTTCCTGCGACGAACTCGGCCTGTACGAAGGCTGGCGAGCCGGTTTCGACGATATCCCCAGTCTCGAATCGCATGCCCTCGACTGCCCGCAGAACCGCCGTTCCCCGGATTACCCTCACGGAGCCTTCCAGCAACGTGAAGGTGCCCAGTTCCTCCGCACGTGCAGCGGTTGGCAACAGCGATAACAGAAAAACCAGCAATGCGCGGAGCATGCGCCCTCTGTGGAAGGGATGCGTTCGAAGACAAGGGCCCGGACTAGCGAGGCGCAATACTAGAAACGAAGGGATGCTATGTCAAGAGCGCACCTGCACTTCTCTAAGCCAGAGTCTCTTTCGATGGTGAACCGGGCAGGTCTGGCGAATCATCGGGCGGTCAGCAAAATTGACAAGGCGTCACGTCCATTCAGATGATCCCGGGTTTCTCAATCGTGAAAGAGCCGTAGCAGAAATTCGTTCGGCGCGATTTTTGGCAGAACGCCCGACAAGACTTGGAGTTCAACGCGAGAGGGAATTGGGCGAAGTGATCGAAACTGTCTTGACAAGAATAATCGACTGGAGTAAAGTCCAGCCCATTCTGTAGTCCTCGTTCCCCGTTTGGATTCGGGCCCAAGAAATCAAAGATCAGTTTCCCCCTCAGAAAGTCGTTAGTGTTTCTGCACGTCTGTGCGGAAGCGAGTTCCAGTTTTTGCGAAAAGTGCTGTGTTCTTTCGGGAACTTTCGGCATTGGCCGATTACGACTGGAAAAGGACGGGAAAAATGATTTGGACGATTTCAACACGGCTTGTCAAAGCCCTCGTGGGAGTTTCGCGGACTTTGTCGTTTGGCATAGTCGGCGATCACGAAAGCGATCATCAAAGGCGGTTCCGAAACTACACGCTACGCGGATTGATTTTACCGGTCTGAAATAGGAGCAAAGGAAATGTTCCCCCATCAAGCGGCCAGTCGTCAGGACCCAAAAAGCTCCGAACCGGGTATGTCCGTCGAGGTCACCAGGCTCATCGAGGCCAACATCCCCTATGCCCACGCCTTGGCGGCCGAGGTTCTGCGAAAGCTGCCACCTGACTTGGAAAAAGGCGATATCCAGGGTTGGGCCGAACTGGGTCTGGTAGAAGCCGCCAACTCTTTTGACAGGACCCGCGGGGTGCAGTTCAAAACTTTTGCGTACTACCGCATCAGAGGCGCCATCTATGACGGGCTGCGTAAAATGGGTTGGTATCCCAAGGGCCAGTATCAACAAATGCGCTTCGAGATGGCGGCCAACGAATATATGCGGGACGCTTCGGGAGAAGTTCCCCGGACCGTCTCGGCCGATGCGCAACTGCAGGACCTGAAGGACCAGACCGGCAACCTCATGACCTGCTACATGTTATCGCTCGAGGCGATGGTCGAGGAGCCAACCGACCAGAACCAGGTCTCGGCCGAGGAAGCCGTTGTCCAGGCAGAACAATGCAAGCGGCTGCGCTGGGTGCTTTCCAAGCTCCCCGAGATCAATCGCGCCATTCTGGAGCAGTTCTACTTCGGTGGACAGACTTTAGATCAGATCGGGAAGAAGCTCGGTCTGTCGCGGTCCTGGGTGTGCCGGCTTCACGCCAAGTCCCTGGCCATGCTTCGCAAGCAGTTTCTCGAGGCGCCTGCCGCAGCAATTCGCTCCCCAGCAGCAACCTTTCCCGGCGCCATCCGATAACTAGAGATGTCATGGTGGATCCAATTGTCAGCAAGATGCCCGTCAAGGGAGTCAGCACCCCGGACGATCAGGGTGCTTCCACCCCAGTAAAGTCGGGGGAATCGAAATTCGATCAGGTGCGGACCCGGCTGCAGGAACAGCAGGTGCAAGGCGTCGAGATCCCGCCGGAAGTCAAGCAAGTCTCCCCGGAACAGATCAAGACTCTCGAAACCGATCTCAACAAACGGCTGCAGCAGCCTGGGGCAACGCCGACGTCCAGCATTTTCGCACCCGACCTGAAGCGGTCGAAGGTGCAGGTGGACAATCTCACCAGCCGCGTGAATGCTTTGCCCAAAACTCCGCCGTTTGATCCGCTTCGGCAGAGGCTGACCGCGATCGACAGCCAGTATCAGTCGGCGGGGAAACTGATCGGCTCCATCAAGGGCAACGCCAGTTCGGCTGACCTGATGAAGATCCAATTGCAGATGTATCAGCTCAGCGAGAATCTGGAGCTGATGAGCAAGGTAGTGGAACAGGTTACGTCTGGAGTGAAATCGATCCTTCAGACGCAGCTGTAGGAATCTACAAGTCTTCGAGTCGACAGGGGACAAAGTGGGCCGGTTACGTCTTACACAGCTGCTGGTAGTCCTGGGTCTGACGTTACTTCTGAGCGCCTGCGTGACGCACAGTCTGCAAACCGGGCTGAGCGAGCAGGACGCGCAGGAGGTCGTTGTGTTGTTGAACGAAAACGGCATCGAATCGTTCGCAACCAAGGGCGTCAGCGAGAAAAAAGGTGAGGAAAAGTGGGACGTGATGATCCGCGGCGGGGATCAAAACCTTGCCCGGGCATGGCGTGTGCTGGAAGAGAACGGCCTGCCGCGCCAGAAAGACCAGGGGCTGCAAGACGTCTTCTCCAACTCCGGCATGATCCCCACCGCCACCGAAGAAAAAGCGCGGCTCCTATTAGGAACGTCGGGCGAGATCAGCCACACCCTCAAATCGGTTGCCGGGGTGGTCGATGCCCACGTTCTGGTGGTGATGCCGGATAGCAGTCCGCTGCTGGATAAAAGCGACCGTGTTCCGCCCACGGCGTCGGTTCTGGTCAAATACCGCGGCCACGACTTACCCCTTGCCGAAGACGACGTAAAGAAACTGGTCGCGCGCGCCGTGGAAGGGCTGCAACCGGAAAACGTCGCCGTCGTGTACAAAAGGGTCGAGGTGAAACAAGCGGAGGACCGGAACCTGATTCCACTGCTGGGCAATCAGGAATACCTGCTGGCCGCCCTGGCGTTGCTGGCAATTTCCAGCATCGGGTGCATTGCCTTGGTGGCGAAGGCGCGTTGGCAGAGATCCAAGATTGACACCCTCCAGAAGCAACTGCAGAGTGCCGCGCAGCGTCCCGCCGCCGCTGCTCCGCACTCCGGTACACCGGCAGCCACAAAGGCAGTGAGGGCAAGTTGAATCTCGAGGTGTTTTGCTACCTGGGCTTGCTGCGCTTTCCAGAGCAACTGGAGCCTTCTCTGGCGCTCCTGCCCAATGAAATGAAGGAGGCAGCGACAAAGTTCCTAGCGACGGTGAAGGATTTGCCGAAGGCAGAACTGATTCAGAGGTGGGCGAGGTTGCGCGAACAGGAGTGGGATGCTCTTCGCGGGAGGGCGTTGGAGCGCACCGGGCTTCAACTGGATCAACTGGCTCCATCGCTGAGGCTGTGGTGTGGTTCGTGGGTCATTAATCATGGATGAGAAGATCCTCAAGGCGGACTCCGTCTCGGACAAGGTAGTGGTTTCCTCGCCCAAGGTTCTGAAGCGTGAAGTTTACGAAGCCACACGGGAAGCCAGTGACGTAGTTGCGCTCGCCCAGGAGAAGGCACGGCAAATCATCGAGGAAGCACTCCGGGAGCAGGATTCCATCCGGGAACGGGCACGGCAGGAAGGAAATGCCCAAGGCCTGGCCGAGTGGAATCGGGTTCTGACCGAAGCCAACCAGCGCGCCGATGAGCTTACCAATAGCTGGGAAGAAACGATGCTGCGGCTTTCGGTGAGGGTGGCCGAGAAAATCATTGGCGAACAGTTGCGCGTTCATCCCGAAACCATCGTTGAAATCATCCGTGAGGTCATAAAGAACATTCGGCCCGGCAAGCGGCTCACCATTCAGGTGAATCAGGCGGACGCACAGCAGGCGCGAGCCCGTATCGATCGCATCAAGGACGGACTCTCGACCAGCAGTGAAATCGAAATTGTGGCCTCGGGATCGGTGTCCCCGGGCGGCTGCCTCATTGAGAGTGAACTGGGCATCATCGACGCGCGTCTGGAGACGCAGTTGAAGTGCCTCGAGGAAGCTCTTGTGCGCGGCAGTGGCAGTTCCAGGGACTAGCGGTGGACGAACATGGCAGCCAGGGCTCCCGACATTCTCAGGTATCTCGACCGGATTGATCGTGCCTCGCCGGTCGAAGTACGAGGCCGAGTCAAAGAAGTTATAGGCCTGATCGTAAAGGCGGTTGTTCCCGAAGCCTGGATCGGCGAAATGTGCCTGATCCGGAATCCCGGCTCCCCTAATCCGGTCAAAGCAGAAGTGGTGGGCTTCCGCGATGGCGATGTGCTCCTCATGCCACTCGGCGAACTCGTCAACGTAGGGCCGCACAGCGAAGTCATCCCCACTGGCAACTGCCTCACCGTCAAAGTCGGAGACGGCCTGCTGGGCCGCGTCCTCAACGGCTTGGGCGACCCGATGGACAAAGAGTTCAAGGGTCCATTGCTGTGCAACGAGGACTTCCCTGTTCTGGGCTACCCACCCGACCCGCTCAAGCGCCAGCGAGTGACCAAACCGATTTCCCTCGGGGTGCGCGCCATTGACGCGGTGCTGACGGCGGGCGAAGGACAGCGTATCGGTCTGTTTGCCGCCGCCGGCGGCGGCAAAAGTACTCTGCTCGGGATGATTGCCCGCAATACCGAAGCAGACGTCAACGTGATCACCCTGGTCGGCGAGCGCGGCCGCGAGGTACGCGATTTCATTGAGCACGACCTTGGACCGGAGGGCGTCAAACGGTCGGTGATCGTTTGCGCCACGTCGAACGAGTCGTCGCTGGTCCGATTGAAAGCCGCTTACGTCGGCACGGCCATCGCCGAATACTTCAGGAACAAGGGCCTGAAAGTCATTCTAATGATGGACTCGGTAACCCGATTCGCCCGCGCGCAGCGCGAGATCGGCCTGGCCTGCGGTGAGCCGCCAGCTCGCGCCGGCTATACCCCGTCGGTATTCGCGGAACTTCCGAAACTGCTGGAGCGAGCCGGCAACTCGGATAAGGGATCCATTACCGCCATATACACCGTTCTTGTAGCTGGCGACGACATGAATGAGCCGGTGGCCGACGAGGTCCGCTCCATCCTCGACGGCCACATCATCCTGTCGCGCGAACTGGCGGCGCGGAATCACTATCCGGCAATCAACATTCTAGAGAGCGCCAGCCGCGTCATGGGCGCCGTTACTGACAAATCGCATCGCCAGTCCGCCGGCACTTTGCGTGACATGCTGGCCACTTACAAGAAGAACGAGGACCTGATCCTGCTGGGCGCTTACAAGCACGGCGCCGATCAGCGGGTCGACAGTGCCATCGCGAAGATCGACGAAATCAATTCGTTCCTGCGACAGGCCACCGACGACAAGTCCACCTTCGCCGGTTCCGTGGATCAGTTGAAGAAGATGTTTCCGACGAGTGCGAACTGAGTATGGCGCAATTTACGTACCGGCTGCAGCTCCTGCTGGAGCAGAAAGAAGAGGCGAAGAAAAACGCGGAGCGGGAGCTGAAACGGCGGGAACAGGAACTGGAAACCCAGATTTCGGAACTCGAAAGGCGGCGGCGGGTCGAGCAGGAGCTCATCGAAAAACGCAAGCAACTACGCCGCGACTTGATGAGCAAACCGGGAGAGTCTGGAACTCTGACGGCCCGGGAGGTGTTTGATCGGTCGGAATACATCAAGGTCGTTGGTTTAGAGATCGAGGCAGCGCGGGCGGAAATCGTGGCGCAGGAAGCCGTAGTGCAGCGCTTTGAACGGCAGGTGCAGGAGGCCAGGGCGCGGGTGGAAGAGGCGCGCAGAGAGGCTGAGGTTCTGACAAAGCACCGTAAGAAGCAGGAAGAACGATTCCTCAGGGAAGCGCAAGCGAAAGAAGATCTGGAACTGGATGAAATTGGAAACGTGTTGTATTCGACGAGGCAGCGACCGACATGAAAATCAATGATGCGCAGCCACCCGACGACGATTCGACGGTAAACACGGACAACCTGGACAGCGACGACGTCGATTCGTCCTCCAACAGCGGAGACGACCAGCCGTCGGCATTTTCCCAGATGCTGGCGAAGAAACGCGAAGCCGAGCAGGGTGTGCAGTCCCAGCGCGGCAAGAGCATGCAGTCGGGTCCGGACCTTGGCGCGGGCGCGACCTCGTTTCAGGTCTTCGATCAGTCACGCAACGCCCCGGCCGCAGTCGCCGCGATGGACAGCAAGCACGTCGTCGCCTTGCCGGCGGACCTGCAGCAACTGGTGCGCGAGATCTCGGTTGCCGCGAACCAGGCCGGAAATCAGCAGGTTCATATCGAGATGAATTCCACCGTGATGAAGGGGCTCCACATCCAGATCGAGCGGCATGAGGGCACCTTGGCCATTCAGTTCCAGAGTCAGTCCGACCAGGTGACGAACCTTCTGTCCAAAAATGTGGAGGCGCTGTCGCAAGGGCTGATGAATCTGGGCGAGCGCGCGGTCGAAATTCGGGTCGCCGGTCCCAAGGATTTGGCGAAAGGTTCAGATTTTCGGAACCGACCCGGACAAGGTGGACGCGGCGGGCAGCGCGGTTACGGGGGAGGCAGAGGCTAACCTGCGATTCGAATGCAAACGTTCCCTCGGACCCGAGCAAGCTTGTACTTGCAAGACCTTCCGTCGTTCACTCGCAAGGAAGTCGATCTCTGGAACTGGTATTGTCAGGTGGGCCCGGGCCAGAAGGACTGGAAGAACTGGGCGCAGGAAATCTTCGGCCATCTCCTTGAGCGTCCGTCGGGCCAAGCGCTGCGCCTCGTTCAGACCCATCAGGTGGATACTCAGTCCGGCGACAAGGTTCTCAGCTTTGGATCGAAGCAAGAAATCTTCATCGGACGGGATGCGGACAACGACGTAGTCCTGTCGGCCAACGCCATCGCCAAACGGAATACCCGTCTCATCCTGAAGGATGGTCAGCCCTATGTCGAAGATCTTGGTGGCCGGCTGGGAACTTATCTCGGGGACAAGAAAATCCAGCCGAACGAGCCCCACCTTATCAACGATGGCGACCAGTTTACGGTCTTTCCGTACCGGTTTCGGGTGGTCGTCGAGCAGAGTTGGACGCCCGAGACTGAGGTAGCGCTTACCGATTGCAAGGTCCAGGCGTTAAGCCGGGCCGAGTTCTTCCAGTTGTCACCCGTAGGCTGGCGCGTCTTTGTGATCCAGGCGCAGCCCGACGGCGAGCAGGCCCTGCTCGAGGCGAGCCCCAGTTTCCTGACCAGGCTGCAGCAAGGGATGCTCGGCCCGTTGGGCCTGGATCGTACCCGTGGAGCGGTTCCTTCGGACGACGCTCTGCTGGGTTTCACGATTCTGGCCGTGCTCGAGCATTTGAACCGTACCCTGAAATTTCCTTTTCAGCTCTCTCTGGCCCGGGGCAACAGGAATTCGCTGGCGGACTCGACCCGGGGATTCCTGGTCAGCTTCACGATCGGGGCGGGCAGCATCACCGGCAATGTCCGTTTCTTTCTTTCATTGGATTTCCTGGCCAAAACCAAGACAGACGTGGCCTCGACCGCTCCCGCCTATCCCGAGGGACTGTCCTGGAATCTGCCGATTTCAGTCGCCCAACTGGACCTGTCGCCCGACGAGATCTCGCAGGTGGGACTCGGCGATGTTCTCCTGGCGCAGCGGTCTGCCGCGATCCTCCTTCCTAACTTCCGGGCCGGATGGAGTATCACGCCCGAAGAAGGAAGCAACTCAACCCGGTTTCGAGTCGATAAGTACTTCGAGAGGAGTGCGTTCGTGGAACATGGCAGCGAAGGAGCGTCGTCAGCCCGGCCCAACATCGAAATGTTGCCTCTCCGGTTGCATGTGGTTCTGGGAGAGAAGGAGTTCTCACTGGCCGAGATTCAGTCCATGGGTCCCGGCATGATCGTGGAATTCGAGGCTACCCGGTCGGAACCGGTTCGCTTGATGGTCAACGGCAAGGTTCTCGGCGAGGGAGAACTGGTTGAGGTAGAAGGCAAACTCGGCGTGAAAGTATTGCGCTGGAGAGCTTCCTGATGAGCGTGCTGGCTTTCTGGCAAGCAACGCCTACGAGCCTGGACCAGATGCCCTCGGTCCACACGCCGTTCCTCGAGTATCTCGAGGTGCTGTTCGTGTTGGCTGGGGTGCTTCTCGTGGCCTATGCCGCGCTCCGCTTCGGGCTGCCCCGATTCTTCGGGATGAGACTGCCGAACAACGGTCCGATTCAGACCGTAGCTCGCTATCCCTTGGAGCCTCGAAAGACTCTCTACCTGGTCAACGTCGGCTCACAGATGTTCCTGGTGGGAACATCCGAAAGTCAGGTGCATTATCTGACGCCGATCACGCCAGAGAACGCGGCCGAAATCCTTGCCGCCGAGACCCGTGAGAAAGCACGGGGCAAAGATTTCCGCCAGGTCTTGAGTTGGTTCCAGAAGGCGGGAAAGGCGGATTGCTGAGATGAAGCGTCTCGCTTTCCTCGCTATCCTGCTTGTCCCGCGGGTCGCCGTGGCACAGACCGGGAGTCAAACGGCGAACCCGATCGTCATGGTGGTTGTGCTGGGGACGCTGGCCCTGGCTCCCTTCATCGTGGTGATGCTGACCTCGTTCGTAAAAATCTCGGTCGTTTTGTCGATTGTTCGAAATGCGCTGGGGACCCAGCAGGTTCCCCCGAATCAGATCATTACAGGCCTGGCCTTCGTGCTGACCATTTTTGTGATGGTCCCGGTGGTGCGGCAGATGTACGACGACGCCGGCAACGTTTCGAACACGCGAGACATCTTCTCCGAGGCCAGCGTCAAGACCCTCTACGATGCAAGCAAGAAAGCCAAAGAGCCGCTCCGGCACTTCCTGTCGCAACACAGTCATGTGAAAGACCGCGAGCTGTTCATGGACTTGGCGGTGCGCCTGGAGGTCAGCGCAAATCCAAGAAACCAAGCGGCCGCGTCCGGAAAACCTGCATCCGCGGCGCCGCAGGCGGACGTGAGTCAGTCAGCAACACCGACTACTTCGACACCAGTCCAAGCGGCGGCGGTACAAGCACCTGCGGGGCAGACTCCTGCATCGCCCCCGACCCAGGCCGCTCCGGCCACGCCTCCACCGTCGGTCGAACGGCCGGACAAGAATGATTTTCAAATCCTGATTCCTTCCTTCGTCACCAGCCAGTTAAAAGAAGCGTTCGAGGTGGGGTTTCTGATCTTTGTGCCCTTCATTGTTGTGGACATGGTCATCGCCAACATTTTGCTTTCGATGGGGATGCAGATGCTTTCCCCAACGGTGATCTCCTTGCCGTTCAAGCTTCTGTTGTTTGTTCTGGTTGACGGGTGGTTTCTGATTGTTCGCGGATTGGTGCTGAGCTACACGTAAGCGATTCGAGGAGGACGCAATGAGCCCGGAAGCCATCACTCGCATTCTGCGGGAAGGGTTGGCGCTGACCCTGACTCTCTCTGCGGGACCCATGCTGGCCAGCATGCTGATCGGACTGACGGTCGCTATCTTTCAGGCCACAACCCAGATCCAGGAACAGACCCTGAGCTACGTTCCCAAGCTGGCGGGCGTGTTTCTGACGATCGCCATTATGGGGCCTTGGATCCTGACGCAGGCGGTGCGGTTCACGGTCACCTTGCTGAACACCATTCCGACGGTACGCTGAGGCACGGCATGCTCGAAGCACTGCAACGGCTGCTGGCTGACTTGGGAATCCGCGTCGACATTCCCACGTTTGCGGTGTTGTTCGGGCTGGTGATGACCCGCCTTGCGGCTGCCATTGCTCTGACGCCGTTCCTGGGCGGCCGCTCGGTTTCTGGGAGAATCAAAGTTGGGCTTGCGGCTGTGATGAGCATGCTTCTGTTCCCGATGGTGGCTCCGCAATCGAATCTCGGCGATCTGAACGTGCTGCGGGTAATGAGCCTCGCCGTAAAGGAAGGGGTCATTGGAGCAACGCTGGGATTTCTGTCGCAACTCGTGTTTCAGAGTATTCAGATGGCCGGCGCCTCCATCGACTATGCCCGCGGAATGAGTCAGGCAACGTTCCTTGCGCCCCAGCTTGAGACCAACGTCTCGCTGATTGGCCAGTTGGAGTTCCAGGCTTCGCTGGTTCTGTTTCTCCTACTGAATGGGCACCTCCTCTTCCTGCGAGCCTTGGCGTCGAGTTACAGCAACGTGCCTCTGCTCGAGTTTCCCAAGTTTGGCGGGGGCACCCTGTTGGGCATGGAACAGATGGGGCGCTACACGGGTGACGCCTTGAGGATCGCCCTGCAACTGGCTGCGCCGGTGCTGCTGACGTTGTTTCTGATCGACATCAGCTTCGGCATGATCGGCAAAGTTGCATCGGGCATTCGCGTACACACCGAAAGCCAGCCGATTAAGTCCCTGGTGGGGCTGGGGATGGTGTTCCTGACATTGGGATACGTTCTCAACCGGCTGCCGGAGTATTTTGCGGGCATGATTCAAACGGTCTCTCAGCTTATGAGGAATATTCAGTAGACCAGGATTTGCTGTTGAGGCAGGGGCTCAACTATGTCCGGCGAAAAAACCGAACAACCTACACCGAAAAAGATCAAGGAGTCGCGAAAGAAAGGTGAGGTGTTCAAAAGCAAGGACGTGATTCAGGCGCTGCTATTCATTACGGCGGCAGCTGTAATCACCACCGGCGGACGTGCCTACGTCTCGGAGTTGCTTGATCTGATGAAGCAGTTTTTCCAGCCGGAGATTATGCGGGGGACGATGCCGGAGAATGCCATGCTCACCCGCATGGCTTATGCCTGGTCAAAGTTTCTCATACTGACGGCGCCGTTGATGGGCGCCCTGATGATCGCCGGCGCGGCCGCCAATTTCATCCAGGTCAAGGTGCTTTTCGCCCCGGAAGTCATCAAGCCGAAGTTTGAAAAGCTCAATCCGGTAAACGGGTTCAAGAATGTCTTCTTCAGCCCGAATACTTACATTGAGCTGATCAAAAATCTTATCAAGTTTACGGTCGTTTTTTGGCTGCTGTATTCCGCGATCCGGGGAAGCTTGCGCGACATCGTGCCCACCGCTGGCATGCGGCTGGATCAAACCGCTTCCCTGGCTGCCCGGCTGATGACGGGCTTGCTATTCAAAGTGGGCGGCGTCTTTGTGGTCCTGGGCGCCGCGGACTACATGATTCAAAAGAAGTTGTTCATGAAGAAGATGATGATGAGCAAGCAGGAAGTCAAGGAGGAATACAAGGAGATGGAGGGCGATCCGCATGTGAAGCACATGCGCAAGCACCTGTTCCAGCAACTAATGCACGGAAGCGTGGCGCGCAACGTGCCGAGGGCCACGGCGGTAGTTGCCAACCCGACGCACCTCGCAATCGCCATCCGTTACGACGAAACCACCATGCAGGCGCCCAGAATCACCGCGAAGGGCCAGGATTCACTCGCCCTAAAGATTATCGAGATCGCCAAGGAACATAAGGTGCCGGTCATACGGAATATTGGCCTGGCGCATGCCCTGATCGACCTGGAAGTAGGACACGAAATCCCCGAAGACCTTTATGAGGCCGTGGCCGAGGTCTTGAATTTCGTGTATCAACTCGCAGCCGAACAGGTTGCGTAGCGGAAAGGGACCACGAGAATGAGAATCGACTACACACTACCCGCCCTGCAGCCCGGAACGCCGCCCGATGACCCGTCGACGCTGGAGGAAGGCGGCTCACCATCATTTCGTGAATTGGTACGCGGGGAGCCGGTCCAACTGCCCGAAACGCTCGACCAGCAGCTACGCCTCGATACCCGGCCGTTCACGGGAACCTACGTCGGGCCTCCACCTCGCCCGCGCAGCATGGAACTCTACGACGCGGAAAGCCAACGGTCGCGCTGGAACAGCATGCTATGGCGACACGGCGCCAGCGGAGCTGTGGGCATGACGGCGAGCAGTCCGTCGGTCCGCTCGATGCTCGACATGCTGCAGCAGATGCGCCAGATGGAAGACTCGATCATCTCGCAAAGTGTTGCGGTTACAAGGGGTTAACAATGCCAGAAGCTGGTTGGACACCGGAAGAGATCTATCTGCTCGCCGATCGGGGTTATGCCTTTTACCGGCAGGGCTGCTACGAGGAGGCCGCTGTCATTTTCGACGGGCTCGTCACCCTCGATCCGCTGAACGCTTATTGCCGGACGGCTCTCGCCGCCGTATGCCTCGCGTTGGGTGACGCCCCGCGCGCCACCAAGGAGTTGACGGTCTTGCTCGACCGGAACCCTGCCGATCACGACGTACGGGCGCGTCGCTGTGAGGCGTATTGCGAACTCAAGAGGTGGAACGAGGCCCGGCAGGACCTGGCCATTCTGCAGCGCAATGGGGAATGGAATCACGCCCGAAGACTCTTATGGCGACTCCAGGCCGCAGGGGTCGCGCCGCAGTAAAAACCGATAGCAACTTCTTGCAGGGCCAGTCGATAACTGTGGTGAGTTCGGGACCTTGTTCGAATCAGGAGTAAAGGAGGGAAGACATGGGAAGCGTAGTGCAAGATATCGGCAACGCAATCAGCGGTGCTGTTAACACAGTAGAAGACGTCGGGAAAGCGGCGGTAGATGGCCTTTCAGGAAACTTTGGTGGAGCCATCAACGATCTCGGTAAGGCTGCATCGGATGGGATCGGCGCTTGCGTGAACGGCTTCATGGCGATGAATCCGGAGATGGGATTAGTCGGCGACATCGCAAATACGGTTGGCGGACTGGCCAATCAGGGTGGGCAGTTCAACCCCGGTTGCGCGGGCGGATCTCCGTATCCGTTCTCGCCGGGAAGCCTGCCGTACGGATGCATGAACAATCCGTGGGGCTCGATCGGCAACCCCTTCGGCGGGGGCGGCTTTGGCGGCGGGGGAGGAATCGATCCCGGCTTTGGTGGCGGGGGCGGCATTGGTGGTGGCGGCGGATTCGGTGGTGGCGGCGGGATCGGCGGCTTTGGCGGCGGCACCGGCCAGGAGAATCAGCTGATGCAGAATCTCCAGAACGCCATGGCCAGCGGAGACCCCGGCCAGATCGCGCAAGCTCAACACAAGCTTTCTCAGTACAACAATGCGATGCAGATGATGTCGCAGATGTTCGCTGAGCAAGATGCGACCATGAAGAGCATTATCCAGAACATCCGGTGAGGAGCAAAAAAATATGGCAGACGAAAAGAAACCCTCGCTTCAACTGAACGAAGTGCAGTTCCAGGGCACGGTTGCATTGGCCTACAACATGTACGAGCAAGGCAAGATGCACGAAGCCGAAACGCTGTTCGGCGGCTTGAGCGTGATCAATCCCAAGTCGTATTACGGCTTCGCCGGACTGGGTGCGATCGCACTGGCCAAGCGGCCCCCGGACCTGGATTCCGCTCTCAAGAATCTGTCCACGGCCGAGTCGCTGAATCCGAACGACACCAGCGTACAGGCAAACCTTGGGGAAACTCTGCTTCGCCAAGGCAGGATCGACGAAGCCAAGAAGCATCTGGAAAAGTGCTTCGCGCTGGATCCTGGCCATAACGACCCTGGCGCGAATCGTGCCCGAGCCATCGTTGGTGGCTTGAACATGATCGCCCAGCAACTCGAAAGCCGGCTGCAGTCGCAGTCGAAACCAGCAGCGAAAGCTAGCTAACCCAGGCTGCCGGACGCAAAGCTTAAAGGCGATGCGTCCGGCGCACCCTGAAGCCGTAAGTACAGCCGTTCCCACTCCTGCCGGCCCCGAAAGTAGCCGGTCGGGAGAAACACGAATTCCGGCCGAGACATGATCGCCAAGATTCAGACTCAGTTTCTCGAAATCCAGAAAGAGATCCTGGGGGGAAATCTCGCCGGGGTTCTCACGCGCTTCGCCGATTTGATCCTGGTGTCGCTGGTCGGGATCATGATCGGCCTGATGATCGTTCCCCTTCCGACCTTTCTGCTGGACATTTTCCTGACCGTCAACATCACCGTCGCGGTGACCATTCTGATGGTCTCGATTTACATCTCGAGTCCGGTGCAGATTGCGTCTTATCCCACGCTGCTGTTGCTCACGACACTTTATCGCTTGTCGCTCGACATCTCGGCGACACGCTTGATCCTGCTGAAGGCCGATGCCGGCGAAGTGATCCGGGCATTCGGAATGTTCGTGGTCAGCGGCAACTTTGTCGTGGGCGCGGTGATTTTCCTGATCATCACCCTGGTGCAATTCATCGTGATCACCAAGGGCGCCGAGCGTGTGGCCGAGGTTTCCGCCCGCTTCACGCTCGATGCCATGCCGGGCAAGCAGATGAGCATCGACGCGGATTTGCGCGCCGGCATCATCGACTTCCAGCAAGCCCGCGCCCGCCGCGAGAAGCTTGCCCGGGAAAGCCAGTTTTACGGCGCGATGGACGGCGCCATGAAGTTTGTGAAGGGCGATGCCATCGCGAGCATCGTCATCACCCTCATCAATATTGTCGGTGGATTGATCATCGGCGTCGCCATGAATGGCATGTCGGTGATGGACGCGGTCCAGACTTACTCGATTCTGACGATCGGCAATGGGCTCGTGTCTCAGATCCCGGCCCTGTTGATCTCCATCTCGGCCGGCATGGTCGTGACCCGAGTAGCTTCCGAAAACAAGGACGCCAACCTGGCCAAGGACGTGGCGGGACAGATCCTGGGACAGCCCAAGGCCATCGCGGTTACCGCCGGGTTGCTGACGATCATGGCCATCATCCCGGGACTGCCGAAAATCCCGTTCTTTATCCTCGCCGCGATCACGGGATCTCTGGCCTACGGGCTCTTCCAGGCGGACAGGATCAATGCCGCCGCGCTGGCACAGAAGCAGAACTCAGGCGGGGGGAGATCGCAAGATATACAGATGTCGATTACCGTCCCAGTCGTTTTGCAGGCGAGCGAATCGCTCACTGCCTACGTGGACCGGGACACGGATAACGGAAAGAAATTTTTCGAGCAGCTGCTTGCCTGCCGCAACGGTTTGTACTACGAATTGGGCGTCGTCTTTCCGTCCATCCAGGTTTCGGGTAATGCGCCAGGCGAGGCCGGCACGTACACGATCTGGGCCAACGAGGTCCCGCTCGTCAATGGGCAGATCCGGCTCGATGCCGTGATGGTCAACGACACGGCAGAAAAGATCGCAACCTACGGGTTCAAGGGAGAAGCAACGACGAATCCAGCATCCGGGAAACCGGCCGCATGGATTCCTCGGGCGGATGCCGAGCGTGCCAAAGCCGCCGGGTACCAGATCTGGGACACGCCGGACGTGCTGATTCTCCATATGTCGGGATTCCTGAAGAAAAACGCCAGGGAGTTTGTGGGCATTCAGGAAGTGCAGGTCATGGTCTCAGCGTTGAAGCAGTACTATCCGACCCTGATCGACGAAACCGTGCCCAAGCCGGTTTCGCTCCAGACCCTGACCGACATTCTGCGGCGGCTGGTCGAAGAGGAAGTCTCCATCCGCGACCTGAAGTCGATTCTGCAAACTCTCTGCGAGTGGGGGCGGGTGGAACACGAAGTACTGGCACTTACCGAGCACGTGCGCGCGGGCTTGAAGCGGAAGATCTGTTATCAGATTTCACAAGGGCGTCCTTTGTTGTTTGTCTACCGGCTTGATCCGGAGATTGAAGAGATCTTCCGAAATTCCATTCGGCAGAGCGCCGGAGGCGCGTACCTGGCCATGGACCCGGCTCACAGCCAATTGGTGCTCGAGGCGGCGCGCGCGCAAATCGGAAACCTGCCACCCGGGGCACAGCGCCCAGTTATCGTGACCGATGGCGAGATTCGACGCTTTGTCAAAAGACTCCTGGATTTTGCGATACCCGACATTACGGTACTGAGCTACGACCAGCTCACGCCGCAAATCAACCTGCAACCGCTGGGAACCATCTCGCCGGTTGCGCGTGCGCAGATAGCGAGTTGAGCTATGTCGTGAGGACGGCAGTCAGGCCGTAGTTAGCAGGTCGCGGCGAAGGAATGCAAACTGCGACTTATCGGTGAATCCAGTTTCCAGGAGGAGACGCCGCAAATAACTGTCATCGAAGGCATGGGTTGCGGTGAAGGGCGGTCGGTAGTTGTGCTCCAGCAGGAAGCGAAGCAGTTCATATCCGGGAGCAAGGTCGGGTTCCGCTGAGCGAAGATCGGTAATGGTTGTGGCAGCCGATCCGGCCAGGGCAACAGCGTAGGCTTTCAACACGTCGCCTTCGAAAGCGCCAAGAAAGATGTGGAAGCGGGCGGCGTTGGACAAGAAAGAGAGTCGCTGACACCAGTGCACGGTTTCGTTCGCGGACTGCGGAAATTGAGAAAGCTCGGAAGCGGCGATCACGCGAACCTGGTAGCGCGGGTTCGGGGCGGGCAAATTGGGATTGGGTGTGTGCATCGCATGAAGCGTATTCAGGGGCATGAAGTGGACAAAGCGCCAACGGCGCACGGGGCGCTCCGGAAGCGAGTCCCCGTAGACCGCGACATACCCGTCGCCGCGCAATTTTTTGGCGCACGCTTCAGCCAGAGAAATGGCGATTCTGCGAGTACGGAATTTGGGGAGTGTCCCCCAATGGAAGGTGAACGCTTCGTGGACTTCGGGCTCGGTGGAATGGATAGCGACACCGGCGGGCTCGCCGTCCACGTAATAGAGCAGCGAGTGGTCGAACGAGAAATTCCAGTATCGCGCCATGGACATGAAATTGAAGAAGTCGAGATTACATTCCATCGAGGTGCCCCGGCAGGTTTCATTGACCAGCGAAATCGCGTCGGGCACATTTTGCAGATTTACGGAGCGAATCTCTTCCGACATTGCGGCCACATACTACAAGGCGGCCCCCAGAAAGGATAGTGCGTTATGAAAACAAACAGGAATGAGCATACTGCAGGAGCGAAGGACGATATTGGTTGGCGGCATTTCCCAGAATTTGAACAGCTTCTAAGCAGCGAGGAAGCTCCACCCCTTCTTGGAAAAGTGGAAAAAACTTGCAGACAGCTGAATGAGGTCTTGCAGGCGGGTTCGGATGCCGATAAGGCCCGAGCAAAGGCTGCGATGACGGCCTATGGGCGCTCCCTTGATCTCCTGCGCCTGCTAACCGATGCCCGAGACAAAGCAGCCTAGACTAGCAACAAAGTCCGCGCAGAAACGATAATCTGATCAGAGGGCTACGGAAATGGCAAACACTCCGACGGTCAACTCAACAGCTACTCCGAATTACAGCATCGATCAAATCCTGCAAGCTACCCAGACCCCGAAGCAACCGGGAGCCTTCCGCAGGGTTTTGGGAGCGGTGGTAGGCGGAGTCGGTAACCTTGTTGCTCCTGGCATCGGGAGCCTTATTGGTGGAACCATTAGTGGTGGTATCGGCGGGATTGGCGGGAGCATCGGGATTGGTGGGATCGGGGCTGGCGGCGTGGGCGGATTGGGCAGCGACACGATGCAGTAC
>Ga0210401_10000901_pt1 | contig 35911 bp, 47 predicted proteins | sample IncBWH32MmetaG_FD_150866 | JGI IMG/M metagenome (GOLD analysis project Ga0210401, IMG submission 150866) | Forest soil microbial communities from Barre Woods Harvard Forest LTER site, Petersham, Massachusetts, United States - Inc-BW-H-32-M | ecosystem: Environmental > Terrestrial > Soil >... | reverse complement strand
CGCAAGTCCGCGCCCCGCAAGTACGCGCCCTGCAAGTACGCGCCCTGCAAGTGCGCGCCCTGCAAGTCCGCGCCCTGCAAGTACGCGCCCTGCAAGTCCGCGCCCCGCAAGTCCGCGCCCTGCTTCACGGCTTGGACTAGAGTTTCCTTGAGCGACTCGCCTTCGTAAGTAAACAACAATGACCCGCCGAATGTCTTGATTTCAAACTTAGTTTTCACGGTTCGCCTCGTCTTTCAACTTCGCATTGGCCGTAACTATCGCCACCGGCTCAAGCGAGCGCAGAAAGTGGATTACTTTCTGTTCAGCTTCCGGGTCAGATGGATCAACCTCGAAGTCAACGCCGTTGTATTTGCAGTGAAACGTCGCCTCTGACATGACTTAGCCTCTCAGTTGATCTGTGCTCGGCCCGTCGATCTGGTTACAGGCGTGGTACTTCTTTGAGCAATCCATACACACCCACTCCCGGCACGCATGACAGGGAACGAGTTGCAGAATGCCCTCGCAATGAATGCACTGGGGGAGGGGCTGAGGCGGTTCGGCGGTCAGAACATCAATAATTTGTTCAATTGGATAGCGCTCTAGGCGGATGCCCCACTTGGCGTTAGTTGTGTTGCAGATGTCGATCAGCGTATCAATGCAGTCGCCTTTGTATTCGCCTCTCATAACTTCTCCTTTGGCATCCGCCAACTAATCTCCTCGCCGAAGTCGATGTCTCGGCGCTTTCTGCTGAATGCGAGTTGGGAGTAGATATGCCGCGTCGGGCGGTCACAAACCACGCAACCGAGGAGAGGGTCTTGCGTGCATTCCGGGTCGGGCCGTCCGAATCCCCACTGCCGTAGACGGGTGCATTCTGTGCAGGCCCAAATCTGGAACGAGTTCACGATTGAGTGCACATGGCCGTTCGTGGGGACGCTTACCTGGGGTGGGAGGCTCATACGGCAGCTCCTTTGGCTTTGGTATTGGCTATGACTGGACTCGCTGGTTTCTTTGGGGGAGTTGGGGGAAGGCCCATCTCTTCATGTTTCTGGCGGCGAGCGACTAGCTGAGGGATGACTTTGTCTGGGTGTCCGCCGACTACGCGGTTAAACGCCCAGAGCCAAGGATTAGGCCGACCCTGCGAGGCGTACAGCACCGTAATCCACGCGATCCGTATGTCGTCGCGCAGCCACACGTCCTCCTCGGCCAGTTCCGCACTGGCGAGATAGTCCAAAATGGCGAACGTGTGACGATCTTCCGACACGAGGACAAGGAGAAGTTCAAGGAGGAGGGTGCGTGCATCATACGAATCTAACTCGTTGAAAAGAGAGAAGTTACTAAAGTTATCGACGGGAGATATACAGGCGGTAGCATTTGGCAGTCCGGTTGCCTTGTCAAAACATCTAATGCTATTGGAGTATGGTTGTTGCCCTACGAACTGAAAACCCGCCTCAAATCCACCACCGTTAGGTTTCTGGAAAGCGATCTGAAGTATCTGGAGAAGCTGCAAAAGAAGCTCGGGCTGGGCCGAATGCAGGTTATTCGGCTCGCCATCCGCAGACTGGCGGAACTTGAGAGCATTGACGTGGAATGACATGGCGCTCGCCTTTTGGGGGAAGAAAGGGAGTGGGCCGGAGAAAACATCCTCAAGATTTAGGGGGTAGACAGGGTACCTGTTATCGGACACTGGCTGGCCGCAAAAACGGGGCGCGAATTGTGAGGCAGTAGCCATATGTCCTTAGCCGTTAACCGCTTGTAGTTCTTGGGTTTTCGTGGACTGCTTGTCTTCGAGGGTTCGAAGAATGTACTCGTTCAGACTGAACCGCTGTTCCTTGGCCGTCCGAGTGATTTCCGCCTTCTGCTTCTTGGTGCGAAATCTCAGGACCGTCTGTGGCCGCTTGCTCTCCATGGCTGAGTACATTATCGCATCGCTGTGTACACGTCAAGAGAATTCTTACAACTATTTTCGCTTTGTTTTCAAGCACAAAGAAAAGGCCCCGGCTTTTGACCGGGGCGGAGGGAGGAGTGGACGAGGAAAACCTAGTGACCGTTGCCGTTGCCGTTGGACTTGTCGTAGGAGCGCAACGCCCCAAGGCCGAGCATTCCCAATAGAACCGGCAGCATTTGGTCGAGATTCAACTGGGGCAGCCGGGAGACATCAAAGCTCGAATGAAAGGCCACCAGCACGAATTGAGCGCAGGGCTGCACTACGAAGGCATAGACAAAGGCGGCACCACATGCCCAGCCCACGAACGGCCTCCAGCCAGCTACAAAGACGGACTTGGACCCGGCTTCCGCCTGATCGACCTGGAGCTGACTAATCTGCTCGGCAAACTGGCCTTGCAGTTGAAGGCTCAGCAGTTGGGCTTTAGCCGCATCGTTCTGGGCCTTGTCTGGGAGAACGCGGTCGAGGACCGTATTTCCCAGATTGAGTATCGCGGTGATCGGATCGAAGGCCATCAGAGGCTCTTTTTGACGACTGCCACGCCAGCCTTAGCCGCGCTCAGAGCTTGCTGGGCAGCCGCTTCGACCTTGCGGCCCCAGAGATACCCACCTGCCCCGCCGAGAACCGTAAATGCCAGTGCAACGTAGACGTAAGTCATGTTATCCCCCTTGGATAGTGTACCGTGCTTTCCTGTTCAGAACTTGCTGCGGATACTCGGTATTCGACCCGCCGTTCCACTTAAGCAGGCCTAGTGCCTCGTCCCCGCCAGAGTCGTCAATGCACTTCTTAAGCTTCTTACAACCAAAGTCTAGGCCAACATCCGGATCGCACAGTTCCGACATGAACTGTCCAATGAAGCCGAATTCCCGCGCCGTCTGGCCCATGATCTGCATAAGTCCCCACGATGTTGCCCGGAACCGGCCAACCTGTTCCTCAAGGTTTAGCGGCAGGATGTAGTGGTTATAGAACCCCGGCTCATAGCGGTAACTCCATTGGCACCATGAACTTTCCTGCTCGATCACCGCGCAGACCAATTCGGTGCTTAGCGAGTACTTAGCCGCATACTTCGCAGCCAGCGCCCTACGAGTTTCGATAACCTGATCCATAGCTTTTGTGGTCGCGGTTTGCGACCTTCGTCTGTACCGAGATTTTCCCCGTCAATCGGCCCTACGATTCGCGGCGGGTCTTCGTCGGTGTCTTCGAACCAGAACATGTCACGCCCACAGCCGCTTTGATAACCAGATACCAACCTGTGATCCCGATACCCCGCCGATGGCATACCCGGCCCATGCCGCCACCGAATGCGCTTCTGCTACTCGCTGAATCAGGATGAATCCCAAGCCTGCAATAGCGAAGTCTGTAATGGCCGTCCAGCGGTACTTACCGGCAGCCACAGCCCGCATGTTCACCGTGATGATCAGGTATTGCGCGAACTGGATGGCGAAGAAGGCAGCGAAGGTCATTTCGGCCTAAACACCATCATCTTCGTGCCTATTGCCGACCGCCGATAGCCCATGACTAGCTTGCCCTCTTTCTCCAGCTTGCCCAGCTTTAGCCGTGCGCCCTTGATGCTCAGGCCGTGCCGTTCGGCAAACTCGCCTATAGAAACACCCGAATCATCTGGAGGAGGTGGTGGCGCTATCGCGTCCATCTGTTTCCAGAGGTCTTGCGGAGGCTTGGGCTTCATGCCAACTCCGTAAGTCTGATCTGGGGGAGTCGGTAGAGTTCCTTGGTTATGGCCACCGGCGCTTCGCCACGTTTCTTCGCTTCGCCATCCACCGTTAGAAGAATGCCACCCAGATCGGGCAGCAACCTTGATACGGAGTGCTTCCGCGCATAGCGGGTTTGTAGCTGCCAGCATGGAGTTATGATTCCCTGCTTGGAGGCGTGCTCTCCGGAAACAAAGTGATGCAAATGAGAGCGGACCAATAAGTCAGCCTTAGGCACGCCCTTAAGGTCATCCTTACCAGCCATCGCGGACCATTGCATCTCGCGATCAATTCCAGTAAGCCGATAGAAGCCCGTCGTACCAGAGACATGATGCGCTGCTTCAATGATGACTCCTTCCGTTTTTAGCCACAGAACCTCTCGGCAGTACTTCCCCGTGCCTACCGAGGAATACTTTTCCGCCGCGCATTGGTGGGCGATTTCTTCTTCGGCGTCTCCGAAGTTGCCAACGTGATAAGGGGTGCCTTGGGTGAAGTACCACTTTGGGGCGGACCCAGTTGCTTTCCGCAGATGGCGCAGCGTTTCGACTGCCGCCTTGGCTTGGTCTCCGGGAGTGATGAGAGAGAGTTCGGATCCGTGATTCTTTTTCTGCGGACCGTCAATCAAGTCACCGTTTGCGATTACGAAGTCGGGCTTGAATGTTCTGACTCGCTCACAGAAGTCTTCCCAACACTCCCAGAGGTACTGCTGTCCTACGTTTAGTTTCTTCTCTACGCCCTCGAAAGTGATGAACCCCGGAGGGAGTAAACCGTAGATACTTCCGCAGTGAATGTCTGAAACAACCACTCCTCGTTTCATTTACCAGCCTTCCCTGAAAGGAATGCGGTCTCATAGACCTACCGCTGGTATTGCATGATTCTGTACAACTCTTGGTTTTTGCACGTCACAGTGCGAGCATCGGGTTCCGATCAATTCGTCTAAATGCACGTCTCGACCGCAATTTGGACAACAGACTTTCGGATCGCCGCACCAGGTGCATGGCGACGGTGGCACGTTGTTGAGAGCCACGGGTCAAAAGATGGCTTTCGATGTGGCCGCAACAGCTTTGGCGACTCCCTTGGTCGTAGAGACAGGATGGCGTACCGGGTACATGCTTTTCTTCGCGGCAAAGTAGGTTAGTTTGCCGGTTGGTTCGAGCGTTTTGCCGATGAAGTGCTCGGCGGCGAAAGAGGGCAGAGACAGCAGAACTACAGCGAGAAACAGCTTCATTGGTCATCTCCTGATGGTGTGTCTAGAGTTTCGCCTTGGGCGGCAGGAGTCGCAGCCTGTTCCCCACGGCAGAAAATGGTCTCTTTTTGTGTCTTGGCGTCGATTGTCGATCCGACTGGATTGTCGCAGCGGTAATCGCAACTAAGTAGCAGGTAGCGCTCGGACTTAGTTGCCCTGTGGGTGATCTTGCATTTCAGTTGTGTTGTGCCCTGCACTTGGACGTGATAAACGGTCTTTTCCGAGGCAGACGCCCCAGCCAGGAATGGCAGAAGAAGGAGCAACGCGAGGGCCCGAGAAGCTACGTCCATAGCCTACTTATGACTGACGTGATATCCGAACAGGGCAGTTACTACCGCCCATGCACCGCCGAGCCAACTGCGCCACGTCTCTAAACTCTTAATACGGTTTTCGTGGACTGTCAATAGGCTAGGCTGGCCTTTATCTGGCCAGATGGCTGATTCTATCTGGATCGTCTTGGCCAGATTTTGTGTGACTAGGCTTCTTATCTCCCGCACATCATCGTGTAAACTTTCATCGGTCATTAGGGGCCCTTGGTTGGTTGCGGATTTTACGGCAGAACTGATGCGTCGGCTCCTGCACTTACAAAAGTCGTGCCCGCAGGCCAGGCTACCTTGGCCGGGAACTTCTGCCCGTTCGTCAGGATCGCGCCCGAGAATGAGCTGGTTCCACCCCAGCAGAGACTTAGAAGCTTGGAATAATCCGCCTGAATTGGATAGGCGCAATTAGTTGCACCACCGCCCGTGCTCAGGAATGGCGCATTCCCGGCAGGACTGACGATGTTGTTGAAGTTAATGTTCTGCATCTGATTCGGAGCCAGCGGCCCGCCGAGCGTAAGGAGTCCATGTCCGCGCCCGTCCGTCGCGCCGTTCGGCCCATGCCAGACCGGGACCGAGACGGTGATGTTGCGGAAGTTCCAATCATGCCCTACCGCTCCCGTAGTACTCTGCCCCGAGCTGATCTGAAAGAGCCAATGCCCGCATTGGTAGCACGTCGGGTAGTTCATGTCCTCGAAGGAGAGGTCATGCACCGATAGGTTGTATTCTCCCGCTGCCCAACCGCCGAGAGTGTTCGGGCCGAACCCTGCCTGGATAGCTAACCCCCAGTGGCGGATGATTGAATCCCGCACCGTGACATCATGCACCGAGCAGATAGGGCAAACGCTTCCACCCGCTCCTGCCTGACTCTTTGCCGTAAGCAGGATTGCATAGCCGATTTGAGTGAACCCGCCCCAACCGTTCTCGCACACGTTGCCACTGATAAGCACGTACGCGGCATTCTTGAGTTCCATGCAATTCTTGACGACCCAAGGATGGGGCAGGCCGTCATGCCCGATAACTGGCTTGTAACTCGGATCGGACGGGTTCCAGCTGAGCGGCTTCACGCACTCATTACCCATGATCGTGATGTCGTGCGGTACGACCGTAGCACCGCCGCCGCCGAAGATCATGCACTGAGTAGAAGCCTCGATGTAGTTGTTCAGGATCGCAAACACGCCCTCGTCGTTCCCGCTTGTGGTGCCGCCTGCAATCCCCTGACTATCTCCACATGCTCCCATCAGCGCCATGCAGTGAATATCTGTCATAACAGAGTTTGTTATAGCTAGACGGGTTGCGCCTGAAGTACTGATGCACCGGTTCGTCTCATCTCCCGGCGTACCGTGGCAGTAGACGTAGTTCAGGATGATGTCATGCGCCCCCGGCGCGGGCAGTACGAGGTCGTATACGATGCCTGTTCCCGCTGGGCGCGTAATCTCGAATCCAATGAGCGCCACGAACGACCCCAGAGTGACGCGCCCGTTCTGCTGGCTGATAATGATCTTCGGCAGTTGCTGTCCGGGGACAACGCGCCCCGTCGCCGGGTCGAGGTTAATGGCGGTCGAAGACTGTACGGTGATCCAGTGGCCAGCATCACATGGCTGCGCGGGTACGAGGCTTACCGCCACTTGCGCGGACGCAGGATCAACCGAGAGGACGTCCCCACACTGGGCTGCATTGAACGCCACTTGCAGGCTGGCCGTCGCTGGCACAAGCGTAGGCGGATTGGGCGAGACCGCCACGAGCGAAGGCACAGAGCGCGGCAGGGTCGCAGGCCCATCCGCTTGAGCGAAACAGCAGATAGAAAGAGCCAGGAGTACCAGATACTTCAACGGACCACTCTCCAGTTGATCGTCGCCGCTGCGGGGGTTTGAGCGGTATTTGAGCAATAGGCAAAGTTGACGTTGTTGGTTGTCGGCCACGCGACTAAGCCAGCATTGGAACCAGCCGGAGCCGCATTGAAGGCCCATGTAATCGTGTCCGTCGTCGCTACCCCGGTTGCTGAAACGGTGACCGTGGTTCCGCAGTTCCCAGCCACAATCGCCGCCGTAGTCATAGCCGCCGTACCACTGCCGATTACTTGCGGAACTGTATTGCCGCCAAAGATGAAAGGTGCCACCGTAAATCCGGGATTGGTAAAGACATAAAGCGGCACGGAGCCATTGTTCGGCGCAGAGGCAATCGTAGTCGAGCGGATCGTATCGTTGACTAGGTTTGTGTAGCCATTGATATCTCTTAGATTGTGGATTATTCCTACGCCTGCCCGGTTCGCCGCGGACTGGGCAATGTTCACCACGTCCGCCCCCGCAATGCCGTCCACTGTGACGCCGATAAGATTCCAGTTGCCGGTATCTTTGAACTTGAAGCAGGACGAGGCCGCGAAGGAGTTCTCACAGTAAGTACCAAAGAAATTGATGGAGTTGATCGAGCCAGCCGGGCCAGCAGTGCCATCGACCACGGCTTCAAATTGCCCCGTGCCAGCGTGTTCGATGGCTCCGCCGAAGAAATTTACATTGCTGAGCGAGCCGCCGCTTGCGACCGACTGAATGACAAGGGGCTGCGATCCGGCAATTGCTTGTCCGTTGAGCCAGCAGTTATCGCAGTTGAACGGGCCAAAGCCGAAGCCACTAACATCGCGGAGCCGTAGTCCGACATGGCCCGCAGGCAGGATGACGGAGTCACGAATATAGGAAGGTACAAAGACCGCCTGTAAATCGACCAGCGCCCCGGACACAGTGGCTGAGGCATTATCCATCACGAACACGCTGGCGAGGGCAAAGTATTCCTGGCTGCCCGTGGTATCGCCATTGCAGATCGCAGCGGAGATGTTCGCTGTCGATGCAACCTGAATGACCGCCCCGCCCACGTTAGAGCCATTCGCTCCGATAGTCCCCGGCGCTCCCTGAATGGAGGAAGCCTGTGGCACGACAATTCCACATACTCCGCCCGCGATGTTCTCGGTAATCACCGTGTCATGTCCCAATCGGAGAATGATTGGCTTCGTGTTCCCGACCGCCGCGGCACCGAGAAGGAGTTGGGAGGTTAAGGTTTCCCGGTAGTTATTAGGCGTCCAGATTTCGCATCCGTTCGCTGGGCATCCCGTTACGGCGGAGGCAATCGTCGTGTACTTATTCCCATCGACAAACAGGATGTTATCGAGTGAGTAAGGGGTTAAAGCCAGTTGCCCGGTAAAGAGTGGGCTACCTGAAAATGTGGGGTTCCCGGAGAATGTCGGGCTCCCTGTGAACGTGCCCGCCAGTGCTCCGCCGCCATTCAATTGCGTCGAACCAGTGAATATATTCGTTCCGGTGAATGTGTTGTTCGACCCGAGTCCAACGCCCGCGCTTTGATCTGGCAGGATGAATGGGAAAGCCACTTGCGGCCCATAAATCTGAACGGTGAACGGACTCTCGGACTGCTTGATGTAGAAGTGGTAATTACCCAGCGAATCAGCCGTCACAGGATTGGGCTGGGTGCATACTAAGTCAGTCAGACTGGAACATAGGACTGCCAGCGGAGAGCAGGGCTGGGTAGAGACGTTGGCTGGCTGCGTGCAGACCACAACGGTCGCTGCCGGAATCGGCCCACGAGGACCGAGCGCCACGTCATCGAAACGCGAGTTCTGTGCGAACCCTGCGCACGACAACAGTAGGATGACTAGAAAGGTTTCAAGTTGTGCCCGACGAATCCCCATGCTGAATATATGTGTCCTTTCGTAGCCTCGTAACAATCCACGGTCATGTTGTGCAACTGAAACGGAACTAGTGATGCGACCTTCTCTTCGCCGTCCTCGGTCAAGGCGTAATCTCCGACGCGCCATTCCCATAACGGCAGCAGGCCGCGTCTCTGGTACATCCGGTGTGGACGGCTGAAGATTCCGGTCCGCCCGCCTTCCGTAGTTACCCCAATGAAGTCCACACATGGTTTCACCGTCTTTGTCCACCAGGATGGGTCGCCATGAAGCTTTACCGGAGCACCCGATAAGGGACAGAAGCCTCCGCCGCCACCGCCACCGCCACCGCCGCCCGAACTGCCGCCGCTTCCAGTAGTTACTCCAGTCGAAGAGTAGGTTGGAGCTAATGGAATGTGGTTCTGGAGAATCTGAATCTGGGCAGCTTTGTAATTGAGGGCTGGGAAGGCTGCTGGAGGAGTGCCAACACCCTGACCCGGCAAGGTAGCAAACTTGATTGTCTGGGTTGGCTCGTCCCAGTAGAAGTAAATGAAATAGTTCGTGGCAGCGCTGAGCCCCGTGATAGCCAAGCCAGATCCGGCGATTGTCGGCCCTACCACAGTGTTATCATCCCGGTACAACGTGAACGGCTGGGAGCCGTTGGTCCCGTCCCAGTAAAAGGTCAGCGAGGTTGCGCCCGCTACGCAAGTAATCGCCGTTCCTATGGAAGAAACTCGACTGCCCCTTGAAATGATCTGAGCATTTTGCGGATCGATGACTGCTGGACCAAATGTTCCCACCTTGCTGCTCGGCGGTACGTTGCCCTGACTCACAAGCTGATTTATCTGCGTCAGCATGTAGTCCAAGGCCTGCTTCGCCTGATCGCCCATGTTCGCGTCATATGGGAACTGCGAATAAGGTTTACTTGGCATTCGCCGTTTGTTCTCTTGTTACCGGAGGTACTTGTGGAAAACGGGGATTAAGCGCATATTTCGCGCATGTTGCTCGGTTTAAATCTCGGCGCGTCGCTGCTGATTTTTGTGGTGTGGATATTGCTGTGCGTATTCCGCGATCCTCAAGCGTGACTACTTCACGCCCTTAGCCTTGGCTAGTCGTGCACGCTTCTCTGCCCGATCCTGTGGAGACACTTCTTTCACGCTGACAGGCTTCTCGATGTCCCGGATTCGCCTCTTAGCCTGCGCGTCTCCCTGATCTGCCCGCGCCCGCAAGAACTGCAATTGATCTATCTTTGCCTTCTTGGTGTCGTCTACTTCGCCCTTGCGTTCGCGGGTAATGTTGGTATCTTCTCCCTCGATGACCTTTTGGTGTGGCTGCGATTCAAGGGCATCGACCGCATCGGCAATATCCGCGCCTGAGTCTAAAATCTTACCGTTCCGATAAAACTGCCCACCGCGATGCTCGTAGGTGACCCCGTTGCTGATTACTTTATTAGACGAATATCCAGATATAGCGCGTTCGCCCACTGGGTTCGACACGAAATCCTTAGCGCCATATTTCTCCCGAATCTTGGCAGCTTCTTCCGCTGAATAGTTGGCTCCCGCACCGCCCTGAGCACTCGTAGTCTGCGGAGCTTTGCCGTACTCTTTCGGGAAGCTTGGCCCCGCATATGGGGGAAGGTCGCCACCACCACTACCCTTGGGCGGAGTCCAGCCTTCATCCGGATTCTTGGGAGTGAAGGTTTCTTGCGGCATCGCCTGAGTGCGGGTCTGGAATTTCTCCGGAGGAAGTTCGCCCTGTAAGCGGTCTCCAATCCTCCCGGATTCCCCTACAGCCACGCGCAACATGTTCGCCGCACCTACACCCATGCCGACTACCTGCGGGATCGGAAATGGCGCAATGCCGTGTGCAGCCGCCATCGCCACAAGCCCTGGCCATGATTGCTGGGGATGCTGCATCAACATTCGATAAGCACCAGAAAAGAATTTCCCGCTAACCGTGTCGTGGGCAGCAGTGAGGGCCTTGGCATCCTTCTGCGACTTATCCAATTGTGAAGCTAGTTGATCATTGCCCGTGTCACGCATCTGTTGCGTGATTTCCTTGAGGTTGGCCTTCGAGAACCTCTTCAGCGGATCGACCGATGCTTGCGCGTCTTGACCCTGAAGGCTATCGAGCATATGCCCAGCCGCGCCTTCATTGAGTTCGAACGCCATCTTGAAGCGGTTGTTATAAAAGTGGTAGGGCTTGTCCGTGCCGTAGAGTTCATCAATGCGACCGCGCATTGCTTCGCCTAGTTCGTTATAGGCTGCCGTCGCCGCAGACTTGAATTCTGGCGATCCTGACCGCTCAAACGCCATGCGCCCGAACTGAGTACGCAGTAACTTTGCCTCTTGCAGCGTCAATTCACTCTTGCCAGCCAGAGCATTGAAGGCCGTGCGCTCCGCTGGTTTCATGTTGTAACTGCCCTTGGCTAAGACATCAGAGGCGGCATTCACGGCGGAGGTAGTCGAAATGTTTCCGCGCCCCTTGATTGTTTGCGAGGCATTGTCTGCATCGATCGCCTGCTGGATAGCCTGTGAACCTTGCTGCTTAAGAGCTTCCTGATGAGTCGTCACCGCATCGCGGACGCGGTTATAGAGGCCGACGCCATTTGTTTCGATGGCCTGTCTAGTGTCAGATAGGTTCTTGATCCGCGAGAAGGTCTTCCCATCCTGACGGAATTGTTCGTACGCATTAGTGCCTGTGGCAGCTTGACGTGCGCCAATCGCTCCCATCGTGGCTCCGAGTACCACGTGCGTGCCAATACGCTCGACTTCGCTCCAATCCCTCCGCTTCGTCGCTTCTTGCAGATCGGGCAATTGCTGGTAGGCTCCGCGTAGATTCTGTACGGCGAAAGTTGCGCCAAGCGCCCTAGCAAGTCCATACGGGGCGTTCAATGTCGCGCCAGCCAGTAGCAGGTTCTCGGGCGAAGTCATCCCGCCAGCGAATTCCGCTATCCCGGTCTTAATCGGTTCCTGTCGGCGTTCTTCTGGCGTGCGCGTCAATTCAGGCGCGAGCAGCCTGGGATCTTGTGACCCCGGACTCGGCTTGGCTGTCGCTTCTAGGCTAGAAGCACCGCCCGTCAATCCCGGCATGGTCGATTGCACGGCAGACTGAATACGCTCAAGGCCGGGCACGCCTGCCTTCATGCGATCCCAGAAAGAAAAGTCCTCGGATTTCAGGGGCCGCATTGTGGCCGTGCCGGGAGTCTGCTGGGACGGGTCGAAGGTCTTGGGCGAGGCTTGCTGTGGAGACGTATCCCCGCCAATGGGCACAAGGTTGGTGATCTGCCCCGAGCCGATAGGTTGTAGGTTGGTGATCGGACCAGCCATTACTGTACTAAGCCGAGGTCGTTACCTTGTGCGTCTGCGTAGTGCTTCTTGCCGTCAGGCCCCATACCGGTATGGGTTGCGCCTTTAGGCGGGCCGCTCTTTGCTGCTGGTTTCGCTGGACCTCCGGCCCTTCTTGGTGCCTGCCCTACGGGCTTCGGTACGCCAGCAGCGGGGGCAGAAGTTAGGTCTGGCGAGAGTCCCACTGCACCCATGAGTTGCCCGAGGATTGGATACTTAGTGGCGAACCCGCTTTGCGTAGCAGCCGCCTTCATGTCTTCCTGTGCCTGAAGGCGGGCGCTGTTTTCATCCATCCCGGCGTCGATGCGGGCGTTCATGGACTGCAAGACGCCTTTATCGAACCATTGCTTGATGGCAATGTTTTGCTGGCCCTGGTCAAGCCTGTCCCAGCCCTGCGCTAGGCGTTGGCCTTGCACTGCGTATTCGTTGGCGATTTTCTGCCCTTGTTGATCCGCTTTCTGCTGATTGATCTGATTCCGCTGTGCGCCGAGGCCGAGCATCCCTTGTCGATAGGAAGCTTCTCCCAGTCCGCCAATCGCACGCGAGGCCGACTCTCCGGTCTGTCCGTAGGCTCCTGCCTGATTCTTGAGAGCTTCGATCTGCTGAGCCTTTTGCTGCTGCCCTGCCTCGTACTGCCGAACTCTCGGCCCGTAGACCGCGCCCTCAACCGCCCGGCCCGGCCCGGTAGCACTTAGGCCCAAGAGCAACGCTTTCCCGATGTCGCCCAAGACGTGCCCAGCGCTGTCCATTGGCTGAAAGTTGGGCTGATAGCCCATCTTGGGAATCGCTGTAGGTTGAGTCATCGGCCCCATTTGCTGAGCGACGTTCATTTCGCCCTGCATCGCGGGCTTTTGGTACTGTTCCGCGATCTGTTGCATCATCGGAGTCAGATCGGCGCCTGACATTTGCGGAGGCTGTTGCGGCGCTTGCACGGGGTTAGTCGGAGGCAACACGCCCTGTGGAGCGCCCTGCTGGGGAAGCATGGGCGTCTGTTGAGGCTGCTGCTGTTGCGGGTCGCCCAGTAATGACATTAGTGGATCAGTCGGAGTCGCCATTTATGGTCCCTTTACGAGTGCGGGTCTTTCTTGCTTACACAGGAACAGAGCAAGTCATGGAGCCATTTATCTTTTGGTTTCCTGTAGTGCTTCGCCAAGTGCAAGGCGTGGTCTCCTCGAATAAACACCCCCGGCCAATCCCCCTCAAATGACAGCGGCCCAGTCTCGGGGCGGACCTCCAGTGGAATTCTCTGCAAATCGAACTTCCAGTCTCTAGTCGCCATTTATGGCCCCTTGCTTCCCATCACTTGCTTCCCATCATCGGTGACATCATTGAACCGATGCCGCCCATAACGGAACTCATGTTCTGGAAGAAGTTCGACGGCTGCTGAATGTTCGCGCCAACACTGGTCCCGCCGAGAAGTTGCGTCGGGTTGAACATGCCTGCCAACTGAGACAGCCCGCCCGCACCTTGTAACTGCATCTGCTCATTAGCAAACAGGTTTTGTAGGTACTGCTCTGAAAGGTTCTGCGCTCCCTGCATCTGCATCCCGCCGAGCATCGCGGCATTCGCCCCGGAGGGGGTTGCCCCGTAACCCTGAGCGCCGAGTTGCTGGCGAGCCATCGCTTCTGCGTTCTGGTTCTGATTCACTCCCTGAGTGAAAGCTTCCTGCTGATGCTGCTGGTAGTACGGACTTCCAAGGTTCATCAACTGCTTGAAGAAGTCCCCGGCCTGCCCGCCATACTGCCCCATGAGCTGCGCGAACTGGGGAGCAAGCGCGTTCTTCTGCTGGGCGGCAAGGATGTTCTCAATGCCGATGTTTTTGTTGATCTCGCCCGAGCCGGAAGGATTGCCGAAGGCTCCCGGATTCCCTCCGGGGCCGCCACCAATCGACCCGCCACGATTCGAGCCTGTGCCCATTTGTGGAACGCCGGGAGGCTGAATAGGATTAGCACCCTGGAACATGTTAGGAGCCTGCCCGCCCCATGCGGCCCCTACTAATGGGTTGCTTGCAGTGCTCATTGCGTGCTCCTGAATGGGTTGCCCTGAGTCTGAAACTGGTTCAGCCAAAAGCTCAGCGGGTTCTTACTCGTCGGAGTCGGTAAAGACACAGGCGCGGTCGTATTCGCCGCGAATCCCTGCCCACCCATCGCCGCCGTAAGTAAGTCTGTCGGCCCGCCCATAACCGGAGCGTTGCCGCCACCGGTTGGTCCGCCCATGATGTTGCCGGTAGGATTGAAGGCCAGATTCCCGCCCGGTCTCTGCGACAACCCGCCCGCATAAGTCGCCAGGTTCTGCCGGTAATTTTGGTCGAATGGTCCCGACCCGGTAGCCCTAACGGCCTGTGCGCCGAGCGTAGCGTTTTGCTGTGGAGTACTCTGGATGCCCTTGGGGTTGTTAAAGCCGGACGTGGGAAGACCGCCACCCGGCCCCTGCATGTAGACTCCGCCGCCACCACCTGCACCTAAGCGAACACCTGAAGGATCAAAGCTTTGCATGGGATACCTAATTTGGAGGTTGATTGTTGAACGAAACTTGTATGCTTCTGAGCTGGTAGAATGTGCCAGTTCCAGACGGAAAGTTCACCTGAAACTTTAACCTTCTACCCATAACGAAGTTCACGCCACCGACTTTGTAGAGTTCTGGACTGTGGCGAAAAGCCAGTCCACCGGCAAAATCCGGGTTGCCGCCGAGCGTAGACGAGTCATTTACTCCCGGCGTCAAGGCTAGGGTCAGTGGGTTGAAGAAGGTATAGAAGTCGTCGTCTATCCCTTCAATGGCAAAGCTCCACCCGTCAGTAGCGAGCATCGACGGGTCGCGGTTCGTGTTGAACCTGACCCAGCCGGGACGCTTGATTACGAAGGCTGAGTCATTCCCATAGGCGTGGGTCGTCAACTGCCCGTTCGGAACCTGTATCTCAGTCCCAAACCCGCCTTGGGAGTAGTCGATGTCCTGAATCAGATCAGTCTGCCCAACCAGTAACCGGACCAGCCCGGCAGTCTCGTACACAGTCTCGATCGAGTCGCATCGAGGAAACCAGTTACCGCCCTGCACCGTTCCAGGCTGGAACACCCACCATGCCGGGGAGTTCGTCGCCATGTCAAAGGTGAAGTAGCTAGGCGAGCCATTGGAAGCCAAGAGGTCGAGGTCTAACACCAGAACCGTGTTGTTGTAGGTTGCCGAGTTCGCCGCCACGCAAAGCGCCAGCCAGTTCCGGGTGTTCGTGTGGTAGTACTTCATCCGCGCCAGCGACAGGTTGGCCGCTGAAACGGAATTCAGAATGTCCTGCACGGGCTTGCCGATATTGCGCGGGGCGTAGCGATCCGTGAACAACCAGACTTCCGCATTCGAGGTAAGCCAGATTCCACCCAGTGGTGTAATTTCCGCAGCGAATGGAGACGCGCAACCAAGAGCGTAGGGCAGGCGGGCAATGGAGGCGCCCTGCTGAGCTGCGGCGTTGGATGTCGCTACCCCGGAGACAGTGTTATCAACCAGTAACCCGGTCAGGCGGAACATGTCTTGCTTGTCCGACCAGAGGATTGCCGAGCCGGGGAACTCGATCATGCCGTTTAACTTGGCATTCTGAATCGGCAGCGTAACCTGATTCAGCGGAGCAAAGGACTCCTGCGGAAGTCCGAGAGTCGTGGTCTCCTGATTCGAATAGAAGAAGCTTTGCAAAGCTCCCGCCACTCCGAAGACGCACAAGCGTCCTTGGTACTCATTCACAAACTGCCCAACCGGAGGCGGGACATTGTTGGTCTGCGCCAGCTCCGTGGTAAACGGGAAGTTCGGCGGTTCCGCGTTGGCGAGGTCAAAGAACTCTAGGCCTGCCAATGTCTGCGTATTCCCAGCCGAATTCCAGACATTTCGCTGAATTCGAAAGTAGGTCGCTCCGCCGTCTGCGGTCGCGTAAAGCCTGATATGGGTAGCCTGCGGGTCAAATACCTGGAATGCTCCACTCCCGCCAACAGGGGTAGCCGCCAAGGTCAATTGCGTGGCAGACTGCACGCTGACGATCCGGCCAATATCCGCGTTTACATTTACCCAGATGTGTCTGCCTATCCATGCGGGGGTAAAGAATGTGCCTGTGCCGATTACAACAGGCGTGCCTCCCGTGGTAATGGTTCCCGGCTCAAGGCACTGAATCTCGCCGTTCTGAGCCATGTACTGGATGAACTGGGTAGCAGGAGATGGCGCACCGACGTGGCTCTTGTTTGCATTCTCCCAGGCATAAGCATAGCTTCTGCCTACAGCCTTGGTAATCGAGTTGTTGACCGTGCCGCCGCTGGAGGTCACGTTCTGCCCAAGCTGATTCCAGACAAACGTGGCCGTACCGTTCCCGCTGACGAGCGTGAAAGAACCATTGAAGCTTGGATCGGTCACGCCCGTGACGTTGAAAATCAGATTGGTGACCCCACCAGGAAACCCCAGAATCAGGTTGTAAGGCCCGCTGAGGGTGGCCGTTACCACCCCATTCGACCGCGTGACCGATGTAATCGACTGTGACGTTGCAGCGCGGATCACCACTTGCGGACTGGCATCCGGAGCATCCAGACCCCAGCCTTCAATTGTTGCAGCGTTCGCCAGCCTTCCGGCCTGCTTTACCTGCCCGTTCATCTCATAGGTGATATTCCCTAAAGTCTCTCTCGACCAAGGGCCATTTAGCTGGGAGCTGCCTGTTCCTGCCGGATCGACATAAGGATTCAGCCGCTGCGTCTGGAAATAGTTCGACCCTGTGTCATAGGAGTAGAGCTTGCCATTGATGTCTGCCAGAAGATACGAGCCAACACCGGGCAAGGCAAAGTACTTTAGGCTTGTGAAGTTAACCCCGGTTAACGGAGAAGGGTTAACCACATTCGCAAAGCGGCAGCGCTGAATGAACCCGAAGGCCCCCGAGAAGCAATTGACGGATGGATTCGCCCACATCTTGGGGTTCGTTAGGGTCGGGTCCGTATAGCCGTTGTAGCCCTGAGAAAGATTCCCCAAGACCTCGGCAGGAGCTGCCTGTTTAACTGAGGCGCGTTGCGGCATTATCTAAGAAAGGCCCTGTTCCTTCTTCCGATTCCGTAGGGAAAACGCAGCTTTTGCGGAGCGTTCTGCCCCTGTCTTTCAATCAGGGCGTCTTTCATCATCTGCACGTTGGACTGAGAGATCGCCGTCCATTCCGCCGCTCGCGCATCATCCTCTGCGACGGAATACATCTTTTGCATCGCGATCGCCGCAATGACGCGGATGTGTTCACGGGGGATTTCCGGCAGTGTCGCCAACACATAGGCAGCGCCCGCCACAAGCGTCGGGCTGATTGCCACGTTCGTCAGCAGGGCTGTATCGCTCGTGATCTTTGTGACACGGTAAATCTGCCCGCCGAGAGGGACGGTCCCGTTACAAACAAACTCAGCTTGGATTTCTTCCTGTCCCTGAACGCTGGGCAGGTTGGTCTGAAAGTCAGGCTGCACCATGTTGGTGAAGTTGGTGGACGTTCCCGTAACCGTGTTGCCGGAGGAGCTTACCGTTCCATTCGCAAGGATGGTCAACGCCACGGGCCAGAAGGTGTAACTCACTTCAATCTTGGTCCCGATCGCGAGAGGCAGGGCCCAGACCAGCTGATTCCTGCCTGAGAGATGCCAGTAATACGGCCCGCTCTGAGTCGGGCTTGTCTGCACATTCGCAGCGGTTGCCACGAAGTCAGGGTTATTCGGTTGCAAGGCAATTGTTGTCTGAAAGAGGCCCCCGGCGGGTGGCTGTACCCTTATTCTGGTGACTTGGTAAAGTCTGGGCGAGACCGCCGCCGAAAGGCCTCCATCAGCGTTAAACATCAGATCGTAGGCCGTCTGGGCAGTCACTACATTGACGGTCACGATGTTCGTAAAGTACTGGTTCTTTAACTTGGTGATCTCCTCCCAGACGTGGATATATGCACTGTTTAGCTCGCGCAGATATTCCGAAACGTCGTACCCCGGCAGCCTTGTGGCCAGGTACTGAAAAAGGCCAAAGGCGTTCGTCGGCGGACTTTTCAGCGGGGGAAGTGTGGCGATTACAGGCATTTACCGTCTCGCTGCTGGGACCGCCGCTTCCTGTCTGGGTCGAGTCAATGCTTCCATAGCTGCGTTCGCCGTGTCTTCACGATCTTTCTTGAGTGCGCCCGCGATAGCTTCGGCAATCTGCGAGGCAGCCGCGGCGCCAGGGTCACGCTGGGCTTTGAGTGCATCCATCGAATAGGGCTTCTTCATGCTCAGAAGGTCGTAGCACTCGTCAATGTAGGGCGTCGGCTCATACGTTCCCTGGCGAGCTACGGCCATCTGGCGCTGGTTCTCGTAGAACTCGATTTGCTTGGCGCGAAACTTCATGTTGAGTTCCGCAGAAAGCTTCTCAAGCTTCTCTTTCTCCACCGTGGATGGTTCATGGTCGAGCATGATGACGCCGCGCTCCGCAAAACCACGCTCCGGATGATCCACAATGGCCTTGAACTTCCGGATCGGCACTTCTACCTCGGTGCCGTGCTTGTCTTTCCAGTCAGCCCTGCGGATGGTCAGGAACTCGTCCGGGAGCTTCATCCATGCCTTCTTTGGCAGCGGAGGGAGGGTCATTCCGCTGAAGCGGATGTATTCTGAGTCTGGTGTGTAGCGGGGTTTTCCCATCATCTCCGGGTTGGGCAGCGCTTCTGAAGAAAATATCCAGTACGACATTTGTTAGTCTCTCTTTCCTAAACGGCTTTCGCCGAACGCAAATTCCCAGCCTTTGCGATAGGCGTGGGTCGAACCAATCGTTGAACTTTGCCTTTCAAATCCAGCACGAACTACGGGTTCCGCAGCGGCAATCCAGTCCGATTCATCGAAAGCCATGGCCTGGTGGAAGTACTCATCAGCGTTCGGCTTGTGTTCTTTCTCCCCAACAAGCCTTCGCATCTGCGCTTTGACTGCGGCTTCCCGATTCGGATAGGCTTCCCGATCCGCCGCATGTAAATCGGCAATGTCTCGCTCGGTAATCTCTGACGTGTCGGTAGTGCGGACGCACGACTCCCGGCCAGTATCATCCTTCTGGATGATGTCCAGTTTGCCGTCTGGCCGCTTCTTGGTTTTGAGACCCCAGGACTTAGGGAGTTTGGACGACATTGGGATCTTGCTTCAGCGCTTCCTTGAATCGCTCGGCAATTTCGTTAGCTTCGTTTTGCTTGAGAACTTCCTGCTTCGCTTCTTCTTGCTTTTCTGCAATGGACGCTATCAGGGCATCCCGGTCTGCCTGCTCCTGAGCTTCCCTGGCCACTGCCGCCCTAGCCTGAGCTGCACGCTGCGCGATGTTGACGTCTAGAACAGCCTGCGGCTCGGGCTGCTTCAGCAGTGAGCCCACTTCCGCCCTCATCTGTGCCACTGAGACAGGGCCAGACAGGCCGAGCGTTTCCATGTCTTCTTTGAGAAAGTATCCCCGCTCTAGACGAGAGGAGATTTCAGCGAGTGTAGCCATCTAGCCAACTAAAGCCCAGACAACTGCAGTAGGCACGCCAGCGCCAGCGTAGCCAAACTTGAACAGAGTTCCCGCGCCCATGCCAGCTATGGTGTAGATTGCCGCAAAAGTGGCCGCGGTATCCCCGGTAAGCTGCCCGGTAACTGCCAAGGTTGGCGTCGTAGAGGCCGGGATAACGAAGAACGTCGCCCCGCCATCAATCGAGCCTTCGAGCGTGGCCGTGGTTCCAGCCGTGCCTGTGACCTGAATCAGCAATGCCCCTTGATTGTCTCGGGTTGGTTCAGGAACCGTAAACGCAACTGCCGTGTTCGCCGCAATCAGAGTCCCGAGATTCGCGGGCTTGCCCCGAGTCAGCTTGATTACCAGTGGCGGAACTGGTACTCCACCCGGTATGAGGGTATCAACTGTTGCCGAAGGCATTAGTCCTGTGCTCCGTGGTTACCCTGAGTCTTCGCCCGGCTGTCGCCCTTGTTCTTTGTGACTACGACCTCGCCGGGATCTGGCTTGTTGCCTTTCGCTTCCGCCTTGTCCTGCATCAGCGCTCCCCAGATGTCCTCGGAGCCCTGCCCTTGAGACAGGGCTTCGCTGGACACGCGGAAAGCGTAGGCGTTGTCGTCGGCTCCGTACATGTCGGAGAGTTTCGGCATTAGGAACCCACGTATTCAGTTGGGTAGTCGGTATTGTTGGCGTCCTGACCGTAAGTTCTGGTCAAGTTCGCGCCGGTCGCTCCGCCGTTCACGGTCGTATTGAATGACGTGAAGTCGGCAGCCGGGATGACGACACAGTAGCGAACCCCGCCATTGGGATTCTGGAATACGAGCTGGACGTTGCCGGAAGCCATCTTTGTGGCGATGACCGTTACGCCTGGAATGTTGATTGCCATGTCTTCTCCTAAAAGAACCTGATTCTGACGGACGCCGTGAACAAGTGCAGGTCGGTAGTCGCCGTCACGTCCACATTTGAGTTGGCTGCGCCCGCTACCGCCTGGCTCTGGGCCATCAGTTTGCCTGTAGCCTTGTTCCAGACCGCCGCGTAGGAAGTCGGGCCCGCAGGGTTCAGCCAGTCATTCACCACGTCCACGGAGACCAGTGTGGAATACGCCCCACCGTAGAGGGTCTGTAGTTGGGTGTTACCGAAGGCATAACCGCCAGCGGGGTAAGAGTTGTCTGCGGTTACTTCGATGATGTCCTCAAAGTAAGCCCCAGGCACAACGTTCGTGTGAACCTGACTCGGGATCAATGAGGCTCTTGGCGCGAAGCTAGCTGACATTTAGTTAGCCCTGCTTTCCGTGATTGCCTTCAGACTTCGCCCGCGAATCCGTCTCGCCCCATTCATCGAGCGTTGGCTTGGGTGTATCGAGCTTCGTGTCAATTTCGTTAGCAGCGCCCTGCGGGTCTGCTCCGTAGATGTCTTCGTCAAGTTTCGGCATAATGTCCTTTCAGTGCGGGGCGGACGCGCTACCCTGCGCCCGTCCCTAACTTGGTTAGTATCCAGGGGGCACGGAAAGCCCGTTAAGTTTCGTATGTGCATTCGGGACATAGGTTCCCAAATTGCCACGGAACTCCAGAAACGCCGTGTACGCATCCACATACTGCCCAGCGGTTGCGCTCGGGTTCTGCCGCAGGATCGAGCCAGTGCGGTCATCAAAGCTCAGCTCTCGAGCAATGACCTTAAACACCAGATCGCGGTCCACGCCGAAGATGTGGTCTTTCGGGCAGTCCGTGTCAACTACCCACGGGAAGCCTTCCCACTCGACGGCGGTGAAGCCGAGATCAAGCTTCTTGTTGGCGTCGTTGAACCGCTTCAGCGTCCAGCCCATATCCATGTAGGCGTGGAGTTGGGCGGGATGGCTCAGGAATTCCAGGCTTGGCGAAACCTTGCCTTGCAAAATCTGGATGGTTGCCAGCATTCTGCGCAAGTGATCTCGAGCCAGCGCCGGGGTTCCGGCAAGGGCAATGACCCCTGAGTTGTACTGTGGGTTGGTTCCACGGTTGATGTTCTGGAAGACCGAGGATACCGTTCCGTTGTCGATGATGAGTTTCAGGCCGGCAATGACGTTCTGGAACGAGTCCGAAGCGCCAGTCGAAGCCGTGATGGTCACAATGTCGCCCGAAGCCGTGGTAAAGGCCACGTTCGTCGGGCCAATCACAAAGCTCGTGCCCGTAGCGTCTTCGATCGGGTTACCGAGAGAGATAATGGTTCCTGTCCCTCTGACCGTCGCGGTCGCGCCGTTATGAATTGCCACCGTCATGCCAGGACGCAGCCAGTGCGTGCCCTCGATGGACCCAGACGCTACCAGCGTCGAGTTCACTGTGGTCGAAGTCAGCACCGCCGTGCCGAGAGTCGCCAGAGCGCCCGTGCCATCCAGAAACGCGTAGATATTTAGGTACTTGATGGCATTGATCGTCGCCATCTTCACGTTGAACGCCAGCGCTCGGGCATACGTCACCGCATCATTGCCCGCAGCGTCCAGCGCGGCCCCGGTAAAGCCTACCGAGAGCACGAACGAGAAGAAGCCGACAAGGGCCGAGGCCATTGCTTCAGACCCGCCAGCCGGGAGCGTTCCGCCGTCCGCATACCAGTCAAAAGATGCGTTGGGCGTCATGTGAGTGGGAATTTCCATCCCGCGGTTCGAGATCGGAATACCCTTGCCATCGGCATAGCGGTTCCAGAGAACGGCAGCCGAGTTAAACTGCTTGCTGATACGTGGGTTAAAAAATATTTTCATTAACGGCATCGCAGCCGTTAAGTTAAAGTTCGCGATTTTCGCACCCTCCCACCGTAAGGGCTTCTACCAAATCGCCCTCGGTGTCATTTGCAAGAATTATGGCGTTGACCGCCTCGATCTGTTGCTTCCTTCGCTCAGACAGCCACGGGTAAATCAACTGCACAAAGTTTCTTGTGCGCTGCCCGTGAATAGTCCAGCGATGTACGGAGCCCATATGGTTCTGGTACTCATAGATCGAGCCTCCGAACAAATCACGCATCCGGTACAAAATCTCAGGGTCTTTTTGGGTTACGCTGAGATAGTCCGTCACGCTTTTGTACGTACGCCCTTTTTGAGTGCGCTTACCAACTTTCGCGAAACATGTCCCCTCGCCCTCATACACACCAGCCGCCCACGCAATCTCAGATTCCGTAGGTATCCTGGTAGCATTCAGCTTAGGTGCCATGTAACCGCGCTTCATTCCCATATGGGTTATCGCGTGCCTGTCAGCGCCTTCGCCAAAGCTGCCTCGGTGTCATCCCAGCTACCAGACGATTTCTCCAGCAAGTCTGGCGGGATGTTTGCCTGCGCACCAAGGGAAAACTCCGGATAAGCGCCTCTCTGCACGCCTTCTCGCTTGTCCTTTTCGGCCTGGACAGCGGCATTTTGGTCAGCGACTTTCTCGTCAATGAGCGTCTGGAAAACGCGGGGCACATCGACGAAATTGCCGTTCGAGACTCGCTGTGCCACCGTGGCATCACTCGCCAGTTCGGTATACACGCGTGCTCTCAGATTCTTTGTCTCCGAGGGCTTCAGCCCAAGGTCCTTGACTTGCCCTAACAGGTCATCCACTCTCGCGTCTAAACGTTGGCGCATGGCAGCAGTAGCCAGCGCCTGATCCCGTCTCTGCTGATCAGCTTCAAGACGGTTGGTTTTTTCGCGTAGCGTCTCAACTTCCCGCTGCAAACCGGAGGAATCTTCGTCTTTCGACTTGCCTCCCTTACTTTCATTCCGCCTGAGATATTCGTCTGAGGCGGTATCGAGCAGCCTTTCAGCCGCTCGGGGGTCTGCGCGTTCGACCATGTTGAGAAATTCCTGCGGGTTGTTCTGAATCATGTTTTTCAATGATTCGAGCGCCGTAGGGGACTGCAAAAGATCGTTTACATTTGCCTTCGTCCATCCGGAGTTCGCCAGGATGGTGCCGAGTTCGGCGGCTGCCGGATCGGGAGCTTCCACAATCCGGATCGGCTTGAGTTCTTCCGTAGCCTGCGTAGGCGCAGCGGTAGCTTCTGCCGGGGTAGCGTCAGTTGCTTGGTCAGACACCAATGTGTCTTTTAATGTAGCCTGGTCTTCGGACATCTTAGTTAACCTGTATCCTTTCGGGAGTTGGGCTGCAAGTTTTGATATCTCTACGGGCATCTTGCAGCATTTCGTTGAGTAAACGGGCCATAGTCACGCCCCGGTGCATGGCCTGGACACACAAATAATCGTAGTTTGGCACCGTCAGACTGACGATCCAACGGTACTTGGGGGTAGCTCGCTTCTGGCGGGTCATGTTAATTACAGAGCCAAGCTCCATTTATGCGCTTCGCTTCAGCGCCAGTCCCACCGGACGTGCAGGTACACGAGGCTGCCGTCGTCACATTTGTGCAAGAGGCGGGCGTCGCGACAGTGCAGTCAGAGCAGTAAATGCGCTGTCCATTGGACGGGGCTGATGGGAGTGTGGCGAAGGTGACCGAGCCCTGGAATAAGGAACTAGCTATATAAACGTTTCGCGGGCGGCCTAATGCAGCGGCCCCGATGTCCAGCATGTTATCGGGGAAGAACTCCTGATTTCGGTTCAATATGCTGGAGTTTGCCGGGAATACTGTTGCACCAGGAGTGGTAAACCGAGAGGCCAAGTTATAATCGAACTTATCTATTGTGTATCCGGCAGTCGGAGTATTTTGAATCGTGACTTCTACGCCTGATGGCGCTAATCCAGCAGGTGCAACCATGGTTGTATTCGTGAACGAGACGCGCGGACGGTGATTGTATAGAGTCCAAGTCACCGTGCCATCTACAACCGTGCAGGGCGGATTAGTCGTGGTACACCAGACCGGCTCCGACCCTCCGCTGGTTCCGCTTGCGCCCAGATTCATGTAGATATAGCCATTCTCTACGGAGGGGGCGGCCACCGAACCAGTGCCATAAACAGTGAGCGTGACCCAAGTCGGCCCAAGGCCCGGCGAAGGAATGCTAAAAGCTCCTACTGGCACCGTGCAAGTTCCTGCGCTACAGTCTCCCGTAGACAGGCATGATGCGTGGGGAGCAGACGAGCAATAGCCAGTCTTGAAAATGATTCGGTTAGAATCAACCAGTACATCCTCCAATAATGGATGTTGATTGCCATTGATCGAAAACGGGAAGGTGACTGGATACTGGAGCCCAGTATAGAGCAAAGTATTATTACTGAATGAACTTGTACCATGAGGCCTGGGGGGTTGCGGTCCATAATTAACATTGTTGGTTTCCTTGCCGGAGCCGATAGAAAAGCTGCCTGGATCTATAAAGGTGTTCCCTTCAATCGCTACGTCTCGCATCATGCCATTGACATTCTCGACGGTTCCCGACCCGCCAATCCCACGATTATCACGAATTACCCAGCGCCATAACCCATAAGTAGCCGAGCTTAGATTGATCAGGTATAGCGGGCTGGCGCTGGCGGAATCAGTTCCACGCATATCACAGCTATTTCCGATGAACATATCGTCATGCCCGGCGCCTTCCATACACTGGCCGGAATCATCTACCCGGTTGTCATGGAAAACGGAATCCCAGCCGTTTTCGTTTAGCGCTGAGGTTGAGGTCGCATTCGATGGGCCACCTTCTCCGCACTGCGTCACATAGTTATCGTGCACATCCCAGCGACGGCTCTTGCCGCCTTGATAAATGCACTCATAGGAGAATCCCATTACCTTATTGTCGTGAATGTTTACATCGTTACTGATTTCATCGAAAATTGCCTTGGCTCCAGAAGGTATATTCTTGGCTTGCCGGATAGTCAGTCCCGAGATTTCGATGTGATTCAATGGAATTGTGGGACCACCAACCGGAGGAACATCATAATCCCCTAGAGAAGAAATCCCCAGCATGAAGATGCCAGGATGTCCGGCCCCTGGACTGTTATCCCAAGGTTGAGCCATAGTTACATTCACATCCCAGTTCTCAAGTCCAGTCACATCTGCCCCGTCGCCCTGGATGGTCACGTAGTTGTAGGCCACGGTGCAGTTGTAGTAACCAGCTCCGGTAAAGTTCCCTATTTGAGCGCAGGCCATGTTGATGCCATGCGTCAGATAGAGACCTTTCGGAATAAGCACTTTCCCTCCGCCCGCAGTTCCTGCGGCATCGACCGCCGCCTGTAAAGCTGCCGTGTTGTCCGTACCCCACACGGTACGCTCACTGTGCCCGTCAGCTACTCCGCCAGTAACACTAGTGACATCGTTTAACAAGTAACTTTTCAACGTAAACTGATTACCAGCGGGCACGGTTTGGATCGGCCAAACGCCAATGAAAGAAGAATCCTGAGTAAACCCTGATGCTCCAACGTTATTAATATTGACCATCTGGCCGGCCTGAAAGTTATGCGCTCCTGTAGTCGTGCAGGTGGCAACGTTCAAACTCCGCGAGCAGGAAGATATTGTTGCAATCACATGCGTAGTAGAAGTGTTTGCATTATCATTGAGAGTAACTTGAGTTCCGCTGGTAAAAGCTATAATCGAGGAAGATAGTGGCTGAATAAGACCATTATTCGTGGGACCAGATCCATAGACTGCGATCTTCTTGCCGATATCGGTCATAAAAAAATGAGCAGTTTCACAATTTAATACAGGGCTTCCCGAGGTCATGTAGCAGTCGGTCGCGACCTGCCCATCGCCTACCGCGCCGAAGTCGCGCACATCAATGACGGGCTTGGCTTGCGCCACGAAACTAGAACCGTTACCTACTACTTGTACGCCAATGTTAGGCGGTCCTACGATTACACCACCTCCACTGCCCCCTAAGTTAAGGATGTACACTAGGTCATACGGCTGCCCAATCTGGATGGTGTACTGTCCCGGAGATACCCAAAAAGCGTAGGCTCCAGTCGGCCCGGTACTGGCTGGCTGGGTAATGAGGTGCGTTAGCGCCTGATCGCTGTATATGTTGACCGGAGTAGGGCATGGGTTTTGAGTACCAACCGGGCATACCCTAAACGTCGCACCCGGAAGCGGCACCGGAAACTGGTAAAAGGCTCCCTGCCCAAATGCGGGAAGGCTAAAGACTGCCAGCAGAATCGCCGTTCTCATAATTGTCTTGCTTAGTAACCTGTGCACTTGAAAGCGATCACATCATTGGCTACCACTGTGCCCTCTACCAAGTTTGCGGTGGTCGTAGTAGAGCTTCCTAGGGTGACATTGTTAGCATCGGCCACAGTGGTTAGGTCATGAGCATCGCAGATCCAGCCATGAGGAGCGGTGGCGCTGTTGCCCATTGTGACCGTTACGGTGCATGTACCTGCTGTGACGGAGGTATAAGTCCCAGCGGTAGCCCCACCCACTAAAGTAGAGTTAGCGCAACCAGATGCTGTAAAGGTGGTCCCAGCAGATACATAGCCACCTGCTCTGATAGTCCCAGTCGTATCGGATAAGCTTCCATTCCCGAATAGGAATTGCTCAGATCCATTCACCGTCAGCCCCGCATTGTGCGCAGCATTGAAGCGAATCTCACTCCCCGAACTACCGACCAAGTCGAGCACGTTGCTACTATTGTTGATTTGAAATGAAAGAGTCGTCATCAACACCTGATCAACGCCACTTACCGCGATCCGAAGTGCGCCAGCGCCACCGCTATACATCCCTGTCGATGGATCGCCCGAGAAGGAATATGCTGGAGTTCCAGCGACTCCGGCAGGAGCCAGAAATACATTGCTCGCCGTAACGCCGTTCGTGCTTGTCCCGGCCACTGCGGGAGCGGTGAGACATGCTGCTCCGCTCGTATTACCCGAGAGGCAGATGGCCCCATTCCCGCTTCCTGCTGTACTCACCGTGAACGTAGGAGATGTAAAAGCCAAGCCCGTGGGCAAGCCGACAGCACCGCCGCCCAGCGTAATGACGAAGGATAGGTTATAGGGCTGTGCTACTTGGACCAGGTATTGACCGGCAGCTATCCAGAATCCAAAGTTTCCACTAGGCCCCAGCTGTACAGGCTGAGTAATGCCCTGCGTCAGCGCCGCATCCGAAAAGATACTCGACGGAGAAGGGCACGGATTGGTGGCTCCTAGCGGACACACTCGCAAGGTGCCGTTGGGCAATGGCTGCTGCAACTGGTAGAACGACCCTTGCGCCCACGCCGATCCGCACAAGAGCGCTAGAACGAATAGAAGCCTTTTCATGTTTGCTGCCTTTGGTGAAATTGGTTGCCGCTACTTGGTTGTCCCTTGGGTCTGGCCGCTTGCCCTTTCTGTGCTCTCTGCTGTCTGGTTACTGGATTGGTCGGAGACTGCCCGCCATGCTTGCCACCCTGCTTGCCTTCGTTCGGCTTCTGGCCGGAAGGCTGCTTACCCTGTAACTGCCCCGGCGCTCCGCCTTGTTCCGGCTGCGGACCTGCTCCGGTAGCCTGCGCTGCCGCCTGTCCTGCTCCCTGAACAACTGCCTGCATCTGGGCCTGACGCGCCATGTTGATGATGTGCAGTTGGGCGTGTTGGAGAACGATCTGCGCCATCTGCGGATTGTCCGTCGCCTCATCGGAATTGAGATAGTTCCGGCAGATGTCGATATGCACCATGTCGTTGTCGCGGATCATCACCGGCTGAATCTGCTGGCCGGTCTGCTTCATCGTCTCGATCTCTTTCCACTGGACCTTCTGATCCGTATAGAGCGAGTCCATTTCAATGGGCAGGTGGAACAGTTCCATCATCTTGCGCTTGACTCTCGGGTCTTGCGGGTCCAAAGCCCCCGCAGCTACAGCCTGCGCCATGGCATCCTGCTGGCTCGGGTCAATTGGTAACACTCGTGTTACTATCCGGATCTTGTCGAGATCGAGCGCATCGCCCTTGAGCTTGTTGAATTCCCACTTGCCATTCAGTCCCATGACGGAGTGCACTCGTTCGTCGAGCCAGTTCTGGGAAGCGAGCTTCAGGACTTGCCTGGCCCAGAGTTCGTCAGCGGTTTTCCATAGAATGAGGTTAGGCAGAAGGGATGAGTCTGATTTAGAAGCCATCGACTCCTGTCCGCCAAACGTGTTGACTCCGGGCTGATGCAGTCCGACCGCGCTTGGGCTAACCCGGCTATGGAAGTACATGTCGGAAAGATGGGCTGATCTCCACTGCCAAGTCTCTTGACTGAGCGGGTTGGAGTTGAGCTGTTCGACCGCATCCTTGACACCCTTCCCGCCCGTTTTGCACTCGATGATCGTGGACGGGTCGTTGACGATTTCATTCTTGTCAATCCTCTGTGAGTCGATAACCAGAAGTGGGGCGGAGTTGTAACCCTGATTGCGAAGAATCAGGCGGTCGGTTTCATCGAGCTTGAGTTGTTGGGGGATGATGTCGTCGTCGCCGTCGCCCCAGATTCTTCCCGGAACCGGGTTATAGATGTAATGGGTCCAGTGATCCTCGATGGTATCGTTGCGGCTTTCGAGCAGAGTGTCGCCCGTTTTGCTAATGTAGAGGCCGTCGGGGAACTTCTTGATGAGTTCTTTATCGAAGAAGTATTGGCTGGGACGGAGCCAGACTTCGATGAGCAGAGCTTTCGCAGCTGCCGTAGCACGTTCATACCATGCGGCGTATTGGGTAGGGTCGCCAGGTAGGTCTGCCAGGCTTTGGAGGTAGATAAGCCCGAGGTCGCCGCCAGTAGAGTACGCTTCTCCTCCGCCTTCGTCGCCCTTTGGTGCAAGCTGTACATCCGGAAAAGCAGACTGCAAAGCAAGCCGATCAACAACCCGATTACGCACAATGAAAGGAGCGTGCCAGAGGTCATAACTGGAACTCCGCAGATAGATTTCTAAAGGGTTGACCGCCTCGGTCATGATCTCCCCGCGCGGGTAGCGGGTCTGCCCCTGCTGCTGAGGCATCCGCTGCACTACCGGAGGGAGATGCTGAACGATTGGTTGCTGGCATCCGGGGCATACGTCAAAGTTCCCTTCCATAGGGCCGCATGATGGGCAAACTGAGCCACCGGGAGACAGGAGAACATCTCGATCTTGGAAGACGGCAGCTTCAACAAAGCCGTAACGAGGGTCTTTGCTGTAATAGGAGTACCGGAAACTGTTACCAAACAGTCTAAGATTGATCGCTTCGGTGACTCTGAGATAATCATACTTGACTCCCTGCTTGATAACCTCTAATGCAGTCTTAGCCGCCTTAGTACTTGCCTGTGCCTCGGGATCATCCGAGGAGGGCATCGGCTCGATCAACGGCTCGTTCTGGATGTAAGCTCTTACTCCGTGCAGGATAAGTGAGCGGTAGTAGTTATTCGGGAAGGCATAGTCGCCCGAATCCTGCATGATGACATCCCACGCAACATTGATCTCGGACCATTCGAGCTCATGGTAGCCTTGAAAGATCAGGGCATTGCGCATCCACTTGCGGGCGAACTGGATCTTCTCGAAACTGCCCTCGCGGTAGTAATAGTCAGCCAGCCCCTTTAAGCGGTCCTCTACAGGTAAGTCCCACTTGTATTGAGGCTGAATCTCGCGTGGAGTAGGCTTGTCGGTCTTGTCCCGAATGACCTTATCGCGGTTCGAGAAAAAGTCCGAGACTTTCCCTGCGAGTCCGGAGATCGCTGAATTGATACCTTGAGTTGTCGCCACTTTATTTGGCTATCTTGCGGAACTGCTCTGCGCCTGGGATCGGAATACTAAAGGCCAGCTTCTTTGGTTTCGGCGCAACTACTTCTTTCGGAGCTTCGGGCCTAGCGTCCATACTTGTCGGCGGAATCCCCGAGCGTTCGCAGAAAATCCTCATCCACTTCTGTTGCAGGCTGTGGTTCAGGATCACCAGCGTTACTGCTATTCCGCACAGGCTTGCCACCAGTAAGACCAGAAGCCAACTCTGAAACGTCATCGCTCCAAACCCCATACTTCCTTGGAGATTCTGTAGGGATTTCCATTTTTACTCCTAACCAGCACGGTCTTTTCCCATCTCCGATTGAGAATTAAACCGCGCTCTCTGGATGTCCATCTTGGATACAAGATGTCGTACCGGAGAATGTCTTGTACTGTTGCCTTTTTGACATGAACGAATGGGATAAGCTTCTTAAGGAGGCCGACCACGTTGATTCTATTAGATAGGGTGAGGCGGTACATGTCTCGCTTAGAGAACTTGCCCTTATGTGAATCGGCATGAAGGTTCGAATTGATTCCGTGAATCCTCAAAAACTCCTGGATTTCTTCAAGTATCTGCTTCCCCTCTTTTCCGGACTGGCCGATTCCAGCGAACCAAGCCGCGCCATTCGAGGCTGTTCTTAGGGCCGCATGGCCTTCGCCATCAAAGAATCCAGCGATGTACTCCCACGACATCATGTGTGTCGCCCTCCGCAACAGTCGCGCCCCTTGTAACGTTCACCTTCCACCAGAACCAGATCGCTAGAGATCCGTCCACACCAATGGCAGCGCCCCGCCAATCCGCTGGTTGGCTGATACTGGCGGAGCGGCACCTTGGGTGCGTTCTCAATTTCGGAACGCTCGTTCGCAATTTGTGATTCGAGATCGTCGCTCATTTATTGATCTTGAAACGCTCTTGCGCGGTCTGCCAGTGCACGAGATCGTCATCGAGCCACGCCGAACAACAGTCCGTGTTGTTCACGCTGCGCTGCAATACCCGGCAGAAGCCTTCGTCGGCCTTGCGCTTGTCATCTTCCTCGGTCATAAAGAAGTCGCAGTCATCCCCGCCGTTACGTCCACCGCAACAGGTTCCGCCCTGCTCCTGCCCAACTTTCGGCGCATTCACCCATCCGAGTCCCGCGTCATCGGGATTGATGCAGGCATAGCGTTCTTCAGGGCCGTAGTTCGGCTCACCGTGGACCCAGTAGCCACATACCGGCCAGTACTCAACCTGCTTGGAGTCTGCGGTAGGTTCCGGGGGCCAGAGGAGTTTGTGGATCTCGATCTGGGGAGCCATGAGCTTGCAGGAGCGGTCGTAGTTGAAGAATGGGCAGTTATAGCAGGACCGTGGCTCATCGTCGGCATCCCGAGCAGAAGAAAACAGCACCTGGCCATTGTTCAGGATTGGGGGAAGCTTCGCGTCCGGGGCAGAGATAACACGCCGAATGGCGTTAATCTTTCGTAGATGCTTCGGCTCGTAAGACAGGAAGCCGTCTGAGCGCGGAGCGCTGTCTTCACTGCTCATTCTGGGTAAACTGAGGCTTTGCTGGCTGCTTCGCGCTGCCAGGCTTCATCTTGACCTTGAGTTTCACGCTCTTGACCCGGCCAGCCTTGGCCTGTTTGTCAGCCATGTCGGTTACGGGGCGCATCAACCCGCCGAGAGTGCTCATGCAACCTCCTCTTGCTTCTGCAAAATCAATCTATCGAGCTTTTCCATCAGCTCCGAGTCCCGCAGGATGCCCTTTTCGACCAAAAGCAGTTCTAGAGCCTCAATCCCAAGTGCTACAGACGCAACTTGACGGCTTTTCGCCTCATCGAGAGCGGTAATATGACTGAAAAGCCGCTGTGCTTTCGTCGGCCTCATAGGCTTCGCTAATTCGTCCTCATAAACTTGGTGTAATTCGGCCTCTGGAACCGGATTGGAGCCCTTCCCGCCAGCTTTTGCCACTCCTGAATCGTCTTCGGCGCCTTGGATCCTGCCACGAAGCCCTGCAAGCGGTCTTTCCGGTCCCGGAAGCGCTCATTATCCCGCCAGTACTGCCTCGAAAACTCGTTCAGCGCAGGGTTTTCCCACAGTTTAGGTGGAGCAAGCTTCTCAGGTAGCGGTCGGAACGTGTGAAGGGCATAACGGACGCCATCCGGGGAGTGAGAATTGGAGTGGTCTGGCTCTCCGGTGGCAGTTCCTGATCGGTCTTTGGCCCATTTGTAGGCGCTGAATTCCCGGAGAGTGTTTCGGCACTCGGAGGACGCATAGTATCTTGGCGCTCCCTTAGTTCCTGGCTTGAAGGGATGCTCGAGTCTGGGATCAATGTGGATGTATTGGGCGGTTTTAAAGAGTCCAGGGCGCACCTCCTTGATGGCCGGGGTCCCGCAAATGTCATATTCAGCCAGTTCCAGAGCCGCCTGCCTATTGGCATAGTCATAAGCCACTCCATCGACTGCCCGCTCCCCCAGTTTCATGTGAAGTTCCGAGGCAATCGTCCGGATCAGGAGAGAGTTTCCGTAGACTTCTCCGAACTGAAACAGCATTCCGTTAGGAGCCACCGCAATAAGGGTGCAGGCCCAAGGGTCGATATCTGATCCGATGTCAATGCCGACAATGCAGGGCCATTCCAGCGGAGGATTTGAATCACCGCCGAAACAGGCATACCCTCGACTGGCGTCCCAGACATGGCTCTCCTCCGTAAACTCCTTGTAAACCAGGTCCGAAAAGTCTGAAAAGTGCCCATGAATGAACCGGTCCGCCCAATCCGGGGGATAGGTGTTCACCATGTTCTGAATGTATTCCTCTGGCAAGAAGGGGTTCTCGAAGGATGAAGCCGTTACGCCGAGGTTGTTTTCTTTCCACGCCGACTTGCGGTCTGGGTCAAAGAAGTGGCGCCAAATCCAATCATGGCCCGCAGGATTTGACGCAAGTCGAATAATGTGTCGGGGGGCAGTTTTGCGCCGCAGACGGGACAGGAGCAGGAAGTAGATTTCTTCCGAGACTTCGGTGGCTTCATCGACATAGGCCCCTGAGAGGTTCATCGACTTGATGTGGCCCGCTATCTTCGGGTCCGAGATGTCCAGGTGCTTGAAGATCACCACATGCCCGTTCGAGAAGGTGAACGTCTTTTTCGTGTCCGCCCACTCGCCGTACTCCTCGGGAACCATCTCCAGAAAAGTCTTCATAGTAGAAGACTCTAGGGCAGGCATATTCAACCGACCAACCAACGAGAATCCGTTCTGATCGGCAGCCGCATTGAGGATAAGCGAGGTAACCAAGGCTACACTCTTTCCCGAACCCACCCCACCCACATATGCAGCATTCGGCTCTGTACACGAGATAAACTCCTTCTGCTTTGGCATCTTCGGCAGCGAATCAATCGCCGCAAAGAAGTCCAGCTCCCCGGTCAGGACACCCATCTAGAACCCGGGAGGCTCCGAAATCGAACACGACAGGATCGTTCCGTCCTCTGATTCGGTCACCGTGAAAATCCACCCGTTGATCAGGCAGTACCGCTCAATCTTTAGGCCTGTGGTCATCTAGGCGCACTTCTCGCAATCGCACGCCTTCCCTAAATCCTTCGCGTGCCTCATCCGGCTATGCGCCGTTGTCCACTGTGCCGGGGTCGGATTGTGTCCAACCAGGTGATCCGACATCGCCGCCAGCTCCTCGGCATTTCCCTCAAACCCAGACTTCTTGCTCTCCGCCCTAAACCCGCACTCGTTACACTTTCTCATCTTCCACCTGCCCCACAAACCTCACCCGGCACTTGCCGTTCGGACACTGCCTCGGCGTGATCGTCTTCCCGTCCTTGCCCTGCCTCGGGAACCATGCCCACTTGCACTTCCCGCATACCCAGCATTCCCGCTTCCCAACCATCAACACCGCGACCATGTGCAGAGTGTACACCGCGTGCAGTTATTGCACAAGCTAAACTGGGGGAAAATTGTGGGTGAGAAGGTAGATTTTTCTTGGCACCCCCGGCCTTCGCGCCCGCTTGGATGGGATAGCTCACTCGCTGACATCCTGTCCAGAATCAACGACTTGCGCCGTCGCGTCTACGTAGGTTTGTGTACCAGCATCGCCAGATACCAGCTGCTTCGCTTCGCTATTCGCTTCGATCTGCTTTGCTTTCTTGCTCTTACGCGCTTGCTTCGCTGGGACTAGCTGCTGGATTGCCACCTGGATTCGGTTATCTTGTAACAGCATATTCGACCGACCGGTCGTTTGGGGATTCTCTGCTACGAACGGCTTGCCCTCCAGCCTATCCCACACATAACGAATGACTTCGAAGCGTAAACGGGCGTCAGGATGCGTCAAAAGCTCGAGAAGCCTTGCCTTGAGATCGACCTGGCTTAATACTACTGCTGCCGTATTGCGGCTTAAGTGCTTTGCGAACGCTGGTTTGCGACCAGTTAACTTTTTAGCCTTGAGACGGTTTGCTGGACCGCGACCGTCATACTTGCCTTTCATAGACTTAGACAGAATTGGCGCCGATTGCACGTCTGGCGCGATTTGAGGCGTGCTAGTCATTGGATTCGCTCTCATCTGCTGGGCCGATTGTGACGTGCTTGCCGTGGGCAATGTCTTTGAATAACTCCATGATCACAATAGCGTTATCTTCGTCGTGGCACTTGATCATAATGCAGTTTCCAATGCGCGAGACTTCATCGCCTGGGTGCAGAAAGCCGATAACGGGTTCATCGTTAGCAGCAGAGCCAGTCATTGTCGGCGTCGTTGTACCATGGTGAGTGGGCATATCAGCCGGTAAGCGTGGAACGGACTAAGCCCCAACCTGATCCCTCGAAGTCTTGAGCTGCCACACATTCGGCCCGGCATAGCCGGATTGCTTGATCGACCAGGCGCTGTCGAATCCTGAACCGGCGATGACTTGTTCGTGATCGCGTTCTGGCAGGAATCGCCCTCGCAGCAATACGCCAAGCGCTTGATTCTCAGGATCGATCCAGTCTGCTAGGTGCTCAGAGATGAGTGATTGAACGTAAGCAGTTTTCTTGCGGCAGATCGGCGGGTCAACGGAGGGATTGGAGCGATGGCCGAAAACCGGGAATCGCATTTTAGGCGTGGCTAGATAGACAACAGCAGAGGACTGACTTTAACGAGTCAGCGACGCTAAGGGGTATCTATTATATGCCACAGATGAAGCGGAATTGCAAGCCGAAAGATTTCTCTTGACATAACCCATCGCTGGGTTTAAGATGCTTCTGTGTTAATCAATCGACTCAATACATGTATTAATGACATTTGGAGGAGATATGGCCGTACCGTTCAAAAGTTTCAATGAGGCTCTGTATCATCTCCCATCATTCATCGGCGGTATTGATTTAGTCGGGCAGCACCATATGATTGCTGATTTAGCATTCGCCGTGCAACATGAGATGGACCTTGCCACGGAAGGGGAGCCGAACGAGATCGAATGCAAGCGGCGCTCGGACACAACAAAGCGCTGGCAGGCTTGCCGAAACTATCTGGCACGTTGCTATGCGTCAGGCGTAGAGCCGAGACATGAAGAAGGCACTAGCAATACCGAATAATCCGCTAGTTTGCGATGACTGCGGGCACGAAGGCTGCGATTGTGGGCCGGAAAACTAGTTTAATGAGCGAGATTAATTGAGTTTGGAGGGGGATTATGGGGATGCCCAGAGGTAGCAGATGGAAAAGGCTAGCAGTATTCAACGATGACATTAACT
>Ga0210401_10000899_pt1 | contig 35934 bp, 31 predicted proteins | sample IncBWH32MmetaG_FD_150866 | JGI IMG/M metagenome (GOLD analysis project Ga0210401, IMG submission 150866) | Forest soil microbial communities from Barre Woods Harvard Forest LTER site, Petersham, Massachusetts, United States - Inc-BW-H-32-M | ecosystem: Environmental > Terrestrial > Soil >... | reverse complement strand
CCGGCTCTTGCTCCATCCGGTGGATTCCACTTCACCGTGCCCCAGGTATGCCAGACGCCCGTCTTCCATCGACAGGATCAGGCAGCGTGTCTGCGCACTGCCCGCATCCAGCCCAACTGCGATCGCGGTTTTATCGGCCATTGCTAGAAGCCTCCAAACCCGTGATCCGGTCGTCCAGCCTCAAGTCGAAAGTAGACGCCTGCGGCATCCTGGCATGAATGTCCGGGTAATGATCCAGGAAATTTCCAAGCCGCGAAGAAAAATTCCGGTCTCCCAACATGAGCGACACGGCCGTTCCCTCCACCTGTTCGGTAATCTTCAAATTGTCCAGGTCACTGACGTCGACTTCCGAGATCTTGTCGGCCAGCCGCCCCAGTTCCTTCGTGAGACGTTGCATCCTGCGCACGCGCGTGCCGCGCTTTTCCGGGCTCTCGCTGGGACGAATTCCGGCCAGCACAGGCAGCCGGAACACTGCCTTGGCCGGCGGGTCGAGAATCACGCCCTCATCGTCAATCAAGGCCCAGCGCGCGATGTTATCGCCGGGCAACTTCACGAAAGCCGCCGGTTGGCGTTCGATGATTTCGACGGACAGGCGATTCGGCCAAATCCGCACGATGGTGGCGTCATGCACCCATCTCACGTTCCGTAGCGTCCTACGTCGCTCGACCAGGGGGAACAGATACAGGCTGCGGCCGTAGTCCTGTTCAAAGACGCGCAGGACCTGCGCGCGAGAAGCATACTTCACTCCAGCCAGCTCCAGGTTAGGACTGTCCAGACCGTAATCCGCCGGACCGGGCAAAAAGAACCGCGGGTCCCGGATCAGGAACTGCTGAAATTGTTGTGACGCGTAAATTCCACCAGCCAGCGTCACGCTGATCGCGATCACCAGAAACCCGTAGCGCAGAATCGTGCCGATGCCCGGCGCGCGGCGTTTCTTCGCGGCTGCCTGCGGGGCCATTTACGCAGCCTCCCGCAACTTTTCGAGGACCTTCTCGCCGGCCTGCCACACATTTCCCGCGCCGAGGGTCAATACGACGTCCTTATCGCGGACCTGCGCCACTACCATCTCCACCGTGCGCTCGATGGTTCCGGTATATTCGACCGAGCGATGGCCAAAGTCGCGAATACGCTCGGCCAACGCGCGACCCGTGACGCCCTCGATGGGCTGCTCGGAGGCTGCATAAATGTCGAGCACGTACACCACATCGGCCTGATGAAAGCTCTTGGCGAATTCATCCATCAAGTGTTGCGTGCGCGTATAGCGATGCGGCTGGAACACCGCGTGAATGCGATGAAATTTACACAACTGCGCGGCTGCCAGCGTGGCGCGAATCTCGGTGGGATGGTGGCCGTAGTCGTCGATGACCGTGACGCCGCGCGCTTCGCCGCGGACCTGAAACCGCCGGTCCACGCCCGTGAATGCGGCGACGCCTTCGCGAATCGCGTCCAGCTTTATCTCCAGCTCGAGCCCTACGGCGATCGCGGCGGTAGCGTTTAGCACGTTGTGAACGCCTGGAACACGCAGATGAAACCGGCCCAGATCGTGGCCGCGCATGCGCACCGAAAAGTGGCTTTCAAACGATCCGCAGTCCGCATCGTGAATGGTCAGCACCGCCTGATGGCTACGCCCGTAAGTGATGCTGCGCCGATTCACGGCCGGAAGAAGCTGCTGCACATTCTCGTCATCCAGGCACAGTATCGCTGCGCCGTAAAAAGGGACCTTCTGGATGAACTCCAGAAACGCCGCCCGGATCTCGTCAATCGATGCGTAGTGGTCCAGGTGCTCGCGATCGATGTTCGTTACGACCGCCAGAATGGGGCTGAGCTTCAGAAACGATCCGTCGCTCTCGTCCGATTCCACCACTAGAAAGTCGCTGTGGCCGACCCGCGCGTTCGAGCCGCCCATGGAGGCGACCTTGCCGCCCACCACCACCGTGGGATCGAGCCCGGCTTCGCTCAGCATCGCAGCGGTCATAGACGTCGTAGTGGTCTTCCCGTGGCTTCCGGCGATCGCGATCCCGTACTTCAGGCGCATTAGCTCGGCCAGAAGTTCGCCGCGCGGAATCACCGGAATCTGCAAGCGGCGCGCTTCCACCAGCTCCGGATTCGCGCCATCCACCGCTGAACTCACCACCACTGCTTTGGCGCCGGCCACGTTCTCGGCCGCGTGCCCTTCGCTGATTCGGGCGCCGAGACGCGCCAGCCGGTCGGTAGTCGGGCTCAGTTTCAGGTCCGAGCCGCTGATTCGATAGCCCAGATTGAGCAACACCTCGGCGATTCCGCTCATGCCGATTCCGCCGATGCCGACGAAGTGGAGGTGTTGTATCTTAAAAAACATTTCAAACTCGTATTGTTTCGGCTTTCGAGGCGGATGTCAATGGCTTTCTCACCGTGTCAGCTCCTCCACCACGTCCGCCGCCCGCCGCGCGGCATCGGGATGCGCAAAAGTACGCGCCCGCTCGCCCATCCGCTTCAGTAATTCCGGCTGAGTGCTGAGCTTGCCGGCCTCCTCAAAAAGCCGGCCGCCGTCCATCTCCGGATCGAGAATCAGCCTGGCCGCTCCGGCCTTGTCGAAGGCTTCGGCATTGCGAAGCTGATGCTGATCGGCGGCGTGCGGCAGTGGAACCAGGATGGACGGCTTGCCGGCCGCGGCCAACTCCGCCACTGCGCCAGCTCCCGCCCGGCAAATCACCAGGTCGGCACGCTGGAACGCCCCCGGCATGTCGTCGATGAACGGCAGAACCTCGCCCTCGATGCCGCTCTCCGCGAATTTCTTCACCAGAGCCTCATGCATCGCCGCTCCGGTCTGATGAATGAATCGCACTGGAAATCCAGCCTCCCGAAAATAACGCCAGCTACCCGCGGCCGCCTGATTCAGTGTCCGCGAGCCCTGGCTTCCACCGGTAATCAGGATGGTCATCTTGGCCTCGCGCACCTTGGGCTGGATGGCGAAAAATTCCGCGCGCACTGGCAGCCCGGTAATCTCAGACTTCCCTCTCGGAAAGAAGCGAGCCGCTTCCGGAAAACTCAGCAACGCGCGCGATACGAAGCGGCCTATCTGGCGATTCGTCAGCCCGGGCATCGCATTCGGCTCCATCACCACCAGCGGTAAACGTTTCCGCAAAGTGGCCAGCACCACGGGTCCGGCGGCATAACCGCCCAAGCTGAAGACCGCCGCCGGCTGATGCTCATTCAGCATTCGAAGCACTTTCAGGACGCTCAAAGGAAGCTGGGCGAGCGTTCGGATCGTGCGTATCGCACCTACCCGCTTGAGGCCTCCGATCTCGATGAACTCCAGCGGGAATCCCGCGGCCGGAACCATCTTCGCTTCGAAACCGGTGCGCGTACCGATGAACACACACTGATGTCCCCGCGCCTTCAGCTCGCGCGCCACTGCGAGCAACGGAACAACGTGTCCGCCCGTCCCGCCGCCGGCCATTACGATGGTTGCCATCTGCGTGCATAGATTGCGAGGAAAAAGTCTGTATCCCCGCTTTTCATCCCGAGCGCTCGCTGACGCTCAACAACATTCCCAGGCACATGAGCGTACTCATCAACGAGCTGCCCCCCGCGCTGATCATGGGAAGCGGAATTCCCTTGGTCGGTCCCATTCCGAGCACCACGCTCATATTGATCAGCGCCTGAATCACAATCGACGACGTCACCCCCAGCGCCAGATAACGGCCAAAGTCGTCGGGCGCGATCCAACAAAGCTGCAAGCCGCGCCAGAGAATCACCAGGAATCCGCCCAGTACCGCCGCACAGCCGAAAAGACCCAACTCCTCGCCCACTACGGCATAAATAAAGTCGGTATGCGCCTCGGGCAGATAGAGAATCTTCTGCTTGCCTTGCATGAGCCCTAATCCGATAAATCCGCCACTGCCCACGGCGATCTTGGACTGATGCACCTGATAGCCGGCGTCGCGCGTCGTCACCGATTCGCTGACGTATTTCTTTATCCGTTCCTGCCGATCGATCATCGAAATCAGTTTGTATTGCGGATCGAAAAATCCGATAATGCGCGCCATGCGATACGGCTTGGAGGCCACGAAAGCGATCGAGAATGCCAGCCCGGTGAGAAGGGCCACCGCCACGAACTTGCGCTCCAATCCCGCCACGTAGAAGACGATCGCGGCCGGGATGATCAACACCAGCGCCGTCCCCAGGTCTCCGAACCCAACTGCAGCCGCGATCACCGCTAAGGCGAGTGAAGCCGCCACCATAGTCCGTTTGGAATTGATGGCGTCTTGCTTCTCGGTGACGAAGTAGGCGAAGAAGATTACCAGCGCCGGTTTGGCGAACTCAGATGGCTGCAGCGTGCCGATGCCCTCCAGACGAAACCAGCGATGCGTTTTCGGGTCGAAGAAAAAGACCAGAATCTGCAGGAACAGCACTACGCCTAGCGACCCGAATGCCCAGCCGGGGCTTTGCAGCGCGCGATAATCGCGCTTTTTGAAATACATCAATGCGCCAAACGATAGCGCCGCCCAGACCAACTGGTGCGCGGCGTAGTAAAAACTCGATTTGATTCTCGGGTTCATTTGGGCCACCACTGATGAGGCGCTGTAGATCATCACCAAGCCGAAGCAGACCATTACTACGATGGTCCCGAACAGTACCCAATCGCTTCGCAATCGTTGCGCCATTAGCGGCTCCCTCCCGTCAGGGCGTTCACCAGCTCCTTGAAAACGCGGCCACGATGCTCGTAGCTTTCGAACTGGTCGAAACTGGCGCAGGCCGGCGCCAGCAACACCGTGTCACCCGGCTCTGCCGAGAGATGCGCTTTCTGGACAGCCTCCGCCAGCGTGCCGGATTGCAGTAATGGAACAGCATCCTTGCCCAACTGCGCCGCGATTTTTTGAGCCGCGGTCCCGATCAACAGTGCAGCCTTCGCCTTAGCTCGCAATGGCTCGCGCAAGACTGAATAGTCGCTGTTCTTGTCCTTGCCACCCAAAATGATCCAAAGGCCGCCGGGAAACGCGTCAATTGCCTTGAGCGTCGCGTCCACGCTGGTTGCTTTGGAATCGTTATAGTAGGCCACCCCGCCGACCTCCCGGACCATTTCCAGACGATGTTCCACCGGAGCAAATGTGGCCGCCGCCCGCGCGATCTGCGACGGTTGTGCACCCGCTCGCTCGGCGATAAGAGCCGCGGCCATGACATTCTCGTAGTTGTGGCTGCCCCGCAAACGCAGTTCCCGCACGTTCAACAGTTTGGCGCCGCGTAGCTGAATTACGTCTCGGTCCAGCCACGCACCGGCCACCGGATGAGTACTACTGAACCAGACCGTTTGGGCTTGAGTGCGTTTCGCAAACGTGACGGTAACCGGATCATCCGCGTTCAGCACCGCGAGGTCTCGGACCTCCTGCGTCTCGAACAATCGAGCCTTCGCGTTCACATAGTTTTCGAAAGTGTGATGTCGATCCAGATGATTTTGCGTCACGTTAAGACCTACCGCGATTTCGGTTCGGAAATCCTTGATCGTCTCCAGTTGAAAGCTCGAGAGTTCGAGCACGTTCCATTGATCCGGCCGCGAAGACTCGACCATCGCCGTCGGCGGCGTACCGATGTTTCCCCCCACCTGGCAGGCGATTCTCGATTCGCTCAGGATATGGCCGGTAAGAGCCGTGGTCGTGGTCTTGCCGTTGGTGCCGGTAATGCCGATGCGGGGGCCCTGTAAATAAGGCGCAGCCAACTCCAGCTCGCTGATAACCGGCACGCCTCTCTGGCGCACCTTCTCGAGCACCTCGATATCCGAGGGCACGCCAGGGGAAAGCACCACGAGATCGACATCGCGGAACGAGTCTTCGGTCTGCGGCTGAACTGGAAATCCCAAAATTTCTCCCATCGGCTTCTCATCAATTGCGCGAACCATGGCGCCCTTTTCCCGCAACAGACGTATTGCTGCCACACCCGAGCGCGCCATTCCAACCACTGCTACTGTCAAGCCATCCAGGTCCAAAGTCAGATACCTATCGCAGCTTCAGCGTGGTTAGCGCGAACAACGCCATCACCAGCCCCGCGATCCAAAACCTCGTGATAATTCTCGATTCCGGCCACCCCAGCGCCTCGAAGTGGTGATGGATCGGCGCCATCTTGAAGATCCGTTTCTTTCGCAGTTTGTAACTGCCCACCTGCAGGATCACCGAAAGCGCTTCGATGACGTACACGCCGCCGATGAACAGCAGCAGGATCTCCTGTTTGATCAATACCGCGACCACGCCCAAAGCTCCGCCCAGCGCCAGCGATCCGACGTCGCCCATGAAAATCTCGGCCGGATGCGCGTTGTACCAAAGAAAGCCTAGTGACGCCCCCACCATCGCGCCGCAAAACACTGTCAGTTCGGAAGCGCCCGGCAGACGAGCCAGATCCAGATATTCGGCGAACAGCGCGTGGCCGGTCACATAAGTCAGCACCGTCATCGCGCCGGACGCGATGATCATCAGCCCGATCGCCAGGCCATCCAAGCCATCGGTCAAATTGACCGCATCGGACGCGCCGACAATCACCAGCACCATGAAGGTGTAAAATCCCACGAAGGCGAGCGGATAGGTGTACCAGTTATGCGCCAGCGGCTCGATGATCAGATCGGGCTTGAATGTTTTGAAGAACGGCATGTTGATGCTGGTGGAGTATGCCTTATTGGCGTGCAGCACCAGCAGAACGAATCCGACGATCAGCGCCGCCAACACCTGCAGGAAAAATTTCTGCTTTACCGACAGGCCCAGGTTCTGTTTACGCCGGATCTTGGCGTAGTCGTCCCAAAAGCCGATTATTCCGAAGCTCATCAAGCCAAACAGCGCGATCCAAACGTAAAGATTCCTCAGATTTGCCCATAAAAGCGTGGGCACGACAATCGAGATGATGATCAGGATCCCGCCCATGGTCGGCGTACCCGCCTTCTTCATGTGCGATTTGGGACCCTCCTCGCGGATGTATTGGCCGATCTGAAATTCCCGCAGTTTGTGGATCAGCCACGGTCCCAGCGCGATGCACAGGAACAGCGCCGTCAGGCTCGAAAATGCGGTACGAAAAGTTGCATAACCAAACACGCGGAAGGGCGTGAAGGTGTGAAACAACTTCTCATAGAACAGCCAATAAAGCATTCAGTTTGGTCGCGCGAGAAACCTCTCCAGGGCCTGTTCGACATGCGTGCCTCGCGAGCCCTTAAACAAAATGACATCGCCCGCGCGGGCGATCTGCCGTAACCGGTCTCCGGCAGCGGTGGTGTCGGGGGAAAAAAACGCGGCGTCTACTGCTTGGCCTGCTTCCTTGGCTGCGTCAACCAGGTGGCGAGCCTCGCCGCGTATCCCTACGAGCACATCAATCCCGCAGTTCGCGACGTAGCGACCTACGTCGCGGTGCAGGGACTCGGCCCAGCGGCCGAGCTCGAGCATCTCCCCCAGCACGGCAATCCGCCGCTTGGCTGGTGTCTCCCGGAGCACATCGATCATGGCGCGCGCCGCATCGGGATTGGAGTTGTAGCAATCGTTCAAAATCAAAATATCATTGTGTATGAATCGCTGGCCGCGCATCGAGCCGGCCGAAAGCTTTTCGATCACATCCCTGAGCTGTTCGGGCCGGATGTCGTAAAGTGAGGCTACTGCGATTCCAGCCAGCAGATTCAGGATGCTGTGCCGCCCCAGGAGCGGGCTCTCGAATCGAACGCCGTTCACCTGGAAACGGACGCCTTCGGTTGTTAATTCCACCTGCTGGCCGCGAAAATCCGCGCCTTCGTTCAATCCGAATGTGATCGTACGTCCCGGATGCACTTTACGGAACTTCGTCACCAGCGGATCGTCCGCATTCAGCACCGCAACACCGTCGCCAGGCAAAGCCTCGATCAGTTCGCGCTTGGCGGCCGCCACTCCCTCGATCGAATCGAATGCTTCCATGTGCGCATGGCCGACGTTAGTCACCACGCCGATGCGCGGCCGGGCGATCGCGGATAATTCACGGATCTCACCCGCGTGATTCATTCCGATCTCGAGCACCGCCACCCGCGCCTTCGCCGGCAAACGCAAAATCGAAAGCGGCACACCGACGTGGTTGTTAAAGTTCCCGATTGTTTTTCCGGCTGGCATCTTCACGCACAACATCTCCGCGATCACGTCCTTGGTGGATGTTTTGCCGGCGCTCCCTGTTACGCCCACCACTTCCCCATTCCATTGGTTCCGGGCCCAGGCGGCAATCTTCTGGAGCGCCACCAAAGAGTCCGGCACAACCAGCCTCGGCGGATCATTCTCCCGCGCATCGGCGTTCTCGTCGACAATTGCCGCGATCGCGCCCTTCCGAAGCGCATCGGCCACGTAGGCGTTGCCATCGTGATTCGGTCCTCGCAGTGCAAAGAACAGATCGCCCGGGGCTACGGTCCGGGAGTCGACACTCCACCCGGTGATCCGCGCGTCTATGGGGGTTCGAGCGCCGAACTCTGCTCGAATTCCAATCACCGCGCCAATCTCCTGCACCGTAAACTCCACCATTCACCTGCCACTAACGTCTCCCAAAACCCAGATCGCGCAACGCCGCGCTCGCTACTTCGCGATCGTCAAAGTGTATGACGCGATCTTTCAAAACTTGGTACGGCTCGTGCCCTTTTCCAGCCAGAATGACGATGTCGCCTGGCTTGGCCGCCCCCAGCGCTGCCCGGATGGCCTTTTCCCGGTCAGGCTCAACCAGGTGCGGCGTGTCGAAACGCCGCAAACCGACCAAGGCGTCATTCATGATCCCCAGCGGATCTTCCGAGCGAGGATTATCCGAGGTGAGCACCACAAAATCGCTGGCTTCGCCGGCCGCCATCCCCATTAAAGGGCGCTTGGAACGGTCGCGATCACCCCCGCAGCCGAACAACGTGATTACTCGTTTCGGGCGTAATTCGCGCGCTACTGAAATCACGTTGCGTAGCGCATCGTCGGTGTGCGCGTAGTCCACCACCACCATGAAAGGCTGGCCTTCGTCGATGCTTTCAAAGCGTCCCGGTACGCGGCTGCATTCGGCAATTCCCGCGGCGATCGTCTTCCAATCGAACCCGTAGCTCAGCGCAGCTCCGCACGCGGCCAGGATGTTATACGCATTAATCTTGCCGACCAGCGATGAGCTGAGCGCCACCTTCTCGCGGCCGTGTTCCACGGTCATGCGCAACCCCTCGAAATTCATTTCGAGTCCGGATACTCGCAAATCCGCATTTTCTCCAAATCCGTAGTGCAGCACCTGCGTTCCCTGGGCAGGCTGAATCTTAGCTCCATACGGATCGTCGCTGTTGATCACGGCCCAGCGCGGCGGAGCGGCGGCCTCTGACGCGAATAGAAGCTGCTTGGCCGCGAAATAATTCTCCATGGTTTCATGAAAATCGAGATGATCCCGGGTGAGGTTCGTGAATACCGCGGTGTGAAACGTGATGCCGTAAACTCTGCCCAGCGCCAGAGCGTGGGATGAGACTTCCATTGTGGCATGCGAGCCGCCGGCCTGTTCCAGGGTGTGGAAGATGCGATAGAGATCCAGCGACTCGGGTGTCGTATTCACCGCGGTCCGCACCTGTCCCGCCAGCCGATATTCGATCGTGCCCACCATGGCCGTCGTCTTGCCCGCGGATCTCAGCACGGCGTCGATCAGGTAAGCCGTGGTCGTCTTTCCGTTCGTACCCGTTACGCCGGTCAGTCCCAGCCGCTCATCCGGCCTTCCGTAAAAATTGCGCGAGGCCAGGGCCAGCGCCTGACGTCCGTGCTCCACCTCGATCCACGTTCCTGGAAATCCTGGTGGTGCGGGAAGGTCACTGGCCACCGCGGCCGCTCCCTTTTCCATGGCGGATTGAGCGAACTCGCGGCCATCGGCGCGCGCGCCGGCAAAGGCGAAGAACAGGAATCCCTGTCCCACCCGTCGCGAATCATATTCCAGCCCCGTTACTTGCATTTTCCGCAGATCCTCGTTCAGCCCTCTTCGGAGCCGAACCCCCTTGAGGATCTCTTCGAGCGTCATGGCGGCGCCGTCAGCGGCCGAACTGAACCCGTATCGATTGTCCCAAGGGCAGGATGGCGCCTGGCTCGGGAAATTGCCCGCGCGCCACTCCGCTCCCCGTAAATTCCACAGGCATTCCCAGTGCGGCCGATTGCTCGATTACGTCCCGCATCATCTTGCCCTGAAAGTTCGGCACCCTCGGCCCCGCCAGATCGTGAGACGGTTCCGTTACTCCCTTCGCTAAAAAAGTCCGCTGGTCCAGAGCGCTATTTGCGGAAGCCACCGGTCGGTCGTCGGCGGCAACGGCATCTCCCGCTTGGACCAGCGGGGGAGGGATGGAAGAACCAAGGTCGGCGATCGCGACGTCATTTTGATCAGCCTGATCGCCGGCCCCGGATGGAACTGCTTCGGGCAAATCTTTGGGAACATCCAGCATGCGGAGCGCGGCCGCTGCAACCGCTCGAAATGCAGGACCCGAGGTCGGGCCTCCATAACCGCTCGTTCCCTCGGTGCCGTTCACGGTTACCACCACCACGATGGCCGGATTCGTCACCGGCGCGAAGCCCATGAAAGAGGCGTTATACATATGCGTGTACTGATGCGTGCGATAGTTGTAAATCTGCGCGGTTCCGGTCTTGCCGGCGGAGGTGTACTCCAACAGGCGCGCGTACTTGTGGCCGGTGCCGTAGGGCTTTATCATCACGCCCTCCATCATGCGCCGCATGGTAAAGGCCGTCTCAGGCTTTAGCACCCGCATCGGCTGCGCTATTGGCGTGTCCAGCGTCAAACGCGGCTTGACCAGAAAGCCGCCATTTGCGATCACCGAACACGCCTGCGCAAGTTGCAGTGTCGTCACTCCCACCTCGTGACCCATCGCAACTGAACCGATAGAGGTTTTTTCCCAGCGCTTCAACGGCCGAACCATCCCCGACGATTCGCCCGGCAACGGGACCCCCGTCCGCTTGCCGAAGCCGAATCGCCGCAGGTATTCGTACATCTTGTTCTGACCCACCGTCAGGCCGATATTGATGGCGCCGATATTGCTCGATCGCGCCAGCACGTCTTCCATCGACAGTGACGCATAGCTGTTGTGATCGTGGATGGTGCGCCCGAACAGTTTGATGCTCCCGTTCCCGCAGTTGATTATCGTCTCAGGACGCAGCCGGGTGGTTTCGAGAGCCGCCGAGAGCGTGATTACCTTGAAAACGGAACCCGGCTCTATGGGCGCGCTCACTGCCAGATTCTCGCGAGCGGCCAAGTCGCCGCCCGTGGGCAATTCATTCGGGTCGTAGGTCGGGTAATTCGCCAAAGCCAGAATGTCGCCGGTCTTCGGATTCATCGCGATGATGCTTCCCGATTTCGAATGATGCTCCTCGATCGCTTTCTTTAACTCCCGTTCGGCCACGAATTGAATGCGCGAATCCAGGGTCAGCCGGATCTCCTGGCCCGCCTGCGGCTCGCTCGCGACTTTCGCGTCGAATCCGCGTTTCTGGACGTCGGAGATCACCCGCATCTCTCCATCCAGCCCCTGGAGTTCCTGGTTCAAACTCTGTTCAACGCCGCCGTTTCCTTTTTCGGCAAAGTCCACCCCGCCGATCACGTGCGCCGCCAGTTTCTTGTTGGGATAGAAGCGCTGGCTTTCGGTGCGAAACTCGATCCATTCCACCTTCAAGTCCCGAAGGCGCGCCGCTTCCTCGGGCGTGACTTTGCGCTTCACCCACAGGAAGCCGCGCCGGTTATCGACCGCCCACTGCAAATTCCGAAGCAAATCGTGGGCGTCTATGTCCAGGATCTTGGAAAGAATATCCGCCGCTACCGCGCGGTCCGGCACCTTCAAAGGATCGACGCATACCGATTCCACCGGCAAGCTCATGGCCAGCCGCTGTCCCAAACGATCCACGATGGCGCCGCGCGGGGCCTGCAATTCCACGATCTTTTCCTGCTGCTGTTGCGCCAGCCTTTGATACTCGGCGTGCTGTACGATCTGAAGCTGAATCAGGCGGCCGACGATCAGGAGCGCCCAGACGAATGCCAGCCGCGCCAGCATATAAACCCGCCTTGTCGCCAGCTTGTCCATTCGTTATCCCCAACTGATCTCGTGCCGCGCGCCTTACCGTTGCGCCAGCTTCTGCTCCAACTTGTTGTCCAGGTAAACAACCTTCTGCGGCGCCGGATCGATAAATTGCTGTATCCTGGCCAGCTCTTCCAATCGCGCCGGGCTGAGCAGCTTGGCCTCCGCGAGCTCGAGCGAAGCGCGGTCCAGATCCAGGCGCTGCCTCTCTTGCCGCAAAGCTTCCATCCGATATCCCGCGATCAACCCGTAGAGAGTGGGCAGCAGCAGCCCGATCACTACCACCGCAATCGCAAACGAGGTTCCGATCAGCCGCCAGCAAACCCTTCGTGCCGCCGGATCCGATTCGCGCAGCACCCTCGCATTATCGATCCGCTTCACATAGAAATACACGTCTTCGTTCGGGAAAGGAGGAATCTCAAACGGGTCCACCTCTTCCAGCACGCGAGCCCGCGGCGCGGTTTGCTCGAAGGCCTTCGGTGTTGCGAATCGATCTAATATGTTTGCCAGGGTTGCCATTTTTCGTCTTTACTGCCTAATCTCAACCGCGCGGAGTTTCGCGCTCCGCGAGGGAGGGTTATCTCTCGTTTCTTCTGGTGCCGGCCTGACTACGTGCTTGGTGAGCGTTATTGCTCTTCCCGCGCGCGCCAAGGCCTGCAAGCTCTGCTTCACTTTGCGATCCTCTAGCGACATGAAAGAGAGGATCACAATCCTTCCGCCGCTCCGGACCAATTCCGGGGCGATCGACAACAGCCGGTCCAACTCGCCTTGTTCGTCGTTCACTGCCGTCCGCAGCGCCATGAATGTCTGGGTAGCCGGATGCAGCTTGCTCGTCCGGGGCACGGCTTCCTCGATCACTCGCGCTAAGCGCGCGGTAGTGTGTATGGGCCGCGCCCGAACGATTGCTCTGCTGATTTTCCGCGACCTCCTTTCTTCGCCGAATCGATAAATCAAGTCGGCCAATTCCTTCTCTGCTGCAAAATTCACAAGCTCGTCCGCGGTCGTGCCCTGGCTGCGATCCATGCGCATGTCCAAGGGGCCTTCGGCCATCAACGAAAACCCGCGTTCCGGCTCCATGAGCTGATAGCGGCTTACGCCGAGATCGGCCAGCAAACCGTCTACGCGTTCTACCCCGAACGCCGTCAAAGCCGAGCGCAGTTCCGAAAACGATCCCTGGTGATAGCGAATTCGATCCGCCCATTCCGCCGTATTGCCCTTCGCCATCTCGAGCGATTCCGCATCCCGGTCGTTGGCGATCACAAGCCCACTCCTCAAGCGTTTTGCGATCGCCGCGGTATGGCCGCCTAGACCGGCCGTCGCGTCCAGGTAAATTCCGTCCGGGCGCACCGCCAGGTATTCCAGGCATTCGCCGACCATTACCGGGACGTGCATACATAACCACTACTTGAATCCCTTGAACTTCGCGGCCTTCAACTTATCGGCCAGGCCTTCCTTGGCCCGCCGCTTGCGGGCTTCGTACTCGGCCTTGGAATAGATGTTGATCGCGCCCTGCGACCAGTCCAGCCGCACTTCTTGGTTCTCCAGCGTCATCGCCCGCCGCAGATCGGTCGGCAGAGTCACCCGGCCTTGCGGGTCCACCTTCGCCTCCGCGCCGTAATCGTTAGTGACGAAAAACAGAGCCTCGGCCGCGTCCGGATCCGAGGTGGCCAGCTCTTCCAGAATTTTTTCGTTTTGCTGCCACACCGAAATCGGGTAGATTCTAGTTATGCGGTCGTCCACGCTGGTCACGTACAACTTGTCATCCCCAATCGCGCCCAAATACTCCTGGAAGTTGACCGGCAGTTTGAGCCGTCCCTTGTCGTCGACATGAGCGGAAACCGACCCGCGCGGGGGCTCTACTGGCGTCGGCTTGGGCTTCTCTTCCACTTTCGACCACTTCGGACCACTTCTGGCCTTGAAAGATTTTGACACGACTATCAAAAGGAATGCAAGAACTTTTTTCGATTACTTGCCGCTGCTGAACGTTTTACCAGCCCACAGCTAAGCTTGGTGGCCTGGAAACTATGCAGCCCAGCCTGTATGATCTGGACCCGTGACCCGGCTGCCCCCCGCTAGTTCGCACAGTGGTCGAAATGCTAGCACTGGTTGAAGAACCGAGCTTTTCGGCGCGCCTGATTGAGGTCCGGCCAGCGCGAGATGGCCACCCTCGGTTGGGGGGGCCTGCAGGATACCCGCAAAATAGTTCTCAAAAGCCGCGAAAACTAGCTCAAAACTCGCCTTTAAGAGCCGAAATCATGCGGCTGTCGGCACGCTGCTCGTGCAGCGCCCAGTCCAGGGGAGTGCCATTCCAACGATCGTCTCTGACGTCGGTCGGAGCGCCGCGGTCGAGCAGCAGCCGGACGATGGCGGAGTGCCCTGCGTAAGCGGCCCAATGCAGGCCGGTCTCTCCGTGCCGTAGCTTGGCGCCAACCGGCAATCCTCTTTCAAGCAGAAATTCGACGACGCTGATTCGGCCGAATTCACAGGCCCAGGCGAATCCATCCTTCATTTGTTCTGGTGTCGCAGGTGGCTTCAGGCTGCCATCGCCGGCGAAAAAGCTTTGGACGACGTCCAGCCGCCCAACTCCGGCCGCTCCTTCGAGGTCTAAGCGTGCGCCGCGATTCGCTAAGAACTCGGCCGCTGGCCCGCGCCCGTTTCGCAGGCAGCCATTGACCCCGCTGTAGCCGTCCGGACCATCAATAATTGCGCCGCGGTCGATCAGCAATTCCATCAGCGGGATCTGGACCCCGGCGTTTTCGGGATGGCAACTGGTGGCCGTCAATCCGAGCGTCGTACACCGGCCGCCATAAGCATCCGACTCCGCATTCACCTCGGCACCGGCATCGAGCAGCAGCTTGGCGATCGCGACAATGTTTGGGGGCGTCTTCTGGCGGAAATCCTCGACGCCGTTGGCCGAGACGTAATGAAGCAGTGTCGAGCGATGCTCCCGCGTTGAGCGAGCGCGCACCAGGTCAGGGTTTTCGCTCAACAGCTTCTCGAGCTCCGGCAGATCGCCGCTGATAACCGTTTCTACCGCCTCTTCGAACTTCGAAGCCGTTGGATCCACCACAGCGCTACTCTTTCGGCACGATCCCGAGCGCCTTCATCTTCCGATAGAGGTTGCTGCGTTCCAGGCCCAGCATCTCGGCGGTCCGGCTCACGTTTCCCTTAGTCTCGTCGAGCGTCTTCAGGATATATTCGCGTTCGGCGGCGGCGCGCACATCGTGCAGGCTTCCGAAGCGCTCAATGGGCCGTTCGAAGACCGACCGCTTGGTGGGGTTGAGCGGGATATGCCGCGCGTCGATGCGGACCTGGGGATTCATGATCACGATACGCTCCATCAGATTCCGGAGCTCGCGAACATTACCAGGCCAGCGGTGTTGCTGTAGTATTTCAAAGGCCTCGGAGGTCAGTTCCTTGGGCTTGCGGCCATAAGCCAGCGTGAATTCCTTGAGGAAATGGTCGGCCAGAAGCGGAATGTCTTCGGTGCGCTCACGCAGCGGCGGCACGGAGAACGGAATCACGTTCAGCCGATAAAAAAGATCTTCGCGGAAATTTCCGCGGTCTATTTCGTCCTCCAGGTTCTTGTTGGTGGCGGCCACTACGCGGACATCCACCTGAATCGACGTTTCGGCGCCCACCGGCTCGAAACGCTGCTCGTCGAGCGACCTCAGAACCTTGGCCTGCGTCTTCAGGCTCATATCGCCGACTTCATCGAGAAACAGCGTTCCGCCGTGAGCCTTCTGGAGCTTGCCGATCTTATCTTCCACCGCGCCGGCAAAACTTCCCTTGCGATGTCCAAACAGCTCGCTCTCGATCAGATCCTCCGGGATGGCGGCGCAGTTCACTTCCACGAAGGCTTCCGAGGCCCTCTGGCTGCTGCCGTGGATGGCATGCGCCACCAGCTCCTTGCCAGTTCCACTCTCGCCGTAAATCAGCACGCGTCCATTGGTGGCGGCCATCAGCGCAAGCTGCTGGCGAAGGGCCTTCATCGACACGCTATCACCGATGATCTGGAGGCGCTGCCGGCCGTCGCCTTTCAATCGCTCCAGCTCCAGTTCCAGGCGGTGCTGCTGCAGCGCATTCTTAGCCACCACCGAAACTTTTTCGATGGTCAGCGGCTTTTCGATGAAATCGAAGGCGCCCAGCTTGGTGGCCTTCACGGCGGTCTCGATGGTCCCGTGGCCGGAGATGATCACCACCGCCGGACGGTCGGCAAACGGGATTTCCTGGAGCCGCGACAGTGTTTCGAGGCCATCCATGCCGGGCAGCCAGACATCCAGCAGCACCAGATCGTAGGCGGTGTGGCGCAACTCCTCGCAGCACTCTTCGCCCGACTCGACCGCATGGGTTTGGTAGCCTTCGTCCTGGAGCACGCCTGAGAGCGACTGGCGGATCAGCGGCTCGTCGTCGACGATTAGAATTCGCGCCGCCTTCAAGATCGACTCTCCGCAGCGGAAAGCTCAGCCGCTTTGGCATCGCGATCGGTCGCAGCCAGGGTCGGTACTTCGATGATGAAGCGCGCGCCGGCCGGCGTGTTGTCTTCCACCCGTATGGTGGCGTCGTGATCGGCCAGAATTCGATTCACGATCGCCAAGCCGAGGCCGGTCCCACGACCTTTGGTTGAGAAATACGGCAGGAAGAGCTTCTCTTTGTCGTCACGCGAAACGCCGCAGCCGGTGTCAGCCACGACCAGCTCGACTGAATCGGCATCGGTGGCGCGCGTGCCGATATAAAGCCGCTTCAGGAAGGAATCCTGCATGGCTTCGGCGGCGTTGTCCACGAGGTTCACCACCACCCGCTTAAACTGCTCGCGATCGATGCTGACCGCCGGCAGCGTTGAGGCGAGCTGCTTGTCGACGCGGATGCCATCCAGACGTCCGTCGAAGACCGAAAGAGCTTTGTCCACCACCTGGTTGAGATCGGAGACTACCGGCTGTGCCGCCGGGAAACGGGCGAACTGCGAAAATTCGTCCACCAGCGTTCGAACGCTTTCCACCTCGGTCGCGATCGTAACCGAACACTCCTGCAGGATCCGATAAGTTTCCGCGGTCTGTTCCGGACGTTCCAGTTGCCGCCCAATACGATCGGCGCAAAGGGCGATGGGTGTCAGCGGATTCTTGATTTCGTGCGCGACGCGGCGCGCCACTTCGTGCCAGGCAGCGGCTTTCTGGGCGCGCAGCAGTTCGCTGGTGTCTTCCACCACCAGCACATAACCCGAGCTTCTTTGTAAGTCCAGAGCGGCCACAGTGAGCGCCAAGTGCAGGATGCCGCGCTCGGCTTTGTACTCCAGTTGCGTGCCGGCGGCGCCGGTGCGGCGGGCGCGATTCATCAGATACCGAATCTCGGCCGTATCCTCGCGCGAGAACAGGTCACCCAGACGCGTGGCGCGCACCACCTGCTCTTCCGGGAAGATTCCCATGAGCGCGCGATTGACGCGCTGGATGCGGCCGTCGGAGGTGAGCGAGATCACGCCGGTCGGGATGCTCTCGAGAATCGCTTCGGTGAAGCGGCGCCGCGATTCCAGCTCCTTACTGTTGGTCTCCAGCGCTTCGGTCATCTCGTTGAACGCCTTCACCAGCGTGGCCATCTCGTCGATGGCATTCACATGCACGCGATAACCCAGATTGCCCTTGCGGATCTGCTCGGCGGCCTTAAGAAGGGCCGTAATGGGCGTGCTGATCTGCGATGCCATGTAGCGCGCGATCCAAATGGCGAAGAACAGAATGAACAGCGTGATCAGCGATAGCAATAGCAGGTAGGTACTGCGATACGATTTACGGTCCACGGCCAACTGATTGTATTCCGCCACGTAGCGATTGATCTCCTGCTGCTTAGCCGCGAGATTCAATGGCATACGGGCAGAAAGCGTCAGCATCCCGGCATTGGTCTCAATTGCAGCGGTAAAGAGGTCTCCATCGTGCGCTTTCGGCACCGAGCAGAGGATCCGCTTCACACCTCGGGGACTCTCGATCTCGGCGTGCTCGATCTGGTTGGCCATGCAAAACTGCTCGTAGAAATCGGCGCTCTCGCCCATGGATTGCGAAGCCAGCCAATGCGCCTGAGCGCCCAGCTTGTCTCGCATAACTTGATCCAAGGCGGTGCCGACCTGGCTCAGATCGACGTTCATGCTCCGCGCCGGACGGCTGAACCAGCTATCCAGATTGCGGTTGAGCACTGAAACGCTCCACAGAACCAGGAAAACGACGGGAAGCACACTGAGGGCCAGGGCTCCCCCGATCATCTTGCTCTTGATGTGCGAGCCGGGCCGGTTGGACTGGCGTTCAATGTACATCCGCACCGCGGTGCGGAACAGGATGAACCCGAGCATTACGGTCAGGACGAAGACCAGTGTGGAGACGGCCCAGAACAGGTAGGTCTGCTGGATGCTGGAGGGAGCAAACTGGTCCAGGTTGAAGGAGCCTTGCCACACCACCAGCGTCACCAGGATGGCGAGCAAAAGGACACCCGAGCCGAATGCTACGCGCTTACGCATAAGCCCTGTTCGAATTATAGGGGGTGGGTAAAGGAAAATGGGGCAGGGTCAAGCCCCGCCCCACTTTAAAAGCAGATGCGACTGGCTAGAAGCGGAAAGTGAAGCCCGCCTCGCCAGCGAAGAACTGCGGAATTACAACGCTCGAAGCGGCGATGAATCCTTGAGGCTGTCCGAACGACGCGGAGCGGATGTTGTTGGAGTAGTTACCGCCGAAATTGGCCCGGTTTGTCAGGTTGAACGCCTGGAAGAAGAACTCCAGACGCAAGTGCTCACGGAACGTGAACATCTTGCTGAAGCGGGTGTCGAGTTGGAAAAAGGGCGTACCGCGCAATGAGTCGTATCCGGCGATGGTGCAGGTTCCGGCGTTAATACATTGCAGGACCTGCGTAGCCGTGTAGCCGGCGGTCGCTTTGTAGTTATTGGGTGAGCTCTTCAACAAAACTGCCTGCTCGGTAGTGCCACCGGTTCCGTAGCCCCAATAGTCGACGCCCTGGACCGGGTTATAGGGCCGGGCAGAGGCGAGCTGCATGATTGGCGCAAACTGGAAGCCCCATGGCAACATCACAATTCCGCTCAGCACGAAGCGATGTGTTTCGTCGGAAGGCGTCGGTCCGAAATCGTACGGAGCCAGGTAATTCAGAACGTTCGACGGAGCGTTGCTATAGCTCGCCGCCGCGCCGTGATAAGAAAGCGCGCGCGACAGTACGTAGCTGGTATTCAGGCTGACGCGCTTGCTCAAGCGTCTCCGGTAGGCGAGGTTGAACCCGTCATAGCGGGACCGTCCTACGGACAGGGAATCCGTAATGCCTGCTAATACCGGCTGGCCCGCCGCTTGCAGAGCTGGGGTAAAGATGCGCGGAGCGCCGGGCAGCAGGGGATTCTTCGGATTGATATTGACGTTCTTGTTCTCGCGCAAGCCGAGCACATGCACGTAATCCGCCTCGATGACATTGTTGTCATTGAGAGACCATGAATAACCGATGTTCTCCTGCTCTGTGTACGGATTATGGTAATTCGGATCCATCAAGCGACCCGCGGAACCGGCTGGCAAACTGGTCGGCGGCGGCGGCGGAGTTGGGATCGGATCGATGCCGTACTGCCATTGAGACAGAAGCTTGTTGGTTCCGGGCACTGGATCGGCGGCGGTGCTGGGCGCGACACCGGCCTGAGGAGCAGACGGGTTAGCCAAGCTGAGCGTAGTTGCGAAAATGGTCGGATTGGACTGCTGAATCATGAACAGCGGGATGTTCTCGAAAGTCTGGCCGTAGTAAATACCGAAACCTCCACGTAGTACATGCCTGCCGCTGCCGGTAAGATCGTACGCAAAGCCGACGCGCGGACTGAAGTCCTTGTTGTCATCCTTGGGCACTGCCGCGTACGGGCTGCCAATAGCCTTCATCTCCAGATAGGTCCGGCTCAATAATTGTTCCGGACCGCCAACGAGATTGAAGTCTTTGTCCCAGCGCAGACCCAGGTTGATGGTCAGACGCCGCGAGACCTTCCAGTCATCCTGGAAATAAATGCCGAACATCTTGGAGCTCAGCAGAAAGTAGGGGTTCCCTGCGGTTTCCGAGATACTTGATACTGCCCCGGGAGTGGCGAATCCCAGCGGGTAGTCGGCTTTGTCACTCAGGATCTTGCTGGGATCGTCGAAGAACGTAATTCCTGGAGTTGGGGTGAACTCGAAGAAACCGCCTAAAACGGGCTCGTACAGATAATCAAAGCCTACCTTGAAATTGTGCCGTCCCTTGGTGATCGACAGATCATCTTTGAACTGCCACTTCTTTTGAAACGACTGCTGCGGAACGTTGGTATTGGTTCCGAAGTATTCGCCGCTGCCAAAGGTGACGGTTGGGACTTTAGTTTTTGAGTCGATCAGATTGTTCCAGTATTGATACCCGAACGTTACTGCATTCACCACGGTCGGCGTGATGACTGAATTCAGGTTGAGGCTAGACAGAATCAACTGGTTGGTGGTGAAATTGCCAGCGGTCAAGTCGTTGTTGGCAGCCGATTGATCGTTCAGGCCGTTGTTGTGCTGGTTCGTGTAGCTGAAAAACAGGTTGTTTTTGTCGTTAATGCGATGGTCCCAACGGCCGTTGTACCGCCAGTCGAAATAGGGCTCGGGAATGGAAGTCGCCGGTTGCGCGGCTAACCCGGCATTCTTGGCAAGCAACAGCTCGTTGTAATAGGTGGGATTGACGGCGATGCTGGTTGCCTCGCGCTCGCGCTCGATCGCAAAGAAGACGAAATCCTTATCCTTCCGCACCGGCCCGCCGATCGATCCGCCGAACTGCTGGCGGCCATAATCGGGTTTGGGACTGCCGCCTTTTTCGGAGAAATAGTCGTTCGCATTCATGGCCTGATTGCGATCGAACAGATAAACTGAACCATGCAGTTGATTGGTTCCGCTTCGCGTGATGGCGGTGATCAAAGCGCCTTCGCTGCGGCCGTTGGCGGCCGAGAAACGCTGGGTGCTGATCTGAAACTCCTGAACCGCTTCCAGCGGAAGTTGCATAACCGGTCCGCCGACGGTGTTGTCCTTGTCGTCAACGCCATTCACGGTTACGTTGACGTTGCGGCCACTGGATCCATCGACTGCGAAAACACCGATGCGGTTCTTAGTCGGATCGTAAGAGTTGACCGGCCGTGCGCCGGGCGCCAAGTAGGCCAAGTTCACAAAATCGCGACCATTCAAGGGCAGGTCTTCGATCTGCTGCGTCGTAATCGGCAAGCTGACATCCGTTTTGGTTGTGTCCACCAGAGGAGCGCCACCCGATTCCACTGTGATGGTTTGAGCTTGCGCGCTGGGCGACAAACTTATGTCCAAGGCCGTGGTCTGGCTGACCGATACGCCCACATTTTCGTAGGTGGCGGTCGCGAAACCTGGCAGGGTCACGCTCACTTGATAGGTACCGGCAGGCAATAGCTCAAACCGGTATTGGCCGGCTGAATTGCTCTTCTCCTGGCGGGCCAAGCCGGTATTGCGGCTGGAAAGCTTCACGTCCGCGTTCGGGACCACGGCGCCCGATTTGTCGGCGACCGTCCCTTCGATCGTTCCGGTTGCGTTGACTTGCCCGTACAGGGAAAACCCGCACAACAGAACGCCAATGATTAACGAAATCCACCTCTGTACCATTATTTTTCCCCTTTGTTGAATGGACCAATACCTGCCCCAATAGCAGCTTGGTTAACAACTAGCTAAAACGGTTTAAGCTATCCTACCACAAAATTAGCGTTGATGTTAAGGAAAAAACGAGGCTAAATGTTGATTCCAACACGCCAAAGCAGATAGCCCACTGCCTGGCGATAGTACTGCCACTTCTCCTGCCAGCCACCCGGAGGGACCGACGGCCGCGGCGATCCGTATACCATCATCCCGCTCGACTCCAGCATCCTCTTGACCCGAAAGATGTGATAGCCGTCGCTCACCACGATGGCGGATTTCAGATTCATGCGGCGCATGATTTCGACCACCGCCGCAACGCTCTGGGCGGTGGTCTCACCTTCCCGCTCCACCACGATGGCTTCGGGCGGGACACCGTGCTCGGCCAGATACGAGCGTCCCACCGAGCCCTCGGTGAACACCGGATCTCCGCCCGCTCCGCCAGTGGTGATGACGCGGGGGGCCATACCTTGCAGATACAGGAATAGCGCATGATTGAGACGCGCTTCCAGCACCGGCGAGGGCTTCCCGCGATACTCGGCCGCGCCCAGTACAATGATGGCGTCGGCCCGGCGAGCCTCGTCAACAGTGGATTGGCTTTGGATGGCGGCAGCCACCTGGGTGACCTTTACCGCCGTAGCCGTCACCGCTAGCAGTAGCGCGATGGCAACAATCCATTTCATGATAGATTTGGCAGGCGACCGAGACCGGTCTTCACACTCTACTTTATGCCAACACTAACGAGTCCGCGAAACCCGCTACTGAAGGAGGTCCGGAAAGCGATCCTGCGGGGCGGCACCACCGACGACGGATTCTCTATAGCTGAAAGCTTCCATTTGCTGGAAGAAGCGCTGCGCAGCGATTGCGAGATTTCAACGATCTTCGCGGCTGAATCGGTCCGCACCGCGGTCGAAAGCCACGTGCGCGGCTTGAAGAAGATCCGCGTGGTCGTTCTGCCGGATGACCTTTTTCAAAGCGTGTCGTCCACCGAGGCGAGCCAGGGCGTGATGGCGCTGGTACGTCCGCCGCGCTGGACGGTCGAACAATTGTTCCGGGGCGAATCGTTGGCGGTGATCCTGGACGGCTTGCAGGATCCGGGCAATGCCGGCGCTATCCTACGTGCCGCCGAGGCATTCGGCGCTACCGGCGTGGCGTTTCTCAAGGGCACTGTTAGCCCGTACAATCCAAAATGTCTGCGGGCTTCGGCCGGTTCTGTCTTTCGCGTGCCGCTGGTCGCCGCCATGGACTCGCAGTTGCTGCTGGCCGCTATAGAACAACGTAAGTTGGACATGTTCGCTCTGATGCCGACGGGAACACTCGAACTGGGCGAGTGCAACCTCGGCCGGAAGTGCGCGGTCATAATCGGCAGCGAAGGGCGCGGCGTGAGCGAACGGTTGCGCGCCAAAGCGATCGATGTTCGCATTCCAACCGTCGGCGTGGAATCGCTCAATGCAGCTTTAGCCGCCGGGATCGCCCTCTACGCCGCGAGAAAACAACGGATGTCTGCATCGTGAGCCTCTTTGAACCAGACCCGTTGTCGAGCGCCCCGGAGGATGCCAAGCGGCCCCTGGCCGAGCGCATGCGTCCCGCCACGCTCGAAGATTTCGTCGGGCAGCAGCACATTCTCGCGCCGGGCAAACCGCTGCGCAGGCAGATCGAGCGCGATCAGCTCACGTCCATCATTCTCTGGGGACCGCCGGGCGTCGGCAAAACCACCCTGGCGAGAATTATCGCGCGCCTCACTCATTGCGATTTCATTCCCTTCAGCGCCGTGCTCAGCGGCATCAAGGAGATCAAGGCCGTGATGGCCGACGCCGAGCGCAACCGCCGGCTGGGACGCCGCACGCTGATCTTCATCGACGAGATCCACCGCTTCAACAAAGCCCAGCAGGATGCTTTTCTTCCCTACGTGGAGCGCGGCGACATTATCCTGATCGGCGCGACCACCGAAAATCCATCCTTCGAGGTGATCTCGGCGCTGCTCTCGCGGACCAAGGTCTACATGCTGAAGCCGCTCGCCGAGGACGAGATCGTCGGGCTGCTGGGCCGCGCGTTACCGGCGGTCGGAGTGGAGGCGCCGGCCGATTTGCTTCGCCAGATTGCGATCTATGCCAATGGGGACGCGCGTACCGCTTACAACATCCTGGAGCTTTCAGCCGCCGCGTCCAAAGATGGCAAGCTAACCCCCGAGGCTGTGGAGGACTCCATCCAACGGAAGATGCTGCTGTACGACAAAGCCGGCGAAGAGCATTACAACGTCATCTCGGCGCTGCATAAATCCGTGCGGTCGAGCGATGTCGACGCCGCGCTTTACTGGCTCGGCAGGATGCTCGAAGCGGGCGAGGATCGCATGTATATCGCGCGCCGCCTGGTCCGTATGGCCATCGAAGATATCGGGCTGGCAGATCCGCGGGCCCTGGAGCAGACCATTGCGGCTCAGCAAGCGGTCCATTTCCTGGGAATTCCGGAAGGCGACCTGGCCCTGGGGCAGGCGACCATCTATCTGGCCTCGGCGCCCAAATCCGACGCCTCCTACCAGGCCCTTAACCGCGTCATGGAGGCAGTAGAGAATCATCGCGCCGAACCGGTCCCGTTCCATCTGCGAAACGCTCCGACCGGGTTCATGAAAAGCTGGGGTTACGGCGCCGGCTACCAGCATGCACATCAGTTCCAGGATGCCTTGACCGATATGGAATGCCTGCCCGAATCCCTGGCCGGTACGCGATTCTACGAGCCCACCAATCGGGGCGCGGAGCAGAAGATAGCCGAGCGCCTGGAAGCCATCCGGGCCCGCAAGAAACCAGCGAAGTAACCCCCCTCGCCTGGCAACAACGTACTACCCGTTCGGTCACCTGGTACCACCCCAAATTAGGAAGACTCTGCTATTGTCGCCTTCCGGCCGCTACGGCAATCTGGGTGTGCAAGCGAGACTAAGTGAAACTAAACACCTACGGGAGCACGTTGTGAGACTCGAAAAAGACGAAAACGATCGGCGCGGCGCGGACCGGTTCCCCATCGAGCGGGAAGTCCGCTTTAAGATTTTTAACCGCAAGAGTACGGACGACGTGGGTGTCGGCAAGACGCTCAACATGAGCAGCAACGGGGTCCTGTTTACCACCGATCGGCACCTATTGCCGGGAAAACGGCTGGAAATTTCTATCAATTGGCCGGCACAACTCAACGCTACTGTCGCTCTGAAGCTGGTTGCCCGGGGCCGTATTGTCCGCAGCGAAGAAGGAGTGGCCGCGATCGAGATCCATCAATACGAATTCCGGACGTCGTCCACCGCCACCAGCAACGGACCCACGTTGGTCCAGTAGCTCGTCGGTGCGCAGGGCGTGGGAGCGGGACGGGGCGTCCCGCGCTGACCAGGGGTCCGCCCCACCGGTTCTTTAGACAGTCTGCCCTTTGTACAGTTCTTCGGGAGCTGCCCGGCGCCGGCGTCCACTTAACAAATAGATGGCGGCGCGCAACTCAAGCAGAGGATCGGCTGAAGGATCGATCCCGTCGACCCGCGGAATGGGATCAAAGATGATCTGCTTCTGTTCATGGGCGTTGTCGGCCACCGGCTCGGTTAGATTAATTATTCCGAGATCCAACTGAGTCCGTTCCTCGGGCCAGTGAACAGTGGCGTCGTCCACAGTATCTCCGTCATTGGCCAGCTGAGCCAAAATGCGAAACGCAATCGGCCCCTTGGCAATTCTTTCCGCCAGTTCATCGAACAGGAAGTTTGGACTCTTGGCAGCGGCAACGGCATCGGGCAGATGATCGCTGCCGGCCACCGGAACAATCCGGTAGCGTCCATAGCGGCTGACGCCGGCCTGGTTGGTGAAGCGCATGGCTGTGATGCCGAAGTACGATTCCCGGGCAAAGCTGGACGGCGCTGGCTTCGGCGTCTGCACGAAAGCGAGCGCCTTGGGATGACTACCGAGGAATGCCTCAATCGGAGAAGGCGAGGGCTTGGATGGATCGCTGGCAGCGAGTGCGCGTAAGAATTCCAAAAACTCCTGGCCTGTTCTGGTGGGAAATCCATCGGTCGAATGACTGACAATATCGGTGTGAACGCGCTCGGCGAGGTGGAAGCGAATCGCCAGTCCGCGCGGACTTGCATTGGGGTCGTTATCGGGTATCAGGGGAACGCCGGTAGTGTTTGAGAAACGCACGGTTACCGGTGTAGATGCTCGATTCATGTGAGGCGCACGAGTGAGGGAAGCTGCGCCCGGCGAAGGTATAAACTGTCCCGACAGCATCGTCCCTTTGGCATGTGCCGGGCGGAAGCCGGGGTGCAGCCCGAAAATAGTGTCCAACTGTTGAAGTAAATCCTGGCTTAACGCGAGGAGTTTCTGGTCGGTGGGAAGTGGCAAGGTCGAGTACCTCCTGAAAGTTAGTCTACTCCTCAAGAATGTGGCTCAAAGGCATAATTGTAATGTGCGTTCCTTCCCCATCCTTCTTGCCTTCAGTTTCTGGACCTGCCACGCCGCCGATTCTCAAAAACCGCCTACGCTGGCCGAAGCTCGGGCCTTTATGGATCGAGCCGAAGCCAGGCTGCTCGATCTGACGATCCAGGATTCGCGTGCCGATTGGGTGAAGTCCACCGATATCACCTACGACACCGAGATTCTCGCGGCCAAGGCTGACGAACAGGAGATCTCGGCCACCATGCAGCTCGCCAAGGAGTCGACACGCTTCAGCAATCTGAAGATGCCCGACGCCCTGGCCCGCGAGTTCAAGCTGCTACGGCTTTCGCTTACGCTGGCCGCCCCATCCGATCCGAAGGAGTCGCAGCAGCTCACCGAAACGGCTTCGCAAATGGAGGGCATGTACGGCCGGGGCAAATATTGTCCGACGCCCAACAAGTGCATGGACCTGGAAGACCTGAGCCGGATTCTGCGCACCAGCACCGATCCCAAGGAACTACTCGACGCCTGGCGGGGCTGGCACTCCATCGCGCCGCCCATCCGTCCACTGTTTCAAAAATACGTCGAGCTGGGTAACAAGGGGGCCCGGGAACTGGGATTCGCCGACATGGGGGCGATGTGGCGCTCCAAATATGACATGCCGCCCGACGCCTTCACCGCCGAGGTGGATCGTCTGTGGGATCAGGTGCGGCCGCTGTACCTTTCGCTGCATGCCTACGTTCGCGCCAAGCTCCGGGAAAAGTATGGCAATATCGTTCCAGCCAATGGTCCCATTCCGGCGCATCTACTGGGGAACATGTGGGCGCAGGAGTGGGAAGACATTTATCCTTTGGTGGCTCCTAAGAATGCCGATCCGGGCTACGATCTGACGGCTATTCTGAAATCCAAGAATACGCAGCCACTCGACATGGTTCGATACGGGGAGCGGTTCTTCACGTCGCTCGGTTTCGCTCCGTTGCCAAAGACCTTCTGGGAGCGGTCGCTATTTGTGAAGCCGCGCGATCGCGACGTGGTCTGCCACGCCAGCGCCTGGGATATCGACACCGTGGATGATCTCCGCATCAAGTTGTGCATCGAGATCAATGCGGATGACTTCAGCACCATCCATCACGAGCTGGGCCACAATTTTTATCAGCGCGCCTATGACCGCCAGCCGCTCCTGTTCCGCGACGGCGCCAATGACGGTTTCCATGAAGCTATCGGCGATACCATCGCGCTGTCGGTCACGCCCGAGTATCTGAAAAAGATCGGGTTGCTTTCCACGGTGCCCGATAGCTCCAAGGACCTCGGGCTACTCATGTACAAAGCTCTGGAGAAGATCGCGTTTCTACCCTTCGGTCTGCTGATCGACAAATGGCGCTGGCAGGTGTTCTCGGGCGAAATCCCGCCCGATAAATACAACCAAACCTGGTGGGAGCTCCGGTTGAAGTACCAGGGCATCGCGCCGCCGGTGCCACGCACCGAAGCTGACTTCGATCCCGGTGCGAAATACCATGTTCCCGCCAATTTTCCATACGCGCGCTATTTTCTGGCCGACATCCTGCAATTCCAGTTTCATCGGTCGCTGGCGAAGATCGCGGGCTGCGGCGGTCCGCTGAATCGCTGCTCCATCTACGACAGCAAACCCGCCGGCGCCAAGTTAAACGGCATGCTCTCAATGGGCGTAAGCCAGCCTTGGCCCAACGCGCTGGCCGCCTTAACGGGACAGAACCAGATGGACGCCACGGCGATCCTCGATTATTTCGCGCCGCTGAAAAAGTGGCTGGATGAACAGAACAAGGGAAAACCGGTCGGCTGGTAGTTACACGAGCGAGCGATATAGCAGGCTCTTCCAGCGCTGGATGTCGATTTCCCAGCAGATGGTCGCGTTCGGGCCGCGATCGAGCAACGGCTGCCACACCGCTCGATTTCGTTCGTCGCCGGCGACCCCCAGCCGATCCACTACCGTCATCCCGCGTGTCAGTTCGCTGTCCGTTTCGATATCTACGAAATGCCGGCTGGCGTTGGTGCAGATCGATGGGTCGAGCGCAATGGCCATGGCGGTAGGGTCGGGCAGCGCGATCCCGACTTCGCCGGTCTGCCTACGGTTCGCCTCCATAGCGATCCGGTTGCAGTCGATGGTGAACCGCGCGAGTTCCGTTCCCAAGCCAAGTACATGTTCGATGTCGGGAGCGAGAAGATTCGCTTCGCCGCGGCACAAGTGCCAACCCACCAGCTCGATCGGCAGGCCTGAACGGAGCACCATTCGAGCGGCCTCAGGATCTACCCAGATGTTGAACTCGGCCGCGGGCGTGACGTTGCCTTCGGTGCAGGGATTGCCGCCCATGACGACGCAGCGGCTCACATTACGGACGATTTCGGGCGACCGCGCCAAGGCCAGCGCCAGGTTCGTCAACGGACCGAGCGTGATTACAACGATCCCTGGATGGGCGGCGATCACGTCAATGGTCGCGTCCACGGCGTGCTTGCTTTCGGCGGCGCGCTTCGGCGGCGGGTATCCTCGATCGCCCAGCCCATCGACGCCGTGGAACCATTGGGCATTGCGAGGCTCGCGCAGCAACGGCCGGGCGGCGCCGGCGAATACAGGAACGGACGAGCCGCACAATTCCGCCGTATACAACGCGTTGCGAGTCGCTTGATTGAGCGGGACATTGCCGGCGACTATGGTGATCGCAGCCACCTTCACATCGGGCGCGCGGAGGGCCATGATGAGCGCCACGGCGTCGTCAGAAGCGGTGTCGGTATCGATCAAGAACGTACGCGGCATTACTTCCATGGTAGGGCCTCAAGGCCAATTGGTCGGCGCTACGATAGAGTGGTGACTACTACCACCACTAATCCTCTCAGCTACCTAACCGAGCAGCTCGAGGCCTGGCAAAAAACAGGTACCTACCAGCGCCTGCGGGTGCTCGAATCCGCTTGCGAACCTGTCTCCCGCTTCGACGGCCGCGAGGTAATCAATCTAGCCAGCAACAACTATCTCGGCCTCGCCAATCACCCCAAACTTGTCGAGGCTACGGTGGAGGCTACCAAGAAGTTCGGCGCGGGCTCCGGCGCGGTTCGGACCATCTCCGGCACCATGAGCATTCATATGGAACTGGAGCAGCACATAGCGAAGTTCAAGCACACCGAGGCCTGTGTTGTCTTCCAATCCGGATTCGCGGCCAATGCCGGAACCGTGGCCGCTGTTCTCACGCCGGAAGATCACATTATCTCCGATGCCTTGAATCATGCCAGCATCATCGACGGGTGCAGATTATCGAAAGCCAAGATCCACGTTTTTCCGCACAAGGACAGCGTCGCTGCTTCCAAGATTCTCGAGGATTTGGCGGGCGCGCCCGGACGTAAGCTGCTGATCACCGATGGCGTCTTTTCGATGGACGGCGACATCGCTCCTCTGCCGGCCCTGGTGGCTACCGCCGAAAAGAACGGCGCCATCATGATGATCGACGACGCCCATTCCTCCGGCGTGCTCGGACGCAAAGGACGCGGAACAGTGGATCATTTCAGCCTGCAAGGCCACGTCGATATCCAGGTCGGCACGCTATCGAAAGCCATCGGCGTTCTGGGCGGCTATGTTTGCGGCACCAAGGATCTGATCGAGTTCCTATATCACCGCGCCCGGCCGTTTCTTTTTTCCACTGCGCATCCTCCGGGAGTCGCCGCCGCCTGTCTCGCTGCGTTCAAGATTCTGGACGAGGAGCCCCAGCGGATCGAAAGGCTTTGGGACAACACGCTGTACTTCAAGGCCAACCTGAAGACTGCGGGCTTCGACACAGGCGCGAGCGAAACGCCCATCACGCCCATCATGGTCGGTGAAGCGAAAATGGCCCACGCGTTCTCGGCGGAGCTCTTCAAACATGGCCTCTATGCCACCGGGATCGGCTATCCGACCGTGCCCGAAGGCAAGGCACGCATTCGCACCATCGTTACCGCGACCCACACTCGCGAAATGCTCGACCGCGCGGCCGAGATTCTGGCGCGAGTTGCCAAGAAGATGGGCATTCTCAAGGTTTGAGGGCTTTCACATCCCGACGGTGGTAGTCTCTTCTTTATGACCCCTTCAGCCGAAAAGACCTCCGTCCGCCCAGTCCAGATCGCCAACCGGCGGGAGCGATTCCGCAGTGGCCGGACCGCTCAGTTCACCGAATCGGTGATCCGTGAGATGACTCGTCTGGCCATGGAATCGAATGCCGTGAATCTGGCACAAGGCTTCCCCGACTTCAGCGCCAACGAAGACCTCAAGCGAGCTGCGATGGCGGCCATCGACGCCGATTTTAACCAATACCCAATCACCTGGGGCGCCAAACCCCTTCGGGATGCCATCGCGGCGAAATACCGGAGGACGTACGGCCTGGATTACGATCCAGAGAGAGAAATTACGGTTTGCTGCGGGGCCACCGAAGGCATGATCGCTTCCATGCTGGCGGTTACGAATCCGGGCGACGAGATCATCGTATTCGAGCCATACTACGAAAATTACAGTCCAGATATACTTTTGGCGGGCGCCACCCGGAAATTGGTCACGCTCCGGCCTCCGAACTGGACTTTCGATCCCGACGAGCTACGGCGCGCCTTCTCGTCAAAGACGAAAGCAATCGTACTCAACTCTCCCAACAACCCGACTGGAAAAGTTTTCGCCAGGGAAGAATTGCAGGTAATCGCCGACCTTTGCCAGGAATTCGACGCTCTTGCAATTACCGACGAAATCTATGAACACATTTTGTACGATTCTGCATCTCACATCCCGATAGCGACATTAGAGGGAATGCGGGAACGCAGCGTTCTTGTAAACAGCATGAGCAAAACCTACTCAGTGACCGGATGGCGGGTAGGATGGGTGCTGGCGGCGCCGGATTTGACGGATTCAATCCGAAAAGTCCACGATTTCTTGACGGTCGGCGCGGCCACCCCACTCCAGCAAGCCGGCGTCATGGCACTGAATATGCCCGAAACCTATTACACTAAACTGGCCTCCGATTATAAGAGCCGGCGCGATCTTCTTTTAGGGCTGTTAGACCAGGCTGGATTCCAATGCTTCCGGCCCGATGGGGCGTATTACATCATGACCGATATCCGAAAGTTCGGTTTTCCGGACGACTACACGTTCGTCCGGCACATGATCGAACATTGCGGAGTGGCGGCCGTCCCCGGGTCAAGTTTTTTTGCGGATTCTAACCAAGGTGCAACATTAATTCGCTTTTGTTTTTGCAAGAAGTATGAGACGCTAAAAGAGGCGGGTAACCGCCTTCGCGCACTCTAGTTACCCTGTAGGTAACACCTGCCAGGTAGCAAAAGAGCAGTTTTCCGGCATGTCCCCCGGCTGGAGGAACACTAATGCTGCGTAACTTTCTGTTGCCTGAGAGCATCGCCCGAGCCGATGGCACGGGACCGGAGTTCGACCTCGGTCCGAATCGGGGTAAGTTACTCGTACTTACTCTCGGAATCACACGCATCATCGAACAAGAGAGCCTGGATGTGTCCATTTGGGGCTCTACCGATGGTGAAACCTGGAGTTTAAGACCTTTGGCGAAGTTCCCGCCGAAATTCTATTGCGGGATCTATTCGGTCTTGCTCAACCTCGCCGCTCAGCCCGATGTTCGGTTTGTGCGGATCGATTGGAAAATGAGCCGATGGAGCCGCGGCGAAGCTACGCCGATGTTCGGCTTCTATGTTTATGCGGAGGAGTCCGGCGCGCGGATCAGCACTGCAGTTGCATAACTAGGAGGTTGCTGAAAAAGTCTTTCAAGAGCTCATATTGGCAGGTCGGGGACCTGCTCCACAACTTCAGGTCAATGACTTAGCTCTACGCGTGGCGCAGGTCTCCGACCTGCGAGAGACTTTTTCAGCAACCTCCCAGGGACTTGCCGAGGTTATTAAGCGAGTTACAGCCGATTGATCAAGCTGGCCACGTAACCCGCTCCAAATCCGTTATCGATATTTACGACCGTGACGTTGCTGGCGCAACTGTTCAGCATGCCGAGCAGCGCCGCTAAGCCGTGGAAACTTGCGCCATAACCCACGCTGGTTGGGACCGCAATCACCGGCACCGAAACCATTCCGCCGACCACGCTCGGGAGCGCCCCTTCCATACCCGCAGCCACCACCACTACGCGGGCTTGACTGAGCCGCTCGCTGCTGGCAATCAGTCGATGGATGCCGGCCACGCCGACGTCATAAATCGCTTCCACTTCGTTGCCCATTACCTCGGCAGTAACTTGGGCTTCCTCGGCGACGGGGATGTCGCTGGTGCCGGCGCAAACCACGGCTAACTTTCCCTTCCCTCGAATCGCGCGGTCGCGCCAGACTCGCACGGCGCCCGACAACGCAAAATACTCGGCGTCGGGAAAGCTGTGTTTCAACCGCGCGGCGATCGATTCATCGGCGCGAGTGATCAGCAGGTTCGGCGATTTTTCAAGCAGCCGCGCGGCAATGATCGCTATTTGCTCCGGCGTCTTGCCCTTGCCAAAAATTACTTCTGTGAGGCCGTGCCTCAGAGCGCGATGATGATCCAGCTTGGCCCAGCCCAGGTCTTCGAATGGCAGGTGACGCATCCGCTCGACTGCGGCATCGACGTTGACGGCGCCCGTTCGCACTTCTTCCAGCAGCAGGCGCAGTTGGTCTTGATCCATTCAACTTGAGCGTAGCAGAGCGCTACCAATTAATCGTGTCGCCCGGCTTCAAACCGTACTTCTTCGCCATCCCTCCGCCTAACTGAAGAACATACTGCGCCACCTCATTGCCGCCGTAGTGCGGACACTGGCTGGCCTGCGTCTTGCAGGGCGGAGCATTCTCGACGATCTCGACCACGTTGTGCTTCGGGTCCATCCAAATCATGTCCAGCGGGATGAGAGTCTGATACATCCAATAGCCGTACTTGCCGGGGATGCGATGCCCGTACAGCATCCCGTGATCGGGCGCGATGGAGCTGCGAAACTGCATGCCGCGCAGTGCCAGCGCCGTGTCGAAAATGAACTCGGTTTTGATGACTTGGCCGCCTGGAAGGGTGATGTCGGTGGTATAGAAATCCGCCTCGGTTGTCGGCTTGTCGCAGCTTGCCAGCAGAATCAAGATCAGTGGAGCAATCGCACGCATGAATTAGAATGGTAGCGAAAATGAGATTCTGGAACCGGCTGCGGCTGACGCTCGAAATGATCAAGTTCGAGCATTCGGTGTTTGCACTGCCGTTCGCGCTCACCGGGGCGTTGCTGGCATTCCGTGAAAAGCACTTGACGGGCCGCGTATTCGCGGGCAAGCTGTTGTGGATCGTGGTCGCGATGGTGGGTGCGCGGTCGGCCGCCATGGCTTTCAACCGCATTCTAGATGCCGACATTGATGCCCGGAATCCAAGGACCCGCGCGCGACACCTCCCGGCCGGAATCCTCAGCACCGGGTTTGCCTGGGGATTCGTGACTGTTGCGGTGCTCGTATTTTTGCTGGCAGCGCGGGCGCTGAACCCGCTTTGTCTCAAGCTGGCGCCCCTGGCGCTCGCCGTGCTCTTCTTTTACTCCTTCACCAAGCGATTCACCACTTTCTCCCATTTGATTCTGGGTTTTTCGTTGGGGATTGCACCTGCGGCGGCCTGGATCGCGGTGGCCGGGTCGCTCGATCCGAGGATTCTGTGGCTCACAGCGGCGGTGACATTCTGGACCGCGGGCTTCGACATCATTTACTCGTGCCAGGATTATGAATTCGACCAGGAGGAGGGCCTGTTCAGCCTGCCGCGACGGTTCGGTATCAGCGGTGCTTTGTGGATCGCCCGCCTGTTTCATGTGACTATGATCGGGTGCCTGATCGCGCTGGCCGTTACCTTCCAGTTGGGCTGGTTGAGCTTGGCGGGCATAGCCGCGATCATCCTGCTGTTGGCTTACGAGCATAGCCTGGTAAAAGCCGATGATCTGTCCCGGGTGAACGCGGCCTTCTTCACGGTGAACGGCTACGTCAGCGTGCTATTCTTTCTTTTTTGGGCAGCCGATATCTACTTTTTCGGCATGAGGGCCTGAGCTAGCATGCGGATCATTATCGAAGACCGGCGTTTGCAGCCAATTCTGGAGAAGGTGGAAGCCGGATGCCGCCTGGATTATCAGGACGGGCTGGCGCTTTACCGCACTACCGATATTCTGGCCTTGGGCTACATGGCCAACCTGGTCAGGGAACGCAAGCACGGCAACGTGACCTGGTTCAATGTGAATCGCCACATTAACCCGACCGATGTTTGCGTGGCCAGTTGCAAGCTATGCGCTTTCGGCAAGCGCGCCAAGGATCCGAAGGCGTACACCTGGTCGCTCGAAGAAGTCTGGCATCGCGCCGGTGAAGGCTGGACCGAGGCAGTCACCGAATTCCATATCGTCGGAGGCCTGCATCCGGAGCTCACGCTGGATTGGTATTGCGAGATGTTGCGCGGCCTAAAGCAGCGCTTTCCGGATGTGCACCTGAAGGCCTTCACCATGGTGGAGGTCGCGTATCTCGCGCAGCGCACCAAGATCCCGATCCGCGAGACCTTGCAGCGCTTGATGGATGCCGGTGTGGATTCCCTTCCCGGCGGTGGCGCGGAGATTTTCCATGACCGCGTGCGGCGCATTATCTGCGATCACAAAATCGATGGCTCGCAATGGCTGGAGGTGGCGCGCGCCGCGCATAAGCTGGGGTTGAAATCCAACTGCACCATGCTTTACGGCCACATCGAGACTGAGGAAGATCGAGTCGACCATCTCATCAAGCTGCGCGATCTGCAGGATGATACGGGCGGGTTCCAGACTTTCATCCCGCTGGCGTTTCATCCCGCCAATACCGCGCTCGAGCATATCCAGACCACCACGGGATTTCTGGATTTGAAAATGATTGCGGTATCGCGCTTGATCCTCGATAACATCGATCACATCAAGGCCTACTGGATTATGATGACGCCCAGGATCGCGCAGATCGCCCAGCGATTTGGAGCCGACGACCTGGATGGCACAGTGGTGGAAGAGAAGATCTACCACGATGCCGGTGCGACCACCAGCCAGGGACTCCGGCGCAATGAACTATTGCGGCTGATTCGCGAAGCAGGCCGCGAACCGATGGAACGGGATACCCTGTACCGGCCGGTGACCAGGACCGAGACCGCGTTCACGGTGCTGGTTTAGACGAAAACCGCAGGCCGGAGACCTGCGCCACGGCCGGAGGCCAGCGCCACCCTAAATCCCGAGGATCTTTCGGACAGCGACGTAGAGATTCGACAACCGGTCCGCCGACGCCGGATCGCTACGCGCCAGTAGCGTAATCAACTCATCGCGTGGCGCGAGTAGCGGCCCGAGCGCGTCGCGCTGTTCACGGGTCAGCGCCGACTTATCGCCTTGGTCGATCTCTACACGCGCTTCCGTAAAGAACGCGCTCGCTTCTAACCGCGCGGGCTCATAGGCCGCGCGCCGTGCATCGATGGCAGCCGAGCCCAGGTCTTTGACGATTCGCGTCACGGTCAGCGCTTGTTCAGCTTTCTCACGCTGCGCGGTCTGGTCGCGAAGCTTCAGCCAGGTAGGAACAAATCCAACCAGATAAACTACAACCAGCGCAGCTAGAAATAGGATGCGGCGAGTGCCCGGAGCCATGCTCCATTGTAGGCGTTGCTAGTTGGAAGAATCCGGCCGGCGCTTCAGCGTGGGCCGCTCGTCTTCGTCGCTCTTGGGCGTCTTGCCGTTTTCATCCGCATCCACCGGACCGGTGCCCGATCCGGGAGTCCGGCGTAACTGCGGTTTGTTGACATCCTTGTCGTCGAGCTTGCGGCGGTTGTGCATCAAGGCCAAGCGGTTCTTCACGTCGTTGAATTCCGAAGTCGTGACCACGTACT
>Ga0210401_10000895_pt1 | contig 36010 bp, 41 predicted proteins | sample IncBWH32MmetaG_FD_150866 | JGI IMG/M metagenome (GOLD analysis project Ga0210401, IMG submission 150866) | Forest soil microbial communities from Barre Woods Harvard Forest LTER site, Petersham, Massachusetts, United States - Inc-BW-H-32-M | ecosystem: Environmental > Terrestrial > Soil >... | reverse complement strand
TCGTCCATAACAGAACTTTCCTTCCATGGCATCCCACTTTTCCGCCCCCTTCCAGAGGAAAAAGTGTAACCCATGTCTCCGGTACGTTCTGTTACCTATGTGTCGAGCTGGACAGGTCTTGGAACAAGTCCCAGTCAATGACCGTACTTAAGACTGGAGGCTTGCCATGCTCGGTTTCCTGCTGTTTGTCATCCTCTTCATTCTCTGCTGGCCTTTAGCTTTGATGGCTCTATTCCTCTATCCCATCGTGTGGCTGATTCTGCTTCCGTTCCGCCTGATCGGCATCGCTGTGGGCGGTGTGCTTGAGCTGGTATGGGCGCTCGTCACGCTGCCGGCGCGCTTGATACGCCGCATCGCTTAATCCGGCGTTTACAATAGGGCCATGGCCCGCTTCCCCGGCGTTGATTACTTTCTCATCGATTCACAATTCTCCGAGCAGGAACTTCTGGTGCGTCAGACTGCGCGGCAGTTCGTCGACGACCGCGTTGTTCCCATCGTGCGCGACTGTTTCCGCGACGCTCGTTTTCCGCGCGAGTTGATACCGGAATTCGGCAAGCTTGGTTTTCTGGGCGCGAATCTCGAAGGCTACGGCTGCGCGGGAATGAGCAACGTCGAATATGGCCTGGTCATGCAGGAGCTGGAGCGCGGCGATTCGGGACTGCGCAGCTTTGTTTCCGTGCAGGGCGCGCTGGTCATGTACCCGATCCTTTGCTACGGTTCACCCGAACAAAAGGATCGCTGGCTCTCGAAGATGCAGTCCGGCCAGGCCATCGGATGCTTCGGGCTCACCGAGCCTGGCTTCGGCTCCAATCCAGCGGGGATGCAGACGCGCGCCAGAAAAGATGGCGCTCATTGGATACTGAACGGCGAAAAAACCTGGATCACTAACGGGACCCTGGCCGACGTCGCCATCGTCTGGGCCCGCGCCGAGGATGGCATCCGCGGTTTCCTGGTGGAGAAAGGCACGCCCGGTTTTACCGCCAGCGATATCCACGGCAAGCTGTCGATGCGCGTGTCGGTGACCAGCAGTCTGGCACTGTCGGATGTCCGGGTGCCCGCCTCCGCGATGCTTCCCGGCGCGAAGGGACTGAAGGCGCCCCTAGGTTGCCTATCGCAAGCTAGGTTCGGAATCGGCTGGGGCGCGATCGGCGCCGCGATGGATTGCTACGAGACCGCGCGCCAGTACACGATCCTCCGCAAGCAGTTCGACGACAGACCCCTTGCCAGTCACCAACTCGTGCAGGAAAAATTGGCGTGGATGATCACCGAAATCACCAAAGCGCAATTGCTGGCTCTGCAGGCCGGGCGCGTGAAGGACGAAGGCAAGATCGAACCCGCCCATATTTCAATGTTGAAGCGCAACAACGTCGCCATCGCGCTCGATTGCGCCCGGCTGAGCCGCGACCTGATGGGCGCCAACGGGATCATCGACGAGTACCCGATCATGCGGCACATGTGCAATCTGGAAACGGTAAAGACTTACGAGGGCACCGAGCATATCCACACGCTGGTGATCGGCGAGCGGGTAACCGGGATCCCGGCCTACAAATAAGCGTCGGGCGATTCGATCAACCTTTGCCGTTCCTCGAGCCGAAGATATACCCCAGGATGCTTGTGAAGATTGGGAGCAGAACCTTGACAATGACGGATTCGAACAGCGATGTGAAGGGTTCGAGGGTCGCTTGTTGCAATTGTCTGTAATTCTCAATAATGACTCGGGCCTTATCCTGACACACAGGACGAACTGGAAAGCCTTAACTTGCTTGTGGATCAATATCTGTCCTTCGCCGAATTCCAGGCAAAACAAAGACGACCGATGCATATGTCGGACTGGGTTCGCAAGCTTGATGAATTCCTCAAACTAAACGAACGCGATATTCTCATGACGGCTGGAAACATCTCTGCCAAACTGGGCGAGGAGATCGCGGAACGCGAATACGACAAGTATTGGGTTCAGCAACGATCGGTAGATCAGGCTAACATGTCCGACTTTGATCACTACGTGCGGCGGGTCGAATCCGAGCGTTCAAGGCCTCGCTAGTTGCTGCTTGACCAGCGTTTCTTGGCTGCCTTCTTTGCGATTGCCTTGCGTCGTTCGGGTGACAAACTCTTGGCCCTCGCCGGACCGCCTATTTGCCCCGCCGCGTCTTCCTGACGCTACTGCGGCGTCGTCTTTGGGCTGCTTCGTGTCCAGTGGTTCGCCGTTAAGCTTCTCGCCAATGGCATGCTTTACCACACGGCGACCGATGGCCATGAATTCGTGATCCTTTGAACGGCTCGCCACAATTGAAGTATAACTGGTTAGTGGCGCCAATTCGTGAAAGCGCTTAAGCCTGCCCTTGCCCAAAGAACTGCCCTCGGTATCCTTTTTCAGGAGTTCCAAGGGTCTGCTCAAAGATCAGTTGACACACAAGCATCCCTGGAATTAGTCGGACGCGTAGCACTCCATGATTGAAAACTTCTAACTCAATTGTGCCTTTGAAGCCAGCGTGGATGGTGGGCGCTGTGATGTGGACGCCAATACCTAGCCGCGCCAGAGAACTCTTCCCTTCCACTCTGGCTGCAATCCGAGAATGCGGGAATAGTTCAATGGATTCCGCTGTCCTTCCCAAGAGAAAGGACCCGGGGTGCAACACGTAACCGTCATTCCCAATCTCGGTCAGATCAGAATATTCGTTCGCAAACTCGCTGTACTTGTAGCCGCGTACGCCAGGGGAAACCACTACTGGATCAACGCCAGGCATGTGTAGGTTCAACCTTAATTTGCCCGTTCGCGATGGCGCTTTGTATTTCGCGGTCGGTGAGGACCATTTGTTTTATGCACCAACTGTAGCAGCGTTAACCCACACCCTCCATCGACCAGAAGCGCTCTCACGTGGAAGTTCCACCAACACCCGTTCTCCTTGCCTACCGATTTCAGAGGCCATCAGTCTATTGTCCGCACTGATGTCATTTACCGAAACAGAGACTTCCTCTATATCGCCGTCCGCAACCTCGATACGAGCGATCTTCTCTGCTGGCATCAAGCCCTCTTCCACCGTGCCACTTAGTTTGATGATGTTCGCCATCGCTGCCCTCTCAGATTAGATGAGTCCAAGCTTTCTTGTCCATAGCACCACGACACCTAGGGGCAAGTTAAGCTTGCACACATTACATTGTATATAATATGGTAGAACATGGTATAAGTCAACATATTAAATACCAGTTATTGCAATTGTTTACGCTTTTTGTTCTCCTTGGTATAAACTGGGATGACGTTGGGCAAAACTTAAGTCCGTGAACAAACTATCTTTGGACGCTGGCCGGGTGAGTTTGCCAGCGGAAATGGTCAAGCTCTTTGGCGATCCCTCTAGTCGGGAAGACATTCCTGTTTGGCTCTTTCTGGTTGATCTTGGACACCTTCGGGTCATCTCGGAAACCTCCTCGCAGGCGATGCTGGGTATTGATATCAAGAATCTGGACGCCCTTAGCCTCTCGACGCGAGAAGAAAGAGAACGACTGGCGGGGCTGAGGATCCGACTGTTCTCAACATCGATTAAGCCGGTTCGACGGCTGGTAATACCCGCTGAGGTATTTGATGCATGCGAAGAGGAAGATGACCGAAGACACGTCTGGATCGATCACTTATCCGGCCTCGTTGATGTATATACGGTCACGTACCGACAGAGGAGGCTAGCAATGTCATCAGACAAGCTCCTCGGCAAAAAGGAATCAGAATGAAGTGTTGGATGGAGTGGGCAGCCAAACACGCTGAGGTCCATTTGGAGCGCAAAACCGGCTAGCCAAGCGCCGAAATTCAAACTGATACACCTCCGCATAAAAGACCCACTGACTACGAGCCCAATAATCACAAGGGACGCGAGCGTTCCCACGCCGGCAGCGAGGAGCAAGCCGGTTCTTTGGAGGAATGTTCCTTCCTTTAACCGGCTGTTCAGCGCCGCCGGCTCGAAGGACGTCATCAGCGGATACTGTTACCGGATCCGGCATAAATTACGGTAAGACGATTTCCTTCTTAACCTTGTCATTCTCAGTGATTGCGACCTTCGCGTTCTTATTTTCCTTCTGAGCCTTCTTCAAGTAGCTATAGGTTGCAACGGCTCGACGGATCACATCAGCTTTCGTGGTCGCATCGCTAGTTTTCACCAAGTCTGTTAGCGTCTTGTCGAAATCATCATCGAAATCGATCGTGTAGCGTGGCATGCTTTAATGATACTGCATATATACTGCATTGTACAGTATATTTGCAGTTAACCAACTGGAAACACCCAAGTAAACTTGCGTCGCCTTCAGCCGGTTTTGTTCAGTGACCGCCCAATCTCGGATTCTACTTTGGCAACGCTCTTCTTGAGCGTCTCAAGGTTCCCATCAAGCTTCAGCATTGCGGTCAGGAGGACATCTGCCTTCGGAAGGGATCCTTCCGCGTATTGTTCCAGCATTTGCATTTGTGACACCGATCTGATTCGCCACTTCCGGGAGCGATGCGTCCGTTGAACGAACCTCGTTAACCAATTTTTTCGAAAATACGCCTGGACAGCCTGATCCCGACTAGTCTCGACTAGGGGGAGAGCCCCAGAAAGACCTACGAAGGCACAAAACATATCCACACGCTGGTGATCGGCGAGCCCGTAACCGGGATTCCGGCGTTCAAATAACTAGAATCTAGAAACCAGCAACCAGAAACTGGTATCTAGTGACTATGCTCCGCCGCTCGCCCCTCTTCACCCTCACCGTCGTCCTCACTCTAGCGCTCGGCATCGGCGCCAACACCGCCATCTTCACCGTGGTCAATTCGATTTTGCTCCGCCCGCTTCCCTACCGCGACCCCGCCCACCTGGTCGCCATTTGGGACAGCTATCAACCGCAGTTCGCCAAGCTCGGTGTTTCGCCCACTGAGTATGACGAATGGGTCCGCCAGACCGATATCTTCCAAGAGGTCGCGCGCTATCGGTACGTCGCCATCGGCAAAGAGACGGACCTCACGGGCAGCAGTGAACCGATCCGCGTGCAGCCCACCTGCGCCAGCTCCAGCTTCTTCTCGATCCTGGGAGTTCGGCCCATGTTGGGCCGTGCCTTCGAAGCCGCCGATGATGCTCCGAACGCCGCCCCGATTGCACTGCTGAGTCATCGCTTGTGGCTGGAATATTTCAACGGGAATCCTAATCTCATCGGCGCGCCCATCCAACTCAACGGCCAGGCGTTCACCGTGGTCGGCGTGCTGCCGCCCGATTTTCACCTGCCCGCCTGGGCCGATCTCTGGCTAACGCAGTCCCAAGCCGGCGATGAAGTCTCCAATCCCGTGCGGCATGGCTTCGGCGTCATCGCGCGTCTACGGCCGAATGTTTCGCTTCGTCAGGCGCGCGTCCGCCTGGAATCAATTGCCCAGCGCTTCGAGCGCGAGCATCCCACCACCAGCAAGGGCTTCGGCGTTACCATCGCTGGCTTGCAGGATGACCTGTCGGGCAATCTTCGACCCGCTCTGTTGGTGCTGCTCGGCGCTGTGGCGCTAGTGTTGATGATTGCCTGCGTCAACGTCGCCAATCTGATGCTCTCGCGCGCGGCCACGCGAAAGCGGGAGTTTGCGATCCGGATTGCCCTGGGAGCCGGACGCTGGCGTGTCGTTCGGCAATCGCTGGCCGAAAGCGTCCAGCTCTCGCTCGCCGGAGGCGCCGCTGGACTGCTGCTCGCCTATGCCGGACTCGGTTTCCTGCTGCGCCTAGCCCCACCCAGCCTAATCGATCCCGCCACAGTCCATATTGATGCAACCACGCTCGCCTTCCTGTTCACCGTGTCGCTCGCGACCGGAATAGTTTTCGGAATTGCGCCCGCCTTCCAAGCCGCCCGGCAGGATCCGCAGCAGGGCCTAAAGGACGGAGGCCGTACGTTCACCACTGGGGCCAGCACTGGACGCGACGCCCTCGTCATCGCTGAATTTGCGCTGGCATTGGCGCTGCTAATGGGCGCGGGATTGTTTATCCACAGCTTCGCGCGGTTACTGCACGTCAACCCTGGATTCCAGCCGGCCAATGTCCTGACCTTGCGCGTGCAACTGCAGTTTTCAGTGCAAGACGAGGCCAATGCCCAAAAACTGAAGACGCTCTACGAACGGCTGGATCTGCGCCTACGCTCGTTGCCTGGCGTGAAAGCCGTCGCCGCCACCAATGCCCCGCCGTTCGCAACCGAGCGCAACAACGTCATGCGTTTTGCAGTGCCCGGCTCGCCGCTCATGCGTCCCGACGTGTTTCCAATTGCCCACCGGCACCTGATCACCCCGGACTATTTCCGCACGCTCGGCATTCCGCTGCGCGGCCGAACCTACACGGCGCGCGACCTCGATGGCCCCTACGTTATCGTCAACGAAGCCATGGCGCGCACATTCTGGCCTGGGGAAGACGCCGTCGGCAAACGCTTCGTTACCGGACCCTTTGGACCGAGTCCGACTTGGTCGACGATTATCGGCGTCGCGGCGGACATCAAACAAATCGGGCTGGATTCAGACCGCACCAACGATTTTTATTTCCTCTGGTACGGGCCGACGTATCTGATGATCCAAACTGCCGCCGACCCACTTGCGCTGGCCCAGGTGGTTCGCCAGGAAATCCATGCGCTTGATCCGAGCATCGCGGTCTCGGACTTCCGCACTATGAACCAATTACTCGATAGCTCGACTGGCCCTCGGCGATTTTCCACAGTCCTGCTTTCGATCTTTGCCGCCCTGGCGCTTCTGCTGGCGGTGATCGGGATCTACGGCATCATGTCTTGGTCGGTGGCCCAGCGTACGCAGGAGATCGGAATTCGCCTGGCGGTAGGCGCGGATTCGACCGGAATCTTCAAGTTGATTCTCGGCCGTGGTCTGAAACTCAGCGCCGCGGGACTCGTCATCGGCCTGGCAGCTACGTTCGCGCTCACCCGCGTCCTGGCCGGCCAACTCTTCGAGATCAGCCCGCACGATCCCTGGGTCCTGACCATCGTTTCGGTTCTGATGCTGAGCGTGACCGCCGCAGCCTGTTATTTTCCGGCCCGCCGCGCTACCGAAGTGGATCCGATCACGACCTTGCGATCCGAATAACCCTGCGCAATTCGCATCTCGGTCCGCCGGATCAGCCGGGGCCAAACCGAATCGGGATCGGGATGGAAGACATTCCCCATGTCGCCGGGCAGGATGTGCCAGGCGCCTAACTCTACTTCGTGCTCCAATTGCTCGCGACCCCAACCCGTATAACCCAAATATGCGTGGAACTGGCTGGCTTCGATTCCGGCGGCGAGAGTTTTCTCCAATAGCACCTTGCTGGAGATCAGGTAAATATCCCCGAATACGTGCTCCGCATCCTTCGGTTTGCTGGCGGATTTCAGCAGCGCCAGCACCGTGCCTGTCTCCACCGGACCACCAACATAGATCGGATCGGCGCGGCCCTTGGCTACTTTCAAGTCTTCGAAGATCTTGGAGAGGGGCACGTCAGTTTGGCGGTTGATGATCAAGCCCATGGCTCCGTTTTCGTCGTCGTAATGCACCAGCAGCACTACCGCGTGAGCGAAATTCGGATCGGCAAGATCCCGGCTGGCCACCAGGAACATGCCGGGCGCAACGGTGTCCGCTTGGCCGAACATCCGTGCCAGCCCGATTACAAGAAACGCAGCCACCAACCGCGGCAGCATATTTATTCCATCCTACATCCGCTCGATCAAGGTCGCGTTCGCCATCCCCCCGCCTTCGCACATCGTCTGCAATCCGTACCGTCCGCCCGACCGTTGCAACTCGTGCACCAGCGTGGTCATCAATCGCGCTCCGCTTGCCCCCAGCGGATGCCCGAGCGCAACCGCGCCGCCGTTCACATTCACTTTCGACAAGTCGGCGTCTAGCTCGCGCTGCCAGGCCAGCACCACGCTCGCGAACGCTTCGTTGATCTCGACGCGATCGATATCTTCCAGCGACAGCCCGGCTCGCTTCAGTATCTTACGCGTGGCTGGGATCGGCGCCGAAAGCATGATCACCGGATCTTCCGCTGCCAGCGCGAACGCGACAAACCGCGCCAGCGGCCGCAGCCCCAGCCGTTCGGCGACGCTTCGTTCCATGATCAGTACCGAGGCCGCGCCATCGCTGATCTGGGACGAATTCCCCGCCGTAATAACGCCGTCCGGCTTGAACGCCGGCTTGAGCGTAGCCATCTTTTCCAGGCTCGCTTCCGCGCGAATTCCTTCATCGCGGGTCACGTGCACAACCCCGTTTTCCGTTTCGACCGGAATGGGCGTGATCTCGTTGCAGAACCGGCCCTCTTCAGTAGCGCAAGCGGCGCGCCGGTGGCTTTCCAAGCTAAAGGCGTCCAGTTCGCCGCGGCCGATCTTCCAGCGCTCCGCCATCATCTCCGCGCCGATGCCCTGATGAAACATGACATCGTTATAACGGCGCATTACTAGCGGTCCAAATGGTTTTCCCGGCCCGGCGCCGTTCGATCCCATAGGCACGCGGGTCATGCACTCCACGCCGCACGCGATCGCCACATCGTAGCTGCCCGCGATCACGCCCTGCGCTGCGAAATGGGCGGCTTGCTGACTCGATCCGCATTGTCGATCCACCGTCGTGCCCGGTACCGATTCAGGAAATCCCGCCGCCAGCACAGCATTGCGCGCCACGTTGAAGGCCTGCTCGCCCGCCTGGCCGACGCATCCCGCGATAACGTCATCCACCAGCGCCGGGTCCAGCTTGTTTCTCTGGACAATGGTCTTTAATGTATGGGCCAGCAGATCCACTGGATGCCAGCTCTTCAAGCCACCATCGCGCCTGCCCACGGGCGTACGAACCGCATCCACTATCACAGCTTCCCGCATGTCCGGCATCGTAACACGCCGCGCGGAAGGGCGCTGTTAACATTACCCGAAATTGACCGCCGTCGTATTGCCGCCGCATAGCAATACGCCCACACGCTCACCCTTCTTTGGCTGATAGCGACGCGATAGCAACGCCGCGAACGCAGCCGCGCCGCCCGGCTCGGATGCGATTCTCAGCACGCTCCACAGTGTTTTCTGCGCCTGCTCGATCGCCTCATCCGGAACCAGCTCAACGTGGCTCACGTACCTCTGCGCCATAGGGAACATTAACTCCCCGACGCGTTTGGGGGCCAGCGAATCCGCCGCAATCCCGCCCGCCTCGGCATCCACTGGCCTCCCCGCTTCCAGGGCGCGCGCCAGCGTTGGCGCAGCTTCCGGCTCAACTCCGATCAGTTGCACGCGCCCGCCATACCAGGCGGCAATCCCGCCGATCAATCCACCCCCGCCCACCGCCACCAGCAGCGTATCCAGCTGCGGATCCTGGCCCTCGAATTCAAATCCTACGGTGCCCTGGCCGAGCAGCGTCTCCTCCTGGTCGTACGCATGCACCGGCATCGCGCCCGATTCGGCAGTCCACTTCTCGCTGGCCGCGAGCGCATCGGAATAACGATCGCCGGTCACTACCAATTCCGCGCCGTAGTCTCGAATCCGCTCCATCTTCGCTTTCGAAGCCACGGTTGGCACGAAGATCGTAGCGCGCCTTTTCAGCTTCATGGCCGCGTACGCCACTGCCACGCCGTGATTCCCCCCGGACGCTGCCACCACTCCGGCCGGCGGCGGTTCACGCAGCAATAAATTGGTGAAGGCGCCCCGCGGCTTGAACGACCCCGTGTGTTGCAGAAATTCGAGCTTGAATACCAAACGGATGGAATCCAGCCCGAAATCCTCGCCCGCGACCTCGAAAATCGGCGTGCGCCGGATGTAGGGCCGGATCAGCCGTTCAGTCGCGGTGACTGTCTCTCTGGTTATGCTTTGAGTTTCAACCACGCTCTCCAGTATACTTAGGCAGTTGGCTAAGTGTCTATATGGCTGTTGAAACCGTGTTACGAGCCTTAGCGAATGAGCGCCGCCTCCAGATCCTGGAATGGCTCCAGCACCCCCGCCGCCATTTCCCACCGCAGGTCGACGGCGATCTGGTCAAAGACGGAGTCTGCGGCGTCCTCATCGCGCGTAAACTGTGCGTTAGCCAGCCCACCGCCAGCGAGCATCTCAATATTCTGGTGCGAGCCGGTCTCTTGCGCGGAAAGCGGCTCAAGCAATGGACTTTCTACCAGCGTGATGAACGCCGCATCAAGAAAATTAAGCGCAAACTGCTGTCGCGACTCTAAGCGGATGCCGCCGGCCCCTCGGTGGAAACAATCAGCACACTGCTCGTCGCGCTCAAATCCAGCTCCGTCGCGTGCTCCAAAAGCCCCGCGAGCCCAGCCGCGCCACAGGGGCTCGAAGCCACACCGTCCGCAGCCAACGCCAGCACGGCTTCTTCAGCGCGCGAGGTGGGAATCGCTACGCACGCGCTCAATCCATCTTTGAGGAACGGCCACGCCACCAACGAAGGACGCCCGCAGTTGAGCGGGCCCATGATCGGGTCAAACGGACCCGCGACCTCCACCAACTTCCCTGCTCTCACCGATTCCAGCACACACGCCGCCGCATCGGGCTCCACGCCGATTACGCGCGCTCCCACGTCCGGTTGGCGATAATGCCGGACCACCGCCGCCGCCAATGATCCGACGCCCATCTGCACGGTCACAATATCCGGCCGCCGCTCGCCGGCTTCGGACAACTGCGCATCCACTTCGCGGAACAAGGTGGAATAACCATCCACCACCCACTTTGGAATTTGTTCGTATCCCTCCCAACCCGTATCGCTGATCACCAGACCCCGGCCTTCCAGCTGCGCTGCCGCCTCGACCGCATCATCGTAGCTGCCCTCGACCATCGTCACCCGTGCACGCTCGTCTCGGATCCGGTCCACCCGCCCCCGTGCCGCCGATGCAGGCAGAAGAATGTTCGCCGACAGGCCCAACCATCGCGCCATGCGAGCCACGGCCCGCCCATGGTTGCCTTCCGACGCCGTTACCAGTTCCGTTCTTCTGTGTGGGTACAGTTGCCGCGCCAACTCTTCGATGGTCTCCCACGGCCCAAACTCGCCGAAGCGCTGCTCCAGCGCCCGATAGGTAGCCCATGAAGCGCCCAGAATCTTGTAGGCCGGCAAGCCCAGGCGTGAAGACTCGTCCTTCACCCACACGCGGCGCACGCCCAGCTTGGCCGCAATGCCTGGAGCGGATACCAGCGGCGTGGGCGCATAGCGCGGCAGTTTGCGATGGAACGGTAGCACCGCGTCTAGATCGGAGTCCAGGGCGAACTCCCTCGCGGCAGGATTTTGAACGATGCTGCTAGGCACAGAACACCCGCACGGTTAGTGCCAGAATTTCGCGGCATTTCTCCACTGAATCCAGGTCCACCCATTCTTCGGTCGAGTGCGCTCCCGCGCCGTCCGGACCGATATTCACAGTCGGAATGCCCGCTGCTGCGAAAAACGCCGCGTCCATCCAGAACGGTGCGCCCACAGTGGCCGGGGGGTGGCCCAGCACACGCGTGGCTTGATCGCGCAGAGTCTGCACGATGGGCGCGTCTTCTGGGACGCTGAACGGCGGCCGCACCAGCGAGGTTCGCTGCCGCGCTTGGAACTGCGGGTCTTTCGCGGCCAGATCCTGCAAAATCGCCTCGAATTCCTTTTCGACTGCCGCGATGGTTTCCTGAGGCAGCGTGCGACGCTCGATCGCGACCGTGCACGTTTCGGGATAGCTGGACAGCTCCTGTCCGCCCGAAATGAGCGAAGCGTGTAGCGAGCCATGGCCCAGCAGCGGGTGCGGCGGCCTTAGGCTCAGCTCTCCTTGCAGAGCTTCCAAACCATTGAGCACTCGCCCCATGTGAGCAATCGCGTCGATCCCCAGGTCCGGACGTGATCCGTGGGCCGCGCGGCCCATGGTCGTGATCTCGTGCCACGAAAAACCTTTGTGCGCGATGCACAACCCGAACGCGGTCGGCTCGGTGACAATCGCAGCATCGGCCTGGATGCGCTTGAGTACTGATTGCACTCCGATGCTGGCGTGCTCTTCATCGGACACGGCGGCCAGGATCACGTCGCCGCCCAGCCCGCTCGTGCGAATATCGGCCAGCGCGAGCATGCACGCCGCCAGCGACCCTTTCATATCGTAGGATCCGCGCCCGTACAGCCGGCCATTCTCGACCCTCGCCGAAAACGCCTCCGGCATTCCCGCGACGCCCACGGTATCCATGTGCGCGTTCAGCACCACCGAGCGCCCGCCGCCTTTTCCCTTCACTCGCGCAATCACGCTCGGCCGTCCTGGCGCGGCCGCGTCTATTTCGGCCGGAATCCCCCGCTCGGCGCACCAGTCCATCAAATAGCGCGCCATATTCGCCTCGCCGGCCCCTCCCGGAACCAGGCTGGAATTCACGGAGTCGATCGAGACCAGCGCCTGGAGCAGTGTGGTGACGTCGTCGTGACCCAAAGTGTCGCCCAAAGAAATATCTTACGCGAGCGGCACCGGCCTCCACTTAGTTCTGTGAAAGAGCCCTTTGTACCATCGTGGCGCACGCACTCTTGCGTGCCGCATCGACACTCGTGTCGATGCTTGGCGGGAGCAGGACGGCGCCAATGCTCTGACCGTCCGGCGTTTCGGCAAACCGCTCGACTTCCCTCCGCCCGGCAGCGATCGCTATCTAGCTGCGAGGCCCCGGCTAAGCTACTCTCAGGCCGCTAGTATTTCAGCTTCGGATCCCACTGCCCCCGGCCATCCGGCGTGATGTCGAGAAGATTCCAGACTGGAGACAGCAGATCGATACCACGAGTCTTGATTTCGTCTGTCATTTGCGCTGAGACCGAGTAGAAGTGCTTTACGGAGCCATCTTTCGATAGTTTAAATACGCTCAGTCCAGGCCGTTGTTTTCCCTCGCTATCCTGGAAATTCAAGACTGACTTGAAGTCGGAGCCTTGGCTTGACACCAATCGCAATGCATTCCAGGAGCGCTCCCTTCCCCACTCTCGAAACTCCCGGATTCCGGCTTGAGCGATAACCGCGAAATTCATGGTTTGGCGGAGATGGTGAGCCACGCCGCTGAATCCGTCCACCCACATGGTGCAACTCGGGCACGGCCGTTTCTGAGCACCGCCATACATGTATTGATACACCACCAGGGGCTTGTTTGGATCGTCAAATAACTCCGACAATCGGACCGTCGGGAACGGTCCGTCTTTGGCCAGGTCTGCCGGACCCTCGTGGAATTCGTAGTCCTGAATCTCCGTGTCGAGCGGCAGTTTGCGGCGCAGCGCAGCCACCCGCTCGCGTTGATCTTTGAGAGCGATCTCGGCTGCCAGCAGCTCGTCGCGCAATTTTCGATAGTCGGCGCTTTCAGTCGCCAAGCGTCCAGGAATCATTGTGGCTTTTTTCTCCGCGGTGGATTCATTTTACATTGCCAGGGCGCAGGTCTCCGGCCTGCGTTATAACGGTCGCGTTCAGCAAACTGCTGACCATGCCCAACCCTGGCGGAAGCTCCAATTCTTAAACACTACAATGAGATTGATGGCCAAGCCGACCGGTACAGGGAGAACCGCCGTCCGAGAGAACCGCACAACTTGAACCTTCCATGTTCAGTTAGTGCAACTTCCACGTGTCTGGACCGCGACGAGCTAGCGGCGCAGGACCAGCATCCCGTTCATGACGACGGGTGTCTCGCCATTTCGACGAGCGTCGGGAAGGTAGCCTCGGTGCGGGGGTTGCTGCGAAGTGTGGCTTAAATCTTTTTGCGGGAGCAGCAGGTGCGGCGTTATGATAAACCAGATTCGAGGCTAAATGATTTACGCGCAGCGCTTCGGAGCATTTATGCCCGTCCTATCATTGGCCACTACTCTCATCGTTACGTACCTGATCAAGCCGCGTATGGAGAAGTGGTCCCCAGAACATTGGCCAACGGTGATCGTGCTTACGGGAATCGCTCTGTTTACAGCGATTTACTGCATAGTTTACGCTTTGAACCTTGCACTGATCCGATACGGGGGGATGTCGGACCTCAATCCCAGGTTAAAGAAACGGTGGCGACAACTCTTCATGTCCTCGAATAGAGCGCACGTTGCGGCCGTTGACTATGTCGATAGGGTCGTAGACCTGCAGATCCGAATGTCGATGCCCTCACTTGTGCAGGAGGTTGTCGCCGAATTGTCAATAGAGGACCAGGCTGCATCTGCTTCGCTGCAACGAACGATCGACCAGTATGTTAATCGCAATGAACTCCGTGGGGTCATTAACGTGCTCGGCAATCATTGGAGAGCACCAGGGAACTTTATCGTTCATCCGCCGCGTTTGGTCGATGATCCCGTGCATGGTTGCATAACGCTGGACAGTGGACTGTCGACTCTGATCGCGCAACCGATTGTTCAACGGTTGGGTCGTATCAGGCAACTTTCCTTTAGCTACACCCAATTTCCTTCCGCAACTCATACCCGTCTCTCGCACGTGCTTGGTGTGGCGCACAACGTCGAGAGTGCGCTGAGTGGAGTCTTTGCTAGGGGCGTCTACTACCAGGAGGGAACGCAAGAACCAACAGAATTCCCGAAGGACATCTTGGACCAAAGGGACGCGATCATTCGCAGGGCAAAGGTCCTTGCGATACTTCACGATCTAGGGCATGGCCCTTTTGGTCACGCGCTCGATAACTACGTTGGCTATGTGAATAGGCACCAGACGACGGCTAATCCGGACAAGGTGTTTTCCCGTCTATACGTAAAGGAGCATCTTTCGGCTGCTCTCACAAATCTCGGCTTTGATCCTGATGACCTTATGCGCGTGTTAGACCCTGGGAAAAGGGATCTCCTGACAAACTTTGACTCGCTGATCGGTGACTTGATCGACTCGTCCATGGACATGGATCGAATGGATTATCTTATCCGAGACGCACACATGACCGGCCTCAGTATGGGCTTTACGAACGCAGATGCGTTGATCCAGTGCGTCCGGCCAGTGAAATCAGGAGATGCTTATCTTCTCGCATACGACGAAGGAGGAGTAGAGTACATGGAGCATCTTCTTTATGCTCGTGAGGCGATGTACCGGAGCTGCTACGAACACCCTCGGAAGCGTGCAGCTGAACGGATATTTGAAAGACTGATCCGGGAAATTGCTAAGGACAAGCCGGAAATCATAGATGAACTGTACATACTCACGGACGAGGAAGTTCTCTGCGCGCTGCGTCTTGTCAATTTGGAATCAGACACAGCTAAACGGCTCCTCGAGCAGTTGGTGGCCAATTCGGATTACGAGGTCGTTCACCAGGTACAAGCAAAAAGTCCGAATATCTCAGACCAAGCACGCGTATGGGTCAAAGGAGCAGCGATGGGAAAGGGCAAACAAAGTTACGTCGATCAACCGGCACAATGGGAGGACGCGATTGCGCGCAGTTCGATCGGCGCTGAACGTGACTTTCAAGTTCAGGTAATTGTGGCGCCTCCCAACGCATATGAGCAAAAGTTCGACGCGGCAGTAATTTTGTTCAAGGATGAGAAGGGCTCTTATAGAACAAAAGAATTCTTCGATACAGCATCTCGAGTAAAGGAAGTGCTATCGGCGATGAATCCAGCGCGAGCCACGATAAAGGTCATGTGCTCAAGCGCAATCGAAGAGGCGGAACGGCAGAGGGTCAAGCAGGCTTCGGTTGTGGAACTGGGCTATTAATGAGAGAGAGATCGAATCCGAGTACACGAGCGACCTTGCTCAGTGCTTCCGGGTGAGCTCGGCTTTCCTCCGAGATCAGTTCTTGACAGAGCTGCACGCCTTCCTCATTTACCTCTAATGGACTAAAAGCTTTCGCAAAACCAGCCGCAAGAAGACGGCCGAAAAAGGCCTCCACATCTTCTGAGTAAAGTCCGTGCGGAAGCCGCCTGAGAGCCACTTTGCCGACTTCTTCGATGTTCTCTTGTCGAAGTTTTGCGAATAGTCCCGACACCTTCTCTATCAGGACGGGTTCGTTGGTGTGCCTTGCGATAATGATGGCACACGCCATGACGGTCTCCGGGGAGAGTGTAGCGGTCATTGCGTCTCTTTTCCTTTCTCTTCGCCGATGATGGTGGAGATGATGATTCTTGGATGCAGCGACGTGGACCTATGGATTGTTTCACACCAGCTTGTAAAGTGTCCAGAACCGCACAACATGTGGAACTTAATTTGCCAGAGCCACATCCTGTTGTATATGATATGGTAGCAGATGGTAGAAGTCAAGGACGATATTGAAAATAAACGACATATTCTATAATAATCATGGTATCGAATGGTAGAAGCTCGGTTTGCTCCAGAAGTAGTGGCGATCAGCTCCGAAGGAAGAATTACTCTTCCACAGCTATACTGCGATAAGATTCCGTGGGTCCGTGGCGACCAAGTAATGCGCGTTTGGCTACTGGAACTAGCAGCGGGCCGCTTCCGTCTGTTATCTGACCAGGAAGTCCAAGAAAACGAGCAACTTAGTGAGATCCGAACAGCAATCGTTGATGGTCCCGGCGAGCCTAACGCCGCTCCTACCACTTTCGCCTCAAACGAGATCGCTTCCCTTGTGGGCCGCTTAGTCCCGACCACACTTTCTCCACCACGTCCGACCTGGCGTCTGGTTGTTCCCAGGCGAATCGCCCCGGAGCAGAAAGACAAGTTGGTCCTCCTGTTTTCACTCGGATATTTGGAGATTTGGCATCTCGACATCTACAATGCCGCCGTTGGTAGTCCCTTGGACACCGTGATCTGGAACTAAATCGCCCAACCATTATGCAGGCGAACATAAGGCGAATACAAGGGGTCAAACTCTTTTTTCTTGACCACGAGGACGTCTCGGCCTCCGACTGCCGATGAAACGAGCACAGTATAAGGACTAACACGCTGTGCGGCCGGGTGTTGACGACGAGGCAGTGGTTGGCAACGTGAAAGACGATTTCAGCTACATGCAGTTTGCCCGCGCATCGCCTTATCCAGCCACCCGAGATAACCTCGAATAGCCAAGAATTTCTCCAACGCTCCCAACCACTTATTCGAGACTACTGGCGCCTGGATTCCCTCTGTCTGTTACTACTGGGACAAATCAAATGCATCCCCAAACCGAATTCCTCCTCAACCACTCCGCCTCCGCCTCACCCTTCGCCTCCACCGCCGGCCAAGCCTTCGTCAGCCTCCCCCTCGGCGCCTGCAGCCACCAGGTCTGCTCCATCCTCTCGCCCCGTTTCCGTGACTGGCTCATCGACGCCTTCTATCGCGACCACGGCGAGCCGCCCGGCGACTATGCTCTTCGCCAAACCATCCGCACCCTCGAAGCTCGCGCCCTTTCCAGCGGACCGCGCCTTCCCGTCCATCGACGCATCGCCGCGCGCGGCAATCCTTGCCAGCCCGACGCCATCCTTCTTGATCTCGACAACGCCGACGGCGAAATCGTCGAAATCACACCAGCCGGCTGGCAAATCACCACCGACCCCACCGCCGCCTTCCTCCACAGCCGAGGCAACGCCGAACTCCCGCCTCCCACTCCACCATCGCCGCCTGCCAACGCCTCACTTCTCCCGCCTGCCCTAAACCTCGCCACTGACGCCGACCGCACTCGCCTGACCGCCTGGCTCCTCTCCGCCCTTCGCCCCGCCGGCCCGCATCCCATTCTGGTTCTCGACGGTCCACCCGCCAGTGGCAAGTCCACTGCGGCCCGCATGCTCCGCGCCCTCATCGATCCCTCTGCCGCTCCTCTTCTCGCGCTCCCTGACTCCGTGCGGGACCTTCTCGCCACGGCCCAACACAATTGGATTCTCGCCTTCGATCACACGGGCCCCATTCGCCCGCGCCTCTCCGACGCCCTGTGCCGCCTCGCCACCGGAGCCACTCTCCTCCTGCACGAAAAAGGTGACGCCCGCGAGCCGCTCCCTGTCGAACTTCACCGCCCCATCCTCATCACCACCACCGGTGGCTGGAATCCTGATGAAGCCCTATCCGCTCGCACCATCACAGTCCGGCTCGCGCCGCTCACCGCCGCCACATCCCGCACCGAATCCGATCTCTGGACGGAGTTCGAATCCCTCCGCCCCAAAATTCTCGCAGGGCTTTGCGACGCCGTCTGCGCCGCTCTCGCTAACGTCGCCTCCACGCGCCTACAGTCGACACTGCGGCATGCCGATCTCGCCCATTGGGTTGCCTCAGCGCTCCCAGATCACGCCGACTCCATCGTCGACGCCCTCAACGAAACTCCAACCACGCCGCTTCTCGACTCCCTCACGGCGCTGCTGAAAAACCGAACCTCCTGGACCGGCACGGCCACTGACCTCCTCCTCGAAATCAGCGTCACCAGCGTCACCGCCGCCGTTACCGCGAACGCACTCTCTCACCATCTCCGCCGCCACAAAGATCTGCTGGAATCGAAAAACATTCACCTCACCTTCACGCGTAAACACGGCGGTTCGCGCCTGATCACGCTCGTCACCACCCACCAACCTCTGCCCACCACCTACAATGAAGTTGATGGCCAAGCCAACCGGCACAACCACAGCCCCGGACCGCAAAACCCTCAGCGGCATCCCGATCGAGCCGTTCTACGGACCAGAGCACATCCAAGGTCTCGACATCCCGCCGCCCGGCGAGTTCCCTTACACCCGCGGCATCCATCGCGACATGTACCGCGGCCGCCTCTGGACCATGCGCCAGTTCTCGGGCTTTGCCACGCCCGAGGAGACCAACCGCCGCTATCTTTATCTTCTGCGGCAGGGCCAGACCGGACTCTCGGTCGCGTTCGACCTGCCCACGCTCATGGGTTACGATGCCGATCACGCGGCTTCGGAAGGCGAAGTGGGCAAGTGCGGCGTCTCCATCTGCTCGCTCCAGGACATGGAGATTCTGTTCCGCGACATCCCGCTCTCGGACGTCACGGTTTCGATGACCATCAACTCGCCCGCGCCGGTCATCTGGGCCATGTATCTGGCGGTCGGCGAAAAACAGGGTGTCGATTGGTCGCGCATGTCGGGCACGCTCCAGAACGACATTTTGAAGGAATACATCGCGCAGAAAGAATACATCTATCCGCCGCGCCCGTCGATGCGGCTGGTCACCGACGTCATCGAATATTCCACCCAGCACGTGCCGCGCTTCAATCCGATTTCTATCAGCGGCTATCACATTCGCGAGGCCGGATCCACAGCCGTTCAGGAACTGGCTTTCACCTTGCGCGATGGCATCGAATACGTCGACTGGGCGCTCGAGCGCGGCCTTCCCGTCGACAGCTTTGCTCCCCGGCTCAGCTTCTTCTTCAACTCGCACAACGATTTTTTCGAGGAAATCGCGAAGTTTCGCGCGGCCCGCAAGATCTGGGCCGAGACCATGCGCGACCGCTACAACGCCAAGGATGAGAAAAGTTGGAAACTCCGCACTCACGCGCAGACCGCCGGATGCTCGCTCACCTGGCAGCAGCCCTACAACAATATCGTGCGTACCACGCTTCAGGCGCTGGCCGCGGTGCTGGGCGGTACGCAATCTCTGCACACCAACTCGCTCGACGAAGCCTACGCACTCCCGAGTGAGCATGCCGTCACCATCGCGCTGCGTACCCAGCAGGTGATGGCGTACGAAAGCGGCGTTCCCGATGCGCCCGATCCGTTAGGCGGCAGCTATTTCATCGAAAGCCTCACGGCCGAAGTCGAAAAGCGCGCCAAAGATTACATCCGTCGCATCGATGAAATGGGCGGCATGATCCCCGCCATCGAGCGCGGGTTCCCGCAGACCGAGATCGCTAACGCCAGTTACGAATATCAGCACACCATCGAAACCGGGGAACAGAAGATCGTCGGCGTCAATGCCTTCGTCGAACAGAATGAGGACCCGATCGAGCTTTTGCAGATCGATGCGTCGGCTCAAGGTCATCAGCTCGCAAAACTAGCCAAGCTCAAGGCCGAGCGCGACAACCAAACCGTTCAGAAGACGCTCGATGCTCTCAAGCGCGTCGCCGAGGGCAAGGAAAACACCATGCCCTACATCCTGGACGCCGTTCGCGCCTACGCTACTGTGGGCGAAATCTGCGAGGCCTTCCGCTCCGTCTTCGGCTCCTACACTGAAACCAGCGTCCTCTGAGCTGTGGCGCACGTACTCTTGCGTGCCGCGTTCACACTCGTGTGAACGCATTTATCGAGTGGCGCAGTCCCTGCCAATGCTAAACTCAAGCTATATGGATCGTATCCGGGTGCTGGTCGCCAAACCCGGTTTGGACGGCCACGACCGGGGCGCAAAAGTGATCGCGCGCGCGCTCCGCGATGCCGGCATGGAGGTCATTTACACTGGCCTTCGCCAAACCCCGGAAATGATCGTTAACGCCGCCCTGCAGGAGGACGTCCAGGTTATCGGACTCTCCATCCTGTCCGGCGCCCATAATGCGATAGTGCCCCGGGTTATGGAGTTGTTGCGCGAAAAGGGCATGGACGACGTCCTGGTCATGGTCGGAGGTATAATTCCAGACGAGGACGCCGCCGAGCTCAAGAAGCTGGGCGTCGCGGCTGTATTCCAGCCCGGAGCCTCGCTCGAAGAGATTGTAGACTTCATCCGGTCTTCGGTAAAGCAGACCGCGTGAAGCTGTAGCCCAGGCATTCTGTGGCAGACAGGCTTTGGCCTGTGAAATTAGTTAACAAGAAAGATCCAATGCAAGAAAAACTGAACATCGCCGTATTCGTCGATTACGACAATATCGAGATCGGCGTGAAATCTACTTTAAGGCGCGAGTTTGATGTATCGCTCCCGCTCGATGCTCTCAAGGAGCGCGGCGACTTGGTCGCCAAATTCGCATATGCAAACTGGGGACGCCAGGAAGGCGCCGCCCGGTCGATGGCTGAGAATGCCGTCCAGATGGTGCAACGCCTGCCTTCCCCTCGCGGCGATAAAAACGGAGGTGACATCAACCTCGCCCTCGACGCGCTCGAAATGGCCTTCACCCATCCGCACGTGAACGCCTTCGCAATCGTGAGCGGCGACAGCGATTTCATCCCGCTGGTTAACAAGCTCAAGGAATACGGCAAGACCGTTTTCGTCGTGGGCGGCAAAGCTTTCACCAGCACTATCCTCCAACAAAACTGTCATGAGTTTGTGAGCTACGAATCGCTGCTGTCCACCGATTCCGACCGGCACGACTCCCGCGAGCGGCAACCTCGCCCCCAGCAGCAGGGAGGACAGGCAGGTCCGCCCATGCGCGATCGCCAGCAAGGTGGTCATCGCGTTCGTCCGGCGCCGCTCGATCTGGGACAGGCCATGCCGCTGGTCGAACGCGCCCTCCAGGTGCTCGAGCGCCGTGCGGTGCAGCCACAGCTCGGCTTGCTCAAATCCACCATGCTCCAGCTCGATTCTGCCTTTACGGAAAAAGCTTATGGCGCAAACAGCTTCTCCGATTTCGTCGAGAAGCTGAAAAAAGCCGACTATGTCAACGTGAGCGGCCAAGGCGGCCGCTACATCATCGAACGCAAGACCTCCACACAGCCGGAGCGTCCCACTCCCAAACCGGAAGAAGCTCTTCCGCCATTGCGCGATGTTTTGGAAACGCATCGGCTCGAGATGGAGAACGGCGCCACCGCCGACGACCTCGCTGGCTGGTTTCAATCCGAGGTTCCTACCTCCGACCTGCCGACCTACGGATTCCAGGAATTCTCCGAGTTCCTGAATTACGCGCAGGATAAACTAGTCGTCCGCGTCGTACCTGACGAAGAGAAAGGCCTGATGGTTTATCTCGGCGCCGAGTTTTATCCTCCAGCCGTTCCCGAAGCGCCTGTCGAGCAACATACGCAGGAAGAAGAAGAAGAGGACGAGAAACAGCCCATCGTGGAAGGCCAGCCCTCGCTGCTGGAGCCTAACCCTCCGCCTGTTAAGCCCAAGCCCATTCGGCGATCGCGCAAAGTCGGTACGGGATCGGGCAACAGCGCCGATCGGCCGCCGCGCCGCAGCCGGAAGAAGAAGCCTGAACACCACCACGGTCCGATGCAATGATCCCGAAACCGAAAGGCCCCTATTCGCCGTTCGTCCGCGCCGGCGACTTTATCTTTGTCTCCGGCCAAGGCCCAACCGATCCGGCCACGCAGCAGTATTCGTTCGGCGACATTCGTCACGAGGCGGGCGTTACGCTCGAAAATATCCGGCGTGTGCTCGAGCTGGCCGGCGCCACTCCCAAAGATGTCGTCAAGTGTTCGGTTTTCTTATCGAATGCCCAGGAGTTCGACGCCATGAATGAGGTTTATGCTCAGTTCTTCGGCGACCATCGTCCCGCGCGCACCACGGTGGAAGCGCAATTCCACGAGCGCAAGATGAAGGTCGAGATCGACTGCATCGCCTACAGACCTACAAAGTGATGCCGCCGTCCACCGACAGCACTTGCCCGGTGACGTAATTATCGGGCTCGAGAAAAAATCGTACCGCCCGTGCCACGTCGGCCGCCTTGCCGTAGCGCGAAATCACGCCGTCCGCGAGATAGCGCTCGTATTTCCCCGATGCGATGCTGGCTTCCGCCATGCCCGCCGCCATCACGCCCGGCGCGATCACGTTCACGCGAATGTTCGTTTTGCCGCGGCATTCCTTCGCGAGAATGCGAGCCGAATGCAGCAGCGCGGCCTTCTCGCCGGCATACGCGGTCGAGGCCGGAAAAAGTGCGATCGCTTGCATGGTCGAAAACAGCACGATCGCGCCCGAGGTTCCGGCGGCCTTCATCCGCTCGGCCGCTTCGCGCGCCAGAAGAATCGGTCCTTCATAGTTCACCTCGTGCGATTGCCGCATCGCATCCTCGCCCGCTCCGCGCGCCGGCGTCCCGGCGAAAACCACCAGACCGTACAGCTTCGGAACGGCGGCCAGCAGCCACTTGCGATCGGCCGCTTTGGTGATGTCAGCCCGCAATCCGCGACTCCGCGAGCTGATCACCACGCGCGCGCCCTCGGCTTCGAGCAACTCCGCCGTCGCCGATCCCAAGCCGCCCGCTCCGCCGGCGAGCAGCACTTCCAAGCCTGCAATCGCCGCGTTCTTAGACCCCAACTTTCACCGTCTCCTTCGCGATGTATCCGAATCCAACTATGGCCAGAAACAACGTCAGCACTTCGCTGTCGCCCAGGTTGTACTCCAGGAATCCTTCAGCCAGGATCGCAAGGATCGCGGCGATTGCGCCGTGCAGCACGAAGCGCGCTTCGGCGCTGGGCGGCGTCTTACGCAGCGTGATGAAGAAATCCCAGAGACTCTTCCCGATCATCCACATCATGAACAGCATGGTCGGAATGCCGCGCTCGGCCGCATACTGAAGATAGATATTATGCAAATGCCCGTACCAACCTTCGGGCAGCGGCTTGGGGATGTCCGCTGGAACCCAACGCTCGAATTGGTATTTCACTTGCTCTGGTCCTAAACCGAGGAATGGATGCGCGCGAATGATAGCTATGCCGGTTCGGCGCGTGATATTGCGATGCTCATTGGAATCCATTTGGCCATGTGGCTGGACAATCGAGGTCACGCGCTCTTTGAGCGCCGCCGGTGCTGCCAGAAATGCGATTACCGCGACGACTGGCGCGGCTGCCACCAACCATCTGTGCCAGAACCACAGCAAGTACAGCAAACCGACCGGAAATCCGAGGAGGAAAATGCTGCGCGTGAACCCGAGCACCATGGAAATAGCGAGTATAGCCGCGCAGAACCAACCCGCCGCCTTCCAGCGCTGCTCGCCGGAGAAGAACAAGTAGGACGCGAGCAGCAGCAGTACGATCATCTCCTCGCCGCCGAACGTCATCCAGTGGCTCATGAACCCGGTGATTCGTTCGCCAATGTAGAAGTCGTAGAAGTGCTGGTGCGCCGCTTGCGCATCCTGAAACTTCTGCCAAAACTGGAAAAGACTGCGAATGGCCGAGAGCGTCGCCACACCGGCCCACGCCAGCACAACCCCACGGACCTCGGTCACGGTACGAAACGTGCTATAGACCAGCAGCAGAATCGCAAAGACGAGGAACTTTCGAATTTGCGGTGTGCCCTCGCTCATGTGGCCGGAGAACAGCAACGACAGAATCGTACAGGCCATGAAAAGGACCAGCGGAAGCTTGATGGGCGGGAGCCGCATGGGCTGGGCGGAGAGCAACAAGGCGGCCAGCGCTAAGCCGAGTAGGATCTGCGAGACGGCAATCGAGAATAAAATAGAAACGAGAGAGCCGCAGGTTAGATAGAAGGCGGCCCGGTCGAGATAAGGGTTCAAACCTGTAGGCTACCAGGAATGCAGATTTACATTCTCCGGCATGGAATCGCGGAAGACGCCGCGGCAGGCCAATCCGATTCCGAGCGCGCGCTCACCCCTGAAGGCAGGAAAAAGCTGCGCAATGTTTTGCGGGCAGCCCGTGAGGCTGGCGTGACGCCGGCGCTGATCCTTACCAGTCCTCTGAAACGAGCTGTCCAGACCGCTCAATTGGCAGCCGAGGTCCTGGATTACAAGGGCGACTTGTTGCGCACCAAGGCACTCGAGCCGGGCGCGCATCCTGGGATGGTCTGGGAGGAAATCCGAGTTCATAAGGATGAAGGAGCCGTCCTGCTCGCCGGTCATGAGCCGTTGTTCAGCAGCCTGACCGCATACCTGCTTGGGTGTCCGGACCTTCAAGTGGACTTTAAGAAGGCCGCGCTCGCGTGCGTGGAAGTGGATCGTTTCGGCGCCGAGCCGCATGGGGTGCTGAAGTGGCTAATTACGCCAAAACTCGCGTCGGCTGGCTGAAACTTGCGCCAGATTCAGACGTTGCTGCGTTTCCGTTCGTAGGGCGCCTTCAGATACTTGGCGGCTTCTTCCTGCGCGCCCTGCGTGTTGTCGCGAGTGCGAATCGCGAGGTTGTACTCATTCACCGCGCGATCGCGCTGGCCGGAGATATCGAAGATATTACCGAGCTTGATGTGCGCCCACACCTCGGTCCACTTGGGATCCGTGTCGCCATTCAGTGCTTCGCGGAATTCGTTGGCGGCCGATTGATAGTTATTCTGAAGGAAAAAGATCTCCGCCACGCGATAATGCGCCAGTGAGCTGCCATGACTCACCTCCAGCGCTTTTTGGTACTCCTTGAGTGCATCCCCAAACTCGCTGATCTCGGCGAACTGCTCGCCCTTCTTGATGGCGACTGCCACACGCATCGGAGGCCCCCAGCGCAGCACGGCGCCGTTTGGATCGATGCTCACCTGTTTCGGCTTGCCGAAGGTATCCACCGTGAATTCCGACGAGGTGCCCACCACGTCGATGCGCTTGGTCTCAGGATTGCCTTCGGTTTCGATTTTGAGATCCACAGGCATGTGGAACGTGTCCAGATCCTGCGAGATCTTGCCCATCACGCGAAAGCCTTTTTGCGTGCGGAACACGGTATATTCGAGCTTGAACTCCGGCGCGCCGCTGGATTCGATCCATTGCAGGAAGAAGTACTGCAGGCTTTGACCGTAGATCTCCTCGGCCGCTTTGCGGAAATCTGCCGTGCTAATGGACTGCCAGGCATGTTGTTCGGGGAACTTGTTCATTAGCTTCGTGAATCCCTCATTTCCCATTACGCTGCGCAGCATATTCAGGATCGCCGCGCCTTTGCCGGCGGTGGACGCCCAGTATTCGGGCGAGTAATCTTCGAGGCGTCCAGCTTGGATGAGCGGCGGATTGTCCACCGTCAACGCTTCAACGTAGGTGTCATGCATCGATTGCTCGAGCGCCCCGGGCCCATTAGCGTGTTCTTCCCAGAGCAGCTCCGCGTAGCGCGCATTGCCATTCTCGAGCCACATATGATCGCGATTGATGGGCGAAACCAGCGTCTCCCACCACTGTCGCGCCATCTGGTTGACCAGCAAGCGGGAAGCCACCTGGCTACCGATTCCACGCGGGGAGAGGAAGATAATTCCAGGTGCGGAGAAGCCGTTCGGCGTGCCATCCTCGGTCTCTACCAGCGTCATGTTGGCTTGCGGTGCCAGACCATACTCGCCGCTGAGAAAAGTCATCACCTTCCCGGCTTCTTCTCCATAGGCATTCGCCATCGATTTCTTCTGCCGGAAATAGATTGAAGTGGTTACGCCTTGCGAGTCGACGCGCACCGGGTCGCCTTGAACTATCGCGATGCTTCCCGGAAAGGACGGCTTAATGTACTGGAAGCCGTAGGTGGCTTTGCCGGGAGCCGCCGGCTTTGAGCTCTCCAGTCCGCTCGTCAGCACCTTGAAACCGGCCGGTACGGTTATGTGCAGGTCGGCGGTATACCGATCGATGGTGTAGTCGTTGATCGGGAACCAGCGCGCCGGATACATCAGGTACGCGAAATCGTTCTGGATATCAGCGAATTTGATGCCGTAAATGGGCGATTCTTCCTGGCCCGTGAGCCGGCCATCATAGGTAAACGTCACCGTTGCCGGCTTTCCTTTCGACAAGGGAGTGGGGAAGGTCAGCTGAACGGTGAAATCCTGCGTTGACCGTGAAGCCGGGATCTGGCGGCCCGACTCGTCGACCACTCGCGAAACGTTCAGCGCATTGTTCAATTCAAAGGAAACCGACGAGATGTCATTATCCAGCGGAATGAAGCGGACCTTGACGTTGGCCGTGAGCGCCTGGGTATGTGGATTGATGTCGGCGTCAATGACATAGTTTTCCACGTCGATGCGCGCGCGCTTGCCACCCTTGTCCTGCGCCACCAGCAGAGCGGCCGTTGCCAGGATCGCAACCAGTATCTTACGCATGAACCATTTCCTCTTTCAAATGCTTCTCCACCAGCGAGGCAGCCACTTCCATCGGATCGTCGGGTCCCGAAAGCTTTTGCACCACCACGGCTAATTCCCGGCGCATTTCCTGCCGGGCCGCTTCATCGCCTAGCAATCGCAGCGCCTCTTCCGCTAGCCGAGTCGCGGTCATTTCGTTCTGGATAAGTTCCGGCACGATTCGACGGCCCGCGACCAGGTTCACCATTGAAAAAAACGGTACTTTAACGAGACACCTGCCTATATACCAGCTTAGATTGTTGACGCGATAGAAGGTGACCATGGGGGTTCCCAACAGGCTGGCCTCGATCGTCACGGTGCCACTGGCGGCGAGCGCTAAATCCGAGCAGGCGAGGACGTCCCAGGTTTGCCCTTCTTGTAGTTGGATGGACGATCCGGAAATGCGTTCCGTCAAATTTAACCCAGGGGGTACCGCCAAAATGAACTTAGGATCAGGCTTGTGGCCGGCCTGAACCATTCGGTCGGCCGCCTCCATCAGGATCGGCAAATGGCGAGCCACCTCTCCTTTTCGGCTGCCGGGAAGTAAAGCGATCAAATGAGTGCCATCGGGGACGCCGTAACGCTTTCGCAATTCGCTCCGGCTGGCCGACGGTTTCACCATTCGTGTCAAAGGGTGGCCAAGATAGACGGCATCCATGCCGTTGGAAACAAAGAACTCCGGCTCGAAGGGAAAGATGCAGAGCAGTTGATCGATAGTGCGCCGCATCAGGGGCAGCCGCCCTTTCCTCCAGGCCCAAACCTGAGGAGCGATCAGCCAGATGACTGGGATTTGCAGCTTTTTCAGGCGCTTCGCCAACCGAAGATGAAAGTCCGGGCTATCCGTTAGAATGGCGATATCGGGACGTTCGTCGTCGGCCGCTCGAAGCAGCTTACGATACTCACGCCAAATGCGCGGAATGTGAGTTACTACCTCGACCAGACCCACTACGGAAATGCTGGCGGCGTCGACTACGGCGCGAACGCCTGCGCGCTGCATCCGGGGTCCCGCGCAGCCAAAGAACTCCAGGTCTGGATTACGGCGGCGAAGCGCCTCGACCAGGCCGGCTGCGTACAGGTCGCCCGATGCCTCGCCGGCCGAAATTAGTACTCTTGCACCCACTATAATTTAGTCTAACTCGATGGTACCGGGTCGTCCGGGCGCGATAAATGATAAAATGAAGTCGATACCCCACCAGAATGGCCGCCCAACCTGATATTTCCAAAGTGAGTGTTGGCCAGTTCGCGGAACGTTTTCGCAGCGAGATGATTCCGCTCAGCAACACGTTTTCATACTTCTGCGCGACAGTTCCGTTAAGCGAAGAAGATCTCAAAGAATACCTGGAGGAGCCTATCGCAGCGCTCCCTCCCGCCATATCCGCGCTGCTGCCGAAGGTGTCCATCATGCTGGTGCCATATCTGGAGCGTGTGGACGGCAAGGAAAAGGGCGCATTTCACCGGGATGAGTTCGTCTGTACCGAAAAGCCGCCTGAGAACCGCCTATCGTGGGCCACGCAAGTGCGGTTCGATAGCGAGGAAGTGCTGGTTTTTGCCCTCAAAGACCAGGAAGTTTCCGAGTACCACTACCGTTTCTTTCATGTCCTGGCGAGGCTGGCGGGCGATCTTTGGTCCGATGAAGCGCAGGCCCGATTTTGTGGGCTGCTGCGTGAAGAGTTGAATGCACGCGTGCATGGCGAAGTGGATGAAGAGAGCTGGCACATGAAGCAGGCCCTCTTGCGCCGCGAGACCAACGCCCGCAAAGAGACCAAAGTCTTCCGGGATTATGCGCGACAGTCATTCATCGACACATTGACGCTATACTTGCACGGGATTTGCTGTGACATCGACGTGGAGACCGGTCCGCGGCAGTTGCCCAGCCGGTATCTGCGCAAACGGCTGAGCGTACTTCACGATCTCTATCCTCCGCCCTCTGGCTACGCGGTCTTTCCCGAGCATCAGGAACAGCGCGGCTAGGCGGCGGTAGCTTCCTCTTTACTTTACTTTACAAGCCCGCACGTAACGCGCCTGAGTCCGCAAACGTTGAATTGTTCATGGCGGCGGCGTTCGCTCTCGATCCAGACACCGCGTTGATGCTCCGAGTTTCGAAAGGCGACACGCCCAGCTTCAGTCTGCTGCTGGAACGGCATCGCGTTTCGGTGGTGAACCACCTACATCGCCTGGTGCGCAACCATGCCATTGCCGAGGAACTGGCGCAAGACGTCTTCATCCGTGTTTACCGTTCCCGTGGCAACTATCGGCCGGACGCGAAGTTTACTACCTGGTTATTCCGCATCACCATGAACATCGCGCTGAACTGGCGCAGAGACACGCGGCGTGAAGCGGGATTCGTGCGGCTGGACCGGGAAGTTCACGGCTCGCGCAAGCTGCAGCTCACCGATTGGGAACCGCGTGCGGACGAGCTTTTGATGCGTGGCCAGCGCGAGCGGGAAATCCGGGCTGCAATTGAGACGCTGCCGCCCAAGCAGCTCGCGGCGGTGCTGATGCACAAGTATGAGGGCTTAGATTACGCGCAGATCGCCAAGGTGCTAGATTGCTCGATCCCTGCGCTGAAGTCGCTGCTATTTCGGGCGTATGAGACGTTGCGGCGGAGATTGGCTCACTTGGCGCCGCTTTGTGAGACTGAACCTGCAACGCGCAAGACCGCCGCTGCGCTTTGATCGACATCCTCTTCGGTTGTCGCCCAGCCCGACACGCTGATACGCATGGCCGTCTGGCCGTGCCACTCCGTTGCTCCGCACCAACAGGTACCTTCATTCTGCAGTTCCGAGATGACGCGTTTGGTGACAGCGGCATCACCGAATGAGACCAAGACCTGGTTGAGAACGACGTCGTTCAAGATCGAATAGCCAGCCGTTCGTAGCTGGCCGGCGAAGCGAGAGGCCATTCGGCAATTCCCTTCGATCATGTCGGCCAAGCCGCGCCGTCCCAAGGACCGCAACGCCGCCCAAACTTCTATCGCTCGGGCGCGGCGCGAGGCTTCCGGCGTGTATTGATAGGGCTCGCGGAGGTCGGACGCCTGAAGGTAAGCGGCGCTCACCGTCATCGCCGAACGAACATGTTGCGGTTCACGGACGAATGCCAGCCCAGAATCATAGGGAACGTTGAGCCATTTGTGGCAGTCGGTCGCCCAGGAGTCGGCATCGGCAAAACCGGCCATCAAGTTCGCGCGACGCGGTGCAGCGGCTGCCCACAAGCCAAAAGCGCCGTCCACATGCACCCAGGCGCCGTAACGGTGGGCATGCGCACAGATTTGCGCCGCTGGATCGAACGCGCCGGTGTTGACGTTGCCGGCTTGAATGCAGACGATGGTCCGATCGTCGAACGCCGGCAGGGAATCGGATTTGATGCGGCCTTGATCATCGGTGGCTAGCCGCGTCACGCGCGTCCGGCCGAGCCCCAACATAGAGAGGGCTTTCAATACCGAGACATGGACCTCGTCGCTGACCACGACCGTTAGAGGCGGTGCGCTGAAGAGACCATTATCTTCTACGTTCCATCCAGCGCGCTCGAGAAGCGCATGTCGGGCAGCCGCGAGGCAGGTGAAGTTGGCCATAGTGGCGCCGGTCACGAATCCAACTCCGGTGGATGGCGGCAGGCCGAGTGCTTCGCGAAGCCAGCCGAGCGTGATGTCCTCCAACGCTGCTCCGACGGGCGACATAACTCGCATGCCGGCGTTCTGATCCCACACTCCGGCGATCCAATTGGCGGCCAGAGCGGCGGGCAAGGTAGCGCCGGTCACGAAGCCAAAATAGCGCCCACCGGTGGAAGCGACAGTCGCGGGCGAGCCAATATCGTCGAGCAGCGCGAGCACTGTTCGGGGGTCGCAAGGTTCTTCGGGCATCGGACCGCCGAGCGCGGTGAGGCGCGCGATGTCTTCCGGATGGGGTGTAATCCGGCGGGTTCCGATTCCTGAAACGTAGCGCACGGCTCGGGCGCTGGCGTCCAGCAGCAAATCTTTCATGATCACCGGATGCTCGCCGGCGCGACATCGACTCCGATAAGTTTGGCGCGGTCGATGGATGCTTTGACCAGTCCCGAGGCGCAAGTATCCGCGATAAATCGATTGAGGACATCCAGGCGTGAGCGGTCGCCCTTGGTGACGACGATAGATTGCTCGGCTGCGGAAAAGTTGTCCGGGAGAACACGCAGATTGGGGTGCAACGAGGCCGCTTCCACCAGGCGCTGCCGATTTGCACCAAAGGCGTCGAGGTCACCCACGACGAGCATCTTTTGCAATTCTTCGGGAGACGGCATGGAAGGCAGGATGAGGACCTGTGCATTTTTCAAATGGTCCTTCAGGTAGACCGCTTGCGACTGGCCTTGCCCGGCTCCGATGCGCAAGCCAGCTCGGTCGGCATCGGCGGCTTTTTGAATGGGAGAATCGGCACGAACGAGATAACTGTTTTGCATCAGCGCGTAGGGTCGCGAAAAGTCGACTTCGGCGGTGCGGGGGGCGTCATAGGCCAGGAAACCGATATCGGCGGTGTGCGCCTTCAAGAGGTCAATCACTTCGCGGGCATCGGCGGCGGGGATGATGGCGTATGGAAGGCCGAGACGCCGGGCGAGTTCTTTCACGAGATCCGCCACCGGACCCGTCACCGATTTTGTTTGTAGATCGATCCTGCCCTGGACGGGGTTGGTGCGCAGGAAGGCGGCGCGCAACGTACCGGTGGGCGCGAGATCGGCAGCCATGAGCGGCAGTGAGAAAAGGCACGCTAAAAGGACACGTGTGCATAGCGGCATTGGATCATTATAGGGCGACGCCGACCCGATTTTAGCGATCTGGGGCGAGCACAAGGAAATATTCTATACTCAGGGCAGAGGATGGCGTGCTGACAAGCGACGATCTGGCAGAGATAAAGCGGTTAATTGAGGAGGTCGTCACCGAAACATCATTGAATACTGGCGATCTGAATTGGCTGAGAACCTTTGAGTCTGGTTCTGCGGGAGCTTCAAAAACGGTTGGGCATAAACCGACATTGCTTCCTGCGGTCGTAGATATAACGGCTAGAGCGATTGAAGTTTTCGGGACACGCGAGAAAGCTCTGCGATGGTTAAAGACTCCGGTCCGCACCCTCGACGATAAGACTCCTCTATCCCTCCTTGGAAGCCTCGACGGTATAACCCGCGTTGAGGACGTTCTGGGGCGCATCGAGCACGGCGTCTGGTAAGTGATTGTCTTCCGACTCGGAAGCAGCCGCCATCCTGCTAACGATGGAATCGGCGCGAGCCTTTATGGAGGGCGCTGGAATCACAAAGGCACGGCGGTCATCTACACTGCTGAAAGCCGTTCGCTATGCGCGTTAGAGATTCTAGCCAACGCTGATGAGCTGGCCGATGATTATGTCGCCACACCTATTGAAGTGCCCGATGAGCTAGACGTTAAAGTAATCTCAATCGCGGAACTCGCACCAGGTTGGGATGCAAACGAGGCAACGGATGTCACCCGCGACATCGGGACGAATTGGCAGAAGGCACTCGTGACTGCCGTGCTACCCGTCCCATCGGCCGTGATTCCGCGAGAGCGCAACTACATTCTGAACCCTGCGCATCCCGACTTTAATCGAATTCGATTCTCCAGCCCAGAGCCCTTCTACTTCGATGATCGGCTCGGCCGAGCCCGACTGAAATAAAGGGGCCGTTTACATTACTTCGTGGCCACTTGCGCCAGCCGCGACCAATCGCGCACCTCGCCTGGACGGCGGTCGCTGCCTTGCATGCCAAACATCCAGCCCGGATATTCAGCCGGCAGTTTGCTGGCTTCGTCCAATTGCTTCATATCCTCGGCGTCGAGCTTCAAATCGGCAGCGCCCAGGTTGTCTTTCAATTGGCTGATCTTCTTGGCCCCGATGATGACGCTAGTGACGAACGGTTTGTGAAGCTGCCACGCCAGGGCGACTTGCGCGACTGTTGCTCCTCGCCGCTTGGCGACTTGCTGCATCACGTCGATCACGTCATAGGCCCGCTCCAAATTTACCGGCGGGAAATTGAACTTGCTCCGCCGTGCATCGCCATCAGCGGCGGCGTTGGCGCGCGTGACCTTTCCAGCTAACAGACCGCCGGCTAATGGGCTCCAGGTTAGCAAACCGATCTTCTGATCTTCGAGCATCGGAGTGATTTCGCGCTCGATATCGCGCCCGGCGATCGAATAATAAGCCTGGAGCGTGATGAATCTCTCCAGGTGATCTTTGGCCGCAATCCCTTGCGCCTTCATGATCTGCCAGGCTGCCAGATTGGAGCAGCCGAGGTAGCGGACTTTGCCTTGCCGCACCAGGTCGGTCAAAGCCGCCAGTGTCTCTTCCAGCGGAGTCAGGCGATCGTAGCCGTGAATCTGGTACAGATCGATGTGGTCGGTATTCAGGCGTTTGAGACTAGCCTCCGCCTCTTGCATGATAGCCAGCCGCGAAAGCCCGACTTGATTCGCGCCCTGGCCCATACGGCCGAAAACTTTGCTGGCCAGCACCACATCGTTACGCCGCGCGCCCAGCGCCCGGCCGACTTGAATCTCGGATTCGCCCGCGGCATAAACATTGGCGGTGTCGATGAAATTGATGCCGGCGTCCAGCGACTGTCCGATCATTGTGTCGGTATCCTCTTGCCCCAGAGCGCCGATGGTTTGCCAGATGGACGTCGCGCCGCCGCCGAACGTCATGGCGCCCAGGCACAAGCGGGAAACGAAGACTCCAGTGTTGCCGAGTTGTTGGTATTGCATGATGTCTTTAGGATAAACCCGCGGCGGACGCGTCAATCACCCCGATTGCTTTTTGCAGGATTGCAACTCATTCGCCATCGCATTGAAACCTTCAGTTGTTAGCTTTGTTCGCGAGTCTTACATCTCTTCCAGGAACTGGAGAAAATCAAATGCATCGGCTGCTTCTCGTCATCTGTGTTGTCTTAGGCTCCCTTCCCTTGGCCGGCCAAGATCGGGCCGCCATCAACGGCACCGTAACGGATCCATCCGGCGCTCTGGTCGCGGGCGCAACCGTTGAGCTTCTATCTCCGGACACGGGCCTTCGCCGCCAGTCTTCGACTAACGACAGCGGAATTTACGAATTTCCGTCTCTGCCGGTGGGAAGCTACACAGTAACCATTACCAAACCCGGCTTCAAGCCGTTCGCCATTCGCACGATCGATCTCCTGTATGCGCAGACTCGTACGCTGGACGCGAGGCTAGAAGTCGGCACTACAGCGGAGACCGCGCAAGTTACCGCGACTGTGGAAGCTTTGAACCGGACCAACGGGGAAATCGGCGGCGTCATAGAAGCGCCTCAGATCCGCGAGATTCCGATCGACGGCCGGAACTGGGCCACGTTGATGACCCTCGCCCCGGGCGCGATCAACACCGGTGACGGCGCTCAGAGAAGCATTCGCTTCAATGGTCATTCACTGGATGACAGCAACTTCACCTTCGATGGGATCGACACGAGTGGCATTCAGGAGCAGACCCAGAAAGCTGATACGCGGCTAAATGTTTCTCTAGACTCGATCGCTGAATTCCGCGTCAGCTCGGCCGCTTATACGGCTGAAACCGGCGCCGCCGGAGGGGCGCAGATCAACATAGTATCCAAGACGGGTTCGAACAGCTTTCACGGCTCGGCGTTTGAATTTCTGCGCAATAATGTGCTGGATTCTCGTTCTCCCTTCGATCCGACAGACATCCCGCCGTTCCGCTTAAACCAGTTCGGCGGCTCGTTCGGCGGAGCGCTGATCAAGGACAAGGCTTTTTTCTTTGGCAATTACGAAGGACTGCGCCAGGACCTCACCAATACGTTAATCAGTATTGTGCCGAACGCGGCAGTCCGGTCGCAGATCATAGCGACCTCGCCGGTCTTGAAGCCGCTCGTGGACGGCTTCCCGATAGGACAGACTCGGAATGACGACTTCACCGACCGGTTAACAGTCGACGCCAAGAACACCACCCGCGAGGATTCGGGCATGTTCCGCTTCGACTACCGCTTCTCCGATGCTTCTTCGGCGTATGTGCGCTACAACATCGACAACGCCTACATCGATAATCCTCAGGATGCGATCGGGACGCGCAACGTGATCCCGCACATTCCTCAGAACCTGGTCCTGCAGTTCCAGCACGTCTTCTCACCCACGATGATAAACGAGACGAGGTTCGGATTTAACCGGGCAAATTACCATAACTGGACCTACGGCACTTCGCCCATCGCGGTCTCGACCGCGCAATGGGATTCCAGTAGCGCCAACACGCTAGATTCCGAGATCGGCAACACGTTCTCCTATATCGACAACCTCACGCTGATTCGCGGACGCAACACGTTCAAATTTGGCGCGGAAATTCGCCGCATTCAATTGAACAACTCGGGCAACACTATTCGCTCGTCGTCCATCGACTTCGCAACGCTGGACGATTTCATCAACAACCGTCCCGATAACATCACAATTCTGGAAGGCGAAGGTATTCGGGGCGATCGGCGCACGTTCTTCATGGGCTACGCGCAGGACGATCTCAAACTGACTCCCAATCTGACGCTGAACCTGGGCCTTCGCTATGAGTTCTACACTGTTGCGCACGAAATTCTCAATCGGGCCGCCGTGGTCGATATCTATGGTTGCGGCGGTTTCTGCCCCAAGGGCACGCCATTCTACAATCCGAATCCGCGCGATTTCGGACCTCGCTTTGGGCTGGCTTGGGCGCCATCCGCTCTCAACGGCAAAACGGTGATCCGCAGCGGGTTCGGAATCTACTACGGGGCAAACCAAAATGACGACTTCAGCGATCCCATGGAAAGCGCAGTGCCGCGCTACAGTATTTCTTCGAGCGATGTACCGAGCCTGTCCTACCCGATTGACCCGTTCATTAATCCGCAGTACGCGCTGTACAGTCCCAAGGCAATCGACCGCCATCGCAAGGACCTTTCCTACGACAACTGGAGTTTCGCGGTACAGCAGCAGTTGCCGGATGATTTCACCGGCCAGATCGCCTATGTCGGCAGCACAGGCCATCACCTGTTTACGCGCTATTCGGTCAACTTAATCAACCCATTGACGGGCACGCGTCCGCTGCCGCAGTTCTCGCAGTTTGGGTTAAAAGCGAACGACGGCAATGACAACTTCAACGCACTGCAGGTCTCGTTGCAGCGCCGCTTCGTTCACGGATTCCTGTGGCAGACACAATACATGTGGTCGCACGGAATCACGGATGCGTCGATTGGAGCCGGAGAGAGCGTCAGCTTTCAGAACATGTCGTGCCGTGCTTGCGACCGGAGCAGTTCGCCGTATGACATTCGTCATACGATGACATCGAACGGAATTTACGAGCTTCCTTGGGGTCCGGGGCGCAGGTACCTGAACGGCCACGGCCTGTTTGCGAATCTCTTCGGCGGCTGGCAGCTTTCCGGCTTGGCAACAGCCAGCACTGGACGTCC
>Ga0210401_10000894_pt1 | contig 36011 bp, 31 predicted proteins | sample IncBWH32MmetaG_FD_150866 | JGI IMG/M metagenome (GOLD analysis project Ga0210401, IMG submission 150866) | Forest soil microbial communities from Barre Woods Harvard Forest LTER site, Petersham, Massachusetts, United States - Inc-BW-H-32-M | ecosystem: Environmental > Terrestrial > Soil >... | reverse complement strand
GAACAGGATTGTTATTTCCCATAGTTACAATGCCCAAAGACCAAGTTGGAGTAACAGTTGGCCAATCACTATACATTGAATTACTCCAAGTACCACCTACCCAATTTGAAAAATTAAAATTTTCAAAGCCAACATTAGGACAATAAGCACTATATGGAGATATAGGATTATTTACTTTAAAATTTGTATTATTATTTGTTACTACAGGATTTTTTAATGCTTTTTGATGTTGAACATGGCGCAACTTTAAGCTTTCAAAAATTTCTTGCTGACCTTTGGGGTCTCGCGCCTTTTGTTTTGCCATTTCCCAGGCGGCTTTTCCATCAAAATCTTTTAAATCTTGTGGGGTATAATTAGCTTTATTTTGAACGGACTTATTTTGTCCGAACAAAAAAGTGCTTATTACTAAAAAAATTAGTAGGCATAAATTCTTCATGAGATTTAAATAATAACGTAAATGTAATAAAAAATTAAATTCTGAAGAAATATGTTAAAAAATAGACTTTTAACCGGAAAGAGGCATAAATGAAATCTAATGTATTGAATCGGTATACTTTACTTTAAAGTATCTTGCAGAGTTAACATACTTTCTTCTGCCCATTTAATAAGCTTGTTTTTTTGATCTTCACTTAATACAGCATCTTTGTGAATAATTAAATAGGAATTTAAAGGCATCCCATCTTTTTTCACTTCATCAGCTACTTTTTTCATTTTTTTGATTTTACGTTTCAATTTGAATGTATCAAATTCCGAAAAATTAAGTTCGTCTTTTCCTTCGTTTACATGATTAGCAAGCCAACTTGCTACGGGTTGAATATTGGCATACCAAGGATATTCGGTATGATTAGAATGACAATCGTAACAAGATTTTTCTAAAATATTTTTTACTTCGGGGCTAACTGTTACTGAATGTGTTATGTCTTTTTCAGTATCAGCAATGCCCGTATTTTTTTCAGGACGAATAAATTGAATCAAGACTAAAAGAGAAACTATAACAATTAACATTTTTCTTTTTTTCGACATAGGTTTACATTTTTAAATTAAGCCAGTTAAAGGCATTTTTATTTAATAGTTTTTGTTGGATGTTTTTATCTGCAATATGTTTTTTAATTAAGCTACCCGGCACATTCTCTCCTAACGGAAACGGATAATCGCTACCTAAAGCCACAAAATCTTCGCCCATTATGTCCACTAAAAAATCTAATGCTTTTGGCGAGTGTACTAAAGAATCTACATAAAACTTACCTTTAAAGTTGTTAGGATGAACCGGATTATCAATAGCAACCAAATCGGGTCTGCAATCATAGCCATGCGCTATTCTACCTTGCGTAAATGGGAAAGAACCTCCGCCATGTGCAAAAGCCACACGTAGTTTTTTATACTTTTCGAATATACCACCAAGTAGCATAGAACAAATAGCACGAGACGTTTCTGCGGGCATGCCAACTAACCAAGGCAACCAGTATTTTTGCATATTTTGTTCACCCATCATTTCCCAAGGGTGGATGAATAAGCACATATCTAGTGATTCGCATACTTCGTAAAAACGATGATACTGTTCCTCATTTAAGTTTTGCTGATTAATGTTGCTGCCAATTTGCACGCCAACTAAACCAATGCTTTTGCAACGCTCTAATTCTTTAATAGCTAAATCAACATCTTGCAAGGGCACTGTACCTAAACCAATAAATTTTTTAGGATGTAGGCTAACCACTTCAGCAATGTGGTTATTTAAATATTTTGCTATTTCTAAACAATCTTGTGGTTTTGCCCAGTAATTAAACAAAACCGGAATAGTTGATAGAACCTGCATGCTTACACCATGCACATCGCATTCTTCTATTCGTTTTTCGGCACTCCAACAATTACTTTCTATTTCTCTAAAAAATTTTGTGCCTTTCATCATACGAGCACAACAAGGTTTATGATGATCTAGATGAATAAATTCTCCATAGCCAAATTTTTTGCCCCAATCGGGTAAATTTTCAGGCAAAATATGGGTGTGAATGTCTATAGTTAACATTCGGCTAATTTAGAAGTAAAACTTAGAAATTAAGGGAAAGAAATTATTTTTCTTGCAGAAAAACTTTTTTAGCTGTAGTAATGGCAACAGCATTGTATTTTTTTTCGAGATAACCCATTATTTTTTCCACCGTTTGTCTTGAATTTTCATCAAGTACATTAAAGTCTTTTGCAAATACTTCGGTTAGAGCTAAATTATTTATCTCTTTTATTTTTTGTGGGATTTCACCAAAAGCAAGTTCTATTGTGCGTTCACGTAAAATACTGGCAAACTCAGCTGTTTTTTCAGCAATAATTTCTTCACAAACTTTAATTTCTTTTTTTCGTAAAGAAACATTTTGCCTGGCCTGTTTTTTAATATCGGTAATAGAAATATAATCTATATTATGTTTTTTTAACACTTGAGGATGTACATCAACAGGAACAGCTAAATCAATAATTATTTTTTTATCGGTTTCTCCTTGCACAAGTTGATTGTAAACATCGCTTGTAATTAAATTAGCGCTTGATCCTGTACAGGTTATAAGTACATCAAACCCTTTGGTATAATTTTTTAATTGAGCAAGACTATAAGCTTCAGCACCAAGCTCCTCAGCTAATTGAGTTGCTTTTGGTAAAGAGCGGTTAAATACAGTAAATGTAGAAAAATCATGTTTCTTCAAATACTTAGCCATAGTGGCATTGGTTTGCCCGGCACCTATAAACACGCAACGCGCATTATCTTTTATATTTTTTTCTTTTAATAAACGATAGGCTAAAGACATAACTGATACCGGGTTTTTAGCAATATCGGTTTCGGTAAAAATTTGTTTGGCAGTTTCTATCGTATGTCTAGAAAGCAGACGCATAACATCACCTGTTAAGCCAAACTCATTACATTTATCATATGCCTGTCTAAATTGAGTAATGATTTCACGTTCGCCAACCACTAAAGAGTCTAAAGAAGATGCCACACATAAAATATGATTGACTGCTTCGCTACCCGTATAAACTTTAGCGTAGGTAACCAACTTTTTTACTTCTGCCTTTTTTAAATTGGTATTAAGCAATGAAAATAAATTAGTTATAAATGCTTTGTTTACAGGTTTTTGGGTGGTAAATAAAAACTCAACTCTGTTACAGGTAGAAAGATAAACCAGCTCTTTTAAATGAAGTCCGGTTTTTATTTTGGTTAGAATATCTTTAACTGAAGAATCATCAGCATGAAGTTTGCCTATTTCAGCGAGCGAAAATTTTTTGTGTGTAACCGCTATTATATAAAAATATTCCTGCTTCATAAGCCTGCCCAAATATCATAAATAAAGGCAGGCTATTTGTCATTAGAATGTCATACAAGGTTACTTTTTTGAAGCAATTTTTTGCAAGGTTTCTTTCTCGTATTTACTTAGACTTTCGTAGCCGCTTTTATTTATTTTGTCTAAAATTTCATCCAAAGTTTTTTCGTCAGCATCTACTTTAATTGAATGAATTACTTTCAAATTTTTACTTTTTGTTTTTGGTTTTCGCTTAAACAAGTCCATTAAGTCGTTTCCTTTTTTCAATTGCATCCCATATAGCAAACCAAAAAACGCGCCACCAATGTGCGCCACTTTTCCACCTGTGTTAACCGAAATATCTATAATAGTAGACAATAAAAACAAAACAAGTACTACCCATTTTAAAGGAAATGAGCCAATAAAAAAAACGCTGACGGGCAGGTTAGGTGCATAAATGGCAGCTACAATAGAAACAGCCGTTACCGATGCAGAAGCACCTAATAGATAATAGCTACCCTGTATAAACAAATTAAAAAATAAGGAGAAAAAAATAGCCCCTGCAATGCCTCCTAAAATGTATACAAACCACAAACGTTTTTCGCCCACGATAGATGAAAAAATCTCTCCCATAAAATAAAAATATATCATATTAAAAAAAACATGACTAACTTCTAAATGTGTAAACATATAGGTGAAAGGTGTATAAAACCTAACCAGCAATTGGCTTAGGTTAGATGGCACGGTGAAATAATTTATTAGAGAAGGATTAACAATATTGGCAATAATGTTGCACAATAAAAAAAACACCCCATTAATAAGCAGTATCTGCGCTACTACTGAAAATGTTCGAAACCTTCCTAACCTATCACCTAAACCTGTGTTGCTCATTTTAAAAGACATGGCAAATCTATTATTTTAACGTGTTGTAACAGTACTTAACATCAAATAAATTTTATCTTTGATGGCTGTTCTAAATTTAGTTATTATGTGCCAAAAAATAAAATTTGTTTTAACCTTTGCATTTGTATTATTTATACAGATTTTTTCGGCTCAGGTTACAATTACTATTCCTAACGAGAACCCTCCTACCAATACAGTAAGCGTTTCGAATGTAGAACATCGTAAACCCCTAGGCAGCTATTTTGGCTACGAACGCACAGCCATTTTATACCGACACAGCGAACTTGGCATGTATGGGCAAATTGTAGGTGTAGCCGTTTATTGTGATTCGATTAATCACCCGGGCAATGTTCCTTTAAATATATATGTACGAGAAACCAGCGATTCTGCTTTTTTGGCTACATCAACCGTTGCTAATGAAGAATCAGGAGCCACACTAGTTTATACAGGAACTATATCCTCTACTTCTTTTGTAAAAGGTCAATGGATAAATGTAAGTTTTAACAATCCGTTTACACATGCTACATCTAAACCTGTTGAATTTATTTTTGAAACTAATGCCACCGGCACGGGTAGCGATGGTGTTTCAGGTAAATTCTTTTCACATTATCTTGCCACTTCTAGTTATTATACCACTCAATATTGGGATGCAGATAACACAGCACCTGTTAATAGTGGTCAACTGGTTAATTGTAGGCCCAATATGCAAATTAACATGGCACCTATTGCAGCCTGTAGTGGGGTACCAAATGCAGGAACTATAATATCTTCAAATAATGATACACTTTGTTTAAGTGATAATTTTGTATTGTCTTTACAGGGAAATACTTCAGCAATGGGATTGTCATATCAATGGCAAAAATCTTCGGATGGTTCAACTTTTACAAATATACCGCAAGCCGATTCAACTACTTTGTTACAAACCATGCAAGGTACCATTTGGTACAGGTGTGCTGTAACTTGCTCTGGGCAAACAGCTTACTCAACTATTAAACAAATTATACTTCCTTATTTCATGAAATGTTATTGCAGCAATTTAGGTGGAGGCTGCTCAGACAACACCGCTATTGATTCTGTAGCTATTGAAAATACAACACTTGCTAACGGGCTCACTGGTTGCTCAACTAATAATTACATGCTTTATCCTACCAGTGGAAACACCACGGCAACTTTAAATAGGGGTTCATCTTATATTTTAGATACACGTTTTAATGGAAATGTAGCTGCTTCATTTTGGATAGACTATAATCAAAATGGTTTATTAGAAACTGCTGAATGGACACAAATTTGCATGCAATCTCCTTCCATTTATGATACTGCAACTGTAGGTGGCGTTTTAACAACACAAGTTGATAGTCTGTTTAAAACAACTTTTATCATTCCTGCAAATGCACAAACGGGTTATACATTGATGCGTGTTAGAAGCAGAGCCGGAGGAAACCCAAATGATACTACTACTGTATGTCTTGCTTTTGGAAGTGGTGAAACTGAAGATTATTATGTTTACATTGATTATCCCCTTGGCATGCAACAAATAGAAAATAATGTATATCAAATATCTGTTTATCCAAATCCGGCTACTAATGAGATTAGTGTAATTGGAAGTTTTATGTACAATGAAAACATCAATACAAGTATATATTCCATTAACGGAAGTTTGGTTTCGCAAATAGAAAATAAATATACAAATGAGCCTTTAACAATAAATGTTTCGTTGCTTGACGCGGGAATTTATTTCCTCAAAATTTCAACAAAAGAATACGCAACCACTAAAAAAATTATTATTTCTAAATAAGAATGGCTAAGCAAAAACCAGAGAAAGATTATTTGTATTTAGCTTATAAGGGCAAAGAATATTTATGGTTGGGCTTTACTATATTATCGGTACTTATATCCGCATTTTGCCTTATAAAGAGCGACAGAGAACAGGCATTATATTTTATTGCCCTAACTTTTTTAGCAGGCTTACTTTATTCTTTTAATCGTAGTCGTCGCAAAAAAATGGAAACCAGAGCTAAAGAAAAACAAGAGAAATTATAAATTAACCACTAAAACAATTTAAAAAATGAAATACATAGCAAAAGCACATTGGCAAGGAACTTTAAAAGAAGGTAAAGGTTCGCTTACAACTCCTAGCGGAGTTTTAAATAATACAAATTATAGCTTTAAAACTCGTTTTGAAGGGGAGAAAGGCACTAACCCGGAAGAATTATTGGCTGCCTCTCATGCAGGTTGTTTTACTATGGCAGTAGGTGCTGCTTTAACCCGTAAAGAACTAAACCCAACCAGTTTAGATACTGAGGTAACTTTAACTATGGAAAATTTGACTATTACTGCCATTCACCTTTCAATTACAGGAAAAGTTGCCGGCATTACAGCAGATGAATTTGCAGCCGTTGCAAAAGACGCAGAAAAAAATTGCATCATATCAAAAGCATTAAGTGTACCTATTACATCTGAAGCACATTTTTTAGCTTAGCATAATTTTTTATTGAAATGATTTTTGAACTTAGATAAACTCTTTGTTCAAAAATCATTTTTTATTTTCAGTACTCCTCAAGTACATTTACAAAAAACATTTTATGACCGATACACAGCTTTTTTTTAAAGTTTCAGATAAATTAAATATTGATACTAAACAGGTAGTTGCTACAATTCGTTTATTAGATGAAGGCGGTACTATTCCTTTCATAGCTCGTTACCGCAAAGAAGCAACCGGTAGCTTAGATGAAGTTGCCATTATGCAAATACGAGATGAGATAGAACGCTTGCGTCAATTAGAGCAACGCCGTGAAGCCATTTTAAAATCTATTGAAAGTCAAGGCAAGTTAAGCGAAGAGTTGAAAGAAAAAATACTGGATGCGGAAACCATCAGCAAATTAGAAGATTTATATCTGCCTTATAAACCTAAACGCAGAACTAAAGCAACCATTGCGCGTGAGAAAGGTTTAGAGCCACTAGCTCAATTTATTTTAGCACAAGGCAATACATCAATAGATGATGAAGCTGCTAAATTTATCAGTATAGAAAAAGAAGTTATTTCGATTGAAGATGCTTTACATGGTGCACGCGATATTATTGCCGAAATAATTACCGAAGATGTAAATGCACGTGAACAAACACGTAATTTATTTAAACAAAAAGCAACAATAAAAAGTAAAGTTGTAAGAGGAAAAGAAGAGGAAGGCGCCAAGTTTGAAGATTATTTTGATTGGGAAGAACCCCTTGCCCAGTGTCCTTCTCACCGTTTGCTTGCCATGCGCCGTGGAGAAAAGGAGGATTTTTTATTTTTAGATATTAAACCTCCGGTTGATGACGCTATCGATATTTTAAATCGCATTTTTATTAAATCAAAAAATGCTTGTGCCGATCAACTAAAATTAGCTATTGAGGATGGATACGAACGTTTATTGCAACCATCCATAGAAGCTGAAACGCGTTCAGTTACCAAAGAGTTGGCAGATGATAAAGCCATTGATGTGTTTGCACAAAATATTCGCGAACTTTTACTTTCATCTCCATTAGGGCAAAAAGCCATTCTTGCTATAGACCCGGGTATTAGAACCGGCTGCAAAGTGGTAGCACTTGATAAACAAGGGAAATTATTAGCTGATACGGTTATTTATCCGCAGCAAAAAAAATCGGAAGCAGAAAATATTGTACTTGCTTTTTGCGCTAAACACCTTATTGAAGCTATCGCAATTGGTAATGGTACCGCGGGCCGTGAAACCGAAACTTTTATTAGAGGAATAGATATTCTACCCAAAGAAATTCCGGTTATAATGGTAAACGAAAGTGGTGCTTCTATTTATTCGGCCTCTGATGTGGCTCGTGAAGAATTTCCGGATAAAGACATAACAGTACGTGGTGCAGTTTCTATTGGTAGAAGATTGGCTGACCCTTTGGCCGAGTTGGTTAAACTAGACCCAAAATCTATTGGAGTTGGGCAGTATCAGCATGATGTTGATCAAACCAAATTAAAAAATAAATTAGATGAAGTAGTTAGTAGTTGTGTAAATGCAGTAGGTGTTGAGTTAAACACCGCCAGCAAAGAATTACTGACTTATGTGTCAGGACTAAATAGTCGCTTGGCACAAAACATTGTGGAATATAGAAATGAAAACGGCGCATTTAAAAATCGTTTTCAATTAAAAGAAATTTCAGGTTTAGGGGAAAAAACTTTTGAGCAATGTGCCGGTTTTTTGCGTATCAGCAAAGCAGAAAATCTTTTAGATAAAAGTGCAGTACACCCTGAGAGTTATGAAGTTGTAGAAAGAATGGCAAAAGATGTAAACTGCTCGGTTGCCGATTTACTTACTGATAAAGAATTACGCAAGCAAATTAAAATTACCAATTACGTAACCGATACTATTGGTTTACCAACGCTTAGAGATATTGTAAACGAGTTAGAAAAACCGGGTCGTGACCCCCGTAAATCATTCGAAATATTTTCGTTTGCAGAAGGAATTGAAAAACCTGAAGATTTACGCGAAGGCATGAAATTACCAGGCATTGTTACCAACGTAACTAATTTTGGAGCTTTTGTAGATATAGGAGTTCATCAGGATGGTTTAGTACATATTTCTCATTTGGCGGACACCTTTGTAGATGACCCAAATAAAATTGTAAAGGTGCATCAGCAAGTTATGGTAACCGTTTTAGAGTTGGATTTAAAACGTAACCGTATTGCTTTATCAATGAAAGGAAACGGAAATGTGTCTGCAGCAAAATCATCTGCTAAAAAAGAAAAAGAAATTGCTTACGACGCAAATGATATGCAATCTGCTTTATCTGCTTTAAAGCAGAAGTTTAAAAAATAGTCCGTTTACTTTAGTAATTTTACTTATGCCAAAACCTCTTCCCAATTTTAGTCGCATGTTATCTTTAATTGATGAAGTTTTTGACACACGCAAAGACCCAAACCAATTACAGGTAAACCAGCAGATAATGAAAAAGCTGAAGAAAATTCACCGGGCAACTTTATCTGAGTTTGCAGATGAAAACGGACCGGCCATTTGGGTACTTGTTATACCAACTACTACATCTGTAATGAATGATTTTCTCTCAAAGAAAATTTCAGAAAAAGACATTCTTGCTAAAACAAAATCGGGAGAAAAATACACGTGTATTTATTTATGCTCAGCAACTACTTTACAAGAATACAGAGGAAAAGGCGAAAGCAAAAGACTTTGTTTACAGGCAATAAACGCCATTTGTAAAGATTACCCTATAGAAACACTTTTTGTTTGGCCTTTTACTAAAGAAGGAGAAAAACTTGCAACATCTTTAGCTAAAGAATGTAAATTACCTTTACGTATATATACTGAGCAATGATAGACGTTGAAGAAGAAGTACAAACAAAAAAGAAAACCAAAACGCTTGAAAGTGAAGAACGACAAACAATTATACATTGTACTTATAACCCCATTAACGCGGTACGTATTTGGCCAAGTACTTTTTTAATTGAGAAAGAAAGTGGCCGACGTGTTAAACTTATAACTGCCTTTAATATTTCTTTTGCGCCCGAATGGACTTTTGCCTATAACGGAAATAATAAATTTACGTTGATTTTTGAAGGCTTAAGTAAAGGATGCGCTACGTTTGATTTAATGGAAATCATTCCCCTGCCTGACCCATTTGTAGTACGTAATATACAACGTACAGAAAGTGATGTATATCATATAAGCGTTGACTAATTTCACTCTACTATCTTTTAAATTTATTTTTAAAACTATTTCTTCAATCGTTAACCATTGTTAATTTTTAGAGTTTAGCACAGTGTGGCCTACCTTTTGTAAAACAACAAACAATTCATTACAAACTAAACCATTAAACAATGAAAACACTTTTGAAAAAAGTTCGCAGCAGAAAAAAAATTTTTGCCGGACACCGTATTTTATTTTTTTGCTTAGGCATTATTTTACTTGGGCAAAGTTGTGTAACCATTGACCCGGGAGAAATTGGTTTAAAAGTGAAAAAGGGTGTTTTATCTAACGAAAATTTTGTAGCCGGAAAATATCGAAAAGGCCCACGTACTAGTTATGTATTATTTAGCACTCGTGTAAAAGAAGTTTCACTTAAAACAATGCTACCAACCAAAGAAGGTTTAGAAGCAAAAGTAGATTTAACCATGCTTTATCATATTAAACCAGATGCCATACGCGGCATTTATTTAACCCTAGGCATGAATTATGAAAACGAGGTGATTATAAACAATTTATCTGCTATAGCCCGAGAAACCTGTTTGAATTACCGAGCTATGGATTTAATGACACAACGCGATTCGCTTGAAGTAGCTATTTTTAGAAATATAAACGCTGACATTGGTCATTATGGTTTTGTTATAGACCAAGTGTTGGTTCGCGATATTGATGTACCTGATGAAATTGACAGAGCAATTGAAAAGAAAGTTCTTTCTGAGCAACAAATAAAACAACAAGAGGTTGATATACTTACTCAGAAAAAAGCAACCGATGCCAGTATTGAAAAACAACGAAAAGAAATGGAGTTTAGTTTTGAGAAACAAAAACGCGAAAAAGAAAGTAGTATACAACAAGAGCGAATGGATGTAGATTTTTCGATTGAAAAAGAGAAGAAAGAAGCCGAACGCATTGTTATAGAAGCGCAGGCTGCCAAAAAATCTCAAGAATTAGCAAACATGGCTATAACTCCTATGTCAATTAAATATAAAACTATTGAAGTACTTAAGGAATTAGCTAATTCTCCCAATTCAAAAATCATAATAACCGACGGAAAAAATCCGCTTAATATGCGGTTAGACGAAAAGTAAATTATTAAAATCCCCCTCCTCGAATCGGAGGAGGGGGATTTATATATTAGTTCAAAAATTGGCCAAAAAACTGTTCAAAACCTTTTAAAACTCAGTAGGTTAGATTCATAACTCTTTATCCTAAACTCCTAACTCTTTCCTATCTTGCATCTCCGTTTGTATTATGGAAAAGAAGAAACAAAAGACTGATAGCCCCGACAAAGAAACTCCCTTAATGAGGCAATACAACCAAATTAAGACCCAGTTTCCGGATGCTTTACTATTGTTTAGAGTAGGTGATTTTTATGAAACCTTTGGCGAAGATGCTATTAAAGCTTCGTCAGTATTAGGCATTGTACTTACACGCCGTGCTAATGGTTCTGCACAATTTATCGAACTCGCAGGTTTTCCACATCATTCAATGGATACTTATTTGCCAAAATTAGTTCGTGCTGGTTATCGTGTGGCTATATGCGACCAATTAGAAGATCCTAAGCTTACCAAGACTATAGTTAAGCGTGGTGTTACCGAATTAATTACACCGGGCTTAGCCTACAGCGAAAAAATATTAGATCATCAAACTAATAATTTTTTGTGTAGCCTGCATTTAGGCAAAGACGTTCATGGTATTTCATTGCTTGATATTTCTACCGGAGAATTTATTGTTGCCGAGGGCAACGCATCATACATTGAAAAGATTATTCACAAGTTTAGTCCGAACGAAATTTTATTTGAGCGTAATAAACGTGCTCAGGTTTTAGATTTACTTGGCGACAAATATTACATATATGGCATTGATGACTGGGCATTTACATTTGATTATGGGCAGGAGTCGTTAACTAAACATTTCAACACAAATTCACTAAAAGGTTTTGGCATAGAAGAAATGCCTGCCGCCATTGCATCGTGTGGTGCTATGTTGTTTTACCTACATCAAACTCGTCATGATAAATTAAAGCATATAACGTCTTTAAAACGCATCGATGAAAACGAATTTGTTTGGTTAGATAAATTTACCTTCCGCAATTTAGAGTTGATTTATCCTTTGCATGAAAACGGCAAAGCCCTATTTGATGTAATTAACGGAACTGTTACCCCAATGGGTACTCGTTTATTAAAACGTTGGATTGCCATGCCCCTAAAAAACATTACGCAAATAAATAAGCGTTTAGATGTTATTGAGTTTTTTACCAAACATACCGAAGAAGCTAATAAATTACATAGTGAATTAAGTCAGTTAGGTGATTTAGAGCGTTTGATATCAAAAGCTGCAGCCATGCGCATTAACCCGCGTGAATTGATGCAGTTAAAAAGATCACTCACCATAACTGAAAACATTAAACAAAGCTTAAAAGACTTTAATAATAAATATTTTGAAGACACTATTGTTGGATTACAAGATTGTAAAGAATTACAAGAACGATTAAAATCATTAAATGAAGATGCACCCGTATCCATAGCCAAAGGAAAAGTTATGGCAGATGGTGTAAATGCTGAATTGGATGAACTAAGACAAATTACTTATTCGGGTAAAGACTATTTATTAAAAATTCAACAACGTGAAGTAGAACGTACAGGCATTACATCCTTAAAAGTAGCTTACAATAATGTATTTGGTTATTATTTAGAGGTTACCAACTCGCATAAAGATAAAGCTCCGGCAGATTGGGTTCGTAAACAAACGCTTACTAATGCTGAGCGTTACATTACACCTGAATTAAAAGTTTACGAAGAAAAAATTTTAGGTGCCGAAGAAAAAATTACCGCACTTGAAACAAAATTATTTGAAGAACTGGTAGCTTACGTAACTGAGTTTACCATTAACATACAACAAAATGCTGCTTTGCTGGCTCGTTTAGATTGTTTGCTTGGTTTGTCCATCGTAGCAAACAACAATAAATATGTACGCCCTACAGTTAACGAGGGTTTTGCTATTGATATTAAAGAAGGTCGTCATCCGGTTATAGAAAAACAATTACCTGTTGGAGATGAGTATGTAAGCAATTCGGTTTTTTTAGACACCGATACGCAGCAAATTATGATGATAACAGGTCCGAATATGAGTGGTAAATCTGCTTTGTTACGCCAAACGGCTTTAATTACCTTGTTAGCACAAACAGGCTCATTTGTTCCTGCACAAAGTGCAGATATTGGTTTAGTGGATAAAATTTTTACCCGTGTAGGAGCTTCAGACAACATTTCTTCGGGCGAATCAACCTTTATGGTGGAGATGAATGAAACTGCCAGCATTTTAAACAACCTAAGCAATCGAAGTTTAATTTTATTAGATGAGATTGGAAGAGGAACTGCTACTTATGATGGTATATCTATTGCCTGGGCTATTGCAGAATATATACACCAGCATCCGCAATATAAAGCAAAAACATTATTTGCAACGCATTACCATGAGTTGAATGAAATGCAGCAATATTTTCCGCGAGTAAAAAATTACCATGTAACTGTAAAAGAACTTACTAATAAGGTAATTTTTATGCGCAAGCTTGCCGAAGGCGGAAGCGAACATAGTTTTGGTATACATGTAGCTAAAATGGCCGGTATGCCAAAAGATGTGGTTGAACGTGCGGGAGAAATTTTAAAGAAACTGGAAAAAGAGCATGAGCTTGAACCAAATCAAACTTTGGTAGATACCGAAGGTAGATTAGTTCAGAAAAATACAGATAGTGATTATCAATTAAGTTTCTTTCAGCTAGATGATCCTATGCTTCAGCAAATAAAAGAAGAGATTTTAAAAACAGATGTAAACACACTCACACCGGTTGAAGCACTTTTAAAATTAAACGAAATTAAAAAGTTGTTAGGTAAATAATCCTACAAATACTATGTCCGACTTCAATGATATTATGCTCGATTTAAAACGTAAGCTTTACAAGCCCGTTTATTTTTTGCATGGCGAAGAACCTTATTTTATTGATGAAATTGGCAATTACATAGAACATAATGTATTAGATGAAACCGAAAAAGGATTTAACCAAACTGTTCTTTATGGTAGAGATACTGATTTAACAAGCGTTATTAGCTTGGCAAAAGGTTTCCCGATGATGGGCGAGCGACAAGTAATTATTGTAAAAGAAGCTCAAACCTTAAAAGAACTTTCTAAATCTACAGGTGATGGAGATGAAGTAAAAGAAAAAAAATCTGCATCCGATACTAAAAATGTATTGGCGGCTTATTTGGATAACCCACAACCCGCAAGTATTTTGGTTTTTTGCTTTAAATACAAAAAATTAGATGCTCGCTCTACCCTTTCAAAAGCAATTGCGAAAAAAGCGGTACTGTTTGAGTCTAAGAAGTTATACGACAACAAAATTCCTGATTGGATAAACGGATATTTAAAAGATAAAAAATACAGCATCAACCCAAAAGCTGCTATTTTATTGGCAGAATATTTAGGAAATGATCTTTCAAAAATTGCCAATGAAATAGGCAAGCTTTGTATAAATCTGCCTGTCAATAGTGAAATTAGTGTAGACCATATTCAGCAAAATATTGGTATCAGTAAAGATTTTAATGTGTTTGAATTGCAAGATGCCCTTAGCAAAAAAGATGTGCTGAAAGCTAATCGCATAGTACAGTACTTTGCTGCAAACCCAAAGGAAAACCCTTTGGTTATGACTAATGCTTCATTATATAATTATTTTCAAAAAGTGTTACTCTACCATTTTGTACCTGATAAAAGTAGAGGCAGTATTGCCAGTGCATTAGGCATGAATCCATTTTTTGTAGAAGGTTATGAGCGTGCTGCACGCAATTACAATACAGCTAAATTGAAATACATTTTCGGTTATTTGCATGAATGTGATGCTCGTTCAAAGGGCGTTGATAATGTTAGTATAGAGGACGGCGACTTATTAAAAGAAATGGTGTTTAAAATTTTACATTAATTAAAAACAAATACAATGAACTACTGGCTCATTAAATCAGAACCCTCTGCCTATAGCTGGGAACAATTGGTAAAAGACAAGCAAACTTTTTGGAACGGTGTACGAAATTACGCTGCACGCAATAATTTAAAAGCCATGAAAAAGGGTGACCTTGCTTTTTTTTACCATAGTAACGAAGGACTTTGCATTATAGGCATTGCTAAAGTAGTTAAAGAACATACACCTGATAAAACAGCTACCGAAGGCGAATGGTATGGCGTAGATTTTGCTCCTTATAAAGCATTAAAAAAACCGGTAACGCTTGAGCAAATAAAAAACGAGCCGCTTTTAAAAACAATGGAGTTGATTCGAATTTCACGGCTCTCTGTATCAAAAGTTACCGATAAAGAGTTTGATAAAATCTTACTTATGAGCGAAACTAAGTAATGAATAAACTTTCATTTGCTTCTGTTACTATAGATGTTTTAAATCATGTAGCACATGACATTATAGAGTATTTGACCGATAGCAAAATTATTTTATTTTGCGGAGAAATGGGGGCAGGTAAAACCACCCTTATTAAAGAAATTTGCAAACAACTTGGGGTTACAGATACAATGAGTAGTCCCACTTTTTCAGTAGTAAACGAATATCGTACAAGTGGCAATAAAATTATATATCACTTTGATTTGTATCGCATAAAAAATATGGAAGAATGCCTTGATTTAGGCATGGAAGAATATTTAGATAGCGGTAATTATTGTTTTATTGAATGGCCTGAGGTCGCTCTACCTTTATTACCAGTAAAATATTACAGCCTTTCTATAACAACAGAAAAGGATAACACTCGTAGCATTACCCTTTCTTAAGAACAGAATTTTTTTATTTTTTCAAAGAATCTCTAATTTCCATTAATAATTTATCGGTAGAAGAAGGTTCCGGTACAGCAGCAGGTGTAGCTTCTTCTTTTTTCTTTTTAGAAGCATTTATGCCTTTAATAATTACAAATAAAACAAGTGCTACTATAATAAATGAAATAACGTTTGAAAGAAAATTGCCATACTTTACAGCTCCCATTTTCAAATCTGCAATGTTACTTAGATTAGCTGCTTTAAGTGCAGGCGTTAAAATTAACGGTGTAATTACATCATCAATTAACGATGACACTATTTTACCAAATGCGCCACCAATAACAACACCAATAGCTAAATCAATTACGTTGCCTTTCATGGCAAACTCTTTAAATTCTGATAAAAACCCCATGTTTAAATTGCTTTTTAGTTACTACCTAAAACTTTTAATAATTCATCTAACTTAGGAGTTAAAATGATTTCCGTACGACGATTTTTTTTGCGAGCATCAGCAGTTTTTGCCGGGTCTAAAGGAAAAAACTCTCCACGTCCGGCAGCACTTATGCGTTTAGGATCTATGCCGGGGCTGCTTTGTAAAATTATTTTAGTAACTGATGTAGCACGCATCACACTTAAATCCCAGTTATCTTTTATATCTCCATTTCCATGCATTGGCACATCATCCGTATGCCCTTCAACCATTATATTTATATCCGGGTTTTGATCTAAAACTTTAGCTACATTTTTTAGTGCTTCTATTCCTTTTGGTTCTACGGCAGTTTTACCACTTGCAAAAAGTAAAGACTCATCCATGCTTACATAAATTTTACCATTTTTTTGTGTAATTGTTAAGCCTTTATTTTCAAAATTATAAAGCGCATCGCTTAGTTTCTTTTTCAAATCAGCTGCCGCTTGGTCTTTTTGTTTTAATACAGCCTCAAGCTCATTCACACGTTTTTCACGTAATTGCAATTGAGCTGATAAGGAATCTAAACTTTGTTTTTGTTTATTAAGTTGTATCGACAAGGCATTTAGTTCATCTTGTTTTTTTAACAATTGTGTTTGTGTTGCCTGCAAATCGCCACTTAACTTAGCATTATCTTTTTCGCTGCTAGATAGTTGTCTGTTTAATTTATCCATCAACTCATCATTTAACTGATTAAGTTTATCGTACTTAACGGTAAGTATACGGTAATTATCACCCATTACATTGGTATCGCGGCGAAGCCCTTCAAGATCTTTTGTATCACGAGCAAGTTGATCGCTCATGTCTTTCATTTTTGCCTCATTAGCTTGCGAGCTTGTTTTAAGTGCCGATAACTCATTTTCGCAGGCTTTTTGCTTATCCTGACACTCTTCTAACTGGCGTTGTGGAACACAAGAAGTTAAAAATGCTGCTATTATTATAACGAAGTAAAACGATTTTTTTATCATGGTAAACAATTTATTGTTAGCAAAAATATGCCTACAAGCGTAAATAATTACCGCTTTTTTTGAAACTTTTAAACAATTAATAGCGTATAAGTAAATTAACAATGGGAGCACTTAAAAATAACTGGCTTACTGAAAATCATATTGATTTTGAGTACAAAAAATACATGGTGTTGGGTTACCTGCAAGATGTAAAAAACCAATACGAACGTCAAGAACTGTATCCGGCATTGGCAGATGTTATTGCTCATTATAAAAATCTAAAACAAATAAAAGATAATGCCAATAGTATAAAAAAAGGTTTTGCAAAAGACGTTACCGGAATTGATTGGCAAAAAATGGAACTCATTCATAAACAAGAAAACATATCCGATAATTTATTTCAAGAACTTGAAATGATAATTGATTTTTCAATGCCCTTATTTGCAGATAAAATAAACCTTGGGAAAAAAATGTATGATTATGTAGAGCAAAATTTATCGCTACGAATAGTTGGCATTGCTCCATTACGAAAAGAAGAAGGTTATCTCATTATAAATACAGACAATCAAAAAGAAATTTATGTGTATCAATATGGTTTTTCTGCTTTACAAAATGTGCAAGAGCGTGTAAAACAACTATATACAGAATATATAAGCACATATACGTACACAATTAACAACACTTTCGAGAAAATAAAACAGGAATTAATTTCTACCCGAAAAGACTTACCGAATCCGGCTGTTTATGCTATAAAAAGTGCCGTTTCAACACCATTTACCGAAACACTTTTACCGGTGGCTAAACGCTTTTTTGTAGATAGGTTTGCAGCATAACAAATCTCTATTTTTTTAACCCCGTAATTAGTTTAAATTTGTAGCATAAATCTGCTTTCATGTATAAAAAATTATTTATTAGTCTGTTTTTTTTACTTACAAATTTTAGCTTTTACAGCCAATCCAAATTTCAAAGAATTTTTGAAAAAGGATTTACTACTGCATATGGAGCTCAGCAAACCAGTGATGGCGGTTATATTATGGCTGGTCTAAATCAAGTCTCTGTTACTAACTTTAACTACTTGGTAGTTAAAACCGATGTTAATGGAGATACTTTGTGGACCAAAACCTACGGTGGCATTGGCGATGAAGAAAGTTACGGCATGCAACAAACTACAGACGGGGGGTATATTTTTGCCGGCATTGATAGTTCTTCGGGCTTGGGAGATTATAATGTGTATTTAGTAAAAACTAAAGCAAACGGAGACACCCTTTGGACAAAATCTTATGGGGGAATCCATCATGATTTTGGACAGGCCGTTCAGCAGACCGCTGATGGCGGTTACATTATTGCCGGCTACACAAATAGTTTTAGTACCGGAGGCGATGACGATGTATATCTTTTAAAAACTGATGCAAGTGGAAACCTTAGCTGGAGTAAAACTTATGGAGGCACCTACGGCGATTATGCTTTTGCTGTTAAGCAAACAGCCGACGGGGGTTATATTTTAGCTGGCATTACAAGCAGTTTTGGCATTAGTCCTTATGGAAATATAAATGATTTATATGTACTAAAAACTAATGCTACCGGATTACTTACTTGGAGTAAAACTTACGGACAAAATGGAGATGATTGGGCTTATAGTGTTATTCAAACACTAGATGGTGGATATGCTATTACGGGTCATACAAATATAGATAGTACTGCTTCTTTTAGTGATTTATATTTAATTAAAACAAATTCTCTAGGAGATACTTTATTTACGAAGTCTTTTGGTGGTTCGAATTATGACAAAGGTCTTGCTATTACAGAGACTCAAGATGGCGGACTTGCTATTGGAGGCTCTACATATAGTTTTGGAAATGGGTCAAGTGATGTTTATCTGCTTAAAACAAATGCAAGTGGAAACTTTATATTTAACTCAACTTTTGGTGTTATGGGAAATGATTTTGCTTACACAATATCTCAAACATCAGATAAAGGTTATTTTCTTGGTGGATATACAGAAAATTCGCTTGTAAGCAATGGTAGCTTCTATGCAATAAAAACTGATTCATTAGGCAAAGATGACAGCTGCAACCAAACTATACCAACTCCCACCATTATAAATGGTGTTGCTAAAATAAATAATCCGGCAACTGTTGTAGGTACACCGGCTACTATTACAGCAAATAATACACATACAAATATGAGTTATAGTGTTTCTGTTATTAACCCTTGTCCTATACCAATGGGTATAAAGCAAAGTACAAATAAACAAACGGCATTTACTATTTATCCCAACCCAAGTAATGGAAATATTACAATTAAAACAAACGATTTAAAAGAAAACACACAGCTGATTATTTACAATCAGCTTGGGCAAATTATATTAACTAAACAGATAAATAATGAGCTTACCAATTTAAATTTAGATGTGAATGCAGGTGTTTATCAAGTACGTATTTTGAATGGAAACGAACTTATTTATCAAGCAAAGATTATTAAGGAGTAGCAGGTTGTTTTATGAAAGAAAAAATTGAAACTATATTACAAGAAATAGAAAATTTTTCAGCACAAAGTAAAGAACAAGTTGAAGAATATCGTATTAAATGGCTTAGCAAAAAGGGGGAAGTAACCGTTTTATTTGATGACTTTAAAAATGTAGCTCCTGAATTAAAACGCGAATTTGGTGCTAAATTAAACGAGCTTAAAAACAAAGCGCAGGAAAAAATAAATTTGCTGAAAGAAAAATTTGAATCACAAAATCAAATTTCTTTTCAAAACATTGATTTAAGTCTTCTGGCAGAACCTATTGCCGAAATTGGTTCTCTGCATCCCATAAATATTGTAAAGAAAGAAATCACTAAAATATTTGAGGATATTGGTTTTACCTTAAGTGAAGGCAGAGAAATCGAAGATGATTGGCACAACTTTACCGCATTAAACACTCCTGAAGATCATCCGGCACGTGATATGCAGGATACTTTTTACATACAAACAAATCCTGAAATTGTGTTACGTACACAAACCTCATCAGTACAAGTGCATTTAATGGAAAACAACAAACCTCCTATTCGTACTATTTCTCCAGGACGTGTATATCGCAATGAAACTGTATCGGCTCGTAGTCATTGCCAATTCCATCAAATAGAAGGCTTATATATAGACACTAATGTTTCTTTCGCCGATTTAAAACAAACCATTTTATATTTTGCACAACGCTTTTTTGGTGCCGAAACCAAAATACGCTTGCGTCCAAGTTTTTTTCCGTTTACCGAACCGAGTGCCGAGGTTGATATTTCTTGTACTATTTGTAAAGGCAAGGGTTGTAATATATGTAAACATAGTGGTTGGTTAGAAATTTTAGGTTGCGGCATGGTAGACCCACAAGTACTTACTAATTGCGGCATAGATTCAACTAAATATAAAGGATTTGCTTTTGGCATGGGGATAGAACGCATTGCCATGCTTAAATATAAAATTACCGATATACGTTTGTTTTTTGAAAATGATATCCGTTTCTTAAAACAGTTTCAGTCGGCATAAAATGTCAACTCGTTTAGAGCAATTACAACAAATGTTAGCGCAAGAACCCCATGATGAGTTTTTGCAATATGCCATTGCTATTGAATATTTTTCAGCCGGCAATTTTGAAAAAGCCATAGATTGTTTTAAAACCATTTTATATTCTAACCCCGAGTACTTGGCCGCTTATTATCAAATGGGTAAATGCTTTGAAGAATTAAAACAATATGATAATGCTAAAAATATTTATGCTAAAGGCATAGAACTAGCTCAAAAACAAAATAAAACAAAAACGCTTAATGAGTTGAAAGAAGCCTTATTTTTATTGGAAGATTAAATATTTAGGATAATTCTTTACTATTAAAATAATTTATTTAATTTTCCATTATGTTAAAAGTTGCTTCCTTAAAAAAAATAAAGAAAAGTTTTTTTATCCTTTTATTTTGGTCTTTACACTTCTTTATGCCTGCCCAACAGAATTTTTTTAATGTAAACACTTCTGATATAACTGATAGTGCAAAATTATTTTTTCAGGAACAACTTAATTTTAATGCTCAAACAAGTTCAAATACTACTTTTACATGGGGGTTGGGGCATGGCTTTGAAGTTGGTTTTAATGTTTTTGGGGTAAATTTTGATAATCGTGCTAAAACATTTTTGGTGAATGATAAAGACTACACCGCTCCACTTGGTCCAATTCTTTTAATTAATGCACAAAAAGCATTTCATTTAAACGAGCATTTTAAAATTGGTATAGGTACACAAAGTGGGTTAAATCTTACATCATATTCTAAACAAATCAGACTTGTTACGTTTGACTACGCTACCTTTGTGTATCAGCCTACTCATAAATTAAAATTAGTAACCGGGGCTTATTATGGCAATCCTTATTTTTTAGGTAGCGGAAATGAATTGGGTTGTATGGCCGGTTTTGAGTGGGCCATTATCGAGCATCATTTTCATATTCAAGCAGATTGGTTATACGGAAACAATTCTATGGGAATTTGGGTACCCGGAATGGTTATTTATTTTACAAAAAATATTTCTATGTCTTTAGGTTGGCAATTCCCAAATCCACATACAACTAATTCGCAAGCTTTTGTTTTTGAGTTTACATTTAGAAAATCGTAATCTTCAAAAAATCATTATAAACGTTAAATCCGGTTTTATCCACATAAATTTCTCAATATTTACTACCTTTATTGAGATGAATATGAAAAATTTCTTTTTCATTTTGCTTATTTTCATTACTCATTATCTTTGGGCTCAATCATCTTTTTCGTCTCTTGTTGAAAATGAAAAAAAAACTTTTTTATCTTCTCAAAATGCTTCCAGTTGTGCCATAAGTGATAATTACGACGTAAAATACTATCGCTGTTATTGGAATATAAACCCAGCTATAAACTTTATTTCGGGTAACATTACAACCTATTTTAAACCCCAATCACCTATAGATAGTTTACAAATGGATGCCTCTATTTCTTTAAGCATCGATAGCGTTTTGTATCATAACTCAAAAATTGTTTTTTCTCAATTAACAGGTGATATACTTCAAATACATTTTCCTAATACCATTAATCTTTTAGATTCTATTTCAGTTTTCTATCATGGCGTTCCACCACCATCAGGCTTTGGTTCTTTTATGCAAAAAACACATGGTCCAAATAACGACCCTGTTATATGGACTTTATCAGAACCTTACGGCGCAAGAGATTGGTGGCCTTGTAAAATGACATTAACAGATAAAGCCGATTCTATTGACACCTATATTACCATTCCACCAGGTAATAAAGCTGCCAGTAATGGTTTATTAAAAGAAATTATTCCGCAGGGCAGTAACTTCACTTATCATTGGAAACATAGACATCCCATTGCAGCTTATTTAATTGCACAAGCGGTAACTAATTACACATCCTATACCGATACTGCGCAATTACAAAACGGGCCTATGCCTGTTTTATATTATGTATATCCCGAAGATAGTGCCAATTCAAGAACTACCGATAAGCAGCTTCTCAAAGTAATTCATTATTATGACAGTTTATTTGTCCCTTATTCTTTTGCTGACGAAAAATATGGACATGCTGAATTTGGGTGGGGCGGCGGCATGGAACATCAAACTATGAGTTTTGTAGGAGGATTCCCAATAGATTTATTAGCACATGAATTAGCGCACCAGTGGTTTGGCGACAGAATAACCTGTGGTACCTGGCGCGATATATGGCTTAATGAAGGCTTTGCTGTTTATTGTACGGCTATTAGCTTAACCAAATTATTTGGGGAACAATATTTTACCAATTGGAAATATTTAACAAGTAGCAATATAACCTCTGTATCAAATGGCTCCGTTTATGTAGATGATACAACAAGTGTAGCTCGTGTTTTTGATAATAGATTAACCTATAACAAAGGCAGTTATTTACTACATATGTTACGCTGTATGCTTGGCGACAGTTTGTTTTTTACAGGTATCAGAAATTATTTAAACGACCCAACGCTTGCATTTGCATTTGCAAAAACAAATATGTTACAACAACATTTAGAAAACGTGTATGGCAAGTCACTCAATAATTTTTTTCAGGAATGGTTTTATGGTCAAGGTTTTCCCTCTTATTTAGTTTTATATAACCAAGATGCGAATAAGCAATTAAAAATAACCATCAGTCAAAGTACATCCGATAATTCTGTTTCTTTTTTTGAAATGCCTGTACCCATTGAACTTAAAGGACAAGGGAAAGATACTTTTATTGTTTTTGACTATACATCACCCGGACAAGTTTTTTATACAAATTTAAACTTTAAAGTAGATAGTGTTTTCTTTGACCCTAATCTAAATATTTTATCTTTAAATAATAAAGTGATGAATGAATATGCTTATTTAAGAAGCCTTCAATCATTAGTAGTTTATCCAAACCCGACCTCTGATGTAGTAAATATTGAAGTAAATGATTTTTCAAATTTTCCGAGGAGTGTAGAATTATATAATGTTTTAGGGCAAAAACTATTAGATTTTACTCCTGCTGAGCATGAATTTTCTGTTTCACTTACAAATCTTGCCAACGGAACATATTATCTGAAAATCATTTCTGACGATAAGGTTTACACCCAAAAAATTATAAAAGACAAGTAAGTTTTACTTTTTTAGTATTGGTAATAAAATAGATGATGCATTTTTACCATCATGGTAAATGCGAATAGTAGATTTTACAAAATCTTTTTCATCACAATGGTAAATGTCTATAAACTGCTGCGGATTTCTATCAACCAAAGGGAACCAACTACTTTGAATTTGAATCATAATGCGATGTCCTTTTTGAAATGTATGTGCTACATCGGGCAGCTCAAATTTTACTTGTGTAATTTTTTCAGGTATAAAGGCCTCAGGATTTTCAAAACTGTTTCTAAATTTTCCACGCATTACTTCACCTCGTACCAGCATTTGATACCCACCCATAGGATACTTATCATCTTTTGTATAACTAAATGTATCCGGAAAAACATCTATTAATTTTACTACAAAATCTGCATCGGTAGTAGAAATGCTCGCCAATAAATCTGCCACAACCGGCCCTGCTAAAGTTATATCATTATCAAGTACGTTGGTTTTAAAAGTAAGTACATCAGGTCTACGCGAAGCAAAGCGTTGATCATCTGTCATATAACTGCGTGTACGTTCTAAATGAATATCTTCTGTATAAGGAACAGGTTTAGCAGGATTACTTACATATTCAGTAAAGCTAACTGCTGCTGCATTTGGTTTAGTAAAACTTAAAGATTCTTTTTCATTTAAGTAAATAGATCTTATTTCTACATTTTTAGGAGGCCACTCATTAAAGGTAGTCCATCTATTTTCTCCGGTTACAAAAATAGTTGCTTCCGAAATTTGTTTAACATCGCCTTCTCCTTTTAAATAATAATTAAAAAAAGGCACTTCAATTTTTGAATAGTAGTAATCATTAACTCCTTTTCCAAACTGAACATTACCTAAATGACTTCCGTCAGATTTAGCCCAGCCCCCATGAAACCACGGACCCATAACCAATTTATTATTTGTAGCAGCGCTTTGTTTTTCAATTGTTTTATAAGTATTCCAAGCTCCCCAGCAATCTTCGGCATCAAACAAACCACCTGTAATTAGCATTGCGGGTTTTATATTTTTTAGATGATCGGTTATCGTATGCGTTTTCCAAAATTCATCATAGTTTGGGTGATTCATTTCCTGAGTCCAAAATTTAACCGTATCACCCATATATAGTTTAGTAAGATTTTTCAGTGTCCCTGCTTTCAAGAAAAAATCATAATTATCATCACTATTAAAATCAAAAAAAGCACCTTCTTCGGTAGTAAGCTTTGGACGAGGTTTTCCAAAAAAATAATCAAAGCCATACGTATCTAACAAAAAAAAAGCACCGTTATGATGTACATCATCACCAATAAACCAATTAGTAACCGGTGCTTGCGGACTTACTGCTCTTAATGCCGGATGACCACTTAGCGCTGCCATGGTAGAATAAAAACCCGGATATGAAATGCCGCTTACACCAACTTTTCCATTATTGGTCGGGATATTTTTTATCATCCAATCAATAGCATCATATGTATCACTTGCTTCGTCTATCTCTTTAGGAGATTTTTTATTTTCTATATACGGACGTATATCTTCAAACTCACCTTCACTCATAAACCTGCCACGTACATCCTGCATTACTACAATATATTTTTCTTTAAAATAGTATTTAGTGTTTCTGCTCCAAAAATTCTTAAACTTTTCGCCATAAGGAGCACAAGAGTATGGAGTTCTCATAAGCATGATAGGATGTTTTTGAGAAGAATCTTTTGGGATATATATAGAAGTAAAAAGCTTTACTCCATCTCGCATAGGGATGCTGCGTTCTATTTTAAAATAGTTGCTTACTATCCAAGCAGAATCTTGTTTAAGTTCTTTTGCTTTTTCATCTAATATTTGCGCAGTAAGTGAATTACAAATAAAAATTAAGAATAAAAACTGACTAATCTTTCGCATAAATATTTTGTTGATAACGTTTGTTGGTTTTAAAGTTTAATGCCTATAAGAGTAACATCATCTACTTGGCCCAAGCTACCTTTCCAATCAGTAAAAGTATTTCGTAAAATAATGCTTTGCTCTTCTAATGATTTATCACTAATGGCAAGTAATTTTTCTTCAAGTTGCTTATATTTAAACTTCTTTCCTTTTGGCCCACCAAACTGATCGGGGTAGCCATCTGTCATTAAATAATAAGTATCACCTTTTTTAAACTCTAAAGAGTGTTTTGTAAATGGTTTAGGATTATCGGTTTTACCAATTGATTGCTTGTCTGCCTTAATTTCATTCAATTGTTTATTTGAAATATACCATAACTGATTATTAGCTCCACTCCACGAAATTTGTTTTTTGGCTTCATCAATTGCTAAAAGTGATATATCCATCCCGTCCTTTATTTCTTCACCGCTCTTTTTAAATGTTTCTAAAACCAGTTCGCGTGTTTTATCTAGTATTTTTCCGGTATCACGCAAACCAAATTCTTTTACAGCACTATTAAGCGCATTACTACAAACCACACTTACCATGGCGCCCGGTACACCATGGCCCGTACAATCGGCTGCGGCAATAAAAACTATGTGATCAATTTCCTCCATCCAATAAAAATCGCCTGCAATAATGTCTTTAGGTTTATATAATAAAAAAGTATTTGGTAATTTTTGCTGAATTAATTCAATAGGCGGAAGAATGGCATCCTGTATACGTTTTGCATAATTAATACTATCTGTAATATCCTTGTTTTTTTCTTCTATAATTCCCTTTTGTTGTTCAAGTTCCTCCTTTTGCTTCACCACTTCGGCAGTTCGTTCAAGTACTTTATCTTCCAATATTTTTTTCTCACTTAATAGTTTATGTTCTCTAAACTTTATATAAGCATAAACCATAACTACAAACGAAATAATGCAAATAATATAAAACCAAATAGTACGATACCATGGTGGAGAAATAGTAAAGGTAAAAGTGGTTGGTTCCGCATTCCAAACACCGTTAGCTCCCATTGCTTTTACTTTAAAAGTATATGTACCAGGGGCAAGCCCGGGATAATCTCGTTCGGTTTGAGTTGTTACAGGCGACCAATCTTTTTCTAAACCTTCTAACTGATATCTGTATTTTATTTTTTGCGGATTATCAAGTGATATGGCAGAGAACTGGAATGATAAATGATTGTCGGAATAAGGAAGACTAAGATTAAAAGGAAGGTTGAACCAAGGCACTACCGAATCTGTTTTTGTTTTCCAGTCAACATCGTTATAAAACAACTTTATAGATGTGATATGTGTTTGCGGTGAATTTTGATTTGTTTTATCAGCACTTGGGTCGTAACAGGTTAAGCCCTTTACCGTTCCAATCCAAATACTATTTTGCTTGTCTTTATATATGGCATTATCATTACACTCTACCCCAACAAATCCATCCGTAGCATTGTAATTTTTTACCGAATTTATTTTCCATTTATCACCAAAATTTATTTTGCTGAAACCTTTATCGGTTCCTACAATTAAATTTTTATCATCTTGAAATACCAATGATTTAATCGAATTAGAACCCAACAAACTATCGTTAGCAACAAATCTAATTTTTATTTTGCCTTCGGCTTGCACATCAAACATGTAAAGGCCGCCATTATTTGTCCCTATCCAAATATTTCCATCAGCACTTTCAGTTAATGATTTAGTATTTTTATGTAGAAGTCCTTCTGCCTCATCATATGTTGTTATAGCACCACCCCCACCATACTTAGCTAATCCACCTCCTGTACCAAACCAAATATCTCCTTTTTTATCCTGAATAATGGCATTGACATCTTTATCGCTAATCATAAGCGTTGCCATATCCATATTTAAAAATTTTATGCCATCATATAAACTAATGCCTTCTTTAGTACCACACCACACTTTTCCATTTTTATCTACTAAAATGCTATAAACACTATTATCAAGTAAATCATGTTCAACAGAATAATTATTAAATGATTTTCCATTATACTTAGCTATTCCGACATCTGATATAGCTACCCAAATATTTGGATTTTTAGATGTTTTTCCGGCAGAGATAGAAAGAACATTATTTCCTAATAAGCCATCTCGTGTAGTGTAGTTTTTAAACTGAGGAGTTGTTTTATTAAAAGTCATTTGCACAATTCCTCCTGCGGTGGCTAACCAAAAATTTCCAAGCGAATCCTGATCGATGCCCTGAACAATGTTATTTTGAAGTCCATCTTTTTCTTTATAATGAGAAAACCTATCTCCCATATATTTGCATAAACCTTCGCTATTGGTTCCAATCCATATATTTTCTTCTTTGTCTTCAAACACACATAGCACTTGGTTTCCAGGCAAACCCTCTTTATCTGTATAATGTTCTAAGTTAAATTTTGACGATTGTTTTAAAGCAATACGATTTCGGATAATTCCATTTTCTGCCGAGGCAAACCACATTTCATTTTTACTTGATCTAAAAATGTCCCACACTTTTTTGGTAGTAAAACCATTATCACGGTTAAATACAGTAACTTTTCTTGAAAGTAGTTCTACCCAATAATCATTTTTAGTTGGCTTATTAGTTGGAGCAATACTAAATACCCCTTCATCAAGCATTCCAAACCATAAGGTGCCATCATTGTCTTCACTAATTGAGAGAATAAAATCACTTGGAATTTCTTTACCACCTCTGAGGTGGTCTATTTTAAAAGTATCTTTTTCGAGTGTAATAATATTTAAGCCGCCAAAAGTAGCCAACCATATATATCCTGCTTTATCTTGGTGTATATTAAAAACAGAGTTGTTACTTAAGCCCTTACGCTCATCAATTACTTGTACACGAAACGAATCTTTACTTACTTCAGTTATTTTGTTTACTCCACCATCATCAGTACCAGCCCAAATATTTCCGTTTTTATCTTCAATAATTGACAAGACAGTAGTACCCGATAAGCCATTCCTTTTGCTAATGTTTTTAAACTTTAAACCATCATATACAATTAAGCCTTCATCTTTTGTGCCTGCCCATAACCTGCCTTTTTTATCTAACAATAGGCTACGGACAATGTCGCCCGAAAAACCTTCTTTTTTTGAAAATGTTTTAAAATTTATGCCATCAAAACGACATAGTCCCCCACCTTCGGTACCCAACCATAAATAACCATTGTTATCCTGCGTAATACAATAGATAGTTGCCTGTGGCAGCCCTTGCTCTATAGAATAAGCCTGAAAATTATTGCGTTGCGCAAATAAAGAAAAGGAAAACGTGAAAAATAAAAGATAATATATAAATGCCTTCTTTACCATTTGTTATAAAGAACAAATGTAATAAAACAAAAAAGATACAGCCAGTAAAAAAGAGATAAGGCTACTTCTTTATAAAAATAAACTGACCACCTTCATCACCCGTATTTTTTATAGACTGAAATTGAGGTGATTGTTCTGAATTATTGGTTACAGGAATTTTTATAGTTGAAAAAAGCTGGCTTGCATCATAAAACTTACTGGTGTTACCCGTTAAGGCTTTTAAAAAATAATAAGCAAAAACAGAGTGCCCTTCTTTACCACCATCCATTACAGGCTCTATGCCGCCCGAAGTAAGTGCCTGACGAGAAGCTAAATTGTTTACCTCTTTATAGTATCTCTCTGAATTTTCGAAAGGAACACCAATAGTGTTTCCTCTGAAAATATCGCCGCTAAAACAAGCGTCTGAAATAAGCAAAGTATGTTTTGATTTTATACCCGATAAAAATGTTTGGATATCGTTATTAGAAATATAATCGGAAGTAGAAGTTGTTTGTGCATCTACCGGAACCCAATAACCTTTACCCAATTGTTGTTTATACTCTCCATGTCCCGAAAAATAAATCAACACATTATCTTTTTCTTTTACATTGGCAGCAAGCCACTCCATCGTAGTAATAATATTTTTACGCGTTGCCTGCACATCGTATAAAGTTTTAAATACATCTATTTTATATTTTTGTTTCAAAAGTGCTTCTACTGCTTTGGCATCTTTTACACCATTTTTTAAGGGTTGCCAGCTACCGCTATATTTATCAACTCCAATAATTAAAGCATAATAGTCACCAACTTGTAGGGTAGTTGATTTATCAACATTTAATCCTTTAAGTGGGTCGCCGCTACCACGATATTGTGTAGTCTCTTTATTAGTGCTATTATTATTTGAGTTTTGGGTTTGCGGAGGAGTTGGTGTGTTAGCAACAGCAGGTGTTGATGATTTTTCGCCACTAACACTCACTGTATTAGCTGCACCGGTACCATCTTGCATTTCAACCGTAGCACCTTTTATTTTTTGAAGAGGGGCTTCTACAAATGCATCATGCCAAACTATCATCATATCTACCAACTGCATATCCATTTCTTTTCCACCTTTCATTTTTTCCCAAGTAAGTGTAAATCTATCATCATCACCTCTCATAAATAAAATAGGTTTTGTTTTGGTGTGTGTGCTAGCATACTCTTTACCATCGGGCATTTTTACAGCAACTTTTGAAAGATATATAAAGCCCATTTTATCGCCGTTATAAACGCATTTAAATTTTACATTGGTTTTATCCGTTTTTTTCTCCAAATCAGCCATAGAACAATTAAAGTTTCCGGCAGTAAAAGCATTTTGAGAAACAGGTAATTTAAAATCAGGAGCAGAAATAGTGTTTCCGTTAGGCGATACTTTGTATAAACCGTTAACCACAAACGAATAATTTTTTACTGTGTTATAGGCACCTTTTATATTGATGATTCTAGAACCTGATTCATTAGGCTCAATAATCAACATTTTTTCTTTAGGCTGAACCTCGGTACCGTTTATTACAAACTTACTTTCTTCTGCCTTATAAATAATATAATCGCCTGTTTTATTTTGAATTTTTAGTTTGAATTTTGTTCCCGCATCCGTAGAAACAGCATCAACTAAATCAATTGTCACATAATCAGATTCTACTTTAGCATCTTTATATCTAGTTTCTTTTTGAGCTGTAGCTGAATTGAAAGCTAAGCCCATAATGACTACTAATGTTAAAAGTATTTTTTTCATTTTTAAACTATTTATTGTTGTGTTGTTTTTACGTAAACAAAACTAATGCTTTTCTATAATTACACAATACAAAAGTAAATAACCGGTTTTACACTAATTTAGCGTGTTTTGCCGTATTTAATTGTAAAACCTGGCTGGTTTTTTCTCTAATTCCTTCACAAAGTCCGCTATTAGTTACTAACGACTGGCCATAAGAAGGAATCATTTCTTTTAATTTTGATTGCCATTCTTCCGTATTTACTTGGTCTTTAAAACAGCGTTTTAGTAACTCAAGCATAATTGATACGGCCGTAGAAGCACCCGGTGAAGCACCTAATAAAGCAGCAATAGAGCCATCGGCAGAGCTTACTATTTCGGTGCCAAACTCTAAAACACCGGTGTGGTCGTGGCCTTTCTTAATGATTTGTACGCGCTGCCCGGCTTCCTCCAGTTTCCAGTCTTCTAATTTTGCGGTAGGAATAAATTTCTTTAAAGCCTCTAATCTGTCTTCAGGAGATTGACGAACCTGATCTATTAAATATTTTGTAAGTGGAATGTTATGTATGCCAACCGACATAATAGGTAAAATGTTATTTACTTGTAAAGAGTGTGGAAGATCCATTAAAGAACCATGCTTTAAAAATTTAGTTGAAAAACCTGCATACGGACCAAAAAGTAAAGCCTTTTTTCCATTAATAACACGGGTATCTAAATGCGGAACCGACATAGGTGGTGCACCCACCTCTGCCTTACCGTAAACTTTTGCCGCATGTTGTTTTACTATTTCTTCATTCTGACAAATAAGCCATTGACCACTTACCGGAAAACCACCATAACCATTAGCCTCTGGTATCTCTGTTTTTTCTAATAAAGGGAGTGAGCCACCGCCTGCACCAATAAAAAGAAACTTAGTTTCTATGGTTTTTTTGATGTGGGTTTTTAAATCTTTCATTTCAACTTCCCAGTGGCCATCTTTTCGCTGTTCTAAAAAATTAACCTCCTGATTAAGAAACAAACCAACATCAGGCAATGTTTCTAAATGCTTAAATAATAAACGGGTTAATTCTCCAAAATTCATATCTGTTCCCAATTCCATTCGGGTAGCCGCTACTTTTTGGTTTTTATCGCGCCCTTGCATTATTAAGGGCATCCACTCAGTAAGCTGCTGTTTATCTTCTGAATAAACCATGCCTTTAAACAAAGGGTGGTCTTTCAATAAATCATATCTTTTTTTAAGATAATCTACATTTTCATCCCACACAAAACTCATGTGCGGTATAGAGTTTATAAACGCATGTGGGTCTTTTACATATCCCTTTTCCACCAAATAAGCCCAAAATTGTTTTGAGATTTCAAACGAATCGGCAATTTTAAAAGCTTTTGTAGCATCAACCGAGCCGTCTTCACGCTCGGGTGTGTAATTTAATTCACAAAAAGCCGAATGACCTGTACCCGCATTGTTCCAAGCATCAGAGCTTTCGCCGGCAACTATATCTAATCGCTCGTATATTTCAATTTTTAGCGAGGGGTGTAGTTCTTTAAGTATAATGCCTAAAGTGGCGCTCATTACTCCTGCGCCAATTAAAATTACATCGGGGTGCGATGTTGGCGTGTGATGACGGTGAAACAAATGTGATATATGAGACATATTTACTTGATTAAATTTTTATTAGTAAACAAATTTAGATGTTTTTTAGCAAATTATATACCTCATTGTTTTACAAGCAATAAACACAAAGTTTAATTATATTTGTACGAAATATTTATTTTAAATGAAGAAGATTGAGATAGCAGCACATGACCAGACCCCTTTTGTAATTTTAGATAAAGAAAATTCTATTTTCGAAATACGTGGCTACTCTTATCCTGATGAGGCCCTTGAGTTTTATAGCGAGATTATAGAATGGTTTAAAGAATATATTAAAAACCCAAATGCTGAAACAAAACTTATTTTTGATTTAATATATGTAAACTCTACCTCGATAAAATTTATTAATGAAATTTTAAAAAAACTAGACGAATTACTTGCCACCGGAAAAACTGTTGAAGTAGAATGGCTGTTTATGCCCGATGATGAAGACATGCAGCAATTGGGCAATGTTTTAAAAGATTTTCATAAAACACCTATTTCCATTACTGCAAAAAAAATAGGCAAGGGAAACGATAAACAAAAAATGTTTTAAAATTTTAGTTTTAAAATAAACTCAACGGTACATTTATCTGGTTAATCGGAATTAACCACTCTCCTATCTAACATAGTAATTTCTTAAAGTTGGCTTGGTTTACAATTAATAATTGCATGGTAGTTTCACCATAAAACAACAGGCAGATGAAGATGGATTATACAGAAGAAGAAATTACCTACACAGAATTACATACCGAGTATGTAAAATTGTATAAAAACAACAAGGGGCTTATAGATAGCATGCACTACGCGGCCTTTGTTCAACAGGGCATTTTGCCTCAAGAACGACATTTTAAAAGGTTGTTTTCTGACTATTTTATTTTGTACAAGCCCCAAAGCATTATTGGTGGAGATTTATATTGGGTTGGACAAAAAGGCAATTTTAAAATTTTTGCCGTTGGCGATTGTACAGGACACGGAATAAGTGGTGCTATGTTATCAGTGCTTGCTCTTAGTTTTTTAAACTACATTGTTTTGGGTAAAGATTTTACGCACATAGGAGAAGTGTTGGATGAGATGGACAAAAAGTGGCTTGAAACATTTCAGCAAGGCATTGAGTTAGGTTATAATAACGATTGGATGGAAATAGGCATCTGTGCTTATAATGCTGATACCAGAGAGCTACAATATGCCGGTGCTTTTAGTAAACTAACTTATATTGTAGAAGGCGAATTAATTGAATTGGTTGGAAACAAATATCCTATAGGCGGCTGGCAATTAGAAAAGGAGCGAAAGTTTAAAACGCATCAAATTACTTTACCCAAAAACACCACGCTGTATCTTTCGTCAGATGGTTTTAAAGATCAATTTGGTTATGAAAGCGGAAAACGATATGGAAGCAGGCGCTTGAAAGAGTTTTTAAAACGAGTGGTAAAACTCCCTGTATCAGATCAAAAAATAATAGCAGAAAAAGAGTTTGCTTCGTGGAAAAGTATAGAGGAGCAAACAGATGACGTTTGTTTAATGAGCATTAAGTTTTAAGAAAAATTTTCATTTTTTTCAACTGCATTTAATTCATAATCTTTAACAAATTTATCTATAAAACAATTTGGTTTAAGTGTATAAACACCTTTGTATTTGCTTTCAAAAAAAATGGCAACATCCCAAATACCGGTATCTTTTTTATAAGCAGTTATTCTACTTACTACTTTTACCTTTCCTTTTTTAATATGCTTTACTTTTTTTCCAACCAAATCAAAATACCCGGTTGCCTTATGTATAGCGCGCTCTAAGGTCATTTTAAAAAATATTGAATTAAACATCCATTACTCTAAACGCGGTTAGGAGAGGTTCTCCATAGGATGTTCACCATTAGATTTGGCGAAAATAAATTGAATTCTTTACTTCCAATGTTAAGTTTTTATGTAAAAAAGCGACGACTTTACATTTTAATAACAATCGCTTAAAAGGAGTATAACATTCAGCCCATAACAATCTTTTAACTTTACTATGGCTGATTTTAAGTATACTAACATGTTATTGTTTATAGAAATTATTTTCTTAACACACACTTAAAACTGAGTTTAACATTATACAATTTCTTTGTTATAATATAAAAAAACAACCATGACAAAACAAACCAAAAACCCTCTTCAAGACTTCTTATATATATGCGAGTGCATCATGCTTCGTGTATTTATTTTCTTTTCTTTCTCAAAAAAACAATATCATGGCTAAAAAAAGAAAAGTAAAAGTTGCCGTGTTATCCGATGTTCATTTAGGAACCTATGGTAGCCACGCAACTGAAATGCTGCGTTACTTAAAATCTATAAAGCCAGAAGTACTTATTTTAAATGGCGATATTATTGATATATGGCAGTTTAGTAAACGCTACTGGCCAAAATCGCATATGCAGGTAATTAAACATATTACCAAACTACTTGCCAAAGGAACCAAAGTATATTACGTTACCGGCAACCATGATGAATTGTTGCGGAAATTTGTAGGTTTCCGTTTAGGCAAACTACAAATAGTAAATAAAGTGCTTTTAAATTTAGATGGAAAAAAAGCATGGATTTTTCATGGCGATGTATTTGATGTTACCATGCAATATTCTAAATGGCTTACCAAGCTTGGTGCGCATAGTTATGATGCGCTTATTATATTAAATAGAGTTGTAAATTTCTTTTCGGTTAAACTGGGTTATGGTAAACTATCCTTATCTAAAAAGATAAAAAATAATGTGAAAACCGCCGTAAAATTTATCAATAAATTTGAAGATACTGTAGCTGATATAGGCATTGCAAATGGTTATGATTATGCCATTTGTGGCCACATACATCATCCCGAAATACGACAAATAAAAACCAGTAAGGGAGAGATTACTTATTTGAACTCTGGTGACTGGGTAGAGAATTTAACCGCGCTTGAATACAATGATAAAGCATGGACACTTTACAAATACCAAGAAGATACTGTTGCACAAAACATAAAATTAAAAGAAGATAACAATGCTTACTTAAGTTCGGAACAGCTTTTTGAAAACATGTTAAGCGAATTTAAAATTAACCCTGCCACCTGATGAAAATATTATATGCTGTACAAGCTACAGGTAACGGGCATTTAAGTCGCGCTATGGAGATTATCCCTCATCTTAAAAAATTAGGCAAAGTAGATATTTTAGTGAGCGGCATACAAGCCGATATTGAATTACCCTTTGAAGTAAAATATAAATTTAAAGGTTTAAGTTTTGTGTTCGGCAAAAAGGGCGGCATTGATTATTTCCGCACTTATATGAAAAGCAATACTTTTCGTTTAATGAATGAGATAAAAAAACTACCTATTGAAGAGTATGATTTAGTCATCAATGATTTTGAACCCGTATCCGCCTGGGCAACCCATATAAAAAAATTGCCTTGTATTGCTTTAAGTAATCAATGTGCCACCTTATCTCCAAGGGTACCGCAACCAAAACATAAAGACCCTGTAGGTGTTTTTGTGTTAAAACATTATGCCCCTTCAACTGCACAATATGGTTTTCAGTTTAAAAATTTTGCTGAAAATATTTTTACACCTGTGATACGAAAAGAAGTACGTGAATTGGATGTAAGCGATAAAGGTCATTATACCGTTTATTTACCTGCTTACGATGATGAAAGATTACTAAAAAACTTGAGTCGTTTTAAAGATGTGAAGTGGGAAGTTTTTTCTAAGCA
>Ga0210401_10000892_pt1 | contig 36047 bp, 50 predicted proteins | sample IncBWH32MmetaG_FD_150866 | JGI IMG/M metagenome (GOLD analysis project Ga0210401, IMG submission 150866) | Forest soil microbial communities from Barre Woods Harvard Forest LTER site, Petersham, Massachusetts, United States - Inc-BW-H-32-M | ecosystem: Environmental > Terrestrial > Soil >... | reverse complement strand
GTCATCGGCGCTTTCCTCCCGTGAAATTGTTGATCAAAACCAAAGCGGCGATCGCCCCGCCGATGTACAAGGCGTTGTTTTCCAGCCACGTCAAAGCATCATTTGGATTGGGATTCGGATTCAGCGCTCCTCCGGGAGTTCCGCTCGCTGTTGTCCCTGCGGAAACGAGCGTAACGCTAGAAGTGAGTTTCCCGTTGTTGGTGAATTGATTCAGTAAACCATCGAGCACGGATTGCGCATCGCTCAGGTATTGATGCCCCACGCTGTCAAGAATGGTCATCGTAAAAGAGGCTTGCGATGTCAGTCCCGATTGTTGAACCGCGTTCGTCGCCATCGCCATGCCGTGAGAGGGCAACAATGCGGCGATCTGTGAAATCACAGACGATGCCGTCGAAAATGCTTTCACTGGGTTGTAAGAGACCGTATAGAGCAGCGTACTACCGGGAGGAGATTGAGCCGGGTTAGTTGGCGTGGGAGATGGCGTCGTGTGTGACGTAGTGGCCGTGACTGTAGTCCCTTCGGTGGTTTGCAATCCTGCATATTTCGCCATCAGAGTAGCTACGTCAGTCGTGCCAGCCATCAACGCTTGAATGTCAGCATCCGTAGCGCCCGCAGCGCTCAACGCATCGATTGTGTTGCCGTCAAGACCGGCATCCCAAGCTGCTTGCATCTGTGCGTCAGAAACAGTGCCAAGATTACCGTGCGATCCCGCGTGGTATCCCAGCATCGCATGCGCGCCGGGTTGATAGCCGAGCATGGCGTGCGCGCCGGGTTGATAACCCATGCCCATTCCGGACCGAAGTTCCTCAAACGCGGGATGGTTCGGAAAAATCATCGCCGCCGCCCTTTCTTCCCGCCCAGAAGCCACGACGCCGCGATTACTGCCGCCGCAGCCACGAGGCCGTTGGGGTATCCGGCGAACAAAGTTTCCTCGGAAAGCCAATTCGTGATCGATGAAAACGAAAATCCCGACGATGGCGCGGCAGCGCTGGCCGAACCTTGCGCGATTTGCGCGGCGCTGGGAGCGGGTGTGCCGGAAATTAAATCTCCCTGCGCGGCGAGCGCAGAGCCTTGCGGCGTCAATTTATTTCCCCCGGTCAAGAGCGAACCGGATTGATACAGCGTTTGCGCATCCCCGGTGAGGTACCCGGAATAGGTGATCCCCGTCACAGGATCGACGATGCCCGTCAACTCCACCGGCAAGCCGCCGGGCGATCCCGAAGTGGAAACCGTTTGCCCCGTGGCCACGACGGGGCCTTGCACTTCTACCGGAAGCTGTTCCGGCGGGACGCGAGATTGCACAGGGGGAACAATCGGCGGCGGTACTTCGTGAATCGGCAACGCGGGCTGCGGAGGTGTTGCAGCCGGATGAAACCCCGGAGGGAATCCGAAATAAATCGGCGTGCCCAGCGACGGATGATTCGGCGCGATCATCGTTTACGCTTCTTTCCGGACATCATTGCCGGCAAAATGAAAGCCGCCGCCACGATCCCGCCGATGATCACCATATTCGGCAGCCCCGGAATCATCGTGGAGCCGGTAAACCACGACGTAAGTGAACTCATCGCGCCGGAAATGTTTCCGAAAGGCGACGTTGTTGATGGCGATTTGTACAAATTGCCGCCATTCAAAAGCGTTTGCCCTTGCGTGGTGAGTTTTCCTGCAGCCGTCACCAGTTGGCCCGCGGCCTGCAAACCCTGCGCGGCCACGCTTAAGTTATTGGTGTTCACCGTATTCGTCACGCCGCTGTTCGGATCGGTGATGTTTATATCTTGTCCTTGTCCCGTCGCGGTGGTCTGCAGGTTCGCCGTCGCCGTCCCAGAGGTTGCCGCGGTAATCTGTTCCGCGATGGTGTACGGCACTGTCTGCCCGGTCTGAATGTTGGTATAGGTGCCGTCGCCGTTGCTGGTGAATTCGTTGCCCACAGTGGCCGGATACATCGTCTCCAGCGACGGAGAAAGCTGATTCGGCAGCGGCAAAACAGGCATATCGATCGGGGCAGGCGGACCCAAATCGATGATCGGCGGCGCGGGATTGTCTGGAGCAATGAGTCCGCCGGTAACGTCCGTGGAAGTGGTATCGAATGCGATGGGATCTTGGCCCAGCATTCCCAGGAACGCGCCGCGCATGCCGCAACACCGTTCGCCCGTGGGAGATGCGGTCAATCCTGGCAACGGCGAATTAAGTTCCGCATACATGGCTTTTTCTGAGGCCCCTTACCGGGGCCTTAGCGATGCCTCCCGCCAAAAACTTTAGCCAGAACGAAAACTCCCGCGCCGATGGCGAAAATCGAATTCGGCATCCCGGGTATGAACGTGGATTCCCCCATCCAGGTGAGCATCTGATCCCAAATGCTGGTCGACGTGGGCGTAGTGGCCGTGCTGATGGCGAATTGTCCGCCGGGGCCGAACGAAATATTCGTGAGCGGCGAATCTCCCAAGTCGCTCAGGCCGCGAAAATTGGGATGTATGGCGTTTTTGTTGCGCGTGGAAAGCAGACCGTACGCGCCAAGTCCGCGGAAATTCGGATTCAGCCCGTTGCCGTTTTTCGTGGATAGGCGCGCGTAGGCCATTAGACTTCACTCCAATTACTTTTTATGGTAAAGAAGGTTGTACACAGAGTGGAGGAATCTATATGGCAATTATTTTTCAGTGTGATCGCTGCAAACAAACGGAGGAATATTCTACATCTGATGAAATACCAGAAATGTGGGAACGGGTAGATATATACCTTCTCTGTGAAAGCTGTTTTGTCGCATTCGAACATTTCGTGAGCGATTTCACGAAACCACTGAATGTTTAAAAGAAATAACATCACAGCACCGCCCAGGCGCCTACGGCGGCCAGCGCGATCCATCCCCAGGCCGGAATTTGCGAAAGAGAAAATCCCGCTGGCGACGGAGGGATGCCGCCCACCACTTCGGGAACTTGCGAACCGCCCTGCGAAGTTTGCACAGCCGGGGGCGTATCCGGTGCTGCAGATGCCGCCGCAACTTGAGCGGCTGATGCCGCAGCTTGCGCGGCCTGCGTCTGAAATTGTTCTTGCCAATAGAGGACCATCGCGTACAGGCAAATGCTCAACAAACAATTGCTGTTGCAGTAGGGACTATCGTTGATTGCCGCGCCGCCGCCGGGAATGCTGGATGGACCGGAAGCGCTTCCCGAGGCACCGCCGGCGCTCATGTACTGCGAATAAATTTCCGGCAGCGCACTGGCCGCATCCCCCGGATTCATTTGTCCGCTTTGCACCGCTTTGAAAATCACGGAAAAAGCGTTGTTGACGGCGGGGATCACGCTGCATCCGAAATTCAGGTCACGCTGCACCGCTGCGGCATGATGCTGAAAAATCATGTTGATCACGCTGATGATTAAACCAGCACCTAAAACCGCCGCCCCCAATATCGTTCCCATGTTCGATGAATTTTGATTGTCGCTATTTTTGTTCTGCTGTTGCTGATAAATACTAGACCCAGCAGCGGCAGTGCCAAGCACAAGACCGCTTACCGTAGAAAAAAGATTCAGCGGCTGCGTCTGAATACCCGAACAATCCGGGCCGATGGGCGGGGTTGCAGGCATCTGGCCGGAAGCAACAAAAGGCTCCAGCGTGGCCAACCATCCCGAATTCCCGGACGGCGCGGGATTCACGTTGAACCTGGAATACGCTTGCAGGGCTTTATTCAGCGCGTCCATCGGAGAAAGCGAAGTGGAGGAATCGCCCAGAAAACCGAGTCCGCGAAAATTCGGATGCAGCCCGTTCTTATTTCGCGTCGATAGCGGAGCGTAACTCATGGCTGCAAAAATCCCTTGTCCGAGTATTCCCAGATGCGCCGCAAAAATCGCGTCCACCAGAATCCGATGCGCGCCGTCCGCCGAATCGTCACCATAATCATTCGCTCGCCAACCACCAGATTCCGCCGATCACCGCCGCCAGGAAAAGCAATTCGCCGGTGGACGTGGAAAAGAAGGAAGTTTGCGCCGGCACGGACATCGCCGCGCCCCCCGGCCCGATTGCCGGACCCACCACTGGCCGTACCGTCTGCCCGCCCACGGATTTCAGCGCGCCGGACGCACTCGTAAGGATCGCCGCCACGTCGGAAGTGACGCCGGCGAGCCCGCGCAGCGTTTGCGGGTGATAGCCGGACATGGTGCCGTCCGCCCCGCCGGGATAATCCTCGTGGGAATCGTCGGTGAGACTCCACCATTGCCGGCGGAAGAAAGATTCCGGCGCCACGCCGATCACCGCGCCGGGGCGCGCGGCGTCCAGGGGATACCATTCGCCGTCAATGAAAACTTCGCAGTAGACGTGCGAAAAATAATCCGGCATGCGCGGATCGCTGGCCACGGTCACTAGACGCGTTTCAAAGCCGATGGAGCCGAGCAGCGCGGGCAAAACATTGGCGTTGATATCGTCGCAATCCCCGGCCTTCAATTGCAGCAGCTCGCGCGTGGGACGCAAAGCTTCCTTGGTGATGGGATCGTTCACGAAATAAAACGAGCGCGCGTAATCGTAGATGGCGGCGATCTGCGCCTGCGAATCGTGCGGCTGCGCCCCGGCGTTGCGGATGATTTCGATGGCCGTGCGGTTGACGAAAGGGTCTTTCCAGGCATCGTCCACCAGGCCGCGCAGCACCGCGATGGTCTGCGCGGTGCCATCGTCGCCCCAGGCCAGCGGCGCGGAGAAAAGCAATCCGGAACGGTCGGCAATCGGGAAAATTCCCATGCACTGCGAAGGATGCCCGAAGTTCTTTCCGCGCGAAAGAACATCGTGGACATGCGCACCCGTTATTTCATCGGGTGCAACACCGCGATGCGTGCGTGACATCTAGCCTTTTCGTGTGCTTTACTAGGCATTGCCTGGCAGGAGAAATGAGGATGTCGAGTGGCCACTATGACGCAACCGGCTCCCGGTACGCGATTTCGCAAAACAATCGAATCTGAGGTTTTACCTCCCAGAATAGACGCTGCCAATGATGCCCAGGCTGGCCGTTTCTATAATCGCCCGTGGGAAGATGTCGTGAACGATCTAACTGCGGAGCAATGGAGCGAGCACCTGGTGCGCGTCTATCGCGCCGGTGAAAAGTGGGAACGCGGCGCCGCCCCAGTGGACAATGTTTTCAACGGTCCATTCACCGAGGAAGATATCCGTTCGCGCTTCGGCGGGGGAAAATTCATACTGTGGATGCTCGGGCCGCCGAAAAAACACAATTTGGTAGCCAAGTGGCAAGTCGATTTGGAAGGTGTGCCACTCGTGAACAGCGTGCCACGCACCGCACAGGCTGATGGAACAAATTCCGTGGCGCTGGAAGCCATGCGCATGTACGCCAATCCCGAATTCATGCGCATGCAGATGGAAATGATGCGCGCGGCGGCCACGCAAGCGATGGAACTGATCAAAACCCAGATTCCTCCCACGCAAGACCCGCTGGCCACACTGCGCAACGCCAAAGAAATCCTCGGCGGCGGAAATCAGGAACACGGACTGCTCGACACGATCCGCACACTGAAAGAATTGGGACTGATCGGCTCGCCGGAAAAAAAAGGCGTGGAAGAAATCCTGGCGCTGATCACCACGCTAAAAACTTCCGGGCTGATCACCAGCGGCGCGCCCAAGGCGGACCTGGCCGCCACGTTCGCCAACAATCTGCCCATGCTGGTGGACCGCCTAGTGAACGGCCTGCACGAATTCCGGCTGAACTCCGAAGCCCAGGAGCGCACCGTGCGATTACAGCGCGGCGAAATCCGGCCCGGTGATGCCAACGTGATCGATGTAAACCCGTCGTCCCCTACGCCAGCGGCGGCCCCGACATCTTCAACACAAGTCGGGGCCGCTCCTTCCTCTGCCGCTGGCGTGCCCGTCTCTCCCGAAGTGGCCCAAGCCATCATCGCGCAAGCCCACATGCATCGCCTGGTCGCCGGCATCAAAGACCCTGAATCCGATGGCCAGGATATGTACGACTATCTACGCAATGCCTGGCCGGAAATCCTGGAAGAGTTGACGAAATTTTCCAAGGAACAACTCCTCGCCTTTTTCAAGAGCCGCGAAGCCCAGATGCAATACTTCGGCGCGGACATCTTGACGCAAGTGGCCGACGATCCCCGCCTGCCGAAAATCATCGAGGATTTTTTGCGCATCGCCAAAGAAGCCGCCGCCGCGGAAACAAAATCCGCCACGGCCAGCGCGGGAGTGGTGTAGGATTAGTGACTAGTGACTAGAGGTTGGTGACTAGTGAAAATCTGGATCGTCATGAAGGATTCGCATGAGGACAAGTGGCCTGTCGGAGCGTTTTCCTCGAAAGAAAAAGCGGACGAGTACGTTCATTCAGTGAACGATGGACAGAGGCATGAAATAGTATGGATTGCGGATGACGAAGGTTTCAAAATGGACACACCGAAATTCCCATCGTTACTCTAGTCACTAACCACTAGCCACTAGCCACTGTTTTTGTTATTCTTCCCCCGGATGAGATGGGTTTCCTCACGTTCCCTATCTCGATGAACCAAGCTGCGAGGATTGACCATCCTCGTTTACCCGGCGCCACAGGTGGGAGCGCGGTCCCTAATCCGCCAGACCATCGCGCCGGGTTTGATTTTAGAAGTTAGATGTTGGAGGTCGGATCGATCTAACTTCGAACATCTAATCTCAAACCTCCAGAACTTTTCCACAGTTTCCACAGTTTTCCCACAGGCTCTTTGAACACCCACGGCGATTCCCTCTTGACCGCGATAGATGATTCCCGTACTTTCGTCTCCGCTTGCCCTGAGTCTAGTCCGCCCAGGGTGTCAAGCCCCATACGAAGGGAATCGGGGCGCTCTACCTTGCCAGGCTCGGAGCGCCCCGGTTTCGTCCTGGCAATCATGGAAAAAACAAAATCAGATATTGGAAGTTTGCAGTTAGACCCGATCGAACCTCCAACCTCGAATCTCCAACCTCCGGTATCCGCATGACCCAAAGCGCCGCGCAACCCGCTCCCGAACTGCCGAAAAATATCGAAGCGGAAAAGGCCGTGCTTGGCGCTATCCTGATCGATCCCACCGACGCCGCATTTAAGGCCGCGACCGACAAACTGAAATCCGCGGATTTTTCGCTGCCTGAAAACCAAATCATTTTCCACGAAATGATTTTCCTTCACGAAGCCGGAACCGCAATCGACACGTTGACTCTGTTCAATCGCCTGGAAGAGCAGCGCAAAACAGAACTGGCCGGCGGCGTGGGATACCTTTCCAAATTGATGGATGGAGTTCCTTCCGTATCGAATGTGTCGCACTACGCCAGCATCGTCCACGACAAATCCTTGCGCCGGCAAATGATGCGCGCCGGCGAAAAAATGGTCACGGGAGCCGCTAACAACTTCACGAGTTACGATGATCTGTACGCCGAGTTTCAGAACACCGTCCGCGCGTCCACGAATGGCAACGGAAACCATCTGCGATTGATCGACGGACGCGAACTGCTAACGATGGACACAAGTCCGCTGGAATTCGTGATCGATCCCATCCTACCCACGCAAGGATTGGGAATGCTCTACGCTTGGCGCGGTTGCGGAAAAACCTACTTCATGCTGGACGGCTGCTATTCCATTTCCATCGGCGCGGCGAAGTGGTGCCAGTGGAGAATTCCCAAAGCGCGCCGCGTGGTGTACGTGGACGGCGAGCTCCCTCACAATCAATTGCAAGCCCGCTGGCAAGGGATCGTGAAGGCGCACGGGATGCAACCGCCGGAAGAAGGCATGATGAACTTCATCAACCGCACCATCGACAAGCGCGCGCCCAACATTGCCGAATTGCAAGGCCAACGGTTGATCGAGGATCATTTGCAGGAAGGCACGTTTCTCGTTCTGGACAATATCAGCGCCCTGTGCCGCACCGGGAAAGAGGACGAAGAGGGCTGGGCGTCTACCCAGGAATGGCTGATCGAATTGCGGCACAAGGGAATCACTACGCAACTTTTGCACCACGCCGGAAAAAGCGGCGCGCAGCGCGGCACTTCCAAGCGGGAAGATTTTCTAGACGCGATTTTGATGATGCGCCATCCCTCCGATTATTCCCCGGATCAGCTTTTGCGCTGCGAAGTCCACTGCGAAAAATACCGCGGCGACGATGCCGATGCCGTCCTGCCATTCGAAGTGCGACTGGAGAGCGATTCCCTGGGCGGATCGGTGTTCACGCACCGGGCATTGCAAGACGTGGTGGAAAAACGGGCCATCGAAATGTTCGGGATGGGCATGAAAGTAACGGAAATAGCCGACGATCTACATTTAAGCCGCTACCAAGTGTACCGCATTAAGAAAAAGATAGGTTCCCTTCCCTAAAATGTCGGCGCGCCGACATTCTCAGCCAACCGATTTTTAACCGTAAAACAGGCCCGCACAGGCATTTTCACGCCGCACACACCTCTTGAAAACAAACCACATAACAGGTGCGGCATTTCCGAAAAGATGTGCGATTTCGCTCCCGTAAGTCCTTTCCTGTCTATGGCATTTTTAGGCCCCGCACAACTCTATTTTTAACCGCCCTATTTTCAATACACTGCAAACTATGTGCGGTGTGCGCAAATGTAAGCGCACAACACGCGCACAAGTGAAGAAAAGGCGAAGTGGCCACTGTGTGTGCGTTGACACACTGCATTTCCACGAAGAATCAATAAGTTGCGGGCTATTTTTGAAAAAGGGAATAAAGGGCGAAAGTGTTAACATATTTACCATCAGTAAGTTGCTATAAAAAGCGTGCGCCGAGGTGCGATATTCCAAGAGGCTCGCACAGAATAAGGGTAATAAAGAGAGAGAGAAGAAGTTGTTTTTTTGTTTATTTATAGGCATCTGTCCGAGGGGCGAAAGGGGCGAAACCTCCCATTGCGCGTGGGTGTGCTTTCTCCCCTCACGCGCGCCCGACCGGTTGACGCACCCTCACGCGCGTGATATAGATTTGCGCGGGGGAATTTATGCGCAATGAGAAGGAAAAGCAATCAAGGCGTAAAGCTAATGTAAAGTATAAGAAAGCCCATCCGGAACAGCATCGTAAGCACAGCAAGACTTACAGGGTAAACCATAAAACTGAAATCGCTGATTATAACCGTCTCAATCCCGAACTACGTATCCGGCTACCTCTGGCGATCCATGAACGGCTAAAGGCGATCCCGGGAGGGCTTCGCGGTCTAATCGAGAAGGAACTATCGAAGCGTGACATCTAGAGCGAATTTCGGGATTGTCTTATTAAAGAAATATATCTTGACAAAAGATAAATAATAAGGCATACTGTCTCTGCCTGGCAAGAGACTAAGGAAAACGGAAATGGCCAAGAGAACACAAAAACCAATCAAGCGATCTAGTGGCGAATGGCTGTACTGCTCGTTTTCAGTGAAGCCGGAAGAGCGGGAAGCCTACCGGGAAGTTGCGGCGTTAGATTCGCGGTCGGTGTCCTGGTGGATCCGGGACGTACTGAACAAGGAAGTGTCCAGGCGGAAAGCGAGTTTGAATAATGGAACCCAACTTGAAAGCGCGAACGAAACGGTGGATGTGGAAACAGTTTCTCCGCATCGGGCATGATCTGGTTTGGAAGGCGGACGAGTGGTTCCAGCGTCAAGAGGTTGCTTTGCAATTTTCACCAGTCACCAGTCACCAGTCACGAGTCACAAATCTTAAGGGGGTTACACATGAAAGCCACGATGGAGAGCACCACGAAAACGCTGGTTCTGAACGGGCTGAACCTGCGCGTCTGGGAAGGCGTGACGGAGAAGGGGATACGGTTTGTAGCCCTAGTGAATCGCTTGCAAAGCGCGGACGCCGAACAAGAGCGTTTGCTGATTGGCGAAACGACCGCGAAACCGCCGAAGGAGCCGGAAGCGGCGACGGCGGGCGCGCTGGAGCGTCTGGGAATCGTGACCGGCGTCCCCGAAGGCTACGCGCCAAAACCGGAGCCTCCGACTTCGACAAGCGCCTAGTGGCCCGCCGCAGCGCCTTCGCAGGGATGGTGCTGGCCAAGGCGCAGCCGATGACGGGTGACCTGTGAAAATCTGGAAATACCAATTCGGCGGCACTGTGTCAATGGTTTGGCAGATGCCCAAAGGCGCAGAGATTCTCTGCATGCAGCTACAAGGTGGAAAGCCTTGCCTATGGGTGATGGTCGATCCCAGTGCACCGCCTGAAGCACGATGGTTCCAGATTCATCCAACCGGGTCAGAAATAGGCCCTGGAAAATTCGATTATATCGGCACCTTTCAGATCTCCGAAGAATCGGGCAGATCATTTGTATTCCATGTGTTCGAGGTTTTGAACGACCACTAATCACTAGCCGCTAGAGCTTGGAAGTTTGAAATTGGAGGTTTGAAAAACAGATGCGAGTAAATGTCTACGCCGAAGAAATGACGGATCGCGTGGAGATCATCGTCAAGGAAGTGGAAGGCCAAAAGTTTACAGGCGTGCGCTTCTTTCTTGAATTGCCTGTTACCACCGAAGTCCCATCCGGCGGGATGACGATTCACAAAGGGCCGTTTATTCACCGCCCCGGTGACGATGATTCTAGCGCCGTAACTTTTTGGGGGAAGCACGATTTACGCGCAATGCTGATCAAAGCACTGCAACTCTTGGATCAGCATTATGAGAAAGGGAGGATGTGAGAAATGGAAAACCCAACCAAGAAAACGATTCAGGCGGTGCTCTGGATTCTTTTGGGCATCGCCATCGGCCTGGCGCCTGGGGCGATCAAGATTGACGAAATGCGCCAAGCCGCGGAAAATGCCGAAGCGTTCCACGCGCGCAGTATGGCCGAGTTGCTAAAACAGATGAAAGACGAGGAATGGTACTACATCAAGCAAATGTCCGTGTACCGCGCCGAGCTCGGCATTCGCCGCGCGGTGCCCACGGAAACTGATAAGGCTCTGGGAATCACCTGCGCCGAGGAATTCACCACGTCCGCTTCGCCGACTGGAATGCCGAACGGCGTGCGTTCCTGGAAGCCGCGCGACGATGGGCGATGCTACGCCGAGGATGGCTTGCAGTGAATCCAAACGACAAAGTCTCCACGAAACACGAATCACGAATCACAGATCACGATTCCGAACCGGCTTGGCTTCGCGACAATCAAATCGTTAAGGTGGAGTTTGACGAATCGCTGAACGCGCGCGGGATCGATTGGATCGCCGAAATCTGCGCCGGCGAAATACAGTGCTGCGAGCATTGCGGCCGCGCCTTCCCATTGTGGCCGCCGCAGGGATGGGCGGATCACGTGCTCCTGAACCATGCCACCGAGCTAACGCGCCAGGCGCGGCAAGGCATGAGCCAGATGTCCGAGACCGCGCCGAACGATATGCACACCACATTTTTCGCCATGACCTTCGCGCAGCGCGTCAGTATGCGCCGCCGCGCCTGGCAGCTAGGCTACGCCAAGCCGGAAGAGGGAAAGCCGCGTTTGGTATCGTGATTCGTGAGTAGCTTGCCCTGACGAAGGAAGGGTGATTCGTGATTCGTGAAAAGCTAAACCCATGACGGATCAGGAAGAATTCGCGAAGCTGGTGAAAAAAATGTACACCTTGGCGGACAAGATGGGCCAGCGGTTGACCATCACGGTGCGCTCTATTCCTGTTCCAAAAATCCGGGCAACGGCGGGCAAGTCCGCCGTAGCAGCGCCATCGCAAAGGCGGGAGCCGGGGGAAGATTGAATTCTGGAAGTTAGAGTTTAGAGATTAGATGGTGGATCAAACCTCTAACATCCAACATCGAGAATCTAGAAATGATTTTACTCGGCTGGGAAATCGGCACCGGAAAGCGCGTGGAAATCCCGGAGACGGGGCATCTGGCGTGGTTCGGCCAGACGCAGCTTTCCGGGAAAACTACGGCGCTCGAGGCTATCGCCTTTCGTGGTGGGCTGCGCGCGGTAGCCTTCATCACCAAACAAGGCGAGGGGGGATTTCTCACGGGGCGAATGATTCCCCCTTACTTTTCCGAACCTACCAACGACGAAGAGCAGCCGCTGTGGCGCTGGGTCAAATCCATCCTGGAAGCATCACAACAGCGCAAACTGAATTTCGAGGAAGCCTGGATTATTCGCTGCTGCGTGGAACCGCGTATCGCCAAAGCGTTGAAAGACGTGCACGAAAACATCAAAGCCCTGCTCGACGGCGAGGGAGACTACGTCGAAAAGGGGCGCGGAAAGAAGAAAAAAAGAGAATGGAAGTACACCCGAAAACCCGTCAGCGGGATCAATGCCGGCGTGTACACGTCCCTGAAAGCGTACTTCGACATCGTCATGCCGCAACTGTCACGCCTGCCGTATACCAAAAAACTCACGCTGCATCCCGGCCTGAACGTGATGGACCTGCGCGAATACGCGATGGAAACGCAAGCCCTAGTGATCCGTTCGGTGATGGAGTGGGTGTACCAGCACGAAAAGGGCGTGCGGGTGATCGTGCCCGAAGCGCAGGACTTCGTGCCCCAAGGAAAAAACTCCCCGGTAAAGATGGCTTGCGAGACCCTAGTACGCAAAGCCGGGGCCAATAAAAACTTCATGTGGCTTGATTCGCAGGATATGGCTGCGGTGGACAAGATCATGCTGCGCGCCTGCTCCATCGTGGGCATCGGCGTGCAAACGGAAATGCATGAGATCGATCGCAGCTTAGCGGGCCTCTTTACGCCCGCGCTTCGCCCGGTGGACATCGCCCGCTTGAAAATCGGGGAATTCTTCGTGCGCACGCCCGAAGCCCGCGTTTCCAAGGTGTACGTGCAGCCCGCTTGGATGTCCTCGGAATTGCACGCCCAAGCCATCGCCAAAGGCGAGGAAAGCGTTTCCAGCGCGCGGCAAATGCTGCGCGCGTTCAAAATCAGTCGAGAGTCTAAACCGGCGCCGTCGTCCCCGGCGCCGCATCAATTGCTGCAAATCCAAACTTTAGAAAGGGACGAAAATGAGCCACACGAGAGAAATGCTTTACCGGGAGACAGGGCTTCGGATTCCGACGTTTCAAATTCCAGCGAAGATCAGGAATCAAATTCCGATGCCGTATCGGCAACACTTTTACGTGCGTCTGAAAGCGAGGACGATGAAAAAATGTGGCGAGAAAAGTACGAAGCGCTAGAAGCGGAACACAAAACGCTGATCGAAGCCCACGACGCGCTGGCCAAGGAAGTACGTCGTTTGCGCGGCGTGATCACTGCCCGCGGATCGGTCGAGCATGGCGTAACGCTTCCCGCAGACGGTTTCGCCAACGGCGGCGATAAAGAAGCCATCTATCGCTACGTGGTGGACCGCGCGCAGAAAGACCCCGGCATTATGGAACTGCTCACCCGCCGGCCGGAACTGCGCGTCAAGGTGGAGCGGCAAACCGTGGAGATGGACGATTCCACGATCATCGGACGCATCGCGCGCCTGGTCCATGAAGGCTATTTCAAGCAGGCGCGCAACGGTCCCACGGTGCAAAAGGAATTAAAGCGCCGCGGCTGCGATCAACCCACCACTAACCTGTACAAGCCGTTGAACCGCCTAACCGAAATGGGTTTTTTAACCCTGGAGCCGGACGGCTTTCAGGAAGTCCCGGAAATGAAAGTGCAAGTACAGAAAGCGTGATTGGTGATTCGTGACTGGTGATTCGTGAAAGTCAGCGACTTTTTGCGGCGGTATCAGATTTCTGGCCAATTGCCCGACGATGAGGGCGACGAGATGTTGGCTTTTTACGCAGGATGGCTGATCGGAGCTTCGTACAAAGCAATCATCACCACAATGGATCAAGCAAGGAAGGATGCCATCAAAATTGCCGAATTCATCGAGTCACGGGCCACGAATCACGGATCACGAAAAAATGACTGAACATTTCCCCAAATCGACGCTGACGGCGACGGCTTGGTGCTTGAAATGCCATCGGAACACGGAGCATCGCATCGATGACGGGCGCGTCGGCCCTTGCCTAGACGAAAATCATCCGGCGCCGCCGTTGCCGAAAGCAGAGATTCCTAAACTTGAATTACCGAAGCAGCCGGAACAGAAGGAGCTATTCGACAAATGATTTTCACGAATCACGATTCACGAATCACGAGTCACGAAGAATGAAATACATCGCCATCGCCATATTGGTCTGGTCGCTGCTCGTGGCGGTGCACTTTCTGTGGGAAGCGTGGCTCATTGCCAGGAGCGATTTCAAGGACATTCCAGAATGCCGCCGCTGGTGGTGCCCGCACGGGGTGCGGAATAGATGGAAATCTAGAAGTTAGAGATTGGACGTTGGAGATTGGAACGAATGTCGAAACGCAGCGGAGCGAAGGGCGGACGGAAAAGCGCTCGGAAGGCGCAAAGGTTAGCACGATCAAAACCAAGCCATATCCCGTCCGTCCCTCCCTCCGTTGAGATTATTCAGACGCTCACATTGGAACGGCAAAAGCTGATCTTCGCGTTGCGTGGTGCGTTGCATTTCTATGATCGCGCATCGGGCACGATTCACTCTGATTGCGGTTGGACAGCGAAAGATATAGTTCACTTAGATGAAATCCGGTCCCTGGCATGGGGGGGTGGGCGTGGTGACAATTTAGTCGGTCGAACGTCCAACATCGAACTTCTAACCTCCAGAACCCCCATTCCCGGCGTTTCCCGGCCCGCTGGCAGCCAAACGGCTCCCCCAAGCTACGGCAAGCCTAGGAAACCACGGAAAACGCGCCCTGTGGCGCCCTAAAGCCAAAAATCCCATGCGCCAAGACGCCTACACTCAATTTCTGGACCGAAAAGCTCAATTGGGCGGATGCTCCGGTTTTGCCCCGTCTAACGTCCCGGATTTCCTCTTCGATTTCCAGAGAGACCTGGTGGATAGGTCGATCCGCAAGGGGCGGGCGGCCATCTTCGCCGATTGCGGGCTGGGCAAAACTCCGATGCAACTGGTTTGGGCCGATGAAATCGTGCGCCACGAAAACAAGCCCGTGCTGATTCTGACTCCCCTGGCCGTTTCCGCGCAGACCATTCAGGAAGCGGAGAAATTCCAAATTGGAGCGCGGCGATCCGTCGATGGCCGATATACGGGAGCGCAAATCATCGTCACCAATTACGAACGGCTTCATTATTTTGATCCGCAAGATTTCGTAGGCTGCGTGTGTGACGAATCCAGCATCCTGAAATCGTTTGATGGCGTGCGCCGCAAGGAAATCACCGAATTCATGCGCCGCATGCCCTACCGCCTGCTTTGCACGGCCACGGCCGCGCCAAACGATTACATCGAACTGGGCACGTCCAGCGAAGCCCTCGGCGAACTCGGCCACATGGACATGCTGAATCGTTTTTTCAAGAATGATCAACACACGTCGAAGCCGGTAGTCTATCGTCAGAGAGGCAAGAACTTTGCTCAGTTAGACGATAAGGCGAAATGGCGGTTCAAGGGGCACGCCGAAATTCCGTTCTGGCAATGGGTGTGTTCCTGGAGCCGCGCGATCCGCCGGCCATCCGATCTTGGATTCGACGATAGGGAATTCGTTCTGCCGCCGCTCACGGAAACGCAACACGAAGTGACCGCCCGCAATAAAGCGCCGGGATATCTCTTCTCCATGCCCGCCGTGGGATTGCAGGAGCAGCGCGAGGAGCGACGTCGCACCATTCGTGAGCGCTGCGAAAAAGTAGCCTCGCTCGTGGCTAATCATGATGGTCCGTCGCTGGTATGGTGCCATCTGAACGACGAAGGGAATTTACTGGAAGAAATCATTCCAGGTGCGCAGCAAGTGAGCGGCGACGATTCCGACGAAGCCAAGGAAGAGAAGTTCATGGACTTCGCCAATGGAGACGTATCGGCCCTGGTGACCAAGCCGAAGATCGGCGCGTGGGGCCTCAATTTCCAGAAATGCTCGCATGTCACGTTTTTTCCGTCGCATTCCTTTGAACAGTATTACCAAGGCGTCCGCCGCTGCTGGCGTTTCGGCCAGAAAAATCCGGTGCAGGTGGATATCGTCACCACGGAAGGCGAAAAAACGGTGCTGGAAAATCTGCAAAAGAAAGCTGCGGCCGCCGACCGCATGTTTTCCAATCTCGTGAGCGAAATGAACCGCGCCATCGGCATCCGCCGGGACGTGGATTTTCCGGACCCGGTTGAGGTGCCTGCATGGCTGTAATCGAACAGGAAGTGGCCGCGTCGCACGCCATCTATTGCGGCGATTGCATCGACGTGATGGGCACGCTGCCCGACGGCTCGATTCACCTGTCCATCTACTCGCCCCCCTTCGGCGGGCTGTACCACTATTCCTCGAACGATCGCGATTTATCGAACTGCCGCGACTACGCCGAATTCTTCGAGCACTACGCTTTTGTGGTGCGCGAACTTTTCCGCCTGACCATGCCCGGGCGCATGACGGCGGTGCACTGCATGGACGTGCCTTCCGGCAACAGCGGCACGGATTATCTGGTGGATTTTCCTGGAGACATCATCCGCTTGCACGAGCGCGAAGGTTTTCACTACATCGCGCGTTACGCCATTTGGAAAGAGCCGTTGGGCGTCCGCAACCGCACGATGACCAAGAATTTGGCTCACAAAACCATCGTGGAAGATTCCTCCCGCTGTTCCGTGGCCAGCGCGGACTATCTTCTGATCTTCCGCCGCAAGGGGCAGAATTCCGTTCCGATCGCGCATCCCCACGGCCTCTTGAACTACGCCGGCGAGCGCAAGATGCCCGCCGAACTTCTGAAATACCGCGGCTGGAAAGGAAACCAAATCGAGAATCGTTTCTCCCATTGGATTTGGCGGCAGTACGCTTCTGCGTTTTGGGACGATATCCGCATCGGGCGAGTCCTGCCGTTCCGCCAGGCCAAAGACGAGAACGACGAAAAGCACGTGCATCCCCTGCAACTGGATGTGATCGAACGCTGCCTTGTCCTGTGGTCCAATCCCGGCGAAAATATCTTGACGCCGTTTATGGGAGTGGGATCGGAAGTCTGCGGCGCCATCGTGAATGGCCGCCGAGGAATCGGAGTGGAATTGAAACCGAGCTACTACCAGCAATCCAAGAAAAACATCGCTGCCATCCTAAAGCACGGCTGGGGCGACGGCACCTCCACCGAATCCCTCGTTTTTGAGCCTCAATCCGAAGCTGAATCCGGGTAAACGAAAGTACCAGTTTTTGAGTACCCCAGAGCTATTACTCCCGGCGATCCTGTGCGGCATTCTTGTGTCAGACAAAGAGCGAAAGGCTCCCGGTAAGGGGCGCTTTCGCGGTAAGGATGACCAAGACAATGACTTTCATGTGCGCGTGGTGCAACGAAAAGATCAGGGAATTCGGCGGCAAGCCGGGAATGGCTCACGGCATCTGCCCGGACTGCCGGGCAAAATATTTCCCGGAGACGCTGCGAACGGTTCAGGAAAATGCCCAGGCTATCGTGTGGGATTGCTTGCGAGCCATAGGAAACGCATCGGCGGTACTCCTGCTTTTGCTCGTTCTTGGCGTTCCGTGCTTTGCCGCTGATACGGCCATCCTGCCGGATAAGCCGCAGCCACAGACGCCTGTCCATGTTGCGGATAAGGAATTTTGGATCGAAGCCGGTTCGCTGGGCGCCGCCTGGACGCTAGACACGGTTTCTACAGCGAAATCGTTTTCAGACAATTCCAGCATGCACGAGGTTGGGCAGTTGTATCACGGATCGCGTTCCACGGCTAAAGTGATGGGCGCCTGGGCCGCGGTAGACCTTGGCGCAGCCGTGGCCGCTTACGAATGGAAAAAGCATGTGCGCAATCGTTACCTGCATCCACTGTGGCGCGTACCGATGCTCGTGGGAACGATCGGCCACGATCAAGCGGCCATAGGAAACTGGTCGGTGGGGAATGGAAGTATGCCTGCGCTATCTGTGAATGTTCCGCAGAATTCGATTGTTGAATCCGGCCTGCCAGTTCCTCCAATGCCGCCATCGCCTTCGCGGATTACGCGAACGGTTCACTACTGACGGCGCTTAGTACAGGCCGAAGAAGTGCAGGAAAGCGACGAAGAGAAGCAAAATGAGCAGCCAGCGGATGATTTCCCGCCAGCCGGGATCGGTGATCAGCTTCGGGAGCAGGATCTCCAGAATCTTCCAGAGGATTCCCACAAAAATGATGAAACAGATCAGGCCGAGGATGACGCCGAAGAGTCCTTCGATGCCGAAGAATCCGTAGCTGTGCAATCGGACTTGCAGCGCGAAAGCCGCCAACTTTGGGCCGAGGGAAGTGAGCGTCCGCATAAGCGCCTCCAATTCGGGAACGATACCACGAAGCCGAGCCTGCAGAAAGTTCAAAAGTGAACACGTCCCCGCTCTTCGCGCAGCGCTTCCTGAATCAGTTTCTTCACTTCCGGGATCAGCAATCCGATCACGTAGCGCGCCATTCGTTCCCGTTCCTGGCTCATGGTCACGCGGTCGATCGCCGCGTTCAGCCGGTCTTTGATTTCCTTGTCTAGTATCACGGTTTAATTGACGGAGTCTTTCTTGGGCTGCAGTTTGTCCGGCGATTCGGGCGGCGATGGCGGTACTTGAAACTGTTTACAAACACTAGGATAGGTTAAAGCTAAAGCTTCCCAGAAAGTTTTGGCGGATTCGTCGGCCTTGTAGTTCTCTCCGTATGTCACTTTTCCGTCAGAACTGATCGAAACCATTTGCTTTCCGTCTTTATCGCGTACCTCGATTAAGGCAAGAGCCTTGGGGTCAGTGGACAGGAGAATCATCGGTCCCTTAGTCCAGGTCGGACTATGATCGAATGTCGTAGTGCTATCGCTTTTTAGTGGAGCATTCTGCGCGGCGAAAAGGGCGGTCGACACCAAGCAAATTAGAATTACGATAGGTTTCATTTGGCACCTTCGTCCTTCTTGGGCTGCGGCTTTTCCGGCGTTTTCGCTGGCGCGGGCTGCGGGGGAGGCTCACGGAACGTCAAGGTGTTGGGATCGAACTGCACGGTTTCCGGCCAGTCGTGCTCTTTTTCCACGGCCTTCACTTCGGCGTTGAACGCGCCCACGGCCTGCTGGTAGTGCTCGAACGCACTGACGTATTCCAGTTGCTTCACCTTGAGCCGCAGCGTTTGCGTCTCCGTGAGGTCGTAGCTTTTCTTTTCTTGACCGAGAAGAATGCCGATCGTTGACCCTAATAGACTTGAGACCAGTACAACTGCCGCCCAGTTGCGAATGTTCATCGTTTCCACCATTCATTCGTGCAAATCGAGCAAACCAGCATCCCGGCAAGATAGCACAACAAAGCCATGAAAAGCGGCCCGAGCATCAGTCTCCGCAGGCGTTCAGAATTTTCACCATCGCCGAAATCAAGTCCTGCACGCCGGAATTGAATTGCGTCTGGTCCTTGATGATGCTGGCGAGTTTCGTTCCGGCGATCACTTCCACGTCGCCCACCATCGCGGCAACGTACGGAGTCACCGCGGCAAGTTTTTGGCTGCCGGCTTTTTCGACTCCCGCCGCGGCCCACATGCCTTCGCCCATCTTGACCATGTTGATCAGCGACCTTACGTCGGCGCTGTCTTGCGCGATGGTTTGAATGATCAGTTTCGGCGAGCCGATGATTCCTTCGGCGGCCTTGACCACTTCCAATCCGAACTGTTTCAGAAAACTGGTGAATCCGCTCATCTTTCCCCCTTTAAGGTACACGCCATTCAACGCCTTCGATGCTCCGAAGCCATTCAATAGCTTTTGCTTCCGTCATGTCCCCTTTGTCATGCCACTTTTTGTCATTCACAACACACCATATTTCTAAAGGACTCAGACCGCCTCGCTGCGCTAGTCGTTCAAGTGTTTGTGAATGATTGCTCTGAGCCTGCGCATTGTGAGCCTCTATCAGCTTCCAAGGAAATCCACTTGGATAGGGAGTCTTGTTCCTTCTGGCCTCATGGAACTCAGTGGTTTGTCCGAAAAGTATAGGATAGCCCACCACATGCTCCACATTATTCCAACACTCGCATGACGAAGCATTCCAGCGCGCCCACGATCAGGACCGTTAAAAACGCGCCCGCCGTCGCCAAGGATAACCCAAAAAGCGCGCCAATAAACAAAATAGCGGCACGCCGTACCCGAGAACGAAAAACGCACTGACGGCGATGGCGGCGAGGAAAAAATATCGCGCCATGCGTCAGACCCATGCGCCGGTGCGCATTTGCTCTTCCAGGCGCACGGCCCGGTCTCCCACTTGCTGCGCCCATTCCGAATCCCTCATTTCGTCCGCCGCCGTTTCCCATTGGCCTTGCGCCACGGCCATCAAAAACTTGGGAAACTTTTCGAGTCCGGCGAATCCCATGTTGAACGCCATGTTCAGGATTACGCCTTGGCGGACGCCGTCTAGCGCGGTGAACCACGGCAATCGCGACTGGGCTTCCAATATAAGTTCGCCGATATCGTTGCGAAATAGATGCTCGATTTCTTCGTCCGTGAGTCCCTTGCCGTTCAGGTTGCGCCCCACGCCGATGGTCAGCTTTCCTACGGTGTCCCTATAGGGAAATTTGCGCACGCCTTCATCGCGACGAAGCTGCTCGTAGATGTTTTCTATCGGCATTGCGAATCCGGCCTCGGTCTGGGAAGTGTACCGTAACTCGCCCAGCGCACGATCCAACAAAATTCCTCGTGCGTGGCTTTCCATTGCCGTCTGTAGCGGTGGGCGATGTAGGCCAGGTAGGCCCGCCCGCGGTCGCTCAGTTGCGATCGATCCGGGATCAAATCGTGGATAAATCGTTTGTGGGAACTGGCGGGAACGAAGGTCACGTACCCTTGCAGCTTTCTCACGATGCCTTGTTCGATGGCATCCAGCGGTGTTTGTGGCAGTTTTTCGCGAGGGACCGTCGCTACTGTGGGCGCTGATTCGCGGAGTTGATCGGCTCCGCTACTGTGCGCCCGATTCGCTTCGGTCCCTGTTAACCCAGTTGCCTTCTGTGGCGTTGGGGTATCGGGAATGCCGTCGAAAAGGCTCATCGGAAAAACTCATTCCAAAAGACTGAATAAAAACCATCCGGCCAGGATCGCCCCGCCGATCCAGAAGGCCGTGCCCACCGACCATCCAGACGGCGCGCCTGGCGTCGAGGGTACTCCGGGAAGCGGTAGTGGATTGCCCACGCTCACTGTGTATTGGCTGCCGATGTTTCCCATGATCGTCTGGATGTAATCCTGCGTCTCCAGGGGCGCGTAGACGATCCAGGCGGCGCCGTGCGCGGCGATGGCCGCGTCCATGTTCCCCGGACCCCAATTGTAAGCGCCCAGGGCTTCCTTCACGTTCCCGGAGTATCTAGAGAGCATTTGGGAGAGGTAGTGCACGCCGCCCTGAATGTTTTGCGTGGGATCGGTGGGATCGACGCCCAGGTCGGCGGCCGTCGCGGGTTCAAGCTGAAAAATACCGATGGCCCCGGCGGAACTGATGCGCGAATTGTCCAAGCCAGATTCCTGCATGGCTACTTCCAGCGCCAGCCGCGGATCGACGCCATAGGCCGTCGCCGTGGAAAGAATCAAAGCCGAAATGTCACTACTCGTCATCGTCGGACCACTCCGGGATTTCGTCGATTTCTTCCTCTTCCTCGATCACCATGTCGCGATCGAGCGCCGGGCCGAACGCCTGGCAACCGCTGCCGTGCTGATCGCGCAGCCGTTCGCATTCCTCGATTGTGTCACCGAAGAAAGTATGCCGCACGCGAATCGTGCCGTCCGCTTCCAGCTTGTCAACAGTGAGGGACACGGGCATCAGGGAGTCGCCTTCTCGTACTTGTCATTTGCCATCACCAAGCCCTGAACTTCTGGACTCTGGCGATTCGTTCCGTATTCCAAGAGCCATTCGCTCAGCTTGCGGCCCTTTATTTGCCTGTACTCGTCCACGTTCCCGATTTCCATCACTTTAATCCCATCGCGCGTTTCCCTTATTTTGTCGGCCATAGTGACGGTGTGCCGGTGAAAAGCGTACAAGCCACGATCTCCATCCTCGGTTTGAATTTGCAGCATCGTTTTCACCTTCAGCCCGAAGCGCGCAATGTTGCGCGAAAGCACGTAATCGTCGATCAGATGATCGCGCGTGATGCCGGATTTGCGTTCCTTCATAGTTGGGAGGATATTGTCGCGCGCTTGATCGAAAGATAAATCTTCGAGCGGACGCCACAGATCGATGCACCAGTCCGAAGCCGCCGCGAACCAATTGCAAGAGCCGATATCCCGGCCATCCCGGCGAAAAAACTGATCGTATTTCCAACGGTTTGACGCGTGATCCGTGGAATAGTGCGCTACGGTGTTTTTGGGCATGCGTTCTGTAATGTCCAGCATATCTGGCGAAATGACGGCATCGGAATCGATATAAATGTTCCAATCGTTGGCCCTGCCCAAATAGAAAATTTGTAGCTTTTCGTAGGTGATGGGAGCCTCGGGAAAGCGCCGCTCGTTGATGATCTGAAAATCCGCGCCGATTTTCCTCGCGTATCCCAGAAGCAGAGGATAGGTAAGCTCGCACAGTTCCGGAGCATAGTTCCCGATGTTCAAAGTCCATAAAGTCTTGCGCATGAAGTTTGATGTCGGAGGTTAGAAGTTGGATCGAATCAAACCTCAAACCTCGATTCTCCAATCTCCAGAAATCACCAATCCGTAGGTTTCCGTCCCGCCGCCCAGCCGATCGCTACGCGGTTCTGCGCCTCGCTTACCACGGTTTCGCGCAGCGCTTCGGGCAGGTTTCCGATCACCCAAGCGATGCGCACGATCTTTTCTCCCGGCGTGGCCGTTTTGTCCACCGCGCGGAGAATCATGCCGATGTCGCGCAGCGCGTCTTGGAAATAAGTAGGCTCAGGCATTTTTGGAAAACCTCAGTGGCTAGTGGCTAGTGATGAGTGGCCAGCAAAACCGTTTCCCCGTACGTTACGTTTGGCGTCCCTTGCAAGCTTCCCATGCTGTACTCGGTTTTTTCTAGCCGCTCGCCACTAGCCACTGATTTTCTACCCTTTCGGTTTGGAAGTGTCAACCGACGGGGCTGTGGAAGCGCCGTTCTGGAAATCGATGGGCGGGGGAATGGTGTTTTTCAGCCAGGGCGCGAAGGCCAGGGCGCTGTCAAAGGCGTATCCGGCCATGAAGGCCACGGCGCCGCCCACGTGCAAATCCAGAATGCCGGAAACCATGTCCGGCACGGGAATCTTGGCCGCCGTCATCACGGCCACGAGCTGCCCTTGCAGCCACAGCGTAAAGAGAGCCACGGACCAAGCCGTGCGGATCAGGATCGTTTGCCAGCGCGCCGTCAGTATTTCTATGCGGGAACTGATGGTGGTGTTCTTGGCCCGCGCGATGGCGTCAATCTGCGCCAGCGTGTGCAGCCCGCAACCGATCAGAAAAAACAGCAACGCAAAAATCATGTGTCCTTTGTGCATCAATTCCTCCAAGAAATCGGCGACGTGCAGATCTTTTCCCGACTTTGGATGCTATTCGATGGTTGCAAAACCTAATGTCATCGCGTAGTATCCAAAGTCTCTAAAATGCTCAATGCTGCCCTTAAGCGCGAACTGGAAATTACTCTCGAAACGGCCTTGATGCTTGCCGAATCCGGAGTTTCTATCTCCAAGATTGCGGAAAGAGTTTATGATTCCGAGTCCGTGCTCGTGGATCAACTCAAGCGACCACTGATCATTGAGCGTTTTGTTTGGTTGTTGAATCGCCGTCGTCAGCACACTCCCTCGCAAAAACAGATGCTTTTGCCGGGATTCCCCACCTTGCCTCAACGGATTACCCTCAAAAACGGCAAGCGTCCATTTTTGATGGAAGCGAATTTGAGTCATCTTAAGCAATTCCGACAAGTTCTCCTCAAGCGAAAAGGTGCCCGTCTGATTATCATCGAAAAACTTATTAAATTTATGGCACCGTATGCCGCACAAACGCCTGGAATAACCGTTGCTCGAATCGTAGCCGCACAAAAAGATGATCTGATTTCCTAATCGCGCCAAGCATCTTCGCGCAAAAGTTTAGCGTGAATCTTGGCTTCGCGCAGCGTGGGAGAGGTTTCGATCTGCGTGGCGATCATGTGTTTCCAGCGGCGTTCGGCCCGGCCTTCGTCTAGTCGCATTTTCGCTCCCAGGCCGTTCAAATCCTTGCGAATTAGGGAATCCTCGCGTTCCCGGTTTTCGCGCTCCTTGGCGGCGTCGTTCCGCATCGTGGCGTAGGCCACGCCCGCCCCGAACACCGCTCCAATCACCGCCCACAGGAATCCGATCATGGCTCGCGCTTTTTCTCGGACTCGCAATCGGCGCCCGGGATCACGGAAGTGCGACCAGTGCGCCGATTGTATTCTTCCACGATTTCAATGTGCCGTCTTTCATCGATCCCGCCTTTCGTTTCAAACAGTGTCGCTACGAATTTATCGAAGTGGTTGCAACAAAATTCCACGGTGCCCCAATGGTGCGTGGGCGGATTGCCGCAGGGAGTGTGATCCGTGTTTTTGATGGCGCAAGCCATGTTGGTTTCCTTGGGCCGGGCTTAATCTTTTCGACAAAACTTTCCCTTCACGCTCATTGAATCGTCACTCCGGGAGAAAATGTTACGCCTGAATATAAGCCAGATGATGGAACGATGGATGATGTTTGAACTATTTGCAACGCTGAAAGTATGCTGCCCACCGAACCTTTGTGATAGCGCACGGCGACATAAAGATGATTGTCTAAAACAACCGCTGAGAAAACATAATCCACCGGCAAGAGAGCCCCGCCCGCATCAGATACGGGATCGAATCGATCGAATGGGATCGTTCCCTGAGTTTCTAAACTGAAATTATTCTGTCCCACTACATCGTCATACGAGCAATGAAATGCCATCTTTGCTGTGACCGAATAAATTCCGTTCGGAACAAGAAATGTGAAGATCAGATCGCCAGTGTCCGCCGAGGACGGAATCTCATAAAGCCCGATGTCTGTCGTATTCGGCCACGGAGGTATGCCTGCGCCGCAATCCAGTTCTCCGCTCCCATTGTCTGCAGTTTTGGCTTGCCAAATATTGCCGTGACTATCTGTAAATCCAGTGGTGACGCAGTTGAACGGAGTGACTGGATAGGTGATTGTGAGTCCACTCCCACACGGGCCGCCCATTTGCAGCCGAATTGCGCCTTGCTGGATTACCACCAAACTGAATGTCGCTGACACGGTGTTATCGGCAACGCTTGTGGCCGTGACCTGTGTAGCTGTATTGATGGAGACAGTCGCCGGTGGAGTGTAAAGCCCTCCGCTCGTCAGCGTTCCAATTGTCGGACTCATCGTCCAAGTAAGGGAAGCATTCGATGCGCCGTTGACAAAAGCGGCGAGTTGCTGTGCTCCCATTCCTGCTTGGATGTCTAGTTCATTCTGCGGCACACCAACGGTCACGCCTGTAGGAATCACATTGATGCAGCTTGAGCCGGACCCATTCGTGGCGCAGACAGTTTCTGAGTTTGTCGTGGCACCACTAGTAGCCGACACTTCCAGGCCGGCTTCGTCCACGAACTCAAAGTTACTGTTGACGATGTTTGCTGCCGAAATCTCGCTTAAAGCTGATTGGTAAGCGTAGGGCAGTTTCCCACCATCAATGCGGATGTTCCAATCCGATCCCGTATCATCGACAAAGGCTCCATAGTGCTGAAGCTGTAAAAGGAGTTTCTGAGCTGGCACAGAGAACCCGGAAATGTTGAAAGTGGACTTCAGCCGAACTCTTGCGCCGAAGGGGATAGAACCAGATCCGCTGAAATTTGCATCAGTGGCAGGCCATAGAAAGGTGTTATTCCCAAGTGCCGCCCCTCTCATGGTGATTTGTCCTGCGTGGGTTATTTCTCCCCCGCCATTGACCGCGTTTTGCCATTCTTGGAAATGAGTCATTAGAGCTTCTAGCCACATTCCTGCGGCATTTGTCGTGCCATTTGTGGTGACTGGTGAACTGAGGGCGTAACTCGCGGCATCGTACTGTTCGCCGGCATGAGAATTACAGGTTCCGCTAGAGCAAGTGTCCCCGGATGGGTTGTAGTAGTAGATCGAGTTGAAATGACAAGTCGTGGGATTAATCGTCACCATGTGATGATCCCCAAGAGCGTTCGGATCCCAGCCTTGCTCCATTTGCCCTTTTGGAGTCAACGGAAACTGAAAGTTGCCATTCGACAACTGGTTGTTTATGAACTTCATGGATGTTGTAGGAGTCGAAACGTCTGCAAAGTTTACAGGGATGGCATTACTTACGATTAAATGACCAAAAGCGTCTTGGGCAATCCATGTGGAGGAGTTTGCGTTCACGTTCATGGAGTCGGCGCGAATATTGTAAATATGATCGTTTGGAAGCAACTGACAACCGCCATCGGGATTCTGAGTGTGGATTGATGCGGGGGCAGTATAAACGCCTGTGAAAGAATTGATCGATCCCTTACATCCCCCGACGGTTGTGCAAGACCAGACAACTCCAGAACAATTCGCCGTGCAAGTGAAGATGAATGTCTGACCTTGTTTGACGGCTGGTGGCACGGTCTGCCCAAGCGTGGGAGACTGTGCGGATATTAAAATTGGTAATCCAATGTAGCAAATGAAGGCCCAAAATATGAATGTTTTGTTCAATTTAGTAGCCGACACAGCCAAAACTGATCACATCACCTGAAGCTGTAGTTCCTGAAAGTACGGCTGTAGTTGTCGAGCCGCCAGTTTTCTGGTCGTATATATTTCCAGGGGTCGTTTGATCAGAAGCCCAGCATGCCCATCCATTTGGGGCTGTCACAGAATTTCCCATTGTAATGGTAACGGTGCATGCGCCTGTCGTTCCGCTTGTGAATTGACCTGCGGTAGCGCCGCCAAGGGTTGCGCTATTCGTGCAGCCTACGGCCGTGAATTTCGTGCCAAGGGACATAATCGAAGCGAGCTGTAATGTGCCAGTTTTAGTGCCGTATCCACCCAACGCTGCAACCGCTGCGGAAACTCGTTCGAAACAGGTATCACAATTTATGGTAGGATCAGTTGATGCGGCCCATCCAAAATAACTTGCACCTATCAAATTGAAACCGACGTTGTTATTAAAAGCTGCGTTAGCCGTCCCGCCGAAAGTTTGGACGATGGAAGGTCCAACGGTACTGTAAGAAAATCCCGTACCGGCATTCGTAGAAAACGCGTACGATGGCGCAGCTAACGTGCCATTTGGCACCAAAATTTGACCATTTTTATTGACGCTGAACTGCGTTGCACCACCCACCAGCAAATTCAAGAGCAAAGATCCAGCCGCGGACGCCGTGTTCGTGACATTAAACACGATCCCTTGGCCGGTCAGTCCCGCATTGTTCCAGGTGGTTTCAATCTGGAAGGCCGGAAAAGCCACTGTGCCCGTCACAGAACCTTGAACAATTTCCAGCGGCGTTTCCGTGGATGCAGTCAGTGTGGAGATGGAGTGCAACGCCTGATTTGCCAGGAAGCCAGTCAGTGTGCCGCCTGTGGCTGCCGAGGTCTCCCCAAACGCCATCCCATCCTGCGCATCGGTGGTTTGCGCCCAGTTCCACGTTTGCGGATTGTTCCCGTTCGCGATGGTGTTTGATCCCGTCGCCGCCGTGATTGCGGATAATGCCGCTCCTGAAGTGCACGCTTGGAAATTCACGGGAGCTACGGCTGCGGAAACCGTTCCGATCACCATGCACTGCCCAGTGGTGGGCGCGGTGCTCGAAAACTGAAGGGCGTAGGCCGTGAACGCCGCTGTGGACGGACCCATGATGTTGAACGTGTTCGCCGCTGGCGTTACAGCCGTGGTATTGCCTACAAATGAGACGTTCCCAGGATGCACGCCATCCGGGCCGGTTGATATGTTACTCAAGCTCTGAATCGCGTTGCTGAATACGATTGGATTTGTGATAGTTCCCGCTACTGCGGGGAAAGTAATCGTAGCGGCCCCGGATGTCGCCCCGTTTGCCGTTATCAAATCGGAAGTAAAAACGAAATTTCCCGCACCGGCCTGCTGTTGCAGCACACTCACGGATTGATCGGTTGTGCCGTTCGTGGTGGTTGCGCTGATCAGGGGCACGCTATGAACCTGGAAATCCATAGTGTCAGCGCCTACTACGGTTGGGCCGATAAAGTGCGTTGCGGCCGAGGAAACGCGGATATCTAAATTCCCGTTGACGCCAGTACCGAGTATTAAATTTTGCGTTCCCGCTACGTCTGTATAGTTGAAGTTGCTACCTATCGTGAACGGCGCATTGGCGAGACTTGCGCCCCCACCATGAAGAAGAGTAAGCGTTTCTCCCGCTACTGTTGCCGCAGTTAGAAATAGGTCTCCATTTACCTCGAATTCCATCTGACTCGCGGTGTTAAGAGTGCCATCCCCCGTATTGGTAACAAATCCATTACCGCTGGCATCTGCACCCAATGTCATTGCAGCACCGGCGGGGGCTCCAGTCTTAGTTAATGCTATATTCCATGTAGGGGCTGCTCCGTCATTTATATGGAAAGCAGCAGGCAAACCGAGAAAGGAACCACTTCCAGTCGTGCTCAGCAGTTCTAAGAACTGCGTGCCGGTGGTATAGGTTAAATTAGCCGATCCTCCGATGGTGTTCGGCGCAGTGCCGAAGGCTACCTGATTGACCGCAATCGTGCCGGCGATCGTGGCCGAACTGGTATTGCACGTGGGGCAGGAGATTACTCCGGTGGCGACAAGCGGACTGGGAGTGACAACGACGGGACTGGTCGCCGTAATACTGGTGACGGTGCCCGACCCGCTGCCAGCGAAATTCGTCAGTTTTGGAGCCAGGGCGTTCAGCGAAGCGCTGATATCCACGGGAGAGCTTCCGCTGATTGTGGTCCCTGTGCTTGTGAAAACAAACGTCTGCCCACCAGTGCCCAGGGGAGGCTCGATCCCTCCTTGATTTGAATTGATCGTGATCAGCCATTGCGGGCTGCCCGGCGAAATCAGCGTCACATCCCCAAAATTGGCGATAAATTTCCCGGTCCCATCGAGTGTGACTGGCCCGACACGCCCGGAATACGGCGCGCCGTTCAAGGTGTAGCCTCCGGGCGAACCGGGGACGAGAACCGCGCTCATAGTTCCGCCAACGTAAGGAATGCCGTTGGGATCCTTTACCGTGGCCGTCACGGTGGTGAATTGGGCGTGCGCAGCGGGAACAAAAAGAAACGCCCCGGCGACCGCCAGGGCGACACCGAAAAATTTTCGCATTTTCCCTCCGACGCACTCCCTGTGCGTCCCTTCCCTACTGACTCGAAACCGTGAAATCCATCGCTGCGGAAGCCTTCACGCAAATGCCGTTCAACAACCCCACGTTGTATAGAAGCGTGGCAATGGGAGCCGTCGCCGTGGCCGTGATCACCGCAACCGTATTCGTGGATGGCGTGCCCGTGCAAGCCGCGGTCGCAAGATCGAAAACGCTGATCGTTCCCACAGCGGGAGTATTGACCGTCACGCTTACGAGCGTGCCCGGCACGGTTTTTACCGCCGTGGCCGTCGTTCCCGTGATGTGCGTGTAGCTTCCTTGCGTTTCGTTTACCGCTGCGCCCGGCGAATCGAAAATATATTCAAACGAAATGTTCCCTGCCGCACCGCCGCTTACATAAACGACTTGCACTTGGGGGCAGGTAGCCGGGGGCACCTTGAACACTTGCACTCCTGGAGAGAGGTTGGCGATGGGGAAATTAAACTGCGTCATCAATCCCGTAGTGGTGGAAGTGCACATCACTTCTAAAATCGATCCCGAAACAGGACTGCTGAGATAAGTGAACACCAGGATGCCCGACGAATTGCCGAAGGGCGTGCCGAAAACCGCGGTGCCAACATTTCCAGCGCCGCTAATTGCGGTGAAAAGCTGTTGGTCTATCAGGCTTAGGAACTGAGTTCCGCCAAGAATGACCGGCGTAGTTTGGGAACCTGAATACGTCAGAGTGAAAGTTATCCCAATGGGGCAGGTTACCAGCACATTGACTGTCGGATAATACCCGGATGCGCTTACAATTGCGCTTACTGCCGTGAACAACTGCCCCGCCTGGGCCGTTGGTGAAATAATGAACGTATTTCCAGAACTGTCCACGCCTTGAATTTGCAGTTTGCTGCTTGTAGCTGATCCGGAAAGTACCAGAGTGGCGGTATGTTGCGTCTGATTCCGATTGTTTACCGTGAACGATTGGCCGGTACCCGTACAAGCCGTGCCAGATGCAGCCAAGATTTGCTGCGTGGGAACGAGGGAAACAGGAGTCTGCGCCCTAGCCGACGATGCAATCAGCGCGAAGAGGATGCAGGCCATGAGTTTCGCCAGGCGCTTTTTCATCGAGGGAATGAACTGCCGCGGCGTTTTCCTGTTGGCGATGGCCTTGCGTAACCCTTGAATCTGTTTGGCCTTCGGAATGTTCATCTTTCGAGCCATTTACTTTTTCTCCGGTGGAGTGCCGAATTTCACGGTGATCACATACGGTTTCGGGTCCAGCACTAAGATTTCCTTGCACTCAAGGCACTGGTAGAGGTTCGCTGGGCCAACGGAATCCTCTAGGCGCGTGAGATGATTGTGCAGACATTCTTCCATTGGCCGCCTACCACGCTACCGGATTGTCTGACGCGTCGAATTGATCATCCCAGGTGCGCGGATAGAAATAGCCGCTGAGGAGCGCGCCGGCATTCACGCCCGTGGGCAAGGCGTTGTTGCGCACGACCCACTGAATCACGTCGTTTTCAAAGATGCGAATGCCGGAAATGCGCGAGGGATTGTTGATCAGGCCGAGCGAGGCCAGCACCTTTTCGTAATTTCTTTCCGCATTGCCGCCGGTATACACGCCCGCCGGTGGGTTGCGGACGATCTGCCACACGGCATCCCCGGAAAAATCCGCCCAGGCGCCGCCCACGATCACGTTGGCGATCCACTTGATCACGCCGTTGCGGCCTGGCGGACAGGTCACTTGGGCGACCACCGTGAAAACCGTGGCGCTGATGGCTGGGAGCGCCACGCCTGCCGTGTTTCGAAACGATTCCGAATCCGGCGGCTCGATCAGCCAGGGCGCGGAAATCAGACGCGTGGCGCGCTGGATTTGCTGCAGAACGCTTTGCGTATCCTGAATCGCGGCGATGGTGGGATCGGTCGAAACCGGCTCCGTGGGCGGCGGGCGCAGGATCAGCTTCGGCGCCATGCTGCGATCCGCGTGCAGCTTGTAGGGCCACGTCGACCCACGAATGGACGATGCGGCCGCGTCCGTGATGTTCGGTTGTCCCGACGCTTCCGAAGGTCCGGTGTCTAGTTTGTCGTAAGCCATGTTTTCTAGAAGTTGGAAATTGGAAGTTGGAGATTGGATCGGTCCAACTTCAAATCTCTAACCTCTAACCTCCAGAATCTACTGCCTCCACCACGTCGAATAGCCGAACATGCACAGGTCCACGATGTTCGTGGTGCTGCCGCTGAGATTTTGAATCTTGCAGACTACCGGCGATCCCGCGGCGATGAAGTGCGGGATGCGCACCAAGCCGGGCTCCTGCGCGATGGGCGCGAAATTGGATTGGTTCTGCCCGTACTTGGAATATTTGTAGGCGCCTTCCTCTTCGGTGATTTGAAAGCGGAAGCTGCCTTGATTGCCGATGCTGGCCACGGACGCGCGGCCCATCACGGCCACGAGCCAAAAATCCTCCGTTACCGTGATGCGCGTCAAATCGGTTTGCCCGGCGGTGAGCGACAATTCCGGAAATTGGTACCAGAATAAATGCGCGCTGTGCAGGGAGAGCCGCACCCACTGCGGCAGCGTCCACGCCGCCGAGGCCAGTTTCCGGCGATTCTGCCAGGCGCCGAGGGTGGGATTCATCGGCGCGCCCGGCACTCGTCCTTGTATCCACGGGTTGATCATCGTCGCTTCGCTCCAGAAGTTAGAGGCTGGACGTTAGAGATTTGATCCGTTCCAACCTCCAACCTCAAATCTCTAGTTTGGACTTGGCAACGCCCCAAGCTGCGCGGCCATCGCCGCCGGATACAGCTTGTAGCCCCAGAAATCCACTTGCACGGTGTTCGCCGTGCCGCTCGTGTCAATCGTCGTGACCTTGTACGAGCGCTTTTTGGGCATGAGTTGGGGAATCAGCCCCGCCGGGAACGGCAGTTGCGCCGTGCCCACGAAATTGTCGAAGTTCACGGGAGCGCTCTGCCAGGCCAGCCCGCCGGCGCCGCCTTCCGTCACCTGAATGCTGAGGGCGTTGCTGGTGCGGCTGCCGATCAGCATCAAAAGCTGAAAATCGGCGTCGCTGTCAATCTGGAACGATTGCGCCTGGGTGTCGTTCCCCGCATGCGTCAGATTGACGATGTAGTGAAACAATTTGGCGATGTATAGCTGGCCGCCCAGTTCCATGATTTGCGGATCGGCTTGCAGCGCATTCATTTGATCCTGCGTGAGTGCCGGCACTTGCGAACTTCCCATCGCTACCGGCATCTCGTTCGCCAGATCGAGCGCGTGCTGATCTAGATCGAAAATCGTACGAATGGTTTTCACGACGCGATTCCCTTCCCCGCCATCCAGCGTACTGCGTGCGGGCCGCCACGCCTTCGCGTCTACGGCCCGCGATCGAGTTGTTCCGGCATCCGCGCATCGAATGTCGGAGGTCCGCACGCGCTACAGAACGGCTCGTGCCTTCTGCCCTTCCAGATACACCCACGCATTGATGCCCGTGCCGATGGGCACGGTATTGTTCGCGTTGGTGGTGAAGCCCGTGGCTTGCGCCCAGGCCGCCAGCGTGGGATCGACTTCCACTTTGAACGCCTGTTGCTGGGCAATCAAAATGCCGTCGATTTCCGGGAACTGGTCGACGCCGGGAGTGCCTGGGCATCCGGGATCCGTCAAGCGGAATCCCTGGTGCTCGTTGGGCAACCCGTTGCCTACCGGCCCGATGATGGTGTTGGCCGCCGTGGCGCCGAATTGCTGCGCCCAGATGCCGCCGCCCGCCGGAAGTTTCAGGAAGTGCGCGACCACAAAGAACGATTTCGTGGAGATGAAAAAGTTCACAATGGTCTGGCTTCCGAACTTGATGGCGTCCGTCTGGTTGCACAGATTGTCCAGCACGCAGGTGATCCCGCGAACGAGCATCCGTTCGGGGGCCTGCAACTGGTTCGGCTGCACCATGCTGGTCATCTGCAGGGTTTTCGCAACCGTGGCGCCGCCGGTGATGGTGAAGTTGTTGTTCTGCACGATCGAGAACAGCGTTTGCTTCACTACCGCCGTGGAAACCGCCACGCCGTAATAATCCCATTCCGGCTGAACCACGAAATCTCCCAACCCTGCCGCCAGCATGTTTTTCAAGCGGAAGCGGGGCCGGCCGATTTCATGCGCCGAAATTTCCGGCAAATGAGCGAATCTCTTTACCTTGCTAAGAAGTTGCATTTTGCGATTCTCCTTTCTCCGGCTCGCAGGCTTCGCAGCTCGGATGTTTGCTAGCCACCCTTCGCTACGCTCAGGGCGAGCTAACCACTGCCTTACGCCACATACTTCGAATACGCGCGGCGCGGTCCAAGCATGCCCATCGCTGCGGCCGCCGCGGGTGTTACCGCTGCGCCCTTCGATGGCCCGGTCTTGGAAGCGGACGCGGCGATCGCCGGCGCGCCCGGCGAATACGCCGGCGTCGGGATCGTGAAGTTGAGCGGGCCGTACTGGCCGAGCGAAGCGGTGAGCAGCGTTTTGCCCGTGACGATGGTGATCGCGCGGGAAACGGCTTGCACCGATCCGCCGATGAGCACGCCTTCAGAAAGGTCTTGCGACATGCCTTTCAAAAGAAACGCCCCGCCGAATCCGACCACGAGCGCCATGCCCACGCCGGCCCATCCCGTATTGAGGCTCGGGGAGACCATGTTGGGAATGGCGGACGCGGCGATCGCGCCGCCCAAAGCGCCGGCAACCTTCACCGCGAGTTGATTGATGCTGCCCGCGGCAAAGGGATTGCGGCGCCGGTGGTGACGATGATGATGATGTCTTGCCATAAAAAATCCTCCTTCCCCGCCGTTGTGGGTTCTTCCCGCGTGACGCCGGCGCGCGTCATACGTCGGATTGACGAGCCGAACAATCATTTTGAATTCGCAAAAGCTCCCCTTACCGGGGACTTTTGCTATTGACCTCCGGCTCCCAAATTCACCAGCGGTTCGACGGAGGAATCGCGCCGCACCGCATTCAAATCCATTTGATCCCCCAGATCGTACCGGCCGCCCTTGAAAAACATTTCGCCGGTGTAGGGATCGACGAGTAAAGCCATTTTCGTGCCGTCAAAACTGGAGAGCGAAGAAATCGGCATCTTGTAGCTGCCCAAAGCGCCCCAGGTCGCGCCCCGCCCCGCCGTCACGCACACGATTTGCGAGACGGGATGGAAAATCAGGAAATTCAGGAAGCACGCCGAAGAGATTTCTTCCAGGAGTTGTTTGAACTTCGGAGCCTCGTGCTCTTTTTGTCCCGGCGCGAGATGCGATTGCCCTTCCTGATCCACTTCGTAAGGATTCTGCGCGGGGCGTGATGGATCGGGAACGTCCGGCAAGCGAGCCAGGCCGCGACGGATCGGCAGCCGCGAAACGATCAGCAAATCCCCTTCGGGGATGGATCGCGCGATCGACGGGCCGAATTCCGGCCAGTAGATGCGCCGCCCCACTTTCGCGGCTTTGTAAAGCGGCATGCGGCAATCGGCATCCGGCTCGAAATAAATCGTTTCGATCATGGCGAACACGTTGTAGCCGCGCTCTGGCCCTGCCGCCGTGCGCTCGCGCTTGATTTTCAGCGAGAAATCCAAATCCTTCGCCGCACCGAGTACGATGTTGGCCTTACTTATTCCGTGATCAGTTCCCGCAAGCATTAGTGTTTACCTTTTCTGGAGTTTCTTTCTTCTTCCTGACGTTCATGTCTCCATTCAAACTGAAGCCGCCACCACGCAGCATCTTGTGCTTTGGGATTCGTATCGTCTGAGAGTTGACGAAATACTTCTTTAAGCGTTGTGGAGTCCATTAATTCACGATTCCTTCCGGTTCGATGGTGTATTCCCCGCCCACGAGAAACAGGCGACCTTGCGGGCCGCGGCGGTCGTACATCAACCGTGGGCGCACGCCGGTCACGTCACCGAATTTGTGTTCGTAGTCGCTGGCGATGCCGTTGACGTGTTCTTTCTTGGCGCGGTAGGCGATGGCCATGCACTCGCCCAGATCGATCATTTCTTTGGAATTGTCCACGCCGATCATGGAAAGCTGTCCGCGCGTCACCTTCTGATCGCCGCTGACGAAGTAGATTTGCGATCCGCCCACGTTGCCCGCCACGATGATTCCCTTCCCCGTGAAATCCAGCTCGGCCCATTTCCATCCCACGGGTTTTCTGTTCACTTGCAATTCCACGAGCGCGCCCAGATGCCCCAGATTCGCGGGGCGCGGTTCCGGCTCGACGAAAGTGTCCACGTGTTCGCACGGCGCGCCGCGAAATTCCTCGCACACTTCGCTTGCCCCGGCGAGGCCGCGCGATGGCGTTTCGGAACCTTCGTGCGGATTGGCCATCATCACCACGAGCTCGGCGGGATTCGGCAGTCGGCATGGATTCTCGTGGCGCGGATGCAGTACTTCGATCACCCGCCAGGAACCCGTGGTGCGCCGCCCGCGCGGAAAGGCGATGCGCACCAGATGCCCCTTGCGCCGCACGGTGCGTACTTTTTCGCCGCCGCGCAGCGTGGAGTAATGCTGAACTGTGAATCGAGAATCCATAGAGTTAAGCCGATGCCGCCTTTTTGCCGCGCGTAGAAAGACGTTCCGGCGGGAGCGCCACGGTCAATCCATGCTTCATGTGCCCGCGCTTGTAAATCTGCACGTCCACCAGTCCCTTGGAAAGCTGGACCGAACGGACCACTCCGTCCAAATCCTCGCCTTCGATGTTGGCAACCACTTCGTCGCCGGGATTGTATTCGTCATGCTTTTTCGTGCTGGTCATCGCTCGCTCCTTGTCGTTTTCATCGCCTTCCGTCTCTTCCAAATCTAGATCGTCCTGCAAAGCCTGCTCGGCTTCATCCTCACGCGCCTCGCGCGATGCTTCCTGCCGTTTCGTTTCCTTGGTCATCGGCGCTTTCCTCCCGTGAAATTGTTGATCAAAACCAAAGCGGCGATCGCCCCGCCGATGTACAAGGCGTTGTTTTCCAGCCACGTCAAAGCATCATTTGGATTGGGATTCGGATTCAGCGC
>Ga0210401_10000891_pt1 | contig 36066 bp, 29 predicted proteins | sample IncBWH32MmetaG_FD_150866 | JGI IMG/M metagenome (GOLD analysis project Ga0210401, IMG submission 150866) | Forest soil microbial communities from Barre Woods Harvard Forest LTER site, Petersham, Massachusetts, United States - Inc-BW-H-32-M | ecosystem: Environmental > Terrestrial > Soil >... | reverse complement strand
CATCCCCCGAAGCGAAGGAGACGATGACCGCCTCCGGGTCCTTACCGAGAATCCGGAAAATGAGTTGCTTAAGCGCGGCCCTCAACGGAATTCGATGGAGACCGCTTCGCCGGCGACCCGCTGCTTTGCATCCGGCTTCGCAATGTATTCGACCAGCACTTTCTGCGGCTGTTTTTGCGCGCCGCAGCCGAAAGCTTTCTCTCCGCCCCCCACGATCACGATCTGAGATGGATCGAGAACCATCAGTTGCAGGGTCTTTCCGTCCGCGCCTTGGATCACCAGACGGGCCTGTCGTCCGAGGCAATCGAACCTCGTGAAGAGGCCTTCGATACTCGCATTCCCGTGCAGTTCCTCGTACCAACCGACGGGCTTGGGCGGCGCCGAGCCGTCCGGATTTAGCTTCTTGCCGGCGTCTGCCTCGGCTGCACGGATGGCCGCGTAGCTTTGCGCCTTCACGCGCTGAATGTCCGCCTCGCGTTCCGCGGCAATACGTTTGCGCTCGGCGGCTTCATAATCGGCGCGCTCCTGTTCTACTTGAAGACGAACCTGATGAATGCGAGCGCGCTCCTCGTCATTGGCGGCCGCACGCTCAGCCCCCGCCCAGGCTTTCTGCGCTTCTGGATAGTTCTTCGCGGCGATCTCGGTTCGGGCCAGCGCCTGCCAGTTGTCGATATTACGCGGGTCGACGCCGGCGGCCTTCTTAAGCATCGCCGCTCGCTGCTCTAGATTATCTTTCTCGACCTCGGCCATGCGGATGTAGGGCTCGGCCCAGTTGGGATTCAGCTCCGCGGCTTTTTTCAGATCCGCGTTTGCCTTGGTCGCATCGGGTTCCAGCCGCCCGGCTTCCAGCCACGCCCGCGCGTTCTCGCTTTCCGATTCGATCGCGCTCTGGAACAGCCGGCGCGCTTCGTTGTCCTTGTGATCTTGCAGTGCGAGCAACCCGAACCCTTCGGCAGCGGGAGCGCCATGCATTCTCTCGTAAGCCGCAGGGGCCTGAGCCGACCCTGCGGCCAGCAGCAGATCCGCCATCGCGATCTGCCCCGAATTCGCGTCCAACTGCATCAACTTGAAATCCCGCGTGGGGCTAAGCGCTCGCGCGGAAACTAACGTGGTGGCGAAAGTTCCGGCTTTGAGATACGCATCAGCCTGTTGGTTCAACTGCGCCAGGCTCTTTTCAAATGCGTTCCGGCAAGCTGCTTCGAAATCGCCACTCTGTTCCAGGTTGGAAATCATCACACGGCTGCGCCCGGCGTAGTCAGGATTCACGGTCACCAGTTGCATGAATGCCCAACCGCGCGATCGCTCGGCCTCCGGCACCGGCGTACCGAGCGTTACGTGCGTCCCGTTCACTTCCAGTGTCGAAAGCAGCTCAATCAGTCCGTCTTCGATAGGCTGGGGAAGCCGGTTCGTATTTTCGTGCAGCATGATGCGCGCCAGCTCCTTTAAGGTCTCCCGCGAGAAGTCAGCAGATTCGCCAACCGCCAGCATCCGCGCATCGCGGCCCAAGGCAAAAGGCACGGAAGCCGCAGGCATTTGGTTCGTATTTTTGAAAACCAGCACCCGGATGGGCCAAACCGATCGCAAATCCTGCTTGCCGGTGATTACCCGCAGCGCTTCTCGAAACTGTTCGAGGTACATCAGCTTTTCGCGGGCAATCTTGTCGCTGCCGGTGGTGTATACCTCGAAGGGCCCCGATTTCACAGCCTCCCAACGGTCCTCGGCCACCAGCCAGAAGGGCAAGCACGCTAGCAGCAACAGCCGGGAGAGCACGATTTTATGGTACCTCGGAGCGCTGGACCGTACCTACCAGCCCCGCGCGGCTATTTGTTTCTGCGGATTCTGCTGATATCCTATGTGGAATGTCCCGGGAGTCTCAGCATTGGGCTCGCGTAAAGCAGGTACTCAATCTGGCGCTGGAGGCAGGCGCCGGCGAGCGCGCGCAATCGTGAAGGAGGCCTGCGCGGGGAGCTCAGTTCTGGAGAGCGATGTGGAATCGCTGCTCGTATACGCCAGCCAGACCGGGATACTGGACCAGTGCTTGCACGAGACTGTCCGAGATCTGACGTGGAACACGGGCATCTCGTGGCGCATCGGGCCTTATCGAGTTGAGCGCGTGCTGGGCAGCGGAGGAATGTGAACCGTGTATCTCGGTTTTCGCGATGACGATCAACTGCCTTCGCGGGTAGCCCTGAAAGTCATTCACGCCGGGACCTCGGAAGCGCTTCTGGAACGCTTCGGCCGCGAACGGCGGATCCTGGCATTCACAGCCCGAACAAAGCAAAACTAAAGCAAATAGCTCAATTACTTCGCTTCGGTGCACACCGGACCGAGCCATTTCGACGTCCCACTCATATTCATGTTCATGCTACGCGTGCCGTCGCCCGTGGCCATGTGCGTCGTGATCTTGACGCTCTCCGCACTCAGCGCCTCCACGGTTATGCTTCCATTTCCCTGGATCGGCGGCTGAGCGCAATCGATCTTCACTTCTACTTTGCTGCGCGAAGAACTGATGATGGTCGTTTTGCACGTCTGTTGATCTTTATTGAACAACAACGGCTTCTCCAGGTCTTCCTTCTTCAGGCAGCTTTTGCTGGTGCTGGTTCGCGGAGCTTGGCTGCCTCTGGCCTTGAGCGACGCCTCCATCTTGGCGCGCTGGTCCGGGGTAAGCCGGTCCAGCACTTCTGGAGGGATGGGCGGCATACCGCTACTCTGCATTGTCATTGTGGTTTCCCACTGTCCTGTTTTCACGTCCAACGGAGTGTAGGAGTCGGCGGCCCACAGGGCAGTGCCGGAAACAAGGGCGAAGCTCAAAAACAATCTGATCTGCATTCGATGCCTCCAGTCGAAGTTATCGGCGATTTCCCGGAATCGCAATATGGCAGGCAGCAGAACAAGCCCGTCGCGTCCCCCACTTACGACAACCGGCCCCGCACCTTTTCGCTCAGCGCCTTCCCATCCACGCGCTTGCCCGCTAGTTTCGCCTGAACCGCCTTCATCACCACGCCCATCTGCTTGGCCGAAGTCACCCCGGTCTCCGCCAGCGCGGCCGCAATCGCGGCGTCGATCTCGGCATCGCTGGGCGCAGCCGGCATATACGACTCGATCAGCTTCAGTTCGGCGTCTTCTTTATCGGCCAATTCCGGGCGTCCGCCCTTGCGAAACATGTCGGCCGCTTCGCGCCGCTGCTTGATCAGCGTGCTCAAAATCTGCAGTTCACTGTTTTCATCCAGCGGCTTCATCGAATCGACTTCGTGCTTTTTGAGCGCCGTCTTGATCAAGCGGATCGCGTTCAGCCGCGCTTCATCTTTGGCCTTCATGGAGGCCACCATGTCGCTCTGAATCCGGTCGAGTAAAGGCATCGTTTTGCTATCCTAAGAATAATCCCTCTCATGTATATCAAGAAACAACGTCTACTGACACCCGGCCCCACGCCACTCTACCCCAAGGCGTTGCACGCGATGATGGGATCGGACATCCACCACCGCACCGAAGACTTCCGCAATCTCTACCGCGCCGTTCTCACGGACCTCAAAGAAGTGATGGGCACGTCCAACGACGTGCTGACGATGGTCTCCTCCGGTACGGGCGCGATGGAAGCGTCGGTCTCGAATCTGTTCTCACCCGGCGACCGCGTGATCGTCTGCGTGGCTGGAAAATTCGGCGAACGCTGGGCTGAGATCGCCAAGGCCTACGGCCTGGAGGCCATCGTGCTCCAGGAAGAATACGGCGGCGCGGTCAGCGCTCAGCGGGTGGCCGACGCGCTGAAGACGCAACCCAACATTCGCGGAGTTTTCGTCCAGGCTTCCGAAACGTCCACCGGGGCTGCTCACGATGTGCGCGCCATGGGCGAGGTCATCAAGAACACCGAAGCCATCTTCGTCGTCGACGCCATTACCGGACTCGGCACCATGCCGCTCGATATCGATCGCTGGGGCCTGGATATCGTGATCGGCGGCTCGCAAAAGGCCTTCATGATCCCGCCCGGCTTGGCTTTTCTCTCCATCAGTCCCAAGGCCTGGGCCTTCGCCGAAACCGCCAAGCTGCCGCGTTATTACTTCAACCTCAAACGCGAGAAAAAGAGCGCAGCCGGCGGCGAATCGAGTTGGACGCCCAACACTTCGCTCCTGTTGGCTCTGGCCGAAGCATTGAAATATGTCAAATCCGTCGGCATGGACAAGCTGGTGGAGAACGCTCAGATGCTCGCCAAGGCGACGCGCGCTGCAGTAACCGCGCTCGGCCTGGAACTGTTCGTTCCCAACTATCCCGGCTCATCGGTTACTTCTGTAAAGCCGCCGAAAGGGCTGGATTCGGGCGTGATTGTGAAAGAGTTCCGCAGCCGCTTCGGCTCCATCATTTCGAACGGCCAAGGATCGATGAAGGGACAGATCTTCCGCATCGCCCACCTGGGATATTTCGATTTTCCGGATCTTTTCGGTGTCATCGCCGAGCTTGAAATCATTCTCGCGGCGCAGGGAATCCCTGTGAAATTCGGAACCGGAGTCGCCGCCGTCCAGAACGTTTACGCGGACGTCGCTCTAGCTAAGGAGACGGTCAGCGCCTAAACCGGTCCCGACGACATGAACATTCTCATTGCCGAGCCATTGGCTGCCCCGGCACTAAAGCTCTTGAACAGCCAGCCGGGTTGGGACGTGGTTGTTTCAAATCCAAAAGACTTCGCGCGGCATCTTTCCGCAGCCGACGCTCTTATCGTCAGGAGCGCCGTCGCGGTGGACGCATCCGTTCTCTCCGCCGCGCCGAAGCTGCGTGTGATCGGACGAGCGGGTGTCGGCGTCGACAATATCGATCTGCTTGCCGCAACCGCTGCCGGCATACTGGTGCTGAACACGCCCGGTGGCAATTCGGTATCGGTTGCCGAGCACACCCTGGCGCTCATGCTCTCCCTCGCACGGTCGATTCCCACTGCCAGCGCATCCACGAAATCCGGCAAGTGGGAGAAACGTAAGTTCGTGGGAACCGAGTTGCGCCGCAAGACGCTCGGCATTGTTGGCCTTGGAAGCATCGGACGCGAAGTGGTGAAGCGCGCCGCAGCCTTCGAGATGCGCATCATCGCCAACGATCCTTATGTCCACTCGCAGACCGCCAAAGACGTGGGCGTTGACCTGGTGGACCTCGCGATACTTTACGCCCAGAGCGACTACATCACGCTGCACACGGCCCTCACGCCGGAATCGCACCATCTGCTTTCCCGCGACGCCTTCGCCACCATGAAGCCGGGCGTCCGTATTATCAATTGCGCCCGCGGCGAGCTGATCGATCAGGATGCCCTTCGCGACGCATTGACTTCCGGGAAAATCGGGGGGGCTGCGCTGGATGTTTTCGAAACCGAGCCGCCCGCCGCCGACGATCCCATGTTGAAGATGGACAATTTCGTCGCGACGCCGCACATCGGGGGCTCGACGGAAGAAGCACAAGAGATCGTCGGCGTACGCATCGCCGAGCAGATCGTTGAATATCTCCACAACGGCGTTGCTCTGCATGCCGTGAATATGCCCGCGCTCACTCCCGAGCAGTACAAGACGCTGGGCCCTTACAGTCAATTGGCCGAGCGGCTGGGCAATTTCGCTTCATTTATTTCGAGCGGCAATCCGAAAACAGTTCGCTTGCTTTACTTCGGCAAGATCGCCGAGCTCAACACGCACCTGGTGCGCAACGCGGGCCTGGCTGGCGTGCTGCAGCGTTCGCTCGCGAATAAAGCAAACTCGATCAACGCCATGCAAATCGCCGGCGACCGCGGCCTGACGGTGGCCGAACGCCACGACAAGCGCGCGGCCCACATCGACTCGGTTCGACTGGAGGTGGAAACCGACACCGGAATCACCTCTGTGGAAGGCGCCGTTGTGCTTGATCAGCCACGTCTGCTCCAGGTGGATGGCATCTACTGCGAAGCGCTCCTCGATGGCCATCTGACCTTCCTGAAAAATGAGGACGTGCCCGGTGTGATCGGATACATCGGCGGCGTGCTCGGCAAGAACGGAATCAACATCGCGACCTTTTCCCTGGGACGCAGAAGCGCCGGCGCCGAGGCAGTCTCGGTGATAGAGACCGATCAGCCTGTGCCAGAGCCGGTGCTCGCCCAGTTGCTCCAGAATCCGGCGGTGAAAATAGCGCGCTCCGTCAAATTCACCAGCTGAGTGGCACAGCGTAAACGCGCTAAAATGGCCGGTATGCGCAAGGAATGGATTTCTCCCCGGTTCAACGATGCGATTCGAACCCAGATGCACTACGCTCGCCAGGGCATCATCACTCAGGAGATGGAGTATGTGGCCGGGCGCGAGCACGTTACCGGCGAGCTGATTCGTTCCGAAGTCGCGCGCGGCCGGATGATTATCCCCGCCAACATCCATCACACCAACCTGGAGCCAATGTGCATCGGCGTCGCCTCCAGTTGCAAGATCAACGCCAACATCGGCAACTCCGCAACTACCTCGAACATCGACGAAGAGGTCGCCAAGCTCCACTACGCCGTCAAATATGGCGCTGACACCCTGATGGATCTCTCCACCGGCGGCGACATTCCGCGTATCCGCCAGGCCATCATCGCCGAATCGCCGATTCCGATCGGCACGGTCCCGATCTACGAAGCCCTCAGCCGAGTGCGCCGCGTCGAGGATCTGAACATCAACGTGATGCTGGAAGTGATCGAAGAGCAAGCCGAGCAGGGCGTCGATTACATGACCATTCACGCCGGCGTGCTGGTGCAGTACGTCCCGCTGACTACCAAGCGGATCACCGGCATCGTGAGCCGCGGCGGAGCGATTCTGGCTGAATGGATGGTCAAGAACCACAAACAGAATCTCCTGTACGAAAACTTCGACGCCATCTGCAAGATCTTCCAGAAGCATGACGTCAGCTTCTCGCTGGGCGATGGGCTGCGGCCGGGGTGTCTGGCCGACGCGAGCGATCAGGCGCAGTTCGCGGAGCTCAAAACTCTCGGCGAGTTAACCCGGAAGGCCTGGGAGTACGACGTACAGGTCATGATCGAAGGCCCCGGTCATATTCCGATGGATCAGATCCAGCTTCAGGTAGAAAAGGAATTGGAGCTGTGCTACGAGGCGCCCTTCTATACGCTGGGTCCGCTGGTCACGGATTTCGCGCCCGGCTACGATCACATCACTTCGGCCATCGGCGCCGCGATGATCGGCTGGTACGGCGCGTCGATGCTATGCTACGTCACTCCCAAGGAGCACCTCGGCCTTCCGAACCGCGAAGATGTCAAGCAGGGCATCATCGCGTATAAGATCGCGGCCCATGCGGCTGACATCGCCCGGCACCGGCCCGGCGCGCGTGACCGCGACGACCAGCTTTCGCACGCCCGCTATCGCTTCGATTGGCGCAAACAATTCGAGCTGTCGCTCGATCCCGAGACCGCCGAGGCGATGCACGACGAAACACTGCCGGAAGAAGGCTTCAAGGACGCCGCCTTCTGTTCCATGTGCGGTCCCAAGTTCTGCTCCATGAACCACTCAGCCAAGACCGAACAGTTCACCGCTGAAGACGCCGAGGCGGTGCTGTCGGCTACGCAGCAGATGGTGACCATCAAGCAGTAGTCCAGTGCACGACTGGCTATTTGAGCTGCGGGCCGATCAGCGTGTTTTGGATCTCTGTTCGGGCACCGGCAGCTTCAATCCCGCTGGCCTTCCTTGCACCGTTGTGGCGCTGGATGAAGATACAGCCGCGTTCGAGAGTGCTCGATCTTCCGAGCCGGGGCCGCATTACAGGACCTTCGGCAAGAGCGATCAGATTCCTTTTTCAAATGCGAGTTTCGATCTGGTGATCTGTCATCACGGCCTGGAGCACATCCCGGAAGTCGAGAAAACATTGACCGAGATCGGCCGCGTGCTCAAGCCCGATGGCCGCCTGGTGGTCTCCATCCCCAACGGTTATGGCCTTTGCGACGGCATTTATCGGTTTGTGTTCGAGGGCGGAGGGCATGTAAATCGTTTCACCTGGCAGCGGGCCGTCCCGTTGGTGGAGCGATGCGCGGGCGTTCACTTACAGAGTTGGCACAAGCTCTATTCGTCGTTCGCTTATTTGTATCGCTTGGCCGAGGCGCTCGACACCCGGCCGATGAGCCTTCCACAGCGAGCCCGCGCCCTGGGCAACGTGCCTCGCGCCACGGTGTATAAAGGGCAAAGAGCCCTTTACCGGATTACCCGTTATGCAGACCGGATCTTTCACACCAACTTGGCGGTGTATGGCTGGGCGTTCTACTTTACACGTTCAAGCCAGCCCGCACGGGAACAGGCGGCGTATCTGAATGTCTGTGTTTACTGCGGCAGCGGGCATCCGGCCGCGAATATGGAGCGCGGTTCCTCGGGCTTCTGGCGGTGCGGCGCGTGCGAAACGATGAACCCGTTCGTCAAGCCCTTTCGGGATACAATCTAGTGTGAAGATCAGCGCGCTTAAGCTGCGACAGAACCTCTACAACATTCTTGACAAGGCCTACTCCGCCAGCGCCCCCGGCACCAGCTCCACCCGGTCCATCGCCAAGAACTCCCTAATGTGCGGATGCGGCGATTTCTCAAGATCCCGCACCGGTCCGAAATAAATGGCTTCCCCCTTGAAAAGCACTACAACTTTATCAGCCACTCTGCGCATCAGATCCAGATCGTGCGTCACGACTACCCCAGTCAGCCGCAGCTCGTGCTTCAGTTTGAGCATCAGGTTGATGAGCGTATCCGACATGAGGGGATCCACCATCGTGGTCGGCTCATCGTAAAGGATGCACTCCGGCTGTGCCGCCAGCGCGCGAGCAATGGCGACCGCCCGTTTATAGCCGGTCGACAGATCGGCCGGGTAGGCATCGCGAAACTGCAGCATATCCACCAGCGACAGCAGCCCGTCCACCACGTCTTCCTTGTTTTTCTCGTCGTAATCGCTGCGCAATTCGAGCGAAAACAGGATGTTCTCGCCCACAGTCAACGAATCAAACAGCGCACCCGATTGGAACACCATCGTGACTTTCTTGCGGATTTCGCGCATCTGGGCCTCCCCGAAGTCAGTGATGTCCTGGTAAGACACAAAGACGCGCCCCTGATCCGGCTTCAGAAAACCCATGATGTGCCCCAGGCTCACTGACTTGCCGACGCCGCTCCGGCCTATGATCGCCAGCGTTTCCCCGATATCGACATGGAAGCTGACGTCGACTAAAACCGGGTGATCGAACGTCTTATAGACATGCTGGAACTCGATATAGTGGAGCTTTTCAGTCATGGTTCGTTCTTTTCGAATTCGGCCCACTCGTCGGGAGTGTTGACATTGGCCAGCGCGGCCGGATCCACCGGCCTCAGTTCGACCTTCAACTCCGGAACTAAGTCTCTCATTTTAAATCTCTTATTGCGATTAGCGAGAAGCAGCACCGGCAGGCAGCGCCGATGATAGACGGCACACAGCGGTTCTGGCTCGCCGCCCGGCCCCACCGCCATCACGCAATTGCGGCCAGGTTTGGCTTCCGGGTAGATCAACTGCCGCAGCACCCACACCGACATTCGGGGCATGTCGCAAGCCACTACCAGGTTCCAGTCTGTCGGCGAAACTCTCAAGGCCGTATAGATCCCCCCCATGGGCCCACAACCAGCCAACTTGTCGCGGTAAACCGCGCGCCCGATGTGATGGTAGCGATCCGGATCTCCGATAAGAGCTACCGATCCGACCGCCTCGCGCACGGTCCGCGCCACATACTCTACCAGCGTCGTTTCACGATAAGCCAGCAACGCCTTGTCGCGGCCCATTCGGGAACTGGCCCCACCCGCCAGCACAAACCCGGACCGTCGCATGAGAGAATAATAGCATTGCGGTCCAGTCCGTCCCTCAGAAACAAAGATTTGCGGAGAGGAGAATTCCGGGTATAATCGGATAAAACAAGAGGATGCGCTTTTGTTCGGAAGTTGTTCTGAGGATGATGGTTTTGGGATCGATGATTCTGGCAGGCCTGCGGGCGGAAAACACGCCCCCGCCATCGCTTAACCCGACACTGCTGGATGCGACCCCCGCCTTACCGCGGGTGATCTACGTCGTGCGTGTGGACGCGCGCACTGGCCGGCTGGTGCGAAGCACCGTGGTGACGCCCCCGGTTGGCGCCGCATCGGCGCCGAACACGAACCCCCAAGTTCGCGCTATGGTTGAGGAGACCGCTAAGAATCTAGACGTGAGCCCGCTGTTGGTGGATTCCGTGATCCAGGTGGAGAGCAACTACAATCCTTACGCCGTTTCTCCCAAGGGAGCGCAGGGATTGATGCAGCTAATGCCCGACACCGCGCGCCGCTTTGGCGTGACGAACAGCTTCGACCCCCAGCAGAATATTGAGGGCGGTGTTCGCTACCTTAAGTTCCTTCAGGAAACGTTTCAAGACGACCGGTTGGCGGTGGCCGCCTACAATGCCGGCGAAAAAGCGGTGGCAAAATATAAGAACGTGCCGCCCTATCGCGAGACCGTCGACTATGTCGCCAAAGTGAGCCAGAAGTACAACCATGCTCAGCACGCGGCCGCGAAGAGCGCTGCGCCCGCCAAGACTGTGGAAAAAACGGAACCAGCTGAAGGGGAAACTCGTCACGTGGTCGGATACATCGATCAGGAGGGCCGGCTGCACATCGCCACGCGCTAAGTAGAAACTATGTCCCACCTCCCCCCCAAACATGCCGCCAGGCACGTCGGGCGCCGCATCGCAGCACTTTCGCTTTTGATCGCGGGCGGCGTGCTGGCAACAGAGCCGAAGGACACGCATCATGTGAAGGCCGTGCGCTTCTGGACGCTCGGAGACGTCACTCGCATTGCGATCGAAACCGACGGAGCATTTCAAGTCCGGTCCGATCGCCTGGAGAATCCCGACCGCCTCTTTTTCGACCTGGTAGGAACCCAACCCAACCTGGGAGATAAAAATCTGACCGTTATTCCGGTCTCCGACCATCTGGTCCGCCAGATCCGGGTCGCCGAGACCCAGCGAAACGTGACCAGGATCGTTCTCGATATGGAAGGCCCGGCGGTGGCAACCACCTCGCACCTGGACAATCCGAATCGGCTGATCATCGAGTTGCGGGCTTCCGGTCAGAGCGCTGCAGCTAACAAACCGGCTGTGGACAAGATGGTTGTGGAAATTGTGCCAGCCGTTGAAAAGGAAATCGTTCCGCAAGAAACAGCGCGGAAGGAGCCAATTGAGCCGCGCCTGTTCAATCCTCCGCCTCCGGCGCAGTCCGAGCCGGCCAAGCCCGTTCAGGTCGCGCTGCTCGATCCGCCCAGAGTTTTAGGACGCACATCGAACCTGCCAACGTCGTCTAATATCGCCTCCAAGCTTGCGCCCACGTTTTCCGGCAGCTCGCTTGGCGCGCCGCCTCCCGCGTCGATTACACCGCTGCTGAGCGCGCCTACTCCGGCTGCTCCGTCGCCCGCTCCCGCCGCTCTTCCAGTTTCGATTCCCGAAACGGCGCTTCCGGCAAAACGCAACTCCGCTGGTGGCCGGTCGATGATCCGCGTGCTCGGCCTGAAGGTCGGCCGGATCGTTCTCGATCCCGGACATGGCGGCCACGACACCGGCACCGTTGGACCGGAAGGCTTACGCGAGAAGGACCTGGTTCTGGATGTGGCGAAACGGCTGGGAGCTCTGATCGAGGAGCGCCTGGGCAGCGAGGTCATCTACACTCGCACCGATGACAGCTTTGTCGCGCTGGAACGCCGGACGGAGATCGCCAATGAAGCTAAGGCTGACCTGTTCTTATCCATTCACGCCAATTCCTCCACGCTGCACTCGGTGGCGGGCGTTGAAACTTATTACCTGAACTTCACCACCCAAAGAGCCGCGCTCGAAGTTGCGGCCCGCGAGAATGCCGGCTCGCAGAAAACCATCTACGAGCTGCAGGACCTGCTTGAGAAGATCGCGCTCAAAGACAAGGTGGAAGAATCGCGCGAGTTCGCGACACGAATCCAGTCGGCGCTTTTCAGCGCATCCGCGAAGGGCGATCCCAAAGCAAGAGACCGAGGCATCCGCAAGGCTCCGTTCGTGGTGCTGATCGGCGCTACGATGCCGTCCGTGCTGTCGGAGATCGGCTTCATCAGCAATGCGCACGATGAGAGCATCATGAAGCGGGCCGAATATCGCGATCGGCTAGCCGAGGCGCTGTACAAAGGCTTGGCCGGTTATGCGAACACGTTGAGCCATTTTCAGGTGGCGCAGCGGCATTAGTGGCCACTTAGCACCAAGCATCATTTATGAAATTCCGTGGATCATGCGTGCTCGCATGCGCATGTGCAGCTTCAATGTGCTGTCAAACGCTGGAGTCCCTCCGGACCGAGCTGGAGAATAAATCGAGACAAATTGGTCTCGCGCTGCTGCTAGATCGAGGCTATGAGATCGCTGTGTGTCCATTTGTGGGGCCATGTCTCCCTCGCAAGGTTCCGTCTGGGTCGGCACGACCTACGGCTACTCCAGATGGAGAGCGCATCATTTGGGTCACTCAAGGACCACCTTACACGTCCAGCATTGAAATGGACGCGACCGGCGGTAACACCATTCGTGGTCGCAGCGTGCCTTATTGGCTTCACATTCTTGCGGTGTCCTCGGAAGAGCCACCCAAGATCGCCGTCGCATCGAATCTGACGGAGATTCGTTATGGAGCCTGGAACCTACCATCAACACACGTGATTGAAGGAATCGGGCCCATTGATCACTCGGCGGGCTGGAACGTTGACGGTACCAAACTGGTTTTCGGTCGAAACGGAACGATCAGGATGTTGGACATCCATAGTAATCGTCTGAATACGATCGACTCGGGCATAGACCCAACCTGGTCGCCCGACGGCCGCTGGATCCTTTATCGAAACAGCGGGAACCATGCGATTCTTTTCAACCCTCGATCTGGCGAGAAAAAGCGCATCCTGGAAAATCGGGAGCTTGCTCCTCTCCCTTTGCGTTGGTCTCCGGACTCTCAGTATTTGGCTTATGTCGAACGAAGGGACCATATAACCTGGCAGCTCTCGGTCTTCCGGGTCCAAGATAACGCGATCCAGATGGTGACGCCGTTTAGTCCCATCATCAGCTACGTCACCGACTGGTCATGGATTTTAAATTACAAAGTCTTCTGTCGGGAGTGCTCTCAGCAGTAGGCCGGCGTTACACGAAAAAGTTCCAGATCACTGCGCGATCGGTTCCGTCTTCCCGCTATTGAACAACATCACCGGCTCGGAATCGAACGATAGAAACTCCACCCGATTGCGGCCGAGCTTCTTGGCCAGATACAAGGCTTCGTCCGCCTTCCGGATCAGCCCTTCTTGAGTCCACGACTGGCCTGGAACAGCGGAAGTGGCTCCGAAGCTGGCCGTCACGCAGATCGAAGTTTCGTTCAGGGACATACTGGGTTGGGCAAGGTGTTTGCGCAACCGCTCAGCCTGGCTAAAGCTGGTCTGCTGATCGCAGCCTGGCAGCAGGATGAGGAACTCCTCGCCTCCATATCGGCCGATTGCGTCGTATGGCCGCATGGCGTTCTGCATCCGTCGAGCGGCCTCAACCAGCACCGCGTCGCCCACCAGGTGGCCATAAGTGTCATTGACCGATTTGAAGTGGTCGAGATCCACCATGATCACTCCCACCGGGCCTTTTTCGCGCGCCGAACGCGACAATTCGCGCGTCATTTGCTCCAGAATCGAATTCCGATTCCAGAGATGAGTCAGCGAATCCTTGGTGGCCTCCTCGCGCAAGGCCTCCCGTGCCGAAAGCAGCTCGGCTTGCAAATCCACCAGCCGGGTTCCGGCGCGCAGCCGCACCTGTAGCTCATGCTGATCGAACGGCTTGGTGATGTAGTCATCGGCGCCCGCTTCCATCCCCTCGATCAGGTCTTCCTTCTGGCTTTTGGACGTGAGCAGCAGGATGTAGATATAAGGTTCACGAGCCCGCTGCCGGATCCGCCGGCACACTTCCAGGCCCGTCATGCCGGGCATCATCCAGTCTAGAATCGCCAGCGCCGGGGCATGGTCCTGCTCCAGAATTTCGAGCGCCTCAACGCCATCGCAGGCCACGGCAACCTCATAGCCCCACTTCCGGAGTGTCGCCTCCAGAAGATGACGCGAAACGATGCTGTCGTCTGCTATCAGGATCTTCACGCGGTTCTCGTAAACGTACGCAAGCTGGTCCTCAGGGGCATAAACGAGGCCTACATCTCTCTCATCGGCGGGCAATAGTATTAACCTTAGCGCCCCTGATGTTAAGAAGATAACACCTTTGCCTGCATCGTTTCACGGCTACGCGCTACCGGCGAGCCAGGCAGTCTAGCCGGTCCAATGTATTCTCTATATCAGCTTCACTGGTCCGTGGATTGATGGTGCACATCCGAAGCACTGTCCTGCCCCGCAAGACTGTGGAAGTAATCAGCGCGAACCCGTCCTTTAGGATACTCTGCACCAACTGAAGATGAGCGGCGTCATCGGCGCTTTCGAAACGGAAACAGACGATTCCCATTTGGGCGGGCGTCACGATCTCCCATCCGGGCATTTTGCGAAGCCGCGTCTCGGTGAATTCCGCCAGCGTGAACCCTCGCTCGACAGCCGCTCGAAACGCCGCCATTCCGAACACCTTAATGGACATCCACAACTTCAGAGCCCGAAAGCCTCGCGTGAGCTGCAGGCCATGGTCGGTAAAATTAAATTCGGTCGAATACTGGTGTGTGTCCTTCAGATACTCCGGCAAAATGAGAAACGTGTCGCGCAGATGAACCAGTTCCCGCACCAGAACGCAGCCGATCTCGAAGGGCTGGAACAGCCACTTGTGCGGATCGAGTGATAGCGAGTCGGCCATCTCGATCCCGGCCAGCAGTTCGCGGCCCCGATTGCATATTGCCGCAGCGGCTCCATAGGCGCCGTCCACATGCAGCCAGAGACCCTGGTCCTTGCAAAGGCCCGACAGTTCACCTAAAGGATCGATGGCTCCGGTATTCGTGGTACCCGCGCTGGCGATCACGCAAAACGGCCGCTTCCCCCCGGCACGATCTTTCTCAATCACTCGCGCCAATTCGCGGATAGGCAGCCGGTAATCCGCATCGCAGGCTAACTTGCGAACGTTCTCCGCAGTCATACCGATTACGCGCAGAGCTTTTTCGAGTGACGAATGCGCCTGATCGGAAAAGTAAACCATAGCTCCATCCAGCCGATCGCCTAGCGCGACATGCCTCGCCACGGCCAGCGCCGTCAAATTGGCCATCGTGCCGCCGCTCACGAACAACCCGCCCGAGCCACTTGGAAATCCACTGGCAGCCCGTAGCCACTCGATCACCGCGAGTTCCACGGCGGCCGGCCCTGAGCCACTGATCCAGGTTCCGGCAAACACGTTATAACCGGAGATTAGTGCATCCGCCATCGCGCTCACGAAGTTGCCCGGCCCGGGGACATAGGCGAAGAACCTGGGATGGTTCACGTGCATCGTGTTGCGGAGAATGTCGCACTCCAGCTGCTCGAGCACTGCCTCAAATTCCATTCCGTGCTCGGGCGCCGGCTCTGTCAATGCCACCAGCAATGCCGCCGGATCTCCTTTAGCCCCCACCGGCTGGTTGGGAAGCGTCGCTAGATGATCCACGATCCGGTCCACCACCCGGTATCCGATCTCGCGCATCCGTTCGGGAGAAAACTCTAACCGCGGATTCATTCCTCCGCACCCAAGGCTTGGCCAATCACCCGCTCCAACTCATCCTTAGAAAGCCCGGTGCTGATGAACAGCTCCTGCCGCGCGCCGGCGCTTAGCGCAATCGCCTTCCAGCCGTTCGTGGTCGGCACCGTGACGCGGATCTTCACGGCTCCTTTCGCATCGCGAACCGGACGAATTACCCCCGGGATAACCGAGCGAATCGCGGGATTTTCCTCGAGCAGGCGCTCGAGAACATCGCGCAGCCCGCCGATGATGCTGTGCTCCACTTTGAGTTTGTTCTGCACCTTCCGCAGTCGCATGGCGGTTTAGTGGAATCGCCTCCGGTACTGAAAGTCGACGCTGAAGGCTCCGTTCTCATCCCGCAATGCGACCACCGACCATTGTTTACTGAGGTCCCACTGCACGCGGACAATCTGTTGGTTGGTTACGGCCAGATTCGTGATGTAGGTGACCGTGACGACGGTAGAGACCTGTTGCTCCAGCGTAAGCCGCGCCTGCGGCACCGCCGTAATGTCGGTGAGTTGGGGATCGATCTTGATGTGGCTTACGCCAAAGAATCTCTGCAGCCGCCCCGAAGGGGCGATGGCCTGGCTCAGCAAAGAGTTGCTGCTGGTGGCCATATAGTTGGTGCTCTGTCCAGTCGGCGTGGACGACAGCGGCCTCGTGGTGGATGGTGTGCGTCCCACCGCCAGCAATGCAATGATGTCGTTGGTCTCCAGCGGCGGATCGGAGCGATAAGAAAAATTCAGCTTGTTGAGAGGGCCGGCAAAACGGATGTCGACCACGATACCGCGCTCGCGCGTTTCCAGATCCATGTCGATGATGGGCTCGATCTTGGCCGGATTGTTAAAATTGACTTCTCCCCGATTGATGGTGTACTTGTTTCCGAAAAATTCGATTTCGCCGGAATTGACCGTGACGTTGCCGAGCACCATCGGCAGTGCGGGAGTTCCACGCAAACGCAGGTTGGCCTCCGCCTGGATATTCCGCGTCAGCGTAGTCTGCACCTCCAGACTGCGCGAACTTAAGATGTTGATGTCGAATTGGACTCCCCGTAAGTACTCGCTTGGCGCGGCTGCCAGGGAGACTGGCTTATCGGTGTCGGCCAGCAAAGAACCGACGTCGGTGCGGGGGTTGAAGCTGGCGCGGTCGACCGTCACCGTTCCCGAGAGCACGCTGCTCTCCGAGGTCCCGATCAGGTTCACGTTTCCGCTCATGGTGACACTCAAACCATCCGGCGTGCGATAACGTACATTCTTGGCCGAGGCTCGCAGCGAATAGACCAGCGCAGCGCCCCGAAATCCGACGAAGCTGCCGCTTTCGAACGCGACGTTGCCGCCCCCGGTCACCGCGGTCAGATTTTGCACGTTGGCGCGATTGCGATCGAACAGGATCAAGCCGTTGGCCTGGTCGATGCCATTGGGAAAATCGCGCAAGAACAAAGAAGCGTTCTGCAGTTGCAGACGCCCATCGATTTGCGGCTCAGTCAACGCGCCCCGCACAGTCATGTCCACCACCGATGCCCCGGAAGCCAGCAGGTTCGGATTGAAAATCTGTAAGATGGACAAGTTGATGCGGCCCTTCACGCTGAGATCCCATGGATTCTTGTTATCGAGAGTCAGGCGGCCGGCCATAGTCAGAGTAGTGTCGGTGGCGACGAAATCGGCGCTCCGTATATCGATGCTCTTCGAGGTGGCTTCCAACCGAACGGGCTGAGCATTTTTCAATACCAGATCCTCATCCTTCAGGCCTCCCAGTGGTTGCGCGTTGGGACCGGCATTGAGCTGCACGGCGGAAAGAGTCACATCCGCCTTCAATTCATCCAACCGGTTGAGCGAGCCGCTGACGGTCATTTCACCCTGCAAAAAGCCATCGAACGGCAGATCCTTGCGCAGATGCTCGCCCGGCGCCAGGTCATGCAACGTAGCAAAAGTAATACGCGGAATTTGAAAATGTGCCTGCCCCGGATAATCGCCTTCCATGCGCCACTCGCCGCTGCCGGTGAGCTGAATGCCGCCAAAGTTGACCCGCGCGTCGATGCTCAAAACCGGCAGCCTCGTGCTGGCGCTCAACTGGATGCTGCCGTAGGGACGGCCATCGAGCACCGCGTTTCGCAAGTTCAACTGACCATTCAGCGATGTGAGACTGACCGCGTCCTTCACCACTTTCGCCGAGCCGTTGGCTTTCAGATCCACATCGCCGCCCAGCCCCTGGCGGTAGTCTTGCACGCGCTTGATCTGCGCCAGACCGATGCCGCTGCCGGCGATTTCGAAACGCAGCGACCCATCGCTCCAGTCGTTGGCGGGATGGTTATAAACGCCATTCCCGGTGATGCTGGCGCCGCCGCTTTGCAATTCTCCGTTTTGCACCTCGAACGACGTCGGAGTATAAGTGATATCGGCGCGCGCGCGGTCGAAATGCTCGCCGTAAGCCGCAATGTTTGCCACATTCACGCTGCCGCTCAGTATTGGCGACTCGAAAGTGCCGGTCACTTGCAAGGTACCGAAGACCGTTCCCGTCACTGCCATACTACTTCCGCTCTCCGCAGCCAATTTCTGGAGCTCGGCGCCCTGCATCGAAATCAAGGCCGAAATGCGGTTGGTATCTTCCAACTTCCAGTCGTGCAGTTCAATACGGCCTTGCCCTTCCACGCGCATCTTACCTTGCTCGACCGTCAGAGTATTCAGATTGGCAATGGATTTGTTGACATCGACCGTAGCTGTAAAGTGATCGAATTCGCGCTGGTTGAGAGCCAAGTGCGTAATATCGGTTTTCCCCGTAATCCGGAGATCCGAAAGCGGCCCAGACACGTTGCCGTCAAAACGTAACTCACCGCCGTGAGTAGCGATTGGAAAATGTTCCGGAGCAGTCTCGCCGAACAACGGAAAGACCGGTCGAAGATCGTTGAAATCGTGAGTCGTTACATGGATCGCCAGATTTTGGCCCAGCGTTCCGGACACGCCCAGGTGAGTGGATCCTAGATTGATTTCCGAGCTTCCCAGCTGAATCTTCCCCGCATTTTGGTCGTAGTTGATCGCGAGGGCGCCCTGCACCGGCACACCCCCAACGCCGGGCATAATATTCAGCTTGCTCTCCACCTTGATGCCTGCTAGACGACCGCGCGCGAGCAGGGCCTCCAGGTGGACCGTCCCGTCCAGAGTCCCGCTCAATTCACCCACTTCGCGCTGTCCCAGCTTGGCGACTTCCTGGGCTGAGAAACCTTTGGCCGTCCCGTTGAGAATCAATCGCTTGAAATCGGACAATTGTGCCTCGCCGCGGAAATGCCCATTCAACGCGGAGACCTCCAGATCCCGCAAATCGATCCGCGCCGGCGTAGCATCCACACGCGAGTCGAGGACGATATTCTTCAGGCTGGTGTCTTTGTAGGTGTACGCCAGCCCACGGCCGGCGAGTCTTCCTTCAACCTTATATTGGACCGGATTGAATTCCACCGACCCCTTGCCCAAAAACGAAAATCCCCCGGTCGGCTCCAGCGGCAGCCCGAACGCCTGGTTGATATTCTTGACCGGCAGCGCCAGGGAGATTTCGAGCTCGGCCTTTGGAGCGGACAGATCGTTTACCGCACCCTTCAATTCGATGCTGGCGCCCTCCGACGACAGGCTGGTTTCGAGCACCTGAAGTGAGTTTTTCTCCAGCGCGAGCTTGGCATAGAGGTCGAAGACGAGCGGGTGCTTGATTTGCGGCGCCGACAAGTGCAATTCATGCGAGGAGATCGTGCCGGTGTAGCGTGGTCCGGTCTGGTCGTACACCAGCGCGGCTTCCAGTGCATTGCCCCGGACGTCGAGCGGAACTCGTTGCGAATTATATTCAGCGAATCCATTGCGAAGCTCGAAATGTCGAACCTTGAGATCGAGAAGCTGTTCGGCGAAATTCTGTTTCGAGCGCGAGATCTTAGGAGTGGGGACGTTGGTTGAGCCGTCGGGGGCCACCGTTACGTAGATTTGCGGCTTTTCCACTGTCAACGATTGGATGTCTACCTGCTTTTTCAGGGCAGATATGATCTTCAGGCCGATTCGAATCTTATCCGCCCGAAAAAATGGCGGCGAGGATGCAGATTCCCGGCCATGCACGATGAAGGGTTCGACTTCAGCAGTCGGACCACGCCAGTCATAGTTAAACTTGCCGATATCCACGCGGCCGCCAGTGGCGTTCTCAGTCACGGCCACAATCTTTTCGCGGATTTTGTTTTTGAACCAGTCGCTCTGAATGGTGACAAGGCCGGCAATAATAATCGCCAGCACGATCCCAGCCAGGGCCACCAAGCCGAACGCGGCAACTTTGACCGGCTTGGTCATTTGAGCGCCTCATCCAGGTAATTAATCCTCACCTGCTTGCGCGTCTCCGCCATCCAGGCATCTAACGCCTGATCGATGCGCTGCTGGGTGAGGATCTCCTCAATCTTCGCGCGCGAGTCTTCCAGCGTAGCAATTGATTGAATGCCTTGCTGCTTCCACTCGGCGAGTTCCTGTTCGTAATAAGACTTCACGTCTTCGTCCGGAATCTGGATTGCAGGACGAAACCGGTAATCGATGAAGCGTAGTAGCGTCAACTGCCATAACAGGCGCCGCTGGAGAGCATCTTCGGTTATTCCGTACTCCTGTAGTTTTTGCTGATACAGCGATTCGGGGGCGTAGTTAAGCTTGACCTCGTGCAAAGACGCTTCGGCTTCGCTGGGCTCTGGCAGCGGGTAGCGGCTCAAATCCATATCGCGCTTGATTAGCGCCTGCTCGATGAGACGGGCCGCTGCCTTTTTCCGTTCCGCCACGCTCAAATCCAGCTTCTCATGATTCAAAAAAGCCGTGAGCCTGATCTCTTCTTCCACCTGACCAGCGGTGATTACCTGGTTTCCGGCGGAAATAGCGATGCGGTCGATGATCTCTCCCTCGGCCAGACAGCAGAAAGCAGCCAGCAGTAGACAGGCGCTTTTCATCAAAATGCCTGCCCGATCGAGATGTGAAATTGGAACACATTGATTCGCTGCGTCACGATCGGCGGTACCGTGACTCCCGGAGGCGGATTGGTCGACCCGCAATACAATAACTGACTGATGTTGCCCTGGCACCCCACGAAACGCGGCGAATTGGGACTTAGCGAAAAGTCCGCGCGCACTGGACCGATCGGCGTACGATAGCGGATACCAAACCCGAAACCTTGCACCGCGTAATCGAAGTCCTGCAGATTCCGCTGCCGGAAACGGAAGCTTATGTCCTTCACGTCAGCATAGACGTTGCCGAAATCATTAAAGAGCACGCCTCCTAAATTTTCGCCGAAGAGCGGAAATCGAAGCTCGATGGTGTTGTTGAACAGAGCATTTCCCCCGATCGGGAATCCGGTAGATAAGTCACGCGGGCCAGCCTGGAAATCGGGGAAGGCGCGGTTCGACAAGGACCCGCCGGCAAAGAAACGCTCCGCCAGCACAATCTCCGACAGCCCTGCGTAGCGCTCGATCACGCCGAAAGTGGTGCTTCGCGCAAACACCAAATTCTTGGTAAGCGAGGTATAGGTTGAGTTCTGCGCTAATATCCGTCCGTATCCGGTCTGAGAACCGAACGCCTTCGCGGCCAGCGCAAGATCCACTGTGTTGTAAATGCCATGATGCGCGTCCACGGGATCGTCGCGGCGGTCCTGTACAAAGGTGGTAGAGACGAAACCAACCAGCACCGGTTGTGCAAGCAGCGGAATCAAATCCATAGAGATCAACGGAGTCCCGATAGTGTTGACCTTCCGGAACGTGTAACGGTATTGAATCGTATATTGCCGAGATAGCTTCTGTCCCAATTGCACCGATCCCTCTTCGCGGCGAGCGGAGAAGGTCCGGACATTATGCGAGATATCGAACAGCGCGGAAAACTGCAGGCTTAAATTTGGGTTTCCTTCAAACTGCGGCGCCAGATAAGTGAGCAGTACGCGCTGCTCCAGCGTCGACACCAGACTCTGCAGGCTGACGGTATGGCCAAGACCAAAGATATTCAAGCGGCTGATCCCGAAGATAAAGCGCGGGCTGAAGCCCGTAGTTCCGGCCGGCGAGGTGAGCGTGGTCGTGCCGCCGCCGATATTCCCGATCTCTGCCCCGACTCCGACGTTCATGGAGTAACGTCTCGCCTCCTCGGTGGAGTAGAGCACGTACTTGGTCGGCTCGTTTCCATCCGGATTCTGGATGGCGGCACTCACTCGCGCGAATATGCCGAGGTCGTAGAGACGTCTCTGGCTGCCCGTGATCCGGTCCTGCGAAAGCGGATCGCCAGGCTTGAGATCGATCCGGTTTCGGACCAGATCCGGCTTGGTTCGAGATAAGCCGCTGATTAGAACGTCGCGCACGTAGAGACGCCCGCCGGGCGTGACCATGAATTCCAGATCCACATGGTTGGGCTCCGCCGCCGCGACTGCCGTAAAATCGAACTTCGCAGCGGCGTAACCGTTATTGAAGTAGTAATCGAGAGTCGCGTCCCGGTCGGAAGCGACCGCCAAATCGCTATACGGCTGGCCCGCGGTGGATTGCAGAATCAATCGCAAGGCATCCTCGTCTTCCGGGGAGACGCCTCGAAAGCTGAGCTTTGACACGAACCACTGCTGGCCCTCTTTAATCTCAACGAAGATCGCGGTATGACCCGCCTTTCCCTGATAGTCGTCGACTTTCATCCCAGTCACTTGAACGTCTCGAAAACCGTTGGAGTGGTACAGATCGCGAATGGAATTGAGGTCGCGCTCCAGAAGGTCTTCACGATAGCGCCCGTAACGGTAGCGAATGAATGTGGCCGGCATAATAGTCATCCGCTCGCGGATCGTGTCTTCATCAAAATAATGATCGCCTTCGATAACCAGTTTGACGACCTTGTGCCGCACGCCTTTTTCAATCTGATAGTCGATCAATTGGCTGCCATTGGGCGGCTGGGCGAGACTATAACTCACCCGGGCATCGAAATATCCCTGCGATTCAAGATACGTGGTAAGGTCCCGCGTTCCCTCTGTGAGCAAGTCACGGTCCACGGTCCGCTCTTCGTAGATTGGCAGAATACTTCGCAGCTTCCCGGCAGAGACGTTCGCGCCGACTGCTCGCACATCCACCAACGGCCCGCTGTCGATGTTGAGCGTCGGGGTCACAGTGTTGCTGTCCGGATGATAATCCAGCTTGTCCAGAGTTACTTTCGCCAGCAGTCGATTGTGCTTCGGATACCAGTTGCGGACGTTATCAACGCCGTTTTGCACGCGATTCTCGGTGACATATTGCCAGCCCAGCAAGCCGCGAAATCGTTTCAACCCAGCCGATTTTATGATGTCGTCCGTGGAACGCTCGGAAGTGCCGGTTACTATGACGCCATCAAACTTCGCCCGCGCGCCGGCGGCGATATCGAAGTCGATGTTCACCTGTTGAGTATTCACGTCAAACGTGGTCTCCGGCATCACCTTCGCATTGTACAAACCGTTTCGCCGGGCGACGTCCACCAGGTAGTCGACCGCTCGCTTCAAGTCCCCTTCCGAATATTCAGCGCCGAACTGCAGCCTGGTCGCCACCACTAATTGACCTTCGTTGGGAGGCTCCGGAACTCCGTTCACTCCCACGTGTCCCACGAAATAGCTGGGCTTGGTCAAGAATTTCAGATTCACGCCAGACGTCCCCAGAGTGGCGTCCACGGCGATGTCGGCGTACTCCCCAGTTGCATAGAGGCGCTGGATTGCATCCCGGACGCTGTCGCTGCGCAATGGCTCGCCGGTTCGAAGCGGAAGCAGTGCGATCAACCGGTCCGTCGCCAAGGGCTGCTTCTCGGGATCGAATTGTATGCTCGCAATCGTCTTCCCTTCATACTCGTCGGGAGCAGCCGCCACGGGAGACCAGCTCAGAACGGCGAGCGTAGACACACGTACCCACCAGCCCAGCCGGGTCGACACAAGCGACCATCTTAGCGCATCGGCTGGTACCATCTGAATGTATGACCCCGCGGAATTTGGAACGTTACTCGCGGCAGATTCGGTTTCCCGGCATCGGTCAAGCGGGGCAACAACGCTTGTTGGACGCACGCGTAGCGGTGGTGGGTTGCGGCGCCCTCGGCAGTTTTCAAGCGGGAGCGCTGGCGCGGGCGGGCATCGGCTTTCTGCGGATCATCGACCGCGATTACGTCGAGCTGAGCAATTTGCAGAGGCAATGGCTGTTCGATCAATGCGACGTCGAGCAGGGCTTGCCGAAAGCGATCGCGGCCACCCGCAGGATCGCGGCCATTAATTCAGATATCGAAGCTGAGCCGGCGGTTGCCGACCTGACGCCTGAGAATATCGACGACCTGTTGGGCGATGCCGGCCTGATTCTCGATGGCACCGACAATTTCGAGACCCGCTACTTGATCAACGATTACGCTGTGAGCCGCGGCCGGCCCTGGGTTTATGGCGCGGCGGTGGGAAGCTACGGAATCACGATGCCGGTGCTGCCGGGAACGACAGCCTGTTTGCGCTGCGTCTATCCCGATCCGCCGGCCGGCGCCCAACCCACTTGCGAGACAGCCGGCGTGTTGGGCTCCATCACGGCTCTCATCGCCAGCCTGCAGGTGAGCGAGGCGCTCAAGATTCTGTGCGGCGTTGACGTATCGCGCAAGATCACTACCGTGGATATTTGGAGCGGTGAGATCCGGCAGCTTGCGCAGCCCTCGCCAGATGAGCGCTGTCCGGCTTGTGGCCGTCGCGAGTTCCCCTACCTCTCGGGCGAGCGGCGTTCGCCTGTGAGCCTGTGCGGTCGCAATGCCGTACAGATTCACGAGCGAAGCCGTCCCCTGGATCTCGAAGACCTGGCGGCCCGCCTCGCTCCGCTGGGTGTCGTGCGCGCCAACGAATTCGCCCTCCGGTTCGAGACGCCGCCTTACCTGCTGACCGTCTTTCCCGACGGCCGAGCGATCGTGAAGGGGACCACCGATGTTGGTGTGGCACGGAGCTTGTATGCGCGCTATGTGGGGGCGTAGTTGCCGCGCTGTCAGTTCAGCGGTAAGCTCGTGGGTAGAGAGGCGGAAAAATGCGTAGTATCCTCCCGGTCTTAATTGCGGGTCTCGTCCTGACCGTCCCAGTGTTTGCTCAGCGCGGCGGAGGAGGGCACGGCGGAGGAGGAGGACACGGCGGCGGTGGGGGCGGAATACGCGGCGGTGGGGGCGGCTCCATGCGAGGCGGCGGGGGCGGATTCCGTGGTGGCGGAGGCGGTGGTTTCCGCGGTAGCGGCGGTTTCCGCGGCACAGGATTTCGAGGCGGCTTTAACCGCGGCTTCGGATTCCGTGGGCGATATGGGTTCTTCCCGTTCTACGGATATGGCGGCTACGGATTCTATGATCCGTTCTTCTACGATTCCTATCCTGATTATTCTGGCTATTCCAATCCTTATCCTTATGGATACGCGGATTCGGGTTACGGGTCGAGCGGACCCGGCGTTATGGTTGTTTCAAATTACCCACCCGCACCACCACCGGCGCCACCTGCACCGGCCGTTCGCGATTACCCGCCACCCGCTGCTCAAGAACAGAAATACGAGACGCCGCTTTTCCTGCTAGTGTTTAAGGACCGGAGTATCAAGGCTGTGCTCGCCTATTGGGTGGACGGTGCGACCCTCCACTATGTGTCGATGGACCACGAGCAGAAGCAGGCACCGCTTTCTTCCGTCGACCGGGATTTAAGCGAGCGCTTCAATCGCGAGCGCAACGTTAGCTTCAGCCTTCCGCACTGAGCTGCCGGTAGTGGCCGGTGCAGCGTGCAATCGGGTTATTTGTATGTGGTGGGCATCGAAAAATTCACAATCGCGGACGCCACACTGAAACTGACACCTGGAACGGTCTGAGGTGAAGTAATATTGGCGACGGCTAGCTTGCCTGGTCCCGGGGGCAACGCCAATAAGATCGAGGATGGGATCGTGAATTGCCCCGCGCTGGATGGAGCGTTGCAGACGAAGCTCACGCTCCCTGCCGGACCCGGAGACAAACCAGTTATCAGCATATCGCCGTTTGGAAAACCGCCACTCCAGGAGACTGTAGCGCCTTGAGATCGATTGATCGATGCCAGCGCGGACTTGTTGGTCAAAGTGAATGGCGTTGGAACGTTGAGCGCGAGATTCAAAGCCTTCACGTCCTTTCCACCAGAAGTGGAGAACGTATACGTACCAGGGATCAGCGAATTCCCCGAAAACTGAGCGAAGTAAAGTCCTCCTGACCCTTGTTCTTGGAGGGTCTGTCCACCACCGGGGCCTGTCACTTGGATTGTTCCAGCGTCCAAAGCGGCCATCGCGCCTGCGAGACCCAGGTCTGCGAAGGAAAATCCCGGCGCAGTCAAAGTGCAACTTCCCTGGGAAGCGTATGCGTATCCCGCCCCGAACGCCGAGCTGTTGATGGTAGCGAACGCCGCGATGGCTGCGGTGGCCGTGTTTCCGTTTTGGCTTGTGAACTGGCCGATGCTCAAGGCCCCAAGATTGACAGGGACGTTGCCGCTCGACGCCAGCGCTTGAAGTTGAGTCCCGTTCAACGCCAGGCCTGCATCTGAACACGGCCCTCCGCTCGAATTCACCGGCAGCGTGACGGCGTTGCTCACAATAGGGCCACTCTGTGCGACCACCGAAACGTAGCATCCGGTCGGAACATTTGCGGGAATCGCGACGTTAATTTGATCCACGCCGGGATACTGGGATCGGCCGCGGTAGAGAACATTCGCGGAGATGCCCCCGATGTACACCTGCATCGGGACGTTGGTGAGGTTGTTCGTATTTTGCGGGAAGGTACGGTCATCGTTGGAGGTGTCGGCGCCGACGCCCGAGCCCCATAGGACGATCTCTTGCCCGGGCATGGCTGATTTCGTGAGCCCGAAAGCATTACCATTGGCGTCGGTGGCGACGCCAGAACCGGTTCCTGCTCCGTACAAAGTATCCAGTCCAAGAGCACTCGCCACGACCTGAATTGGCGCTGCCGCACTGGCTGTTCCGTTGTAGGTCACGGTGATCGTTCCGCTGCCGGCCGGCGTAGTTGACGGCAGAACCGCCGCGATCTGTGTGGCCGACGTGTAATACAGCGCCGGTGTAGTAGTGACACCGTTGACCGTCACCGAAATGCTGGTTTGATTCAACGTTGTGGGCAGCCCGGGAGCTGCGCTGGATTGCAACACCGGTGGAGCGCCGGAGCTCATGCCAGTCCCGTAGATCAAAAACAGGCTCCCTGGCGCGATGCCATAGTTGGGCATTCCGGGCTGAAGGAAGCTGTAGTTGTTCTGCAATTGCGCAATGACTGGTGCGGAACCGGCGGCAGCAGGTTTCGACGCGATCGAACCGGCCGCCAGGAACGTCCGGTACTGGAGCGAAAGAGAGTTGCCGTTCGCGGCGATGACGATCACTTTGGCGTAATGGCCGCCGTTGGTGTGCACTCCGAAGACCTCTCCCGCCACCAACGCGCTGGCGGGGATGGGTGCGCCACTGTAGGGCGCGGCGGCTGCCGAGCGGGCGGGTATAAGCTTAAAAACACGCGATCCGTATTTTCCCAGGTTGTATAGTCCGGCCCTGCCTTGCGGGGCGAGCGACGTCCCGTTCCAAAGGATGTCGCCACCGGCGGCAGAAACGTCGCCAGTCTCCAGATTCAAGGAACTGCTCGCGGTTAGAGTTGCGTTGCCAGACTGATCGGCCCAGGCCGTAACGGAAAGAGCGACCGCCAGAAAGACGGTCGCCACGCCATAGTTCGGGTAGCGCGTGGTCATTGAATGACACTCCTAGTTTTAGTCGAACATTGTACACTAAAACCCGCGGCGGTTCCTCTACTGCCCCCTCCTCTCGGACTACACTGAAGAGCATGACTAGACGCACGCTCATGGGCGCCCTTGCCGTCGCCACAGCCGCGCGGGCACAAGGCCAAACCAAGGAATGGAAGCCGAAGCTGGGAGTGCTGGGGCCGTTCACCGAAGCCAATGTCGCATTCGCGCACCAGGAAGGTTTCACCAACATGATCCTGGGCGCCGATCCGCAGTCCCCACTCGACGCGAACACCATGACCGACGAAAAGCTCCAGCGCGTGAAAGCGACCCTGGCCCGCAATCAGATGCACGTCTCGGCGTTTCAGGTCACCCAGAATCACATCTCCGCCGACCCTACTCAACGCGCCGGCGAGAACGCCTATTTCGTGAAAGCCATCGAGCTCGCCGGAAAACTGGGGGTTCCGCATATCGGCACGTGTTCCGGCAAAGACGCGCGAAAGCCATTTCAGGCACAAGTGGACGAAATCGTCCGCACCTATAACGAAAGGTATTTTGCGGTTTGCGAAAAGAACCACGTGCGGATTCTTTGGGAACCCTGGCCCGGCGGCCCGAATCTGGCAGTCAGCCCGATCGGTTTCGAGACGCTGTTCAAAGGATTCGGCGATTCGCCCCACGTCGGGCTGCAGTACGATCCATCGCACCTGGTCTGGCAGATGATGGATCCCATCCAAACCGCGCGCGATTTTGTCGACAAGATCTACGATGTGCACTTGAAGGATACGGAGATTCGCTGGGACGTTCTGCGCCGCTGCGGAATCAATCCGGTGAACGGCGCGAAGTGGTGGAATTACCGGCTGCCCGGCCTCGGTTCCATCCAGTGGCCGGAATTCTTCAGCGTGCTCCAAAGGGCCGGCTACACCGGCGCGATGAGCATCGAGCACGAAGACAACTTGTACGGCGCGGACCATCCCGGTCCCGAATTCACTGACGACTTCAAAACCGGCTTCCGGATGGCCCACCGCTATCTGCGGCAATACGTGCCCGATTAGACATGATCGGCGAATCGCTCGGCAACTATCGCATCGTCTCCAAGATCGGACAAGGCGGCATGGGCGTCGTTTATCGCGCGCATGACGAAGTGCTCCATCGCGACGTTGCTCTGAAGGTGCTGTCGGAAGGGGCTGCCGGGAACAAATCTTCGCGAGATCACATCCTGCACGAGGCACGCGCCTCCTCTGCGCTTAGCCATCCCAACATCTGCACCATTCATCAGGTCGGCGAATTCTCGGGCGAGCACTACATCGTCATGGAACTGGTGCAGGGTAAGACCCTCACCGAACTGATCGGAACTACCGGACTCGCCGCTGAGTCGGTGATGAACTACGGCGTGCAGATCGCCGCTGCCCTGGCGCATGCTCACGATCGCGGCATCGTCCATCGCGATCTGAAAAACTCCAACATCATCGTAACTCCCGACGGTCTGGTGAAGATTCTTGATTTCGGATTGGCCCGGCGGCTGCCCGAGGCGATGTTGAACGAAGCCACCGCCACGCTCGGTTCGCTAGGGGCGGCAGGCGCCATGTCCGGCACTTTGTCCTATATGGCGCCGGAGGTTCTGCGCGGCCAGGACGCCGATGCGCGCACCGATCTATGGGCCTTGGGCGTAGTGCTGTACGAAGCAGCGTGCGCGCAATTGCCGTTCCAGGGACGCACCAGTTTCGAAATCAGCTCCGCCATACTGCACGATATTCCGGCTCAGCTTCCCGCGCGCGTTCCGCCCAGCCTATGGTCGGTCATTCAGCGCTGCCTCGCCAAAGAACCGGCGCAGCGTTACCAACGCGCCAGTGAGGCGCGCGCCGCGCTCGAAGCGGTTCAGTCCGCCAGGTTGGGGGCGCCCGCACCGCCCAACGATTTTGCGGGCCCGCGAACAACGGTGCTACGCGGCATCAAGCACATCCATCCCAAGAACGGGGACGTCTTGTTGCTGGTTGGAACAACCAAAGGCGCATTCCTTCTGCGGTCCAACAGGCGGCGCTCGCTTTGGGAAGTCGGCGGTCCCTATTTTCACGGCCACGCCGTTTACGCGATGGCCTACGATGGCCGGGAAGGCCGGCGCCGCTTATGGGCGTCGACTCACAGCATGCTGTGGGGCACCTTCCTGCGGTCGACCGATGATTTTGGCCGAACTTGGACCAATCCGATCGAAGCCAACGTGCGCTTTCCCGCCGACACCGGCGATTCGCTCAAGAACATCTGGCACATTTGCCTCGGTCCGGCCGAGGAGCCGGATGTGATGTATTGCGGCGTCGAACCGGCGGCTCTGTTTGAATCACGCAATGCAGGGGACACCTGGTCGCTCGTCCGGGGACTGTGGAATCATCCGCATCGCCCGCGCTGGATGCCTGGAAATGGCGGCCTCTGCCTGCATACGATTGTGCTCGATCCAACCGCGAAAGGCAGAATGTACGTTGCCATTTCGTCTGGTGGCGTCTACCGCAGCGACGACGGCGGCGCTACCTGGACTCCACGGAACCGCGGCGTTCGCGTTGTGTTCGCGCCCGAAAAGAATCCGGAATTTGGACAATGCGTGCATAAGATCGTGATGCATGCCGAGCGGCCGAATCGCCTCTTCCTGCAAAATCATTGGGGGCTGTATCGATCCGACAACGGCGGCGAATCCTGGCAGGATATCGCCAATGGCGTCCCGTCCGATTTCGGTTTTGCGATGGTGATGCATCCGCGCAACCCCGACTGCGTATACATTCTGCCGGTCGAATCCGACGAGTTCCGCTGCACGCCCGGTGGCCGATTGCGCGTCTATCGCACTCGCAACGCGGGCGAGTCGTGGGAAGCGCTGATGCGCGGCCTGCCGCAGAAGGGTGCGTACGAAACCGTGCTGCGTGACGGCATGGTGGCCGACACGCTGGATCCGCTGGGAATCTACTTCGGCACGCGCAGCGGCGTCATCTATGGATCCATCGACGAAGGCAAGAGCTGGAAAAAGATTCTTGAAGGGCTGCCCGCGGTGGTATGCGTGCGAGTTGCTCAGGTCGGCAAATAGTGGCGGCCATTTTCCACATCCCCGGCGCGCTGCGCGTTTATACCAATGGACACAGTCGCGTCGAGATCCACCCAGCTCACGGAGCGCTTCGCGATGTTTTACAAGCTCTGTGGTCGCGTTATCCGGGCTTACGGGATCGTCTGGCGAACGAACAGGGCGAGATCCGCGAGCATATCAACATCTTCATTGGCAACGAAGACGTGCGGTATCTGGAAGGGCTGGCTACGCCGATCGCGGACGGCGCCGAAATCACGATCGTGCCCGCTATCAGCGGGGGAACGCCTCTCTGAGCGCTTCCAGATCCTGCTCGTTGTTATAGAAATGCGCCGACACTCGCAGATGCCCGCGCCGGGCTGCGACCAGCACACGCTTCTCCTTCAGAGCCCGCGCCAGCGCCGAAATATCGCGATTTTCGAATCGCGCCGCGACGATCGGCGAACGAAACTCCTCCACGCTGCCGCCCAGCTCGCGCAGAATATCGCGAGTCTTCGCCGCCAAGCCGAGCACTCTCTGTTCAATCGCCTCCGGGCCGAGATCCAGCATCAGATCCGTCGAAGCTTCCATCGCGTACAGCAGCGCGGATGAGATAGACCCGCCTTCGTATTTTTCCGCGGTTGTCGTCAGTTCCGGAACGCCGTGGTGCAGATTGTCGACATTGCGCCAGTCACGGTGGCTGCGCCAGCCCATGACATTCGGCCGCAGCCGCTCCCGCAAATCCGGGCGCACGTACATGAAGCCGATGCCGTTGGGCGTAAGCATCCATTTGTAAGCATGCACGGCAAACATGTCGGGTTGAATCCGCGAAGCATTGAAGCGCAGCGCGCCCAGACTCTGCGTGCCGTCAATGAACAGCAGTACTCCTCGCGCACGAAGGAACTCCGCGATCTCTTCCAGCGGCGGGGCGAATCCGGTATTGTAGTTCGCCGAGCTGATCGCCACCAGCCGCGTCCTCGCGTCCACCGAATCGTAGAAGCGCTCCCACGAAGACTCGACCATCTCCACGCCAAAACGGTCCAACAGCGCCGGAGCATACAGATTATTCGGAAACTCGTGCTCCAGCGTAAGGATGCGATCGCCCGCGCGCCAATCCAGGCCGGTCAATAGAATTCCGAGCGCAGTCGAGGCGTTCGGAACGAAGGCGATGTCTTCCGGTCCACAACAGATAAGCCGGCCGATCTTCGCGCGCAGCCGGTCGGCATCATCGTACCAGGTCAGAAAATCCCAACAAGCGACCTCGTCGCGATGTGCGAAGTGCCGCGCCACGGCCTCGGTCGCGCGCCGGGGCAACTGCCCGAAGGTGGCCGTGTTGAGATAGGTCCAGTTGGCGAGAGCCGGGAAATCGCTGCGGACGGCGGCCCAGTCGACCGTCATGAGCCGCTCTCCCCTGCCACCTTCGCCGCGATAAATGCGGCCGCGTGTTCCATGCCGACATCCTCTCGTTTCTTGCTGCGTCGCTCGACCACTTCCACCATGCCCTCCGCCAGCTTTTTGCCGATCGTGATGCGGTATGGAATCCCGGTCAGGTCCGCATCTTTGAACTTCACACCCGGCCGCTCATCGCGATCGTCGAACAGCGTATCCAAATGCATCTTGTGGCAGCTTTCGTAAATCGCTTGCGAAGCCGTAGCGAGCGCCGCGTCCGCGATCGACACTGGCGTAATGACGACATCGAAGGGAGCGATGGCCGCGGGCAGCGCCATGCCGTCCTGATCGTGATTTAGCTCGACGGCTGCGCTCAACACGCGTTCCGGGTAGAGATGATAAGTGCCAGTGTTACATCCGCTCTTCACCACTCGGGCGATCTCGATGCATTGGATGAAATCGAGCGCCCCGCTGCACCGAAAACATGCATCGCCCGGGACCACCTGCCGAAGGTCGAAATATGCGGCCTCGAAATCCTCGCCAGGAGTGACATGCCGCAGATGATAATCGTCTTTGTTAGCGCCGGCGATCATGTTTCGGCGGCCTCGCAGCGTCTCATCCGCTACGATATGGAGATTCTCAACACCGACCGGCCCCAGCGATCCACCGCCTGCGCCGAACCATTCGAGGATCTCCTCGGCATGCGCGGGCCGGAAATCGGTGGCCTTCATCACCTGGGCGAATTTCGTCTCGTTCAAAGAATGATCCCCCCGCACTAGCGCCAGCACCGGCTGGCCATCGGCTACCAGCACCAGGCTCTTCATCTGCGAGGTCTCGGGAAGGCCTGTGAAATGGGCTATGTCGGCGATGGTCTTCCGCCCCGGCGTGTGGAACGGCTCCGGAGCAAAGTCGCCGTCGGGATCGGCAATCGAGGGAGGTGTTGGTCGCGCTGTTGCTTTATCTAAAGTGGCTGCGTAGCCGCAGCCCGCGCAGCGGACCACAACGCTGTTGCCCGCCTCAGAAGCCACGGCGAAAGTCGCGCCCGCATACTCCTCCGCCACAATGTACTTCAGCCCACAGCGATCCAAGATTTTCGAGTAGGCATCTACGTGCTTCTGATACGAGACATCCCGCCCCGCCGAATCCAGATCGAACGAGAACGATTCGCTTACGAGAAACTGCCGGGCGCGCAGCAGGTCGGGCCGGGAATGCTTCTGCTCATCGAAGCGCGTCTGCATGTGATGCCAGATCTGCGGAAGCCGCCGGTAGCTGCGCAGCTCTCCTTCCGCAATGGCGGCCACGACGCTGGCGGCGGGATGCAAAACCGGCAACCGCAGTTCCTGCCCGCCGATCGCGTCCGTTTCTTCGCGGACGATCTTTGCGATCTTCCCCAGCGAGCGCTCGCCCAGAAACAGGTAGCTGCAAATGCCCGGGACCAGTTGCCTGATGTAGCCCGCACGTAGCAAGAACTGACTTCCCACGCCATCCGCGTCCGCGGGTTTCTCTCGGAGCGTGGGGATGAAAAGCTTGCTCCAGCGCATGGAATTTCAGTGTAACGCAGCGGTTTCAGCGTTCTGCGGTATGCTATATCCAATCGATCGCCATGTCACCTTTAACGTTGGTTGCAACCGTAGTTAGCGTGGCGCCGGTTTTCGCCGCACCATGCGAGAGCCTGGCTTCGCTGTCGATCCCGGACACCACCATCACTTCGGCACAGGTCGTCTCATCGAACAAAGACCTGCCGCCCTATTGCCGGATCGCGGCCACACTCAAACCGTCCAGTGACTCCGATATCAAAATCGAAGTCTGGATGCCGGCTTCGGGTTGGAACGGCAAGTTTGAAGCGGTCGGGAACGGCGGCTGGTCAGGCGCGATCGGCACTTCCGCGTTGGCTGCGGCGGTTCAGCGCGGCTTCGCCTCGGCCAGCACCGACACCGGACACGAGGGTTCCAGCGCCCGCTTCGCGCTCGATCATCCAGAGAAGCTGGTCGACTATGGATATCGCGCGGTCCATGAGATGACCTTGAAGAGCAAGGCCATCATTGCGGCTTATTACGGGCGGGGCGCTAAGCTCTCTTATTGGAATGGCTGTTCGGCCGGTGGCAAACAAGGGCTGAAGGAAGCGCAGCGATTTCCGGACGACTTCGACGCCATCATCGCCGGCGCCCCCGCCAACAACTGGACTGGCCGCGCCGCCCATGCTTTGTGGATCGCTCAAGCCGTGCATAACGACGAAGCGAGCTACATCCCTCCGAGCAAGTACCCGCTCATTCATAATGCTGTGCTGGAGGCGTGCGATGCGCGCGACGGCGTGAAGGACGGGATCTTGGATGATCCGACGCGCTGCCAGTTCGATCCCAAGGTGCTCGAGTGCAAGGGCGCCGACGGGCCCGGTTGTCTCAGCGCGCCTCAAGTGGAAGCGGCCCGCAGAATCTACTCCGGCGTCGCGAATTCGCGCACCAAGGAACAGATCTTTCCTGGATTAGAGCCGGGGAGCGAACTCGGCTGGGCCGTCATGGCCGGGCCGCAGGCCTTCGCCATCGCGCAGGAACATTTCAAGTATGTAGTATTCAAAGATCCGAGTTGGGATTACCGGAAACTCAACTTCGACAGCGACATCGCGCTGGCTGAGAAGATTGACGACGGCACGATTAATGCGATGGATCCGAATCTGAAGCCGTTCTTCGGGCACGGTGGAAAGCTGCTGCAATACCACGGCTGGAACGACTGGCAGATCGCCCCGCTGAGCAGCGTCACCTATTACAAGACCGTGGCGGACACGTTGGGCGGCGCCTCCAAAGTGAAGGACTCCTACCGCCTGTTCATGGTGCCCGGCATGGGCCATTGCAGCGGCAGCGAAGGGACCGACCACTTCGACATGCTCACCGCCATGGAGCAATGGGTGGAGAATGGCAAAGCGCCCGATCAGATCATCGCCTCGCGCGTGAAGGACGGCGCCATCGACCGCACGCGTCCGCTGTGCCCGTACCCGCAAGTGGCGACATATAAAGGCAGCGGAAGCACGGATGAGGCGGCGAATTTCGTGTGTAAGGCGCCGTAGAGGATTCAGGAGATCTTGCGAAGAATCTCTTCGGGGACTCTCGGCCGCAAATCGGGATTCGCTTCGAGAATTCGCTCAACGTCCAACAGATCTTTGCGGCGTTTTGTCGCGCGTCTCTTCGGATCGGAAGCCGCCCAGATCTTACCCTGCAGTACGTCTTCGAGTGAAGCGACGGGCAGTCGCAAGCCCAGAACTTCGCGCATTGCGGCGCGGTCTACGAACGGACCGTACCGTGGATCGGTTTGGATCTGAACGCGAAGATTGGATCCGGAGGTCGAGATGTTGAGACTATGCTCGAATTCTTCGGCGTGAAAACGATCTTGCATGAGTGTGCGGACTTGATCGATCTGCTCGACGGCCACGGCGAGGTCTAGATCCAGACTGACCAGCGGCTCGACGTAGGCATTCACGCCCTGACCACCGATCACGCAAAAACGAACTCCGCGATCTCGGAGGAGTGCCAATAGCTCTTCCAGGAAGTCGGCCTTGTCCATGGTGACTGTTTTCCAGAAAGAGAGTGCCTTCATCGCGGTGCCGTTCTCAGGTTAGCGCAGTTAGGGAGGATGAATAAGCATGAAAAAGCCCCGGACATCTTGCGATGCCGGGGCTCTTGTTTTAATTGGGCAACGTCCTACTCTCCCACCCACTCGCGCGGGCAGTACCATCGGGGCTGCAGGGCTTAACTTCCGTGTTCGGGATGGGAACGGGTGGGACCCCTGCGCTACAATCACCCAAAAGTGAAAATCACTTTGGAAAACCTTGAATATTGATGGGCCACAAGTTAATAAGTCGCTGTATGTGTCTACAGTACATTTTATGGTCAAGCCGAACGGGCTATTAGTAACGGTAAGCTCAACGTATTACTACGCTTACACATCCGTCCTATCAACGTGGTAGTCTTCCACGGCCCTTATTAGGGAGTTACCCCTTGGGAGATCTCATCTCGAGGAAGGTTTCGCGCTTATATGCATTCAGCGCTTATCCTGACCCAACTTCGCTACCCAGCTATGCCACTGGCGTGACAACTGGATCACAAGAGGTTGGTTCATCCCGGTCCTCTCGTACTAAGGACAAGCCCTCTCAAATCTCCTGCGCCCACAACAGATAGGGACCGAACTGTCTCGCGACGTTCTGAACCCAGTTCACGTACCGCTTTAATAGGCGAACAGCCTAACCCTTGGGAGCTTCTACACCCCCAGGATGCGATGAACCGACATCGAGGTGCCA
>Ga0210401_10000890_pt1 | contig 36098 bp, 20 predicted proteins | sample IncBWH32MmetaG_FD_150866 | JGI IMG/M metagenome (GOLD analysis project Ga0210401, IMG submission 150866) | Forest soil microbial communities from Barre Woods Harvard Forest LTER site, Petersham, Massachusetts, United States - Inc-BW-H-32-M | ecosystem: Environmental > Terrestrial > Soil >... | reverse complement strand
CGACTGCCTATAATTACCTCGCGAACACTTTCGAGGCGGTTCCATTGCCCGCCGACCTGTCCGTGCCCGGCGCGGTCTATTGCAAAACAGCGGATTGCACGGCCGAGGCCGTTTCGTTCGCAGCCGGCACGGCGATCCCCAGTTCGTCAACGGCTTCCACCGGTCGCATCGATCCACCTTGGGTTACCACCGAGGGTTGGGCTGGGCTCACAGGCCAGAGCAACTGGATTGAATTCGGCAAGGCACCCTATGCGGCTTGCCCACCGGCGTGCGCCACTGTCACCTCTACTGCTCCGGGCGCTACCACAGCCACGACTGCGCAAGTGGGCGAGAACGGCGGCATCATCGGAGATGTAGTCTATGCCTCGACGCGTCCCTTTGATGATGCGTCGCAAATGATAGTACAGCCGTGGGAGCCGCATGTTCCGCACGTCACCATCAACCTCTACCAGGAGGGCTTTGCGTCAGATGGCGTGACCCCAACCCTAACGATGGTAGACACGACCCAAACCAGCAGTTGGGATGACTGGGCGCAAGGGTTCTACCCGAGCAGCACCGCCGGATCCGGAGCAATGAAGCCGTATATGAGCTGCCCCGGCCAAGGCACGAATGTCGCCGGAAGTCCCAACCAGGACCTGTTTTTCTTCACGCTGTTTGACCAGCCGAATTACCTCGACTATTACAACTCTATACACAGCGGTGGCGCGAGTCCGGTTCACCCGCTCCCGTATAACTCCCAGTTCAAGTGCTATGACTCAATGAAGATCAACAACCAGATCCAGCCGGCGCCTTACGACGGCAAATACTCGTTCCCGAGCCTCCTTGGCATTAATCCGACTACCGGAAAGCGAGTTACAACTGTTGGATGTGTTGGTCTCGCCCCTGGTACTCCCTGCCCCGCCGCCAGCGTCCCTGGGGTTGTTACCCTCGCGAACATGCCTGGCACGAATTGCACGATCTGCGTAGCCAATCCTGACACGACCGATGTGTATCGTTCTGGCAACCCGATGCTGCCGCCCGGCAAGTACGTCGTGGAAGTGATCATGCCTCCGGGCTATGAGGTCTATAAGGAAGAAGACAAGAACCTCCTGATCGGCGACAACTTCATCGCCCCGGTCACGCAGCAATTCGGTGGATTGGGTACGGACATCTTCATCGTTCCCGACCAAGCCTCCGTGGCTTCCATGTACGACCCGACCAACGGCAGCGTGGGCTACAATCCCAACAACTTCCAGAACCAAACTACGGGCTTAGGGTTGGCGGATGAACTCTCGGGCGTCCCGGGTTTCCCCGGCTTTCAAGATCCTGTGTGGCCGTGCGTGGGCGAGATGCGCGTCGTGCCCGACTACCTGAGTCTCTTCCCACAGGCGAAGGAAGTTGCACCCTTCGCCGGAGCAACTCGGCCTCTGTGCGACCGCAAGGAAGTGATCCTGCCCAGCCAGGCGTCGTCGAATGCGAGATTCTTCATCTACACCTCGACGCACATCGCCGCGAAGTTCACCGGCGTGATCACCGACGACATGACCTCGGAGTTCGATCCGTTTTCCCCACAGTTCGGTGAGAAGTTTGCCCCGCCCAATATGCCGATTTCCACGAAGGATTATCTCGGCAACGAACTCTCCCGTGTGTATTCCGACCACTGGGGAGTCTATGACGGATTGACCTTCTCCAGCTGGGAAGTGAACCCGCCCAATATCACTGGGTATTCACCGACGATGCAGACGCAGTGCATGAACGACCCCGGCCCAGTCGTCGACACGCGGGCCACGATCGTCAATTCGGCGGGCGCAACGGTTCCTAACCCGACCTACGGCCAGCTGATCACGGATCCTTTGTACAACCCGGCCTACAGCGATTTCTGCTATGAACAACCCTACATGCCGGGCTTGACTGTCTATGGCGACACTCCGGTTGTGCCCACGCAAGCATTCGCAGGCGCGGCATACAACAATGCCGATTGCAGCTACCCTGACGCCACGCCGGCGATCAAGGAAGTAGACGGAGATGCCATCGGCCCTTGGGTCTCTGCCGCCGGCAAAACGCTGACCATCACTGCGCTGGGGGACCAGCAGGCGAGTAACAGCGCGTACTCAGGTCCCTCGGCCAGTGTGGCTCCTTTCAATCTGAAAACCGTCACCCGCCACTATGGCTTCGGCGCTCGATGTCTGAGCCCGACAGTGGGTAGCACGACTTGCAGCACCTTGTCCTCAGTAACCATCGGCGGAATTGCGGCCGTGGTCTCCAGTTGGTCGGATACGCAAATCGTCGTGACAGTGCCGAGCGGAGTGTCCAACTGCGTAATACAGCAGCAGACGCAGTACACGGGCTCGACCGCGCAATGCGGTGAATTGACCATTACCGCGGGCAATGGCAAACAATCGGTCGATACCGTGACCGTTACCATCGGCGGCAAGGCGCCCACCCACGTTAACAGCTCGGACAGCATCCAGGCCAAGATTGACCTCGCCTCTCCGGGCGACCTGCTCATGATCGACCCGACTTGCATGACCGTTGCCACGGCCGGGTCACCTTCGACAACCGCCACGTGCAGCAGCGCCGCGATTCATGCTGCGACGCCGACTCAAACCGCATCGGCGGGAACCCATAACGAGATGCTGCTGATGTGGAAGCCCGTCCGGCTGCAGGGTGTTGGCGCCGTTTCGTCCGTTCTCGATGCCAATGCCTTCCCGTCAGGCAAGCTGCTCGACCCCTGGCGCCGACATGTCAATTGCCTCTTCGGCTTGACGCTGCAAGGTGCGCCCAAGACGGCGACCAGCGGGGCGGGTTCGTACGATCCAACCGGTTTCTACAGTTGCCCTGACACGTCTGTTCCCGGCGACGTTTGGAATTTCTACAACGGCGCTCCCAGTGCTCCGCAGATTGACCGGCAGCCACTCGAGGCAATCTTGGGTTGGGACGCCACGCAGAATGGCAACGTGGCCGAGCAGTTGCAAGAGCCAGCGCTGATGGGCGCGTACGAGGGAGCGGGAATTACGGTCCTGGGGAAGGGAGTAGATTACCACGGAGTGACGGATATCTGGACTGATGGCAATGAGGCGGGAGCGTTTCCGACGGTTACGACCCTGCTTTCAGGAGTGGGTCCTGATCCGACTGCCCTCCCTGTGGGCGATGCCAACCCGCTCTGCGTCGATGGCACCGGTGGGGCTAACCGGTTCCCGAGCAACTTCACCTGCAATCCGTCCTCGATTGACGGCATCACGGTTAGGAACAGCTCCCAGGGCGGAGGCGGAATATTCGTCCATGGCTGGGCGCATCACCTGCAAATCGCCAACGATCGGGTCTACAACAACGCTGGAACGCTCACGGGCGGAGTCAGCGTTGGCCAGGGCGAATTTTCAACCCCGGTTATTTTGGGAAGCACCACCAACGCTGCTCCTGGCTCTTGCAGCGACGGCACGGGTTGGATCGTCAACCAGCATCTGCCGTACTGCGTGCAGTTGCAGGTAAACGTACACAACAACTACATTGCGAATAACATCTCTCTCGGCGATGAGCTGTTCTCCGGCACCCTGGCGGGCGGCGGTGGCGTGACCTTCTGCACCGGCAACGACTACTACAGGTTCAACTACAACTGGGTGTGTGGGAACAGCAGCTCGGGTGAGGGCGGCGGACTCGTGCACCTCGGGGAAATCCAATTCGGCGACATCGAGCACAACTCGTTCGTTTTGAACCAGAGCGACAACCCCACCATTCCCACGAATGGTGGCGGACTCCAAGTGATGGGTACACCGGACACCGATCCGATTTGCGGGCTTCAACCTGACTCGGATTGCCCGCCGGGACTGAGCGACGGCACCGGCCACCATCTGGTTATCAATGCCAACTTGATCCAGGGCAACATGGCGGAAAGCGGCAGCGGCGGCGGCATCCGTCTGCAGCAGGTCAACGGGACGGATATCTCCACCTTCCCTGGCGTTTATGCGGTCACTGCGGCAGATGAAGGCCACACGGTCATTGTCTCGGTGCCGGCGACGGCAACATTACCCGCAGTGGGGAACTCCGTTACGATTGCAGGGGTATCGGTGGCTGGTTACAACGGCACATTTACAGTGACCCGTGTCGGCTTGCACATCTTCACCTATCTCGACGCGACCACTGGCCTCGCCAGCGGCGCCGGTGGGACTTTCACCGTTGCAGGCGCAGTAGGGGCGTTGGGGACGGCACAGGCGGTCACTGCTGCAGTTGAGGCGGCCGCGACCACGGTTACGATCACAACTACACCTACACTGTCACCGACGGTGGGCGACTCGGTCACGCTCGTTGGAGTAACGCCGACTGGATACAACGGCACCTTCACAGTGACGAGTGTCCCTGCGGGAACGGGGACTTTCACCTATACCGACACAACCAATCTCCTCGCAGCGGGTGCAGGCGGGACCGTTACCGACGCTAACCCCAATCAGGCGGCAGCGAATATCTGGAACGGTGTTTCCATCACCAACAACATGATCGTGAACAACCTGGCGGGTTGGGATGGCGCGGGAATATCGCTGCAGGACTCGTTGAACGTGGCGATCGTCAACAACACGATCTCGAGCAACGATAGCCTTGCTTCCTCAGGCGTGCTCACGCAAAGCATTGGCACGCCTGTTGCTAGCGCCCCGCCGGGGAGCTGCGTGAATGCCAGCGGCACGACGTCGTGCCCGCAGTCCGCCGGCGTGACCAGCATGCAGAACTCCACGTTGATGACCACGTCGCTCACCGGCTTAACCGTTACCTGTCCGCCGGGACAACCCAGCTGCACGGGATTCTCCAACCCCTTGCTGGCGAACAACGTAATCTGGCAGAACCGTTCATTCGAGATCGGGGTGGGCAGCTTGGGGGCGGGGAACCTGAATCAGCAGAACCTCGTCTCGCTGTTCGACGCCTCCGGGGCGGCCGCTCCGGTGCAAACCGCCTCGGGCCAATGCGTCACGGGCGTCAGCTACTGGGACATCGGCGTCCGCGGCGACACGGGGCCGGGCAACCACCACTCTGGGTTCACACTCAACCCGACGTACTCGGTACTGGACGATACGGGGTACGCGGCTTCGAACTTGGCAAGCAATCCCAACCTTGTCGCTCAGTATTGCAACGGTTCGCGCGTTCCGCCAGAGTGCTCGGTGGCGGATGGGTGCGGAGGACCGAGTGGATATGGCGTGCCTCCGGGTATCGCCGACGCGTTGACTCCGAATCCCATCTTCACTTTAACTCCAGCCGCGACGGTGGACGAGGGCAACAACTGGATCAACGTCAGTTGGGGTCCGCTCGCGCTGAGCAATGACGCCGTGGCAGGTGGGGCGAATGGGAACTACGGTGGTGGAACTCCGTTTGCCAACTATGCGCTGACGGCAGGCTCGCCGGCCATCGACTATGTCCCGATCACTGCAATTACGTTCCCGAGCGTTGCGATACCCACCCTTAACACGGACTTGTTCGGAAATCCGCGGCCCGACCCGTCTAACTTGAACCACTTCGACGTCGGCGCGGTCGAGTTCCAGGGCACTGGTGGTGCCCAGGGTGGTCTGGTCTCCATCATACCCAACACAGGCGCCCAGGGCGCTGTCGTGAACGTGACGATTACGGGCACGGGCCTGACAGGAGCCACTGCCGTGACAGTCACCGGCGTCGGTGGCGGTGGCGGCGGTAGCGGCATCACGGTCAGCAACTTTGCTGCTGTAAGCGCCACGACGGTAACAGCGACCTTCACGATCGCGGCGAACGCCACGTTGGGCGCTCGCAACGTAAGAGTAACGGTGGGAGGCGTGGCCGTCGGCCCCGTGACGTTCACGGTGGTCAGCGCGTCGGCGACTACTCTGACGTCCATCTCTCCGAACTCTGAATTCCGCGGCACTTCCCAGGCCGTGGTCCTGACCGGAACCAACTTCGTAACCGGAGCGACTGTCGTCGCTACGCCTGCGGTCACGGGCTTCACAATCAGCGGCGTAACGGTTGTGAATTCGACCACCATCGACGCAACATTCACGAGCAACGGTACCACTGCAATCGGCAATGTGAATATCGACGTCGTAACCGCTGGCGGCGCCAGCAACACGCTGCCATTCGCGATCAACGGCCCGGTGCTTACCTCCATTGCTCCGGCATCAGGCAATCAAGGAACCGCCGTGGCTGTGACGCTAACAGGTACTGGACTAACCGGAACAACCGCGATCAACGTGTCGGGTGGCGGCATCGCTGTCAGCGCCCTCACGGTTGTTAGCAACACCTCAGTGACGGCCACGTTCACAATCTCGGCGGGCGCCACAGCTAGCGCCAGGAACGTCACCGTTACAGCACCGGGCGGCACCAGCAACGCGGTGACCTTCACGGTGACCGGGACCGCCGCAAGCGGATTGACCTCGATCATGCCCAACACAGGCGCCCGAGGCACGACCCAAGCGGTAGTGCTGACCGGCACCGGCCTGACAGGCGCAACTGCGGTCAACGTGTCCGGAGGTGGTGGCGGCGCCCCCAACGGCGTTACCGTCACCAGCTTCACCGTGGTGAATGACACCACGATTGACGCGACCTTTACGATCTCGGCGACGGCAGCACTCACGGCGAGAAACGTAACGGTAACGACGGCTGGTGGAACCCCCACCGGCCCCGTGACGTTCACGATTGTGGCCCCGGGAACGCCGGTTCTTTCCTCGATTTCACCGGCCTCGGGATTGCGCGGCACTCCGATTGCCGTGACCCTGACCGGCACTAACTTCACGACGGGAGCAACAGTCAACGTGGTGGCGCCGGCAAACGGCCTCACCGTCACCGGCGTGACCTTTGTGAACGCCACAACCATCACGGCAACCTTCAACACGACGGGCACCGCGACCATTGGCCCGAGGAGCATCACGGTGACTACACCGGGCGGCACAAGTGGCCCCGCGACGTATACCGTGCTCGGCCCAGTGCTTGCTTCGATCTCCCCGAACCAGGCCGCGCGTGGAACAACGGTTGCGGTCAGCCTGTTTGGTAGCGGACTGACCGGGACCACAGCAATCGCCGTGTCCGGTGGCGGCGTGACCGTCAGCGGTATCGCGGTGCAGAATGATACCCAGGTCAATGCCACCTTCACGATCAGCGCGACCGCAACAGGTTTAGCCAGGAACGTTACCGTAACGGCCCCTGGTGGAACCAGCAACGCGGTTGCCTTTACCGTCATTGCTTCGGGCGCGCCCACGTTAACTTCGATCGCTCCTAACACGGGCGTTCGTGGTTCGGGCATTGCTACGACTCCTTACTATCCAGCTGTTTCCGTGACGCTCACGGGTACCAATTTCACCGGAGCCACCGGGATGGCAGTCTCTGGTACTGGCATCACCATCAGCGGCTTCACGATCACGAGTCCGCAGACGGCGACAGCAACCTTCACCATCTCGACCACGGCCACCCTTGGTGCCAGAAACGTCAGCATCACGACTGGGACGGGAACCAGCAATACAGTGCCCTTCACCGTGCTCGGCCCAACACTGACTGGGGTAGCTCCGGCAACTGGTGCTAGGGGTAGCAACGCCCTCAACTTAACGTTCACCGGCACCAACCTGACCGGGGCCACATCGCTAAGTGGCCTTGGAGGTGGGGGAGGTGGAGGTGGAATCACTCTGGTCGCCGGCAGCGTTACCGTGCTCGATCCGTGTCCGACTGGTGGACCGGCAACCGGATGCGGCACAACCGTAGCCGCCCAGATCAACATCTCCGCTACGGCGAGCACAACCGCCGTCAGGAACATCGGTGTGGTAACCCCGATCGGGACTACCAACACGGAGCCGTTCAGAGTCACGGTTCCACCGGCCCCGACGTTGACTTCCATCAGCCCGAATTCGGCGAACCACCCGGCGACCGGCAGCCTCGCGGTCCCGGTAACCCTGACCGGGACGAACTTTACGGCGACTGGAACCACCATCGGCGGCCTCGGCGGTGGGGTCAGTCTCGCAACCGGATCGCTGACCGTCGTGAACGCGATCACGATCACCGCGACGTTTAACGTCGCGTCCACCGCGACACTCGGCGCTCGGAACATCACAGTCACAACGCCGGGCGGAACTACTGCAAGCGTGCCGTTCACGGTGACTCAGGCAGCTTTGGCAATAAGCGCACCCGTGCCGGCGCTGAACCCCACTCCAGCTAACGCGGGTACAGAGACTGGCACTGTAACCGTCACAAACTCAGCAACCGGTGCAACCGCAGGCGCGTTCACGTTCACAGCGGCGCCGACAGTAACACCGGCCGGCACCGCTACCAGCGGCTTCACCATCACGGGCGGCACTTGTGCCAGCGGCACTGTCCTCAGCCCGGCAACCACCACCACCGCGGCAGGCAGCTGCACAGTCACGGTGCAGTACGCCTCTGGAGGATCAACGGCAAACACGACGGGTCACGTCACGGTGACCGGAACTGGACTGGCCGCCGCATCGCAGAACGGTGCCACCTTCACGGCGAACTAATGAATGTACGGGCCGGACATCCCAACCGGGATATCCGGCTTGTATCAAGAAAAGGGAAACGGAATGAACAGAACAACAATGTTTGCCAGAGGGATGCTGTTGGCGACGGTTGCCAGCAGCGTCCTTGTCTCCGGGGCACTTGAAGTTTTGTCCGCTCAAGCCCCGCAGTCAGCCACGCCAGCTCAAGCCGTCGCTCCCGCAGGGCCGAGTGCGGTGGCGGTGCGGTCAGCACCGGCTTGGGAAGGCTCTCAGGCGAATCGCCTTTCACGCCGGGCGGAAATGTATTACGAGGCAGTTTGGGGCGTTGGCGAACTCCGCGTAAAGGTGGCAGAGTCGGGCGAGCTCATTCGATTTGACTACCGAGTGTTGGATCCGGAAAAAGCCGCAGCCCTCAACGATAAGAAGGCGAAGCCTGAGTTGGACGACGCACAGGCCGGGGTCACGCTTTCGGTCCCTCAAATGGAGAAGATCGGAGACCTGCGCCAGAGCAGTACGCCAAAGGCCGGCATGACTTACTGGATGGCTTTCGCGAACCCAACCCTAGTGGTGAAACGCGGCCACCGAGTGGATGTCGTGATCGGGTCATTCCGAGCGAACAACCTCGTGGTGGAATGAGGGATACGGCCGACCTGTGCATTAGGTCGCTGGCCTCTCCTCTACGGTAGCGGGCGAAGGCAGCGCAATTTGCGCGCTGATAACGGTTATGCCGTTGATGAATTTTGTTTCTGGGAGTAGCTTCATTTTGGGCCAACGCTCGCGCTTGCGCATTTTTTCTTGAAGCAACGCCGCAAGTTCGGCTTTCTCTTCCGGGATCATATCTTTTCCTCCTGCTGGTATTTTTCCAACAGCGCGTTAAGCCGCATATCTATCTGCGCCTCGCTCATGTTCTCAAACAAAACCCTCAGTTTGAGGGGCGATTTTCAGCGACTTCCAGGCAGAAAGGCAATCGGATCATCAGGGGTTATGGAGCGGGCGATGGGAATCGAACCCACGTCCGAAGCTTGGGAAGCTAGAAACTAAAATCTGAAAACGCTTGAACTGGCGGCACTTAGCAGTTTCGGAGAAGCCCCTGGTTGGAAAATAGATGGAAAACAAGCACGACTTCCTAAATTCTGGCACCCCCGCGCTTCCAAAACTGAGGGCAGGGCACCCAAAATTCTAGATCAAAGGCGGGTCCCCGTCCTAAAAAAGCGCGGGCAAGTCGTAAGCGCGGACAAAATGCAACCCCCCGCCCCCTTCGAAATCCACGAAGAGGCGGCCACCCGGAAGATCAAACTCGCCCCAGACGGTGCGCCACCCGTCCTCCCGATTCTTTTCACTTCTTAGTAAAATCATATGGCAATGTGAGTTGCCCTATGACGATGGACGGCTTTCCACCCTTGCGGTAGATGCGGAACCGCCACTTCGGGAGCGAGGCAACCGCTGATGTAATAGCAATTGGATTGCCCGCTGTGCCCCGAGCGCATTTCAGATTTCCGTTCGGGTCAATTACAACATCGAGCGTCACTTCGCCTTTGATGTTCAAATTCTGCGCGCAGCAGGGAATCTCAAGAAGATCGGAATGCTCCACGCTCTTGGATATTTGGCTGGAATTCCGGTATGCGATGGGAACTGACTTACCCTTGCCTTGAAGGTAGTCCTTTGCGCATTCCCACCCGGATAGATTTATCGACGTTGACTGCTTTGCCCAGCCGGGAGCATGCGCCACCAAAACCACCAGCGCGATCAAATTGAGAAGTGTTACAGCCTTCCTTTTACTGGTTTTTCTCATTTTCCAACGCTTCCTTTTCCGCCGCATTGGTTCGGTCGTTTACGTCCTGGTTGAGATGGCTTCCCTTCAGGGCCGAGCGGCCGAAATCCCCGAGAAAAACATGTTGTAGCTCATGGAAGATGGATTGACTCAGATCAAGCGCTGGATCAGTGCTAACCACAACATTTGTAAAGTCTCCTGTTGAGTACAGAATCCCGGGCTCTTCCTTTCCACGGAACTGAAAAAATGTGTAGCCGCCAAAATCAGCCGCGGTCGAAGACACTGTACTTAATCCCTTAGGTGGATAGCTTAGATCGGTACGAAAACTATATTTGTCATTAGGATTGAATATGTCAATTTTTGCGAGAGCTGTGTGGTCATTCGCTAACGACTGGAGTGTCGTAAAATTAAGGGACTTGCTTTTATAGTCTGAATCAACAAGGACTCCTACTTCTCCCTTCTTATATCCGTTCTTCCCATTCCCTTCTACAAAATGGACGTGACTTCGGTCCTCTTTCTGAAGACCGTTCCTGACTGCGGCCTCACACATGGTTGTTGTCATGTCACCAGGGCAATTCCCCAGGTTCACGTCCATCCCAGTTGGATCGGTGAGCTTGAGTGGGTTATTCCGACCGTAAGCATATAGATTTAGGCGTTGTGGATCTACCATACGGTCAGCCTTAACCCAGACGGGATCAGCGCTCGTAAACCTGCCGTATTGCGACGAATCGTACCTCGCGCCGAAGCTATCGAGTCCGGATTCGGAGTCGCGTTCCTTGCCGGTGAACTTGTAGTTCTGCGGGCACGTATTCACGAAGGCGGGGATTTCGGCAGTGTGCGGAACCTCGCGGCCAAATGGATAAAAGTCCTGGTCGTAACACGGTGCGTTTTGGCCTTGCTGCACGATGGCACGCGACGTTCCAAGGTGATCCGTGAAGTAGTAGAACACGTTACTTGAAGCGTCTCGTCTAGCGATCCGCTTCCCGTCAAAGAAAACATATTCGTTTGTCAAATTGCCGCCGCCGTCGGTTTCATCAAGTGCGTCGTTGCTCATTCCGAACCAGTACAACGTCCCGCTGCTCTTACGGACGCGCTTCCCATCGCCATCATAGTAATAAGTGACACCCGCGCCGGTAATAATATGGCCCTCCGCGTCGTAGGTGTAGCTGTTCAGGCCGTCGTTCAACAGATTGCCCGCGGTGTCGTAGCAATTTGCGCTACAAGCATTCGTCAGCTGGTTTGAACCGTTGACACCTTGGCTCAGGCTCTCTCCCGCAGGTTTGCCCGTGTACGGACCAATTCCGTATAGGTTTCCCCACGGATCGATCGAATATGTTTCGCCCCAGAGGTTTCCGTCCGTGAATGCCGTCGCAATTCGATTGAGTGAGTCATACGTGTAGTTGATGTTGCGGTCGCTCGCACTCGTGCGGTTGTTTGAAATCTTGAAGACGTTGCCGTTGTCCGATGCACCCAAGTGGAAATCGTAACTGTAGTCCATTGCATCGCCTTTGTTCGCCATGTCCGCGCACGATGTGGGCGCTGCTCCAGTGGCATCTATAGCGATCCGGCATGGTTGCATTCGTGTGTTGTAATAAGCCGTGGTGATAATGCTTGAACCATTCTTGAGCGAAGCCAAAGATCCCCGCGGCGTATAGCAGGCACCTGTTGCGGCTTGGCCGTTGGGACAAGTCGTCGGCCCCCCAGCGTAGTTGATGCTATTCGCAGTATCAACAGCCTGAATTTGATGGAAAGCGATATCCGGTGTGTATGTGATTGTTCTCCCGGATGGGTAAATCAACTGGGCAATAGAGCCGTCATAGTTGTAAGGAACAGACGAATTTGCATATGTTGTCGCCTTCATGACGTTGTTGGTTGTTCGTTGATCGACAGCTGTCCGCCCCATTTTGTCGTAACTCCACGCTTCCGAGCCTGCGGAGTCCGTCATGCCAGTTCTATGGCCAACGTTGTAGCACGACGGCTGTCCGAGGCACCCGCTCCCGTCATATGAGTACGAAGCAATAGGAGAGGCCATAGGGCACGCCTGGGACGTGTATGCCTTGCTGAGCGTTCGATTGAGCGCATCGTAGCAGTAGCTCAGGGTTGCAGTACTTGTTCCGGTTTGATTCGGAGCAGGCTCAGTCTTTGTGCTTAGATTGCTATCCGCATCGTACGAGTACGTAGTGGGCACCGTGGTTTGGGTGCCCGGAACCGTATTGGATTCAGGATTTATAGAACTGGTCAGGCGTGACAGCGAGTCGTATGTGAATGTTCGCTGACGCGATCCATTCTGTGTGATCGAATTTAGATTGCCGAGAGCATCGTAGTGGTAGTCAGTTTCATAGTTCAGATGGGGCGCAGAACCAGGATCCTCCCAGACACCGGTCAATCTTGAATTGCCATCAGAACATGATTTCCGCGCCTTGCCCGTCTCGTCAGTGACCGTGATACATGGGAAATTGGAGAAGTCAGTGCTTACGGTACTACCATCTTGTTCGACGATAGATGCAACTCGGCTCAGCGGATCATAGTTGTAAGTCGTCTTGACGTCGTCTGAACTAGTGCTCGTACAGTCAGGATTCGAGACGGTGTTCTTTCTTCCATCCGCGTCATAGGATGTATCGACATACGCATACCCGCCTGAACATGTGGAAGTGGACACACTCGCTTTAGTTTGAGTTTCTCTCCCTAATCCGTCGAAAGTCGTTGTCCGCGAGTTCGTGAGCGAGGACGTAATCTTTTTTGTTAGCGTCGCGCCCGTAAAATATCCGCCGCTATAGATTGGGGTAAATGTCTCTTGGCCTCCATCAGGATAGTTCGCCTGAGTTGGTCGAAGCATGATGTCCCATGTGAAAGATGTGGTTTGGCTGTTCGGATCTTGAAGCGAAGTTATCAGGCCAGTGTTGAAGTCATGGCCGTAATTGGTACATTGATTCAGCGGGTCGCAAACGGTCGTTGGGTAGGCACCGTAGTACGTTCCTGAATACGAGTGCGTTGTTGGCGGATTGTTTTTGGGGTCGGTCACCGTGTGAATCATACCCGTGTCGTAGAAATGATTTGCCGTCTTGAGCGGTGTCATGGAGGGGTTCGTCGAAGTACACGGGTTGGCAAAATACTGCCGCGTGACGGACGTTTGATTCCCCATGACTGGATTCGGGGCGGCTACATGTTGTTCGCTCACGTTTGATTGGTCCAGCGTGTACTCGTCGTAGCCATAATCCGTTTCGGCGCAAACTTTGGCGGTTGGGGTGCTACCATCGGTGACGATCACGGAGGAGGGTAAATCCAAGATATTCGCTGTGAGGTACCGGGAATCAGAAGAATACTTGTAGGTGGTGTTCGTTGTTGAAATGACGGCGCCGGGAGCGCCACTGCCATAATCAGAATGACTCTCGACTATCCTCAGTCCGTATTTCGAGGAATAAGAGGGCGGACCATATACTGGATTATTGTCAAAAAACGTGAAACCGGAGTCGTAGGTGTACTGCACTTGGCTCTGCTGGCCGCTCGCCCAGATTGTCGCAACGCTGATCAAGAGCTGGGGGTCGGGCACGTCTATCTCGTTGATGTCAGTTGGGAATGGATTGGGAAGATCTAGGTAGCTATTCTTAACTGTCTTGACTGGCGTTGCGCTGCCTCCTGACGGTCCAGAGTAGTAGTCGATTTGACCGACGACATCACTACACGAGACTCCTTGAACTGGATATTGTGTATATACTGTATCGTTTTTAATAGGGTCGGTTACCTTCGGAAAATTTCCCCATGTGTACGTCCATTGATTGGAATTTACGCCGTCATTTACAGTTCGCGTGGCCACGTACCGAGCATAGGCATTGCTGACGCCGCAGGGTCCGCCTGTCACCCAAGTGTAAGAAATGTTTCCTCCCGTTGGGGTGGAGACATTCAACAAATCACCCAAGCTATAGGTGCTGTTGTCGTAATCGAACCTCCAAGTCGTGCCATCTGGTAGCACAACTCCGGTCATTAGGCTCGTTTGTGGGGAGTTGTATTGAATTCCTATCGGAAAGTTCGTTTGGATGGCATAAAAAGCGTAGCAAAACTTAAATGTTCTGATTCCGTTGCCTACGTTTGCCGGCCCCGGAACTGTCCAAATCATCGACCAGTGAGGCACGGGATAGCCCGACTTGGTAGGGCATCCCGAAACATCAGAACTTCCGTTGGTGGTGGTCCAGAACCGGCCCATAGTATCTGTTGTACCCGAATTGCCTGGACTCAGTTCGTTGCCATTCGGGTCCACGGGGAATCCGGCCGGCAACCACTGTACGCCCGATTTGTTCGTCTGGTAGCTGGCAGACTTCGCCGACCATGTGGCCCCCACTCCGGAACCGTCGATTGATTCCAATGTACTGGTTCCGGTCGCGCCATTTCCGCTGGTAAAGCCGAGGGGATGCTGCCCACCGGCCCCGTCACTTGCGTAATACTCATAGAACGTGTCACCCGAGGAGGGATCCCTGTACCGGTGCGCGCCGGGCGTTAGCGCTTCCTCATTCCCGACCCCCGGCGAGGCAACTCCATACGCCGGCGGTTCAATCTGGTACTGGCCCTTTGCATTTTCCCCGACGACCCAGCTGCCGCTGCTTGTGTAGGTGAGGCTATACGTGAAATTCAAATTCCCGCGCTGGGAGTGGTCGACAATCAGCGGAATTTCCAGGTGCAAGCGCCCCGTAACCATATCGACGAAATCAAAATCGCCACCGTGGTAGGTTGCCGAAGGGCTCATGCCCTGAGCAATATCGGGAGGATCTTGAGCAAACATCGGCATGGCCCAGAACACAAACAGTTGCAGCATGAGCATCACTGAGCGCAGCAATGATCGGCAACAGTGCATGGTTCCTCCCGGTATCCCCGAGTGCAATCCAAACTGGAACGCCCGCGTGTCCAATTCCCCCTCCGTCCTTATCGCAGGTCCCCCGCCACACCGTTGTATTCATTTACAGGGGCGGCCGTGCTGGCGTTCACAGACTGAAGCGTGATGTTTTCGGGCGCTTTACCCTTTAGGAATGAAACGATGCGATATGGGTAGAGTACTCCTGAAACGGTCTGATAATCGGAGACGCTGACGAGGCCGTAGACGGATTGCCTGGCTCCAATTTCGGCTGGCAGCCTGAAATCGATTTGTACGGGCAGATTGCCTCCATCGAAAGCCCAAATCTGCGCGGGGAATCCCGACCGTCCAATCGTAAGGGCTACAACGGTGACCGGTTTCGAATCTACGGTAGATGCCCCCACGTATTGTGTTATGAATTCGGGATCCTGAGATTCCCTCAGCAGAATTGCACCCACGAGTGCCGGTACGAAGTGCGAGTGAATCGGCCGTGCTGGCTTCATCGAGCCGTCCGGGCGCATGATTTTCTCAGTGTCAGTATCTGTGGAGATCACGTAGTCCACGTTGCCATTGGCATGCGGTCCTTGCATCTGGGCCTCAAACGTCCAACTCTGGGCCTGACTTATTGCGGTCGCGCCTCCCAGCGCAGTGATCGCCGCCTGGACGACGGCAACGGCCTGAGGGTCGCTGGCCGGTTGAAAAGTGGCGGCACTTTGGGAAGCTTGCTTGCCCCAGGCTGGAATTGCCAGAAGCAGAACGCACAGCGTCACACTGAGTCGCTCAAAGCGCATATCGCCCCCTCAGAACTTGATTCCGACGGCCGAATTTCTACCCGAATCCGCTAGCCCGAGTAAATGAACACAGGAGTGTCAGGACCGAGGTTTTACAACGGTGCAAAATCGCAAGTCAAGAATATTCGGATTAATATCTGGTTACGTGGCTGTGGAAAAGCTGTCGAACGAGGGTCGTTCTGAAAGGGGAACTAGAGCGACTGGGAGAGGTCAGAGCGCGGATGCGCATAGTCGAATAAACTCTGGCGTGACGAAATGTTTGTGGGCGAGTCTTTTGAATCTGGAGCGGGCGATGGGAATCGAACCCACGTCCGAAGCTTGGGAAGCTTCTATTCTGCCATTGAACTACGCCCGCCCGCTCCACGCTAACGCTACCAAACCGGGCGGAGTCTTGCAAGACGTCTGCGGCGAGTGAATCCACAGATGAACACAGATAAACACAGATGAAACACCGATCAAACTGACTAAGCTTTCTGGACACCGGGACACTGTTGGAACGAGAACAACGCTGTGTCGACACTGACACCTTCGATCCCCCTGCCGGCCTTGCCCCGTTTTTTATCTGTGTCCATCAGTGTTCATCTGTGGATTCACTCTTTCCCGCCGCTGCGGGGAGGGGAATCGTGCCCAGTTGTTTCGTGCTAGAGTGTCGCGTTGCGTTTTGGGCGGGCGCTTTGTCGAGGCGTGCGGCCACGCTGGGAGGGCGGTTTGGCGTATCGGGACTTGCGCGAATTCATTGCCAAATTGGAGAAGGAGGGCGAGTTGCGCCGCGTCGGAGTGGATGTCGATCCGGTGCTCGAGGTCACCGAGATTACCGATCGCGTGACGCGCGCCGGCGGCCCGGCGTTGCTCTTTGAGAAGCCGAAGGGCTCGCGCGTTCCGCTGCTGATCAACATGCTCGGGAGCGAGCGCCGCATGAACCTCGCCCTTGGGGTTGAGAACATCGATGAAGTCGCCGCGCGCATCCGCGGATTTCTGGACATGCAGTCGCCGCAAGGCTTGCTCGATAAAATCAAGATGTTGCCGAAGCTTGCCGAACTCGGCTCGTTTTTTCCGAAATCGGTGAAGACGGGTCCCTGCAAGGAAGTGATTCGCCGGGAAAATTTCTCGCTTCTGGAATTCCCCATTCTGAAGTGCTGGCCGCAGGACGCCGGACGCTTTATCACTTGGCCGCTCGTCTTCACGCGCAATCCGGAAACAGGGAAGCGCAATGTGGGCGTTTACCGCATGCAGGTGTATGACGAGCGCACCGCGGGCATGCACTGGCAAACGCAAAAGCACGGCGCCGAACATTTTCGCCGCGCCCGCGCCGCCAATCCCGGCGGGCGCATCGATGTTGCCGTGGCCATCGGATCGGATCCCATCACTTGCTTGTCCGGAATCCTGCCCATCCCGCCCGATCTCGACGAAATGATGTTCGCGGGATTTCTTCGCCGCGAGCCGGTGGAGATGGTTTCCTGCGAAACGAACGAGCTTGAAGTGCCCGCCAATTCCGAAATCGTGCTGGAGGGCTACGTGGACCTGAAGGAGATGCGCACCGAAGGGCCCTTCGGCGATCATACCGGCTTCTATTCGCTCGAGGGAGAATTCCCCGTGTTTCACGTTACCTGCGTCACGCAGCGCCGCGATCCTATTTATCTCACCACGATCGTGGGGCCCCCGCCGCAGGAGGATTTTTTCATGGGCCACGCCGTCGAGCGCATCTTCCTGCCCGTGATGAAAATGCAGTATCCGGAAATTGTGGACGTAGCCATGCCGGCGGAAGGCGTGTTCCACAACCTGATGATCGTGTCGATCCGGAAATCCTACCCCGGGCACGCGCGAAAAATCATGCACGCGATTTGGTCGCTCGGCCAGGCCATGTTTACCAAGGTCGTGGTGGTGGTGGATCACGACGTCAATGTGCAGGACTCGCGCGAAGTCGTCTGGAAGTCGCTGTGCGCCATCGATCCGGAGCGGGACGTTGAATTCGTGATGGGCCCGGCGGACACTTTGGATCACGCTTCGCGCATCCAGGACTACGGCTCGAAGATGGGCATCGACGCGACGCGCAAATGGGAGAGCGAAGGATTCCGGCGTCCCTGGCCGGATGAAATTGTCATGGATTCTGTCACCAAACGCCGCATCGATTCGATCTGGAATACGCTGGGCTTGCCCGAATAACCCAATGTGCCATAAGCGGTGTCTGGAAAGCCTCTACTAGTAATAGTACGTATAGTATCGACGGGTCCCCACAGGCTGTGCTTTTTACCCTTTTTCTGTCCGCTCGGTCAGGCGCTTAAACGGTATTCTTAAGAACAACTTGCCCATTCCCCTTGCTTGACACTCCCGGCGTTGGATGCCAAATTCGCTGTACGCGGCAACCGCTCTGTGCCTTTGCAGTCGGAGCCGCAATTGTGTTTCCCCGGGGCTGTATGGGCCCATTTCAACCGGCTAGAGGACGCTTCCGGGGCGCCTGTGAAGGCGGACTTAGCTCCAAGATCAATCGAGCTCGGCACACAATGGATTTCTGAGGGGTTCGTCCCATGTTTGGTGGCTCTAGACAAAAGGCTTTGGTCGGCTTGGATATTGGCTCCAGCTCCATCAAGGCCGTGGAGCTAAAGAACACGAAACACGGCTACGAACTCGTCAGTTTCGGGCTGGAGCGCCTGGCGCAGGACACCGTGGTGGACGGCGCGATCATGGACGCTCCTCTCGTTGCCGGCGGCATCGGCAATATTTTTGATACCCAAAAAGTAAAAACCAAGAATGTGGCTACCGCGGTTTCCGGGCATTCCGTGATTGTGAAGCGGGTCACGTTGCCCTCGATGACGGAAGAAGAGCTCTACGACCGGATCCAGTCTGAGGCCAGCCAGCACATACCGTTCGACATCGCCGACGTGAACCTCGACCATCAATTGCTGGAGTCCGTGGACTCGCAAATGGATGTTTTGCTCGTGGCGGTTAAGAAAGACAAGATTCTGAACCACACCAACGTGATTGCCCAGGCCGGAAAGAATTCCACGGTCGTCGATATTGACGCCTTTGCGCTCCAAAATTGCTACGAGGCCAACTACGATCCCGATCCGGGCCAAACCATCGCCTTGCTGAACATCGGCGCCAGCGTGATGAATATCAATATCGTGCGCGGCAGCATTCCGCTGTTTACCCGCGACGTTTCCGTTGGAGGAAATCAGTACACCGACGCGCTTCAGAAAGAGCTGGACCTGAGCTTTGAAGACGCGGAGCGCTTGAAGCATGGTGAGAGCGTCGCCGGCGTCGCCGAGGAACATCGGGGAACGATCCTCCGCTCGGTGACCGACATTCTCGTTCTCGAAATTCAAAAGACCTTCGACTTCTTCCGGGCGACGGCGAGCGGGGAAAGCATACAAAAGATCGTTGTTGCGGGCGGCAGCGCGCGCGTTCCCGGCCTGATGGACGTGCTGCGCGAGGAATTCGCCATCCCGGTCGAGGAAATGTATCCCTTCCGAAAGATTGTCATCAATCCGGCGCGCCACAACGAGGATCAGATCCGCGAACTCGCCCCGCGCCTGGCAATTGCCGTGGGACTTGCTCTCAGGAGCTTTGACGAACAATGATCCGAATCAACCTGCTCGGGAGATCGCGGCCGAAAGCGACGCGCCCCACCGTACCGCTCGAGGCCACGCTGCAGTACGTGCTGCTGGTGATCGCGGTGGCCGTCAGCGGCGGCGCTCTCTACGGCCACTTCGTGCTTCTCGATCAACAAAACACCAAGTACGTGACCCATATCCAGAAACAAATGGCCGAGAAAGCGCGCCTGGAGCAGCTGAAGCAGCAGGTCGATAATTACGAGAAGCAGAAAGCAGTTTTGACGCAGCGCATCAACGTGATTGAGGAACTGCAGCGGAATCGCACCGGCGGCCAGGAACTTCTGGAAGCAATTGCCAACACGGTCAGCCGTACCGATACGCTCTGGCTGACTTCGGTTGACCGCAAGGGCGATGAACTCACCATCAACGGCTCGGCCGGCTCACTCAATGCCGTGGCCAACTACATCACGCAGCTGAAGAGATCGGGCTATTTCCAGACGGTGGAAATAAAGGAATCCCATCAGGATTCTTCCAACAAAGCTGTGCAGATCTTCACTTTCAGCCTAACGACGCAGTTTGGATTGCCCGGGTCGGGCGGGCCGAGCGCGCCGACGACGCAGACAGGCGGTAAGACGGCGCCGGCAGGCGGCGCGACTCCGGCGCCAACCCCGGCGGGAGCGCCGGCGCCACGAAAGTCAGGGGCGGTCTAGGAGCAGCGATGGCGATTTCGTTCCGCGAATATCCGTGGTATCTGCAGGCGCTGATCTTTTTCGCGCTGGCCCTGATCATTTTTGGAATGGGCGAATACCTGCCGATGTCTCCCGTCGCGGCCATGCGCACGACTCTCGACGACAATCATCAGAAGGATTCCGATCTGAACCGCCAGGTCTCCGAACTGCAGGTTTACGAGCGGCGCAACGCCGAATTCAAGGTGGAAATGGCGGCGTTGGAAAAGCAGCTCGAAACTTTGAAGACGATTGTTCCGGAAGAAAAGGAAGTCGATGAGTTCATGCGCCTGCTCCAGGAGGCGGCTTCGGCTTCGGGCGTGCAGGTTCGCAGCTTGACCGCGCAGGCGGTCGGTTCCAAGGAGTATTACTACGAGTTGCCGTTCTCGATCTCGGTGGATGGCCCGTATTTCAGCATCGAAGACTTCTTCGCCCGCCTCAGCCGCTTGTCCCGAATCATCAATGTGGGCGACGTCTCTTTCAAGGGTGTCGACGATCCGTCCAAAGGGACATTTCCGATGCGTCCGGGGACAACGGTCAATGGAACTTGCGTGGTGACGACGTTCTTTAGCAATCCGGCGGATATAAAAGCAGCGGGCAATAAACCGCCCGCCCGCAAATAGGTGGAGACGAGCCGACCGACTATGCGACTCGCAACAATATCGCAAATTTTGATGCCGCTGGCGGTAGCGACGGTGCTGGCGACCGGAGTGCTCGCGCAGGAGCACGTGAACATTACACCGGGCACCGTGCGCGACCAACTAAACCAGGCCGGTTCGTCCGGCTCGGGATCGCAGGCCCAGCCGCAGCAAGGACCAAGCCAGGCCGAGATCAAGATGCCCAAGAAGCCCGCGGCCCCGGCCAAGGGTCCCGCGCCGTCAGACAAGACTCCCGCGAAGGCGCAGGCAGGCGCTCCTGCAAAACCGGCTGCAAAAGCCCCTGCGAAAGAGCCGGCGAAGGCGCCGGCCAAAGCCTCGACAACACCGCCGATGAAGTCAGCGGGGGGCGCCCCGGCAAAAGCGCCGGAGAAACCTGCCGAAGCGGCGAAGGAACCGGCCAAGGCCGCTGTCGCAGCGCCGCCGGCCTTAGTTGCCGAAAAGGCTCCGGAAGAGAAACCCGTCGTGCGGCGCGATCCCTTCGATACGCTGCTCACCAAGGCGCGCGCCACCAACGCGCCGACCGAAAATCTGCCGCCTGGAAAAGCGGGCCTGGTCGTCGAGACCTTGCGCATTAACGGCATTGTGCACAGCCCCGGTGGGATGATCGCGATCGTATCGAACGCGCAGCAACGGGTCTATTTCCTGCGGGACGGCGACAAGCTGTATGACGGCTCCGTGGATAAGATCGCTCTCGATTCCATTTCGTTCCACGAAATTGGCAAAGACGCCTTTGGAAAGCCGCTGGAACGCACGGTCACCAAGCAACTTTACCCAAGTTCAGGAGAACAGCAATGAAGACCAATTGGCCGGCTCTCGGGCTCGGCTGCTTGTGCCTGGTGGGCGGCATGATTGCGGTTCCCATCGCAAGCGCGCAAGTCGCTCACCTCACGCCCGTCAGCGTACAGCCACAGCGGGCCACGATCTCGGCCGTTGAAGTCGCTCAGAGCGGTCTCGAAACCACCGTGCGGATCATCGGAGCGGGGGACCTGCGGTACGAGTCTTCACGTCTCGACGCGCCGCCGCGTCTCGTTCTCGATTTTGCAGATACCCGCCTCGAAGTCAGGAAGTACAAAGTGGCCAGCGAGTATGCGCCTGTGATGGACGTGCGCCTTGGGCAGCCGAATCCTGGCCAGACGAGAGTGGTGATCGACCTTGCATCGCAAACGCATTACACGGCGCAGCAAAGCGGATCGAGCATTACGGTCTCCTTCGCCGCTCCGGCCGCACCAGCAACGCCGACGGCGCTTCATCCGATTCAAAAGCCGTCTCCGCGGAAATCGATGGATGCCCGGGTGCCCGATATGCCACTTCCGAACTGGCTCACCGACAGGGATTTCGGCTTTGGCCGGCCCGTTGCTGCCCCGCCCATGCCCGAGGCGCAGAACCCTCTGGCAGCCGATGGACAAGCCCCGGCAGGAGGCGCCGCGCCCGAGAAAAAATTCACGGGCGATCCGATCTCGGTCAATCTGAAAGACGTTGACCTGAAGGATTTCTTCCGGCTGATTCACGAAATCAGCGGCCTGAACGTGGTGCTCGATCCGGCCGTGCGCGGAACGGTAACGCTGGTCCTGGACGAGGTGCCTTGGGATCAGGCGCTCGACATCGTTCTGCGCAACAACGGCCTCACGAAGGAAATTGACGGCAACGTGCTGAGGATCGCGACGCAGGACACGCTCCGCAAGGAAGCGGATCAACGGCGAGACCTGGTCAAAGCCCAGTCCGACGCCATTGAACCGGTGACCGTGACCCGCGTGCTCAGCTATGCCCAGGCCGCCACGATGGTGGCCACCGTGAAGAGGTTCATGAGTCAGCGCGGCGACGTGCTCGCCGATCCGCGGACCAACACGCTCATCATCCGGGACATCCCGTCCTCGATTCCGAAGATCGACAATCTGCTCCGGCAAATCGACCGGAAGTCTCAGCAGGTGGAAATTGACGCGCGAGTCGTGCAGACTTCCCGTTCCTTCGCCCATGAAATCGGCACGCAGTTCGGATTTTCCGTTCCGACCGGCGTGACCGGCAACACGGCGTTCGGCGGCGTCACCGGAATCCCGTCGTTCTTGAGCCCGGTCCTCCACTCGATATCGGCTCCATTTTCGGGCGGGTCGGGCCAGATTCCACTCAACTCGAATCTGCCGGCGAACGGTCCGACGAGCGGCTTTACCTTCGCCACGCAGGGGCATAACTACGCCATCGATTTCGTCCTGACTCTGATGGAGAGCCGCGGCGTCGGCAAGATTCTCTCCGAGCCCAAGGGCGTTACCCAGAACAACGAGAAGCTGACGGTCAAGCAAGGTCAGCAGATTCCGATCCAGACCAACATCAACAATACGATCTCGACGCAATACGTGGACGCCGTTCTGAAACTGGAAGTAACGCCGCAAATCACGGCGGAAGGAACGGTCTTCCTGGACGTCGATGTGGAGAACACGCAGATTGACCAAGCGATCAGCGTAGGCGGCCAGCCGGGCCTGAACACGCAATCGACGCAGACCAAGGTCCTCGTGAATGACGGCGGAACGATCGTGATCGGCGGCGTGGTGGTCACCAACCAAACGACGACCATCGACCAGGTACCGCTCCTCGGCAGCATGCCCCTCATCGGGAACCTGTTCAAGCACACCGCCATCAGCACTTCCACTCAAGAACTCATGTTCTTTGTGACGCCCCGAATTCTGCCGGGCTAAGTTCGGCCAGGTATACAATAAGCACGACCTCGGAGGAGACCTAGGTCTCCTCCTTTTTTTTATGCCGACACATCCCGCCAGCCGGCTGAAACGGCTTCGCGACGCAATGGCCGCCGCCGGGGCGGGAGCCTATCTCGAAACGCATCTTCCCAACATCTACTACCTGTGCGGATTCTCGGGCGATTCGGGCGCCTTGCTGGTCGATTCCGGCTCCGCCACTCTATTCACCGACGGCAGATTTACAATCCAAGCCAAGGAGGAAACGCGTGGCATCCGCGTGCACATTCACAAAGGACCGCTCCTCGACGCCGTAGGCGGCTACCTGAAATCGCGGGCGCGGCAGAAAGTGGCGGTTGCGCCTTCGCATCTTTCGCTCGCGGATTGGAAGATTCTCAAGAAGGAGGGAGGCAGCCGCCTGAAATGGCTGGCGATCGACGGGATCGTGGAAGGCCTCCGAGCGGTGAAGGACGCCGATGAAATCGACCGGATTCGGGAAGCGGCTCGTGTCGGATCACAAGTGATGGAGGAAGCCATCGCGCTGGTGCGCCCGGGCGTTGCCGAACTTGATATCGCCGCCGAGATCGGATATCGCATGCGCCGGAACGGCGCTTCGGGCGAGTCCTTTGAAGCCATTGTCGCGGCCGGACCGCGGTCGGCGTTACCTCATGCGCGGCCCACAGCGCGCAAAATCGGGAGAAACGAGTTGGTCGTGTTGGACCTGGGTGCTATACTGCGCCGCTACTGCAGCGATCTGACGCGCACGGTGCACGTGGGTAAGGCGTCGTTGCGCACGCGCCAGTGGTACGGCGCGGTTTTGGACGCGCAGCAGGCCGCGATCGCCGCGTTGAAGTCGGGAGTCACCTGCGGCGCTGTCGATGAAGCTGCCCGAAGCGTGCTGCACGGCAAAGGTTTAGACCGTTATTTCGTTCATAGCACCGGGCATGGCATCGGCCTTGAAATCCACGAAGGACCGCGAATCGCGCGCGACCAAAAATCGCGGCTGAGCGCGGGGAACGTGGTGACCATCGAGCCGGGCGTTTATGTCGAGGGTGTCGGCGGAATTCGCATCGAGGACGACGCGCTTGTCACTCCGCGAGGCGCCGAAATACTGACAACCGCGACAAGGGAACTTCTGGAACTTTGAGCTCAAAAACGATGAAGGGATCCAAGAAACAGCCTGCGGCCTCTGAGATTTCGGCTCAGGGCGTGGACCTCGAACAGCTTGAGAGTCTGCTCTCCTTCATGGCCGACCACGGGCTCGAGGAGTTTGAATATTCCCGCGGGGATCTCCGGATACGCCTGAAGAAGGCGGCGACGAATCAGGGAACGGCGCCCGTTCCGGCGGCGACGAGCGCGCCTGCTCCGGTCGTTCATCAAACGGCTGCCGCCGCGCCGTCGGCTGCGCCTGCGGCCCCTGCGCCGGCCAGCGCGGAGACCGCCCAGTCCGCATCTGCTGCTGCGGCGGGCGAACACCTCATCAAATCGCCGATCGTCGGCACATTCTACGCGGGTGCGAGTCCGGAGGCAGGCCCGTTCGTCCGCGTCGGGGATTTTGTCGAGGCCGGCCAGACGGTTTGCATTATCGAAGCGATGAAGCTGATGAACGAAATTGAAGCGGATATCAGCGGGGAAGTGGCGCGGGTCCTGGTCGAGAACGCCCAGCCGGTCGAGTACGGCGAGCCGCTGTTTGCGCTGCGGCCGACGGGGAAAAAGAAGTAGCCCGAGTAGGACAGCCACTCTTGGCTGTCCCCGCGATCTAAGCGGCCTCGGGGACAGCCAAGAGTGCTGTCCTACTTGGGCATGGATTCACCGTCCTCAAATGTTCCGAAAAATCCTGATAGCCAATCGCGGTGAAATCGCCTTGCGCGTGATCGACGCGTGCAAGGAACTCGGCATCGCCACGGTCGCGGTCTATTCCGAAGCGGATCGCAACGCGCTGCACGTGCGCTTTGCGGATGAAGCCGTTTGCATTGGCCCGCCGCGATCCAGCGAGAGCTACCTGAACATTCCGCAGGTGATCAGTGCCGCCGAAATCACCAACACAGATGCCATTCATCCCGGATACGGCTTCCTCTCGGAGAATGCCAATTTCGCGGAGGTCTGCGAAACCTCTCACATCACGTTCATCGGCCCCACGCCGGACCTGCTGCGCATGATGGGCGAAAAGGATCAGGCCCGGCGCGAGATGGCCGCGGCGGGCGTACCCGTCGTGCCGGGATCGCAGGGGATCGTGGCGGACGAAGCCGCGGCCCTCGCCGAAGCCACCCGGATCAAGTATCCGGTCATCCTGAAAGCTTCGGCTGGTGGAGGCGGGCGCGGGATGCGCGTCGTTCGCGCGGAGGACGAACTTGCCGCGGCCTTTGCCACGGCTCGCAATGAAGCGCAGCAAGCCTTCGGCATTCCCGACCTTTACATCGAGAAATTCATCGAGCGGCCGCGCCACATCGAATTCCAGGTGCTCGGCGACAAGCACGGGCGGGTGATCCATCTCGGCGAGCGCGAGTGCAGCATCCAGCGCCGGCATCAAAAGCTGATCGAGGAATCGCCTTCGCCCGCCGTCGACGACAAACTGCGCTCCGAACTCGGCGCCCGGGTGGTGGCCGCGCTTGAGCTCGTTGGCTACACGAGCGCCGGCACCGTCGAATTCCTGATGGACGAGGACGGCTCGATCTACTTCATCGAAATGAATGCCCGCATTCAGGTCGAGCATCCCGTCACCGAAATGGTCACCGGCATCGACCTGATCAAGTCCCAGATTCGCCTGGCGGCGGGTGAAAAGCTGGCCGATGTGGTGGGCGAACCCCGCCTGCGGGGGCACGCCATCGAGTGCCGCGTCAATGCCGAGGACCCCGAGACGTTCGTGCCTTCCGCCGGTCGCATCACCGTGTTTCGCACACCGGGCGGCCCCGGCATTCGCGTGGATACCGCCGCCCACGCCGATGCCGTGATCCCGCCGTACTACGATTCGCTGGTGGCCAAGCTGATCGCCTATGGGGACACTCGCACCGAAGCCATTGCCCGCATGCGGCGCGCCCTCGAAATGTTCGTGGTCGAGGGCATCAAGACCTCCATCCCGCTGCAGCGCAAGATCATGATGGATCAGGACTTTATGGCCGGGCGCCTGGACACCCACTTTCTTGACCGTTTCGCCACATCGCACACAGGTTAAGCCCGTATGAACCTTGTCTTCCCCCCGCTCTATGCCATAATCGACCCTACTTTGCTCACCATTTCGGAACTGGCTTTGGCCGAATCGCTGGCGGGATCCGGGGTCGAGCTGATTCAGTACCGCGACAAAACGGCCTCCTCTCGCCGATATTTCGAAATCTCCCGGCAACTTTCGAATGTTCTCGGGCCGCGCGGCGCGCGCCTGATTGTGAACGACCGCCCGGACGTGGCTTTGCTGGCGGGCGCGGGTGGCGTGCACGTAGGCCAGGAAGACCTGGGTGTCGAGGATGCGCGCGCGGTTTGCGGACCGGATCGCTGGGTGGGCGTCTCCACGCACACGCTCGAACAGCTCGCGGCGGCGAATCGCACCTCCGCGGATTACGTGGCCTTCGGCCCGATTTTTCAGACGGCGACCAAGAAGAATCCCGACCCCGTCGTGGGGACGGAACTCTTGCGCCAGGCTCGTGCGATTACAAAAAAGCCTCTGGTAGCCATAGGCGGAATCACGCTGGAACGCGCCGCCGAAGTGTACCGCGCGGGCGCCGACTCACTGGCGGTGATACGCGACTTGATCTGCGCCCCGGACCCGGCCGTCCGCGCGCGGGAATACCTCGACGTGGCAGCCTCGACCTCGACTCGCGGAGCGAGTTGAAGAGGGAGCAGCCCGGTGTCCGAAGCAAGATCCAATCTGGCGACCGCCAACCCTGCCGAAGCGGATTCCTCGGGATTCGTTCGCGGCCTGGGCCTCTTCGATTCGACGACCATCGTGGTCGGGTCGATGATCGGCTCGGGCATCTTCATCGTTTCCGCTGACATCTCGCGCAAGTCCGGATCGACGGGCGGCCTGCTGGTGGCGTGGGTCATCGCGGGCCTGATGACGGTCACCGCGGCGCTGTCCTACGGCGAGCTCGCAGCCATGATGCCCAAGGCCGGCGGGCAGTACGTCTATCTTCGCGAGGCCTACTCTCCCCTGTGGGGATTTTTGTACGGTTGGACGCTGTTTCTGGTCATCCAAACCGGAACCATTGCGGCGGTAGCCGTCGGATTCGCGCGGTTCCTGGGCGTGATCTGGCCCGCCATATCGCCAAGCGCGTGGGTCATTCCTCCCATCGCGCTGTCGGAAAAGTACGCGATCAGCCTGTCGGTGCAGCAGTTGATTGCGCTGCTTCTCATTCTTTTTCTGACGGCGCTTAACACGCGCGGGCTGAAGCTCGGCAAGCTCATTCAAAACGTATTCACTTCGGCCAAGGTCCTGGGGCTTGCGGCGCTGATCCTGGCCGGAATTTTCGTCGGCCGGAATGCCGAGGCCATTCACTTGAATTTCAGCGGCATCTGGACGCTGCACAATCCGGAGACGATTGAACCGGGCGCGGCGTGGATGAAGTCCTTCCTGCCATCGGTGACGGCGGCATCCGGGGTCTTCGGCCTGCTGATTGCCTTCGGCGTTTCGCAAGTGGGCTCGCTCTTTTCCGCGGACGCGTGGAACAACATCACGTTCACCGCGGGCGAAGTGAAAAATCCGCGGCGCGATATTCCCATTTCGCTCGCGGCGGGCACGGCGATTGTCATCACGCTCTATTTCCTCGCGAACGTGGGCTATCTCTCCACGCTGACGCTGCATCAGATTCAGGCGGCGCCGGACGATCGCGTCGCGACCGCCACGCTGGCGGCGATTTTTGGAAAGAGCGGCGCGACGCTGATGGCTCTCGCGATCATGACTTCGACCTTCGGTTGCGCGAATGGGCTGATCCTCGCGGGCGCGCGCGTGTACTATGCGATGTCGCGCGACGGTCTGTTCTTTAAGAGCATCGGGAAACTTAACGCGAGCCACGTCCCGGCGATGGGCCTGGTGCTTCAGGGAATCTGGGCGGGGGTTCTGGTGCTGCTGCGCACGCGGCTCGTGAACGCGTCGACCGGCGCGGTGAGCTACGGCAACCTGTACGGAGTTCTTCTCGATTACGTGATTTTCGCCGTGCTCATTTTTTATGTTCTCACGATCGGCGGCGTCTTCGTTTTGCGCCGCAAGCGGCCGGATGCCGAGCGGCCGTATCGCGCGTGGGGCTATCCCGTGGTGCCGGTTCTTTACATCTTCACTGCGGTCGTGATCATGCTGATCCTGATTCTGTACCAGACGCAGGATACGTGGCCCGGACTCGTGATTGTTTTGTTAGGTGTTCCCGTGTACTGGGCATGGTCGCGGCGGGCTGGAGCTGAAATTCCCCGGGTCTAAAGACCCGGGCTACAACGCCGGGACGGTCACCGATCGTGGTGGAACGCGCAATGTTGTAGCCCGCCTCTTTAGAGGCGGGGGACGCGAGACGGATCATTCGGGAACGAATGAGGCGGAACGAAGTGAGGCGGTCCGGCGCGATTTGAACGCATTGGAATTCCGCGAACGTCAAAGGTGACTATGGCCAATCAACTGTTTCAGCGAAAGTCGCACGAAGCGCTCGTCGAGGAAATGCAGAGCGACAATCGCCTGCGGCGCGTGCTCGGCCCGGTCCAACTCGCGAGCCTCGGCATCGGCGGGATCATCGGAACGGGAATCTTCGTGCTGACGGGGATCGCGGCGCATGACACCACGGGGCCGGCGCTCGTGCTTTCCTTCGTTGTGGCCGGGATCACCTGCGTCTTCGCCGCGCTGTGCTATGCGGAATTTGCGTCCATGGTGCCGGTCGCGGGCTCGGCTTACACCTACGCGTACGCGACCCTCGGGGAACTCTTTGCGTGGATCATTGGCTGGGACTTGATTCTCGAATATGCGGTGGCGTCGGCGACGGTTGCCCACGGCTGGTCGCACTATTTCCAGGATTTTCTTGCGATCTTTCACTTCCATATTCCCCATGTTTTTACGAACGCCCCTTTTGACTACAATCCCGTTTCCGGGCTTCTGTCGCTGACGGGGACGTGGTTCGACTTGCCGGCTGTGGCTATCGCGTTGCTCATCACCGCCATCCTGGTCAAGGGAATTCGGGAAAGCGCGAGCGTGAATGCCGGAATCGTGATGTTGAAGGTTGTAATCGTTCTTTTCGTGATTGTGGTCGGCGCGAAGTATGTGAACCCGGCCAACTGGAAACCATTTGCTCCATTTGGCCTGACCGGAGTCAGCTTTTTTGGACACACACTATTGGGCCAGACCGGCAAAGGCGGCGAGCCCATCGGAATGTTGGCCGGCGCCGCGCTGGTCTTCTTCGCCTATATCGGATTCGATTCGGTATCCACCCACGCTGAGGAAGCCCGCAATCCCGCGCGGGACGTTCCCATCGGGATCATCACCTCCCTCGTGCTTTGCACGGTCCTCTATATCGCCGTTTCCGCCGTCCTCACCGGAATGATTCCGTACGACCGGATCAACATTGATGCGCCAGTCTCGGACGCCTTCCGGCAGGTTGGCCTGCCCTGGGCCCAATTTCTGGTGTCCATCGGTGCGATCGCGGGAATCACGTCTGTGCTCCTCGTCATGATGCTCAGCCAGTCGCGAATTTTTCTGGCGATGGCGCGGGACGGCTTGCTTCCCACGAGCTTCTTCGGCGCGGTGCACGAAAAGTTCCGCACGCCGTGGAAGTCCACGATTCTGACGGGGCTGTGCGTCGCAGCCATGGGTGCGTTCCTACCTCTGCGAATCCTGGCGGACCTCGTGAATATCGGGACGCTTCTGGCTTTCGTGATTGTGTGCGCCGCTGTGTTGATCATGCGGCGGACTCATCCTGAAGTGCACCGCCCCTTCCGAGCGCCGCTGGGCGCGATCGTCCCGATTGCGGGAATCCTCTGCTGTTTGCTTCTAATGTTTTCCCTGCGCGTTGAGAATTGGTGGCGGCTCTTTGGCTGGCTTGCGATCGGCCTCGTCATCTATTTCAGTTACGGGATTCGCCATAGCCGCGTCACGATCGAAAATCGGGACCGAAAGGTCGAAGGAAACGCCGGCGTCGCGCTCGAGCAAAAATAGACCTTCATAGCGACGATGTGAATCTTCGAGAGTTTGTCGGCGACGGTATCCAGCGCGCCGGTGCCCTCGGTTTTTGCGCTGAAATCTCCCATCTTGTTTTCCGGCGTAGTATTCTGCTTGTTTGCCGCGGAGCGCTTCCCCCTGGATATGGCCACCACGATCATAACGAGTCCGCGCCGCCCCTTCTGGGCACGCATGAGCAAGGTGGACTGGGCTGCGCTCGCGATCCTGGCGCTCTATGGAACGCTTTCCGGGTTGCGCGAATTCCATCCGCGGATTCCCGATTCCGGCTTTCTGCTTTTTCTGGCGATTTGCGCGGGCATGTACTGGCTGGTGCGCGGATGGATCTGGTCGCGCGATCATCTGCTGTGGAGCCTGCGCAACCGGCTCGTGGCGGCCTATGTTTTCATCGCCGTGGTGCCGGTGCTGCTGCTCCTGGCGATGGCGGGGCTTGCGGCGTACCTGCTGTATTGGCAACTTGGCTCTTACGTCATTTATACCGAGATGGAAGAGCGCGAACAGCGCGTCGGGGTAGTGGCCACAGCCATGGCAACCTCCTACGCGGTCGAAGCGACGTCAGGACGTAGCGCGGCGGCCCTGGCTTTGCCAGTCGACCCCAAGACTTACATTCGAAATGCCATGGCCGAACTGCCTGGGCTCAAAATTGAAACAGGCGTGGGCGAGGAATTGTTGAAGTCGGGAGGCGCATACGGCGGGAATCGCTTCCGGGGCCTGGTTTTCAGCGGTGGCCAACTCGTCCTGCGCGCCGTAGCCGCGCGGCCGACCCCATCCGGACGTATCGTGGTTTCGGCAACCGTTCCCATCACGCCGGAGTTTATCGATACGCTCGCGCCGGAGCTCGGGCCGATCCAATTCAGCGTGCTGCGCCCGGAAGGGGCGAATACACCTGCCGCCGATTTTCCGATTCTGATCGATGCGCAGCGTTATGCGTCCCTCGACCAGATCGGCACCCTGGACCGGCCCGTGCCGAAAGCCGTGAACGCGTTCGACAAGCTCATTACGGGAATCGTGGGCCTGGATGTGCTCGACACGGATCAGAAGCCGGGGCAGTCCGGCGCCGCGCGTGTATTCGCCACGTTCATCACGCGCCCTTCGCTTTTGAATAAGAGGCTGTTCAGCCCGCTCGGAGATTTGGGGGGCGCGGCGGCGACGGCGCTGCTGGTGGTGGGCGCGGTTTTTCTGGTGATCGAGCTCGGATCGCTCGCCACCGGCATCATCATGACGCGCACGATCACGTCAGCGGTGAACAGCTTGTACACCGCGACGCGGCACGTCCAGGAAGGCGACCTCACCTACCGCGTGCGGATCCCTCATCGCGATCAGCTGGGCGCGCTCGGCGTGTCGTTCAACTCGATGATGCATTCCGTGTCCACGCTCATCGAAGAGCAGCGCCGGCGGCAGCGGCTCGAAAACGAATTGTCCATCGCCCACGAAGTGCAGCAGCAGCTCTTTCCGCACGCGCTGCCGAACTTGCCGGGAATCGAAATCGAAGCGATCTGCCGGCCAGCGCGCGTGGTGAGCGGCGACTACTACGATTTCATTCGCATTTCGCCGACGCGGCTCGCGATTGCCCTCGCGGATATCAGCGGAAAGGGAATTTCCGCGGCGCTGTTGATGGCCAATGTGCAAGCCGCGCTCCGCAGCGACGTGCTTCGCTACCGGAACGGTCATGAGGGCGGCACGCCCGAGCCAGTCGATACGGCCGAAATTGTCTCGCACCTGAATTTGCACTTGTTCCGCAATACCTCCAGCGAACGTTACGCCACGCTCTTCATCGGCGTGTACGACGAGGCGACCCGCCAGCTCCATTACACGAATGCCGGCCACCTACCTCCGATTTATATCAACGGCGGAACCGCACGGCGTCTCGAAATCGGCGGAATGGTCGTGGGGCTGTTTAACGATGTTCCCTACCAGCAAGGCGCGGTGGAAATCGAGCACGGAGGGATGCTCGTGGCCTACAGCGATGGCCTGATCGAGCCGGAGAACGTTTACGGCGAGGAATTCGGTTCCGAGCGGCTGACCGACGTGGCCCTGAAGAATCGTGAGGCGTCCACGCACGACGTGGCGCAGGCCATGATGCATGCGGCGGAGGAATGGTCCGGCTCGCCCGAGCAGGCGGACGATATGACCGTCATCGTGATGCGATTTTCCGGCCCCGGCGCATCCGAGGAGCGGCGCGTATGAAAGTCCTGACCGCGACGCAGATGCGCGAGGCCGACCGCCTTACGACGGAACGCCATGGCATTCCCGCTCTGCAATTGATGGAGAACGCGGGAACAGCCATTGCCGAATTCTTGCGGCAAACGTTCGGCGATCTTGCGAGCCGCAAGATCGTCGTTCTCTGCGGCAAGGGAAACAACGGTGGCGACGGAATGGTGGTCGCGAGGGTGCTGAAAGGCTATGGCGCCGCGCCGTGCGTGTATCTCTTTGCCAATCCCGGCTCGGTGGAGGGAGACGCGGCGGAGAATTTGAAGCGCTGGCAGCGCGGCACGGGCGAATTGCGCGTGGTGACAAGCCGGGAGGAATGGGAATCGGCTCGTGCCGCGTTGGGCGAAGCGGACTTGATCATTGATGCGCTGCTGGGCACGGGGCTGCGGGGAGTGGTCGAGGGTCTGCTGGCGGCCGTGATCGAGGATGTGAACTCGGCGCGACGGCAAAGCCGCGGGAAAAAGATCGTGGTCGCGGTGGACATGCCCTCGGGCCTTGCCTCCGACATGGAGGATTTTGGCGGGCCGGTGTTGAACGCGGATTTCACCGTCACGCTGACCGCGCCGAAGGTGGGGCAATTGGTTCTGCCGCACTCGTCCTGTTGCGGCCAATTGATCGTCCGGGGAATCGGCACGCCGGCTGAATTGCTCGAGTCGGATCCGCATTTGAAAATTCACTGGATCGAGCCGTCGGAGTTTCGCGCGTTGCCGCTCAAGCGCAACCCCGACTCGAATAAAGGCACCTACGGCCACGCTCTCATCGTTGCGGGATCGCTCGGGAAATCCGGCGCGGCGATTCTGGCGGCGCGCGGTGCGTTGCGTTCGGGCGCGGGCCTCGTCACCGTGGCCACGCCGCGGGAGGCGCAGCCGGTTGTCGCCGCCGGACTGCCGGAAATGATGACCGTGCCGCTCGCATCCACGGACGTGGGAACCGCAAGCCTTCGGAACCTCGACTACGGAAAATTTGCGGAGATGGTGGGCGGGAAAACGGTGCTGGCCGTCGGCCCGGGTCTTTCCATGCAGAGCGAGACTCAGGAGTTCATTCGCCACATTGTGGGCAAGACGGAGCTCCCGATCATTCTGGACGCCGACGGCCTGAACGCATTCGCCGGCCTGGCGGATTCGCTAAACGAGCGCCAAGCCGCCGCCCTTGCGCTTACGCCTCATCCGGGCGAGATGGCGCGGATGTTGGGCATTACCGTGAAGGAAGTGCAAGCGCGGCGGCTCAACGTGGCTCTCGAGGCGGCCGGCCGTTGGCGCGCCCACGTGATCCTCAAGGGTTTTCACACGATCCTGGCGACGCCGTCGGGGCAGGCGTATATCAACACCACAGGAAACGCTGGAATGGCGACGGGGGGAACTGGCGATGTCCTCACCGGAATCCTCTCGGGGCTGACGGCGCAATTCGGCGTCGAGGATTGGGCGCGCGTGCTGAGCCTGGGGGTGTACCTGCATGGCCTGGCGGGAGACATTGCCGCCTCGCGCGTCGGGGAAGCCCCGCTGATCGCGTCTGACGTGATCGATGCTCTTCCGGAAGCCTACGCGCGAGTATTGGCGGAGTGGGCCGCGTAGGACAGGCTTGAGCCTGTCGATTTTCGTCCAGGGTGGCGCGGCAGAACCCGACAGGCTCAAGCCTGTCCTACTTAAGTGCCTAAAAATGCCTCAGGAATTCGTAACCCACTCTTCGGAAGAAACGATCGCCAAGGGCAAGGAAATCGCCGCGCGATTGCGCGCGCCCGTTCTCGTGCTCTTGAAAGGCGATCTGGGCGCCGGCAAGACCACACTGACGAAAGGAATCATCAGCGGCCTCGGCGCGGCCAGGGAAGAAGAAGTCACCAGCCCCACCTTCAATCTCGTTCACGAATTTAGCGCCCCCGCGGCGACACACTCCGAGCGACAAACGGGTCCACCGCCATTCAGGGTCTACCACGTCGATCTCTACCGCGTCGAAAATCTCCACGACCTCGAATCGCTAGGCCTTGAGGATGCCCTGACGGAGAAAGCCATCGTGATCATCGAATGGCCGGAACATTTCACGTTTCGCACGGACTGGCCCACGGTGGAAATCCGCCTCGATCACGCGGGCGGGGATTCGCGCCGGATCGTCGTCTCCGCTTCAGGGGTTGGGTCCTAGTCCTCAATCCCACAAGCGGTTCACGCAAAATGCCCGATCCGCTGTTAACGGGTTGGGTGCGCCGCCTTGTTCCCCAGTAGCCAGGTTGGTAACCTGAAAGTGAGACTAGCGCGCGTCCTACACATGCCAGAAAGCACGCCCATGGCCCTCTCGGGTGTTTCCGCGCAACTGAACCTGAAGCCCTATCTGGCCGAGCTTCCGCTCGGTACGCTGGCTGTCGGTGTGGATAACATTCACCACGACGTTTTCCTGAGCCCTCTGTTCGTTGAGATGACCGAGGCTTACCTCCTTGAATACATCCGCCAAACCGCCAATCTGACTTTCCTTTCGCAAACCGACCGTATGCAGCCCGAGCGCCGGCAAGGCCAGCGGCGAGAGTTAGACCGGAGGGCGCCTCGGGTGCCCGAGGCCGCCGTCTGGAAAAAGCAGCTTTCCGATTTGCTTCACGCGGGCGTGCGGCAAGCGAAGTACGAGAAGAACATCGAGATCGACTTTCTGTTCCGCGCGGCGCTCGTGAAATTCCTGACGCAGGAAATCGGCACGCAGTTCTCGAACCTGCTCCTCGAGGCCAAGGAATGGATTCGCGGGCGCGGAGTGCATTTTGACAGGACGGAGCAGGGGCACGTGATCAAAGCTCGGCTCGCCGAGCTGCAGGCGGACCGCCGCAATCTGTTTCGCAAGGCGGGGCAGCACGTCTTCCAGGCGATCCAGGAAATCGAGGACAACACCCTGGCCAAGGCGCGCAAGGCCCTTTTCGGGGAGGAAGCCTGCGCTTCGTATGAAATCCTGAATGACCGGCTGGCCTTCGTCGAAGGCGGGCGGGACGACGTGCTTTTCCTGGAGCAGTACGTTCTGCTCGGAAACTATCAACGCGATCCGGACCGGTATGAAACTATCGATACGGTTTTAATCGATTTTCTGAAGCAATCCGTATTATCTGGAGCGCAGGGTTCGGGTGCGAGCGATTCCAAGGGGGAGCACGGGAAACTTGCCGGCAACGCGGAGATGTACCGAACGGAAGTGCTGCGGCTGCAGGGGGAGCGGGAAACGCTGTCGCGAAAGCTAGAGCGGTCGGACAGCCTGATCGGGCGCGTGGGATTCGGCGCCGATCCGGCGACACTGCGCGCGTCGCTCTCGGACGTCGAGAAGCGGTTGCAGCACGCGCAGAG
>Ga0210401_10000889_pt1 | contig 36120 bp, 42 predicted proteins | sample IncBWH32MmetaG_FD_150866 | JGI IMG/M metagenome (GOLD analysis project Ga0210401, IMG submission 150866) | Forest soil microbial communities from Barre Woods Harvard Forest LTER site, Petersham, Massachusetts, United States - Inc-BW-H-32-M | ecosystem: Environmental > Terrestrial > Soil >... | reverse complement strand
ATCATCGTGGCGATCGCTCCAGGACCCCTATGGACTCTTCCACCCGTCCAAGCATGCTCTCTTCTCCGCCACCCATACCTTCTGACTCGGACGTAGACAGGCGGAGGGCATCCTGTTCCCATTCTCGCAATATCGCCAGCTTCTCATCCCGCGATAGCTGAGGATGCGCAACAACGTCTTTTGGTTCCGTGAAATAGGACCTGAAATGGCGAAGTGCCGCATCGGCACTGAATAGAGGAGTTCCATGAGTCATCGGTTGCCTTCCCTTAGGAAAATATTATAGCACGAGTACCATAGCCTCGTCCCGCCTCCGACTGGCGGCGGTCCGGGGCGCCGTGTACCCGCAATTGGGCGGGCTCTTTGCACCCCGCCGGGGTTATATCCCAAGTTACAGCAGCAATCCTTTCCACAAGGTCGCGGTCGGTCCACGTCACGATCCCGGCACAGATCATCCACGCGATCGAAGCGACCACCCAAAGACGGAAAAGACCTCGGGTTATCTGCGGGCGGTATCTCTGCAAGTCGGTCACATCCCTAACGGGCCAGTCGGCTATACGCGCCGAAAACCCCGCAAAACCCAGCCAATCGCGGCACCGAAAAATAGGAGAGCGAGCGGCGGCACAACTGCCCATGCGGTCCATCTCACATACGGCCAGATCGTTGGCGATTGCTCAGCAATCCGCCGATCCCGCTCCCAGGGCGGAGCGCCAAAATACTCAATGCAGTTTTGAAGATCGACACGCGGGTCTTGCTTAGCTGCCGGTTCACAGTCCGAAAGTCTTTCCATCTTTACCCCCGGTACGTTCTTGAGAAGCGGTAGGGTTTCCTCCCAGGAGCGTGGCCCGCTTTGAACCGGCGGATAGTTCTCAATCCAGATCGCGCCGATGATCCACACGACGGATAGCAAAACCCAAACCCGAAAGAAGCCTCGGCTCCAAGCCACGGTTCCGCTACTCGTCGTCATCGCCGTGAGCCTTTCACGTTCGGGCTGCGGCCCCGGACACCGCTCCTTAGTGTCGGCTTAAAACCTATTTGCCGTGTTCTGGCTGTTAGCATGTTGAGCGCCTCGCGAAGTGCGACATCGCCAGCGTCGCGCTGCGCCTCAAGTATGGCATTGTAAATGGCTTCGGCGGCGCTAAGGAGGCTCTGATCGTCCGACATCGGTTGTCACGGCTCGCCGGTTGTGGCGCTTTGAGCAAGGCCACCAAAGGATTCGGCATGGTCATCGGGATGATCGATTGCAAACTGGGCTGCCACCGTCCTGCGTGCTGAGGCGAGCCCAGCGCATTTCTTCGAGCAGTAGATTCCTAGCGAACCACGAACTTTAACGAACAACGAAGCACAGTGTTTGCACACACGTCGGTTGCGGATTTGAGCATTCCGCGTGCGAGCGATGTCGCCGCGCCGCTTGCCCAATTTCGAACCGCAATCTCGGCCGCAGCACTGGGTTTGAGCCCTCGCGGTATCGAAACTCGCTTCGCAGACGGCACAACGCTTACGATGGATTTTCGCGCGAGGCTTCGCGCGGTATCTACCCTCAAGGCGATAGCGCGCGTTTTGCTCTCTCATTCGCGCTTTTCGGCAAGTTTCTGAGCAAAAAAGCCGTTCTCGGGCGGCTAAACGTTTTCGCGTATAAGCGAATGGGGCACCACAAAGAATGCAGCACCGCGCAGCGCGCATATCTTTAACTTCTTTTTCAATTTGCATGAGCCGGCAGTCCAAGTTGTTGAATTGTTTTGCAATTATGTTCTAGCAGTACGCGAATGTACGCAGTCCTGACGAAATCAAATCGGGAAGAATTTTTGAAACGGCCTCCGCCGTTGGGCTTTTTGAACTTCCTTTGAAATCAAATTCACCAGGACCAAAAAAAATCCCTGAATGCGAATGCCTGCGGTTTCCGGGCCTTGGGGCGAAATTCAAGATACCCCCATGCCGAAAGGCTACCGATGCGCTCGCGTTTTTCGCGGCCCCTTATCAAGCGTCGCTCGTGACACTGTCACAGGAGACGGTGTGTCAACTCGGCGCCCCGGCTGCTTGTGTTTCTGGCATCGTCGGTTCGGTTCGAACTTCCCAGACTTGCTTGGCGTCTGCAGTTCGAACGGCTCACCACAAACAGCACAGTTCGATCGCCAGACGGTGAGCTGCGTCTCGGTGCCGTCCCGGCGGACATAAGGCTGGGTGCCGGTCAGTTCGTATTTCTGGCCACGATAGGTTTTAAACATTGGGTCTTTCTGGGGCTGGGCGCACTGCGGCGGAGGTCTGCGGACGGCTCGTCCGTGACGCTCGTGACGCTCGTGACGGTCTTTCCGGGTTAATCGCCCACACGCGCGCGCGTGAACGTCTATTATGCAAATGAGCGTCACGAACGTCACAACCGTCACCTTTCCTAATGGAAGCCCGCCTTGGGTTTGAGTGTGATGCCGAAAAACTCCCGTGTTTTCCGTCCGCGGTAGTAGCGAAAGCCATGACGGGCCATTTGGTCCGCAAAGGACTGACGCGTGCCGGACGTATGGCCGGCTGATACCGCGAAGTCCTTCCATGACTTGAACAGGCCGGCGCTCGTTTCCGACTTATCCATATTGCCCGGTTCACAGAGGCATTCTTCGGCCAGCCAGTGCGCGAACAGGTCCTGGTCGCTGAAGTACTCTTCCGTCGCGGCAAGCACGCTGGCGGGCTTCGCAAGCCCGTTGGCTTGCCAATCGAGACAGCCCTCGATCATCCACCGCAGGATACCCGGAGCTTCCCGCATTAGCTTTTGCTCGAGCTCGCGGTCGGGGGTCTCCGGCTTGCGCTCAAAGGGCACGATCAGGAACGCCGCCGTGCAGCGTCATCGACGTTCCGCAGCACCGGCTTACGGTTGCCGACGATCATCAGCTTGAACTGCGGCGTGAACTCGAAAAAATCCTGCCGCATAAATCGCGCGCTGATTCGGTCGCCGCCGGTCATTTGCTTGATCCGGCTTTCGGCCCAGGCGCGGCCCTCTTCGGTTTCGGAGGCCGTAACGAGCCGCGCGCCGCGGAGCATCGCCAAATCAGTAGGGTGCCGGTCGCCGTGGCTGGCGTTGAAAGTATCCATCGCCGCGGTGGTGCCGTAGTCCTTCAAGATGGACGCAACGACATTCAGAAAGACCGACTTGCCGTTGCCGCCGGGGCCATACACAAAAACCAGCGCGTGTTCGCGGGTCAGTCCTGTCAGGCTGTAGCCGCACCACTGTTGTAGGAAGCGGATTAACTCCGCGTCGTCGCCGGTCGTCTCGCTCAAAAAGCGGAGCCAGCGCAGGCAATCTTCTTGCAGCGGCGCAACCGCGGTCGATTTGGTAATGCCATCATCCTGCAGGCTGTCGCGCAACAGCCCAGTGCGAAGATCCACCGTCCCGGCCGGCGTTCCGAGTAACCAGGGATCAGCGTCCCAATATTCAATCGTCACCGCGATCTTGGGATCTACCTTCGCGAATCGTTCGACCCCGGAAGCAAAGGCGGTCTTGTGCGTGATGTAGCGCTTACGCTCGTCCTGGTCCTCGGCAAGTTTCCGGGCGAGTTCGCGCGCCCATTGGAAGGCAATACCGGTTTGGTCTCGTTGCCACGTCACGCCGTTGAAGCGAAACCATGCGCCTGAAGAGTGACAGAACCGAAGTTCGTTGCCGTGCTGCTCAACGAACGATACTGCGGCGCTATCCTCGGTAACGATGTCGTTTACTGGGGAGGACGGCTCAAAACGAGTTTTGGAAAAGGCCACCGTCATCGTGCAGCCCTCCATGCGTCATTCATGTCATTGCCGATGTTTGGAGTGATAACGTTGACCGGCTTGCCGGCCACGAGATAGCGCTTGGCGCATGTCCTCACGTCTCGCCGGCTGGTCGGATCGTTCTCTTCAAGGATGGTAATTTCCGTCAGGCTGGAGAGCGCAGGAAAGGCGCGCACTGCGACGCTTGATCCGAGCGCCCAGGCGGGAGCGAAGCCGGACATCCGGCCGGACATCACCGTCTCGATACCCTCGCCAATCGTTAGTGTCGTGGAAATCGCCGCGTCCGGGTCGAGCTTGATCGCTGCGCCCTTGGCGATCCCGAGCATTTTACCATCGATCTTTTGGCCGGTTTCCCGGTCCAGGAATGTGCGATGAATGCCGCAGGGCTCATCGGTGATGATGTCCCGCAAAAGGCAGACCATGCCTGGACGGCGATTGAACGCATCAAAGTACAGTGAGCCATGAAAGCGAATTGCGCTGCCAGCGATATCAGCGCCCAATGCAAGGCCGCGATGTTCGCGGAGATAATATTCGACGATTGTCCCCATGGGATTAATGGATTGCGACCAAATCCGCAGGGCCGAAGCCTTCTTTTTCTCTTTGTCGTCATCTATTCCTGAATTGATAACGACGAACGTCGTCGGGCGTCGGTCAACACTCTGCCGCCATTTATCCAGGCCCAGTCTTTCCCGTACATAGTCTTTGCAAATCTTCCAATCGTCGCCGGCATGGCTGCAGACGATGATGCGGTCTTGATGACCGTCGATTGTGATTGAGAGCGAACGATCTGCTTTGCTGTGACCGGGGCCAGGCACGTTGCAACTATTCCGGCCTGTTACGTCGCCGCCAAGAATGGCCGCGATCTCCCGTGGCGTGAGGCTGCTCATGCCAACCCTCCCACCACGAAGCCATACTTGCTGAAGTCAGTTCTGAACCGCTCTGCATCCGGGCCGAAATAGAAAAACGCCTGTCCTTGGGTGGGCGCGGCAAAATCCCCTTTTGGAGATTCAAATCGAATGCGCCCCCGCGTGAAGCAAATAATCTTCGCCTTGGACGCCAGTTTCTGAAACCACTGCGTGTCGGTGTAATTATTGGTGAGCATAATCGCCTGAGATATGTTCCCATTTTCGACCTCGGTAATCATCTTGTCGGCAAAGTTGGCTATAAGCGGTTGCGCATACGGCGGGTTGAGCCACACATTGCCCTTCCAGGATTTGGTCAGACCATCGTCTTCCTTGGTGAAGAACTGTGCGGCTTTAACCGTCTGTTGGGCGATCTGATTTGAAGCCGGATCAACGTCGATGGTGCCGAGGACAGAGCGCGCCAAATTGATATATTCGGCCGGCGTGTACCACTCGTTTTCGCCGGTCCCTTGCGTCCCGTGAACGATCTTTGGTTCCATCGCGGCGCGGGCTTTAAGCTTTGCCGACTCGATTGCCGCTTCCTGTTCTTTCTCAGGAAGCCCCGCCAGTTTCTGCCAGCGCGAGGATTGGGTCTTGGTGACGCCGAGGTCGGAGAGCGTGGGGGCCGGGATCACGGTAGCAGGCTGCGACCGTGATTTTCGATCTCCTCCTTTGCCGCTGTCGCGTTCACCGCGCTCCTTCATCTCGGCGAGCAGCTCACCTGCCCGGATCTCCGCACGCTTCCTAATGTCCGTGGCGCGATCGAGTAGTTCGGGGTCCTTGGCTTGCTGCGCGTAGATTTGCATCGCCACTGCTTTGTCGCGGATATCTTTAACCTCATCCACGCGGCTAACTTCCGCCAATGCGTGGCGGGCTGCGGTGTAGCGCGTCAGTTCCTTGCTAAAGGTCATGGCGCACCTACCGCATATGCAAGGCGCGCAATGGTGGCGGCCGTGGCGAAGGTGACGGCGTAAAGCCGAGAGATGAGGCGCGCTTGAAGTTTCGTCGGTTCGGTGGCAATATCGTCCGTGCTGAAATTGGTTTGCGAATTCGCCCGCGCCTTGGTTGCCGCCTCGGCCGGGTTTCGCATTTCCGGGTCAGGATCGCGGCGCACCCCGCGAATCTTGATTCGACGGAATTTCGGGGTTGGTGCCGGCGCCGGCTGATTTCTGCCGGCGACAGCCTCGGCAAACCTACGGCTGTCGAATGGGCCAGGCGCGTCGTCGGCCAAACCGATTTGAAACAAACCATCATCGCGTTCAAAGACGGCGGCTGGCGCCTCCTGGTTTGCCAGAGCTGTATAAAGCCATTTAGTTTCAACGAGAGCGGTTAGGTTGATTTGCCAAACTAAACGGCTGATATTATTCGCCGTATCATTACTGCTGGGATCGCCACCAGCTTTGGCGCCTGTCGATCGCCGGGACGCCTTGAGACGAGCAAGGAGCGGCGCGCATGCATGAGCGGCCTGGAGTCTTCTGGCTTTGGCTTCTGGTGACGGCGCTCTGGATCGTGGGCTCGATCGGGTATGGAGCCACGAAATTTCACTGGTTCGAGCCTTCCCAACTCTCCGAGGTCGCCGATCCCAACGATGAGAAATACCGGGTTGAAATCGATCCGGCCTCAACCGACGAGGAAATCCTCGCCTTCGTTCAAAAATCGGCCGGCTCCAAATGGCTGCGCAGGCAATGCGCGAAAGACGTTCGCGGACCCTGGTGCGACGTTGTCACCTCGCTGAAAATGCCGAGGCAATATTTCACGTGGCAATATCTGGCGGTATCGATCGGCGGGCTGCTTTCACTGCTCATCGCCGGGTCCGCATTTTTCCTGAAATCTTCCGGATTTCGGCGCGCTCCGAATGGCTGAAGTCGCGATCCACCGCGATCATGCCCGGGGCGAGAAAATAGCCCGGGCCGGGGCAAGGCCCCCATCAACAAACAGGCCCGCCCTCTTCGGGCGAGCCTGTTCGGAAGGCATGATTTTTTGCGTTTACTTCTTCATGCCGTCGTCTTTCTTCATCATGCCGTCGTCTTTCTTCATACCGTCCTTGGCCATGGAGTCCTTCTTCATGCCGTCGTCCTTCTTCATGGAATCCTTCGACATGGAGTCCTTCTTCATGCCGTCGTCCTTTTTCATGTCGTCCGCGGCGAAGGCAGGGGCAAGCGCCAGGCTGAGCGAAACGGCCGCAGCCGAGATTCCAAGGGCGATACGGGTGCTGATGGTCATTGGTCGTTCATCCTTTTAAAAAACCGGTTTTGATAGCGACACATGCCGCTAGTGGTATGGACGAGCCCGAAATTGCGTTTGTTACCGGCGGAATCGAAAAAATTTGCCTTATGATGGCTGTCAGACGATCGGCTTGGGGCTGAATCGATCGAAAAAATGAAATTCTTGGTTCGGTTCCAGCAATTTTGCCACAGTTTGCGGCGCACCAATAGCGCGACTGCCATCCGCTTCAAACTTACCGACCACAGAATTGGGGCAAGGACGGCTGAGTTGCTTTATAAGCCTCAGCCCAACGAGCCCCAGATAGTCCAGATATCGCCCAGGGAGGGTCCACATGTTCACGCGTCGCCACATCCTTGCATCGACACTTGCCGCGCCGGCCATGCTGCGCTTTGGGACGGGAACGGCCCGTGCCGCCACAACCCTTAAGATCTCGCACCAATTTCCGGGCGGGACGATCGACAAGGGCGATTTCCGCGACCGCCTATGCCGTACCTTCGCAGCCGAATTGGCCAAGCGTACCGGCGGCGAAATTACGGCCGAAGTCTATCCGAACTCATCCCTGATCAAGACCAACGCGCAGTTCTCGGCGATGCGCAAGGGAGCACTCGATATCAGCCTCTATCCGCTGCCCTATGCCGGCGGCGAATTGCCCGAGACCAATATTGCGCTTATGCCCGGCCTGGTTTCGACCTACGACCAGGGCCTGAGCTGGAAGAAGAATCCGGTCGGCAAGACGCTTACCGATTTCCTCGCCGACAAAGGCATCATCATCCTGAGCTGGGTCTGGCAGGCCGGCGGGGTGGCCAGCCGTTCGCGTCCCATTGTCGCTCCGGAAGACGCCAAGGGACTGAAAGTTCGCGGCGGCTCGCGGGAAATGGACATGGTGCTGCAGACTGCCGGCGCCGCCGTGCTGTCAGTGCCGTCGAACGAACTTTACGCCGCGATGCAGACCGGCGCATGTGACGCCGGAATCACCTCCTCCACCAGTCTGATTTCATTCCGCCTCGAGGAAGTCGCGAAATCGCTCACCTCCGGCGCCAAGGCCTCCTACTGGTTCATGCTGGAGCCGCTCTTGATGTCGAAGTCGATCTTCGACGGCCTGCCGAAGAATCATCAGGACACCATTCTCGCGCTTGGCACCGAGCTCGAAGCCTTCGGCCGCAAGGGCGCACAGGAGGACGACGCCGAAGTCGCCAAAGTCTATGCCAAGGCCGGCGCCAAGGTAGCCGAGCTCGACACCGCAACGGTCGGCAAGTGGCGCGATATCGCCCGCGATACCGCGTGGAAGGATTACGGCGCCAAGACTGCGGTCTCCGCCAAACTGCTTAAACTTGCATCCGACGTCTCAGCATGATGCATGGTCCGCTCCCGGATCAGGGCAATCGATCGGCATCCACGACAGACCATCCTTTCGTCGCGGCGGTCGAGCGCGTGCTTACGTGGTGCAACAGCATCATCGTCGTGCTGGCGGCGATCGCACTGATCGCCGCCTGTATCATTCTCAGCTACAGCGTGCTGGGACGGGCGTTATTCCACAGTCCGAATTACTGGCAGGACGAGGCGGCGGTGTTCCTGCTGGTCGGCGCGACTTTCATGACGTCGGCCTATGTGCAGCAGCAGCGCGGCCATATCGGCATCGAGGCATTTGTCGGACTGCTGTCGCCGCTCGCCAACCAGCTCAGGTTGTGGCTGGTCGATGTCGCGAGCTTTCTGTTCTGTTTGTTCTTTGCATGGAAATCCTGGACGCTGACGCATGAGGCCTGGACCGACGGCCAGGTGTCGAACTCGATGTGGTCACCGCCGCTCGCGATTCCCTACGCGTTGATGGCGCTTGGCATGAGTATTCTCTGCGTGCAGATCCTGTTGCAAATCATCGTTCCGGTGATCGGGGCAAAGCGTCGATGACCGTATTCGGGATCGGGCTCAGTTACGGGCTGGCAACGCTATTTGCGATGTTTTCCGGCATGCCGATCGCGTTCGCACTGGGAGCGGTCGCGGTCGTCTTCATGGGCATCTACATGCCGGCGGCTTCGCTGGATACAGTGACCCAGAACGTCTACGAGGAGATGGCCTCGATCACGCTGCTGTCGATTCCGCTCTTCATTTTGAAGGGCGCCGCGATCGGCAAGTCGCGCGCCGGCCAGGACCTCTATTCGGCGCTGCATGCCTGGCTGCATCGCGTACCGGGCGGACTTGGCGTCGCCAATGTGTTCGCCTGCGCGTTGTTCGCGGCAATGGCCGGATCCTCGCCTGCAACCTGCTCGGCGATCGGCTCGGCCGGCATCCCCGAGATGCGCAAGCGCGGCTATTCCGGCGGCTTTGCGGCCGGCATCATCGCTGCCGGCGGCACGCTCGGCATCCTGCTGCCACCTTCGATCACCATGATCCTGTTTGCGGTCGCGGCGGAGAAGTCCCTCGGCCGGCTGTTCCTTGCCGGCATCGGACCGGGCCTGTTGCTGGTCACGCTGTTCGGTGCCTATGCCGTGATCCGTTTCCGGAAAGAATATGCCGCGGCGAGCGCGATTTACCACAAGACGGGCAGCGCATCGGCGATCCTGACCCGCGATGAGTTCACCATGGGCGAGCGCTTCAGCGCGCTGCCGCGGGTTTTGCCGTTCGTGCTGTTGCTCACGGGCGTGATGATCGCGCTTTATGGCGGCTACGCGACGCCTTCCGAGACTGCAGGGCTTGGCGGACTGCTCGCGCTGCTTCTGATCGCCTTGATCTACAGCGTCTGGCGGCCTGCTGATCTCGCGCCGATCCTGAAATCCACCATTCGCGAATCCACCATGCTGATGATGATCATCGGCATGTCGCTGCTTTATTCCTACGTGATGAGCTACCTGCACATCTCGCAATCGGCAGCCGAATCGATCGTCGCCATGCATCTGCCGCGCTGGGAGTTGCTGGCGGCAATCCTGCTGATGGTCGTCGTTCTCGGCTTCTTCCTGCCGCCGGTCTCGATCATCCTGATGACGGCCCCGATTATCCTGCCGCCACTGCGCGCCGCCAATTTCGACATCATCTGGTTCGGCATCGTGATGACGATCGTGATGGAGATGGGGCTCATTCACCCGCCGGTCGGCCTCAACATCTTTGTGATCCGCAACGTCGCGCCCGACATTCCGCTGCGCGAGGTGATCTTCGGCACACTACCTTTCGTGCTCTTGATGATGCTGGCGGTGCTGGTGCTCTGCTTTGTACCGGAAATTGCGACCTATCTGCCAGACCTCGTGATGGGGCCGGACGGAGGCCGATAATGGTTGTGGCGAACGCGCCCCGCTTGAGGCCGCCCTTCACTGTCGCCTGCTTGCCGCCCGCACCTTCGCGTTCATTGCCGCCGCCACGCGGCTGACGGGCGACCGGCCGACCAGCTTGCTGACCTCGTTGGTGGCCTTGACCAGCCTTGAGAGATCGACCCCGGTCGAAATGCCCATGCCTTCGAGCATGTAGACCACATCCTCGGTCGCGACATTTCCCGTGGCTCCCGGCGCGTAAGGACAGCCGCCGAGACCGCCGGCTGCGGAATCGATTACGCGGGCGCCCTCTTCCATTCCCGCGTAGAGATTGGCGAGAGCCTGCCCGTAGGTGTCGTGGAAATGCATCGTAAGGTGAGCGATGGGCACGTGACCGGCCACCGCGCGCAGAAGCTCGCGCGCCTTGCGCGGCGTTCCGACGCCGATGGTGTCGCCGAGCGAGACTTCGTAGCAGCCAAGCTCCCAAAGGACGCCCGCGACATCCACCACTGCTTGCGGCTTGACCTCGCCGTCATAGGGGCAGCCGAGAACACAGGAAATATAGCCGCGCACCTTGACGCCGTCGGCCCTGGCGCGCGCGATCACCGGCCTGAAGCGTTCGATCGATTCCGCCACCGAGCAGTTGATATTGGCGCGAGAAAAACCTTCGGAAGCCGATCCGAACACTGCAATCACTTTGGCGCCCGCCGCGCGTGCGGCCTCGTAGCCCTTTTCATTCGGAACCAGCACATGGAATTCGCAGTCGGGGTGATGGTCGACGCCTTTCAGCACCTGGTCCGAATCGACCATCTGCGGTATTGCCCTGGGCGAGACGAAGGCGCCGACTTCCACCGTATGAAGTCCGGCTCCGACAAGCGCTTCAATGAAAGCGATGCGCGCAGCGACGCTGACTGGCGTCTTCTCGTTCTGAAGACCGTCACGCGGGCCAACTTCCACGATGCGCACCTTATCGCTCATATCGACTGTCCGCCGGCCGGTTCGATCTCGGCCAATTCGACCCCTTCGCCGACGATATCGCCGACCTTGCATTTGAGCACTTTCAACACGCCCGCGAATGGCGCGCGAAGGGTTTGCTCCATTTTCATCACTTCTAAAGTAAGGATTGGCGCCCCCTTCTCCAGATGCTCGCCCTCCCTGGCGAGCAAGGCCACGACCGTACCCGGCAACGGTGCGACGATCTTGTCTTCGCCGACCTGCTCCTCGTCGTCGCCGCCGAAGGGATCAATCCAATGCAGCTCGAAACGGCCGTTGCGGGTTCGCAAGTAAAGTTCGTGGATTTCGATGATAGCCATCACATGGGATTTGATGCCGTGCAGCGTCAGATCGATGCCGCCGCCGGCATTCGATGTCGCCGTGAAGGCCATTTCGCGGTCGCCGACCTCGAGTTTCGCCGGCCCTTTGCCGTAAACGAGGTTGGCCTTCTGTTCGGCTCCCTGTCCGTCGCGGAATGCAAACTCCCGCCGCCGCCGGCCGACCGGCATCCAGCCCGCCGCGGCGTACCACGGGGAATTCGCGTCTGCCTGCGCCGCCTTCGCTTCTTCGTGGAGGATCGCTGCGACTGCCGCGCCAAGCTCGAGGTCGTGCGGCGCAGGCGGGTTGGGCGCCAGATGCTTCAATTCGCGCTCGATGAAGCCGGTGTCGATCTTGTTGGCGCGCACATCGGAATGCGTAACCAGCGCCGAAAGGAAGGGGATGTTGGTGACGACGCCCCGCACGTCAAAATCTTCGAGGGCGCGATTAAGTCGATCGATGGCTGCGCTGCGGGTGGGCGCCCAGGTGATGACCTTTGCCAGCATGGCATCGTAATGCGGCGACACGGCATCGCCGTTGCGATAGCCGGCATCGATCCGCAGGCCGTTGGTCGGATCCGGCATATGCCAGGTCCGTATCTTGCCGACCGAGGGCATAAAATTCTTGATCGGATTTTCCGCATAGACCCGCGCCTCGATGGCGTGGCCGTTGAGGGCGATCTGGTTTTGCGTCAGCGGCAGCCTGTCGCCAGATGCGACGCGCAACTGCCATTCCACGAGATCAATGCCCGTGATCAGCTCGGTCACGGGATGTTCGACCTGAAGCCTTGTGTTCATCTCGATGAAAAACACGTCCTTGCCGTTCGAAACAAATTCGACGGTACCGGCGCCGACATAGTCGACGGCGGCCGCCGCTTTTCGGGCTGCCGCGCACACCGCCTCGCGCTGAACCGCATCGAGGGTCGGCGACGGCGCCTCCTCGATCACCTTCTGGTGCCGCCGCTGTAACGTGCATTCGCGTTCGAACAGCGACAACAGATTGCCGTGGCTGTCGCCGATGACCTGCACCTCGATATGGCGCGGGTTCTCGACGAATTTTTCGACAAGCACGCGATCATCGCCGAAGGCAGCCTTGGCCTCACGCTTGGCGCTGACTACGGCGGTAGCAAGCTCGCCTGCGGAATGCACCACACGCATCCCGCGCCCACCGCCGCCAGCGGAGGCCTTGACCAGAACCGGAAAGCCGATCTTGCCGGCTGCCGCAGCCAGTGTCGCCTCATCCTGAGCCTCGCCGTGATATCCAGGCACCAGGGGAACGCCGGCTTGCTCCATCAGCAGTTTGGACCCCGATTTCGAACCCATCAGCCGGATCATGGCCGCGGTCGGACCGACGAAGACGAGGCCGGCATCGAAGCAAGCCTGCGCGAAATCGCCGCTCTCGGAGAGAAAACCGTAGCCGGGATGCACGGCTTCCGCCCCGCTCTTGCGCGCTGCCTCGATCACGCGGTCGATGTTGAGATAGCTGTCGCGCGCCCGCGCCGGCCCGAGCAGGACCGCTTCATCGGCCATCGTCACGTGCATGGCCTCGCGATCGGCCTCGGAGTAGACCGCGACCGTGCGCAACCCCATGGCCGTGGCGGTACGGATCACGCGGACGGCGATCTCGCCGCGATTGGCGACCAACAGGGTGCGGAATGGCCGATATTGTCCGGTGCCCGCTTTCCGAAGTTCGCCAGTCATCGCGGCATCCTCTTGCACTTCAGATCGGCGGCACGTGCTCCGCTCATCGTCACATCCTGAACAGGCCGAAACGCGTGGGCTCGATCGGCGCGTTGGCCGCCGCCGAAAGGCCAAGGCCCAGCACCAGCCTGGTATCGGCCGGATCGATCACCCCGTCGTCCCAAAGGCGGGCGGTGGCGTAATAAGGGCTGCCCTGGCGCTCGTATTGCGCGCGGATCGGCGCGCGAAACTTTTCCTCCTCCTCAGTCGACCACCTTTCCCCCTTGGCTTCGATATTGTCGCGCCGAACCTGGCTCAAAACCATCGCCGCCTGCTCCCCGCCCATGACCGATATGCGCGCGTTCGGCCACATCCAGAGGAAGCGCGGGCCGTAGGCGCGGCCGCACATTCCGTAATTGCCGGCTCCGTAGGAGCCGCCGATCACGACAGTGAATTTTGGCACGGCGGCCGTGGCCACGGCCGTGACGAGCTTGGCACCATCGCGCGCAATGCCGCCGGCTTCGTATTTCCGGCCAACCATGAATCCGGTGATGTTCTGCAGGAACACCAATGGAATATCGCGCTGGCAGCACAGCTCGATGAAATGAGCGCCCTTCAGCGAACTCTCGCTGAACAGGATTCCGTTGTTGGCGATGATGCCGACCGGATAACCCCAGATATGAGCAAAGCCGCAAACCAGGGTTTGGCCATACAATTTTTTGAACTCGTCGAACTCCGAACCATCGACCAGCCGCGCAATGATGTCGCGCACGTCGAACGGCTTTCGCCCGTCGGCAGAAACGACGCCATAGATCTCCTCGGCGGCAAACAACGGCTCGCGCGATTTCCGCATGTTCAATTGCGCCCGCGCCGGCTGTTTCAGCGTAGCTACGATGCGCCGGGCGATTCCGATCGCGTGAGCATCGTTCTGCGCATAGTGGTCGGTGACGCCGGACTGTCTTGAGTGCACATCGGCCCCGCCCAGTTCTTCCGCGGTCACCACTTCGCCGGTGGCAGCCTTCACCAGCGGCGGCCCGCCGAGAAAGATCGTGCCCTGATTTCGCACGATGATGCTTTCATCCGACATCGCCGGAACGTACGCCCCGCCCGCCGTGCACGATCCCATCACGATAGCAACCTGGGGAATGCCCAGCGCTGACATCTGCGCCTGGTTGTAGAAGATGCGGCCAAAGTGCCGCTCGTCGGGAAATATCTCGTCCTGCTGGGGCAAAAAGGCGCCGCCGGAATCGACCATGTAGATGCAGGGAAGATTGTTCTGCCGCGCGATATCCTGCGCGCGAAGATGCTTCTTCACCGTCATCGGATAATAGGTGCCACCCTTGATCGTCGCGTCGTTGGCAACAACGATGCATTCGCGTCCCGAGATCCGTCCAACGCCCGTGATAAGGCTCGCCGAGTGCACATCGCCGCCATAGAGTCCGAAAGCCGCGAGCGGAGACAACTCGAGGAAGGCAGTTCCCGGATCGATCAAGAGATCGACACGCTGGCGCGCCAGCATCTTGCCGCGCGAGGTATGTCGGGCGCGCGAGGCTTCCCCGCCGCCACCGGAAACCCGATCAAGCTTCTCCTTCAGTTCGGCCACCAGCGCGCGCATGGCCTCCGCGTTGCTGGCAAATTCAGACGAGCCGGTGTCGATGCTGGAATGGAGCGGCATGGCCTCTCACGTTTGTGGTGCACCGCAATCCGCGCGGGCTGATGCCATGGTGTCACCGCGCCGCCGCCTTAGGCAACCCAGAACTTTTCTAACCGCTGGCTGTGACCCGGAAAATCCTTGGGGAATGGACCCCTTGGTATTTTGTGTTCAGGTATTTTCCTGGCCCGAAAGGGTCAGCCCTCGCACGGGAGCCAGGGCATTCTGTTGCGCGAAAGCGGCGGGTCGGTCGCAGGCTCTAGTTGGTCCAGTTTGCCTTTAATGGGTCCAAGGCTCTAATGGGTCCAAGGCTCCCGGCGCCGGAATGAAAAATTGTCGGCATAGGCCGCTTGCCGGCGCGCAGGCTCCTTCGGCTCGAGCACCTGGTAGGGAATGGCTTTGCGCTCGCAATATGCCACGGCTTCTTCCTTGGTATCGAAGCGAAGCGTGACCTGCTGCTTCATGTCGCCGGAGCTGGTCCAACCCATCAGGGGCTCGACGACGCGCGGCTGTTCCGGCTCGTAGTCAAGCTGCCATTCCCTCGTCTTGGCGATCCCCGATTGCATGGCGTTTTTGGCAGGCTTGAAGATGCGTGCGATCATGAACGGTCGAACCCTCCGGAGAAATGCGGCATGGAACGCGTGGTGGAAACGGTCAGGATAGTATAGAGACTCCCCTGATAGACCAGAAATGTGATTCCCCGGCCTTGGCTGTAACCCTCTCCGAAATGGTATAATCGCAATGCAGCGCGGTGACAATCTTGCCGGGCGATTGAACCCTGCCGCGCTCTTCGATCCAATCGGACGCACATACCCGAAGCGGCACCCATGAAAATCAACGCAACCCTGCCGGACAAAGGACGCGATCTGCGGCTGGACCTGTTCCGGGGAATCGCCAACTGGGCAATCTTCCTGGATCACATTCCCGACAACGTCATCAACTGGATCACCACCCGGAATTACGGTTTCAGCGACGCCGCGGACCTTTTCGTCTTTATCTCCGGCTATACGGCATCATTCGTTTACGCGCGAATGATGCTTGAGCGCGGCTTCATCGTCGGTGCCACGCGTTTGACCAAGCGGGTGTGGCAGCTCTACGTCGCGCACATCATCCTGTTCGTGATTTACATCGCGTCAATCAGCTATCTCGCGCTGCGCTTCGGCGATTCGGAGATCATCAGCGAGTTCAACGTGGCGGGCCTGGTCGATCATGCGACCGAAACGCTGCGTCAGGGCCTGATCCTGAAGTTCAAGCCCGTCAACCTCGACGTGCTCCCGCTCTACATCGTCCTGATGGGCTTTTTTCCACCGGTGCTCTGGATCATGCTGCGTCAGCCCGACTGGACGATGGCCGCATCGATCGTGCTGTGGCTCGCTGCGCGGCATTTCGGCTGGAATTTCACGGCCTATCCGTCCGGCAGCTGGTATTTCAATCCCTACTGCTGGCAGTTGCTTTTTGTGTTCGGCTCCTGGTGCGCGCTCGGTGGCGCCAGGAAGTCGCGCTCGATCATCGATTCCTCCATCACGCTCTATCTTTGCATTGCCTATCTCTTGTTCGCGATGATCATGACCATGGCGGGCAAGTTTCCCGATTTTGGGGCGATGTTTCCGGATTGGCTTTATTCGGCCTTCAATCCGAACGACAAGACCAATCTTGCGCCCTACCGTTTCCTGCATTTTGTGGTGATCGTGATTCTCGTGATCAGGTTCGTGCCGAAAGATTGGCGGGGCCTGGAATGGAAGATATTCGATCCCCTGATCGTCTGCGGTCAGCAGTCGCTTGCGGTCTTCTGCGTCGGCGTGTTCCTGTCCTTCATCGGACATTTCGAACTCATGATGGGCTCGGGTTCGCTGTTCGCGCAGCTTTTCGTCAGCGTGACGGGAATAGCGATCATGACCGTCGTCGCCTACTATATCTCCTGGTCGAAGAGGCAGGACAAGCCGCTGCCAAAAGCACCGGCGGCCAAGACCGCCTGACAATAAGGCCCCAACAAGACGGCCCGATCGGCCGCGCGCTCAACTTTCCGATTCCGGCGGGCGTGGCCGAGGTTTCGGGGTGAGTAATCTGCCCTTCGACGAGTAGCCGCTCCATTCCGTGGACCATCCGAGCTTCGAAGTATGGCCCTGCTTTCCCTGCAGCGCGAAGGCGGCGCCTTGCGGGTCTGCGCAGCGGACGATTGAGGTACCACCCGGCAAGTCCTGCGGGTTGAGGAAGACCTCGCCGCCCGCGGTCTTCACTCGCTCGGCGGCCGCGTCGATGTCTTCGACGTTGAAGTAAAGGAGCCAGAATGGAGGCGGATCGGTCGGATGTCTCGTGAAAATACCGCCGATCGTCAAGCCACAAGCGGAAAACGGGTGATAGAGATCCGCCGGGCCGACTTCGCTCTTCGCCCTCTCCCAGCCGAAACAATCGCGGTAGAAGGCAAACGACTTTGCCCAATCTTCGGCAAGCAATTCATGCCAGCCAACATGCCCCGGCTTGCCGGACTCCGCGGACTGTTCTCGGCCAACATTCAGCGCGCTGACCAGGGCAAAAGTTGCCATCTGCGGATCGGCGACGACAGAGATAAATCCTATGTTAGTTTTGGTGGGCGGAACGTACACGGTGCCCCCAAGGCGTTTGATCCGCTCGGCGGTCACATCGACGTCGTTGACGGCGACATAGGCCATCCAGGTCGGCTTCACGCCCATTTTGCGGCCCTGCTCCGGCAGGTCCATGAGGCCGCAAATCGGGGCCTTTGCGGCCTTGAACAACGCATAGGACAGATTGGGTGTGGATGCGTCCCGGACCTCCCAACCGAAGACGCTGTTGTAGAACGCTTTGGCCGCTGAGACGTCGGTGGTCAGCAGCTCATACCACGCGAAACATCCGGGAAAGTCGACCAAGTCAGGTTCTCCGTTCGCGCCTGCGAAAATGCCGTAGCCCCGCTTCAGCCAGCAGTCATTTCTCCGTTGAATGACAGCATGGGTCAACAAGAGACGCAACCAAGAGCCGAAGCCAATGCGTGGCGGTCACGGCGCCGCCTTCATTCGATCAGAATCAATACGCATCAAGGTGGTTTGATCGTAACCGTTTCGACTGCCGCTTCCTTGATTTGTCCAATATTGGACAGGAACCGAGGCAGGCCACACGCAGTTACCCTATCCAGGATTCAGGCGACTGACGTCAGTCACCGAAGACACGGAGGATGAATGAATGATGAATGAACAATGTATTCTACTTCGTTCATCAACGTGAAATCTTTGCTGTTTGCGGGCTTTCGGCACATCTTAAAGTAGTCGCCAGCTTGCGAGCAGTCAACCCTTGAAGTAGACTTATCGAACTCGGACCACGTGCGAGATGAGGAGGATTCGAAAATGCCACGAGTGAAGGCTTCGAAGCAAAAACGAGTTACAAAAGCCGTACCGGCGCTGGGCGCAGCCGGTTTGACCTTTTCACTGGTGGGGGGCGCGTCGGCAGCGGTTGCACCGGCGAACAATGAATCACAGACGTCGAATTATTCACCGAACCATCAGATCACACTCGGTGAAGAGGAAATCGCCGACGTCAGTCTGGCGACTTTCTATGTGTTCGACAAAGAGAGCACCGAAGCGGCACGAAACGGCATTCAGGTAGCCTGGGGTTGCCGCTGTGGCGGTTGCCGCGGTTGCGGCGGTTGCCGAGGCTGCCGTGGTTGCCGCTGCGGCGGCGGATGCGGATGCGGCGGCGGCGTCTTCTGGGGCGGCTGCTCCTGCTGCGCGTCCTGGGGCGCCTGCCGCTGGTGCTAGACCAGATCTTCTGCTCCGTTTGATCGACGCAATCATCATGGCCGGGTTCGACAGGTTCGACCCCGGCCATGTTTTTTCCTTGAACTGTAGTCCACCGCGCGTATAGGCCAATTCCGCCAGGGCCGATTTTTCCATCCGCTTGACGGAGAACAGAGCCTGCCGGCGGGCAAAGGGAGTTTCTGTGGTCCGGGAAAATGTCTTGAACGTGCGAACCCAAATCGCATTTGACGTCGCATTTGATCTTCGTGTGCGTGAACCATGAAGGACAAGCGCAAGAACTCCTCCACCCGTCGCGGCGGCAAGGATATCGCGCAGTTCGCGCCGAACTTTACCGTCTACGTCTTGCCGCCTGACGCGGTCTGCTTCTATTCGGAAGACCGAAAATTCTTTCTCCATGGCGAACTTTACTGCGAACTCGCCAGCGCGATCGGTAAAGGCGGGAAAAGTCTTCAGCAACTCCTCAACGAGTTTGGAAAGCGGTTTGCGCCTGACAAGGTCGAGGAAGCGCTCAAACGGCTGATCGAACGCCGCTACATCGTCGAGGCCTCGCCAGCATCGGACGGGGTCGTTGCCGGCCTTTGGGCGAGCCTCGGGCTGCCGCCGGGAATCGCCGAGCAAAATCTCGCCAAATGCAGCGTGCGGGTTGAATCGATCAACGTGGACGGTGCCGCCGAATTTGCCAAGGCGCTGGGTGAACTCGGTGTGCGCGTCACCAGGCGCGGCGCCGATCTGACCGTCACTTTGGCAAACGACTATCTCGAACGACGGCTTGCCGAATTGAACAAGGAGCGCGTGTCGAACGACACGCCCTGGATTCTTGTGCAGCCTTCGGGCGCCTTTCCCCTGGTGGGGCCGGTGCTCAACCCGACCAATGGCAGTCCGTGCTGGACGTGTCTGTTCGATCGCATGATCCGCAATCGCGAGATCAAGGGATTCCTTGAGCGTGCCTCGGCGCGCGTTGTTGCCGTCTCGCCGCTCGCCCGCGGACCTCTTGGCCAGGGCGCCATCCAGTTCGCCGCGCTGGAAATTGCCAAGGCCATTGCGAGCGGCTTCCGTACCGAGTTGAACAACCACATCATCAGCCACGACCTGTTGGGTGCAAGCGTCGTCAAGCACTACGTTGCAAAACGTCCGCAGTGTCCGACATGCGGCACCAAGAAATTGCGAGACCCGAGGAGGCCTCCCTCGCCGATCGAACTCGGCTCCGGCGCCAAGCTGATCATGACCAGCGGCGGCTATCGCACCGTGTCGTCGCGAGCCACCGTTGCGCGTTTTCGAAAGCATGTGAGCCCGCTTACCGGTGTCGTCACGCGGCTTGAACGGATTGAAGCCGATCTGCCGATGAACACCAATTATTTCGCCGGGCACAATTTCTCCGGGCCGGCGCTGACGGTCGACGCGCTCAGGGCGGGCCTGACCGGCGGCAGCTTCGGCAAAGGCTCTACCGCGGAGCAGGGAGAGGCCAGCGCGCTGATGGAAGCCATCGAGCGCTATTCAGGCATATTCCAGGGCGACGAGATTCGGATGACGCGCCGGCTGACGGATTTTTCGGCCGGCGAAGCCATTCATCCCAACGACGTTCTGCTGTTCAGCGACGCGCAATACCAGGCGCCGGGCAATGAGCCGGACGATGCGCATCCCGTTCCGGCCCCCTTCGATCCATCGAAAAAAACCGAATGGTCACCGGCCTGGTCGTTTCGCGATCAGCGATTCAGACACCTTCCAACCAGCCTGATGTACTTCTTCTACGGCGGGGGTGAAAACGCCTACCAGGCGGATTCCAACGGCTGTGCTGCCGGCAATACGCTGGAAGAAGCCATCGTTCAGGGCTTTCTCGAGCTGGTCGAACGGGATTCGTACGCCATCTGGTGGTACAATCGACTACAACGGGGCGAGGTCGACCTCGGCCGCTTCAACGATTCCTATGTCCACGATTTGCGGACGCAGCTGGCCGACAGCGGGCGCCGGCTTTGGGCGCTCGACATCACCAGCGATCTCGGCGTTCCTACCTATGTGGCGATCCTGCATTGGATGCAGGGCGGGCATGAGAATATCGAGTTCGGCTCCGGGGCGCATTTCGACAGCCGTATCGCCATGCTGCGCGCCTTGACCGAGCTGAACCAGTTCCTCTCGATCGGCCTGATGGGAGGAGCAAGTGGTGAGAAACCGAGCCTCGATGGCGTCACGCCACTGCGCTTGCGCGACCATCCGTTCCTGACGGCAAACGGCCCAGCCGCTCCGCCGGATTCCGGCTTAGGATTCGGCCAGCTCGAAAACACCCGGCAGCAGGTCGAAGCCTGCGTCGATATCGCCAGGCGCGCAGGCCTCGACTTTCTGGTGCTGGACCAGACGCGGCCGGACGTGGAGGTACCCGTCGTGCGGGTGATCGTTCCCGGACTGCGTCATTTCTATCGGCGCTTTGGGCCAGGGCGGCTCTATGATGTTCCGGTCAAACTGGGTCTGCGGGAACGACCGATCGCGGAGAGCGAGCTCACGCCTTTCCTTCCCCATACCTAGTGTGGCGGTTGAGAAGTCCGCATCATTAGTGCTGTGAGTTCGTCGTGCGGACTTCTGAACCAAAGCCACACTAGATGGAGTCCGGATTTGGCATTCGCTTTTGGAATTCCAGGTCACTACCGCAGCGAATTTCAAATCCACTCGAGGAAGGGTTGACCTTCTTGCCCGTGCGCGGAAAAAAAAGCAGTCGTGGGGTCGCGCCGGTCATTTCGGCCCGGCTGAGCGGCCACATCAAGCTCGAAGCGCATGCTGACGGAAGCGTCGCCGCCAGTTTCGACGGCCATTCGGTTGGGCTGGGCAAGTTCAGCTCCGCCGCTCTCGGCCGACTGCACGAGCTGCGCACTGGCCTGCCGCTTTCCTCATTCGCGGGCAGCCGGCTGGTGGACAAGGAAATCGATCTTTTGATCCGTCGGCTGGCGCGAAGCGGGTTCCTGGAGTATCGCTTCGCACCCTCGGGCCGACGGGACCTCGTCGTCATCGAGCCGCAAATCCCCGATTATCGTCCGCGGACCGCCAAGCTCACCAACGCGGACGTGATCGCGCTCTCGCGATTTGCCTTTCTACGCCGGCGCGGCAATGAAATGGTTCTGGAATCGCCACGCGCCGGCGCGCTGTTTCGAATTGGCAATGCGAAGATTGCCGCTGCCCTTGCTCAACTTGCCTCTCCGCAGAAGATCGGCAAGTTTCGAAAGGCGTCCGGCTTTCCCGGAATTGAACTTCTCGCTCTTCTCCTGGATTGCCAGATCCTGTTCAAGGTTGAGCCCGGCAAGGGGGGCAATTTGCGCTGGGCGGAGGGTGACGACGGCCTCGTCCTCTGGGATTTTCATGATCTTCTGTTCCACACGCGCAGCACGGAAGGGCGGCAGGCCAATCCACTCGGCGGGCTTTATCCCTATGCGGATCTGACGCCGCTTCCTCCGGCTGTCAGGCCGGCATGGCCGGGAAAAAAGATCGACTTGCGAACCCTTGCGACCTCCGCGTCCGAAAGCTTGTCGCCCTCCGAACTCTCCATGCCGTTCGCTCAACTAGTGAAGGAACGGCATTCGACGCGCGAATTCGACGACGCGCGCCCGATCACCCTTGCCGAACTGGCGCGGCTTCTCGACAGCGCCGCGCGCGTGCGCGCCAAGTGGAGCGATAGCCTCGACATGGACGGCGGAGGTCCCGAGATCACATACGCTATAAGACCCTATCCGTCGGGAGGAGCCGCCTACGAGCTTGAGCTCTATTTGTCCGTTGCCAATTGCGAAGGGCTTGCGCGCGGGTTCTATCACTACGATGCCGACCAGCACGCGCTGACACCGATTGTCGTAAGGTCGCAGGATCTCGACGCGCAGCTCGCATCCGTCGAATTCGCGATGGGCGCATCGGCGGTCCCGCAAGTCCTGATCACGATCGCTGCGCGTTTTGGACGAGTTTCATGGAAGTACAGCTCGGTCGCCTACTCGCTCATCCTCAAGGATGTCGGCGTGGTTTTTCAGACGCTGTATTTGACCGCGACCGCTCTGGGGCTGGGCGGATGCGCAATCGGAACCAACAATATCGAGCGGTTCTCGAAAATGACGGGACTGGAATTCCACGTCGAGGGCCCGGTCGGTCAGTTCGCGCTCGGCCGCGGCAGGAAAGAGGAACCGGCGGCATCCGGTGGCTGAATTTGAAAGGGGTTACGCCGATTTCAGAGGGCTGAGGCGCTAACCGGGAATTAATCTGATCAGCTCATACTCTAAAGCAGTTTTAGATCGATACGTAACGCGTGAGGAGCCGTCGTGTGGACGATCCCGCGGCGGCTCCCTTTTTATTTCTCTCGTTTAAGGTCAATGCAAGTGACATCGGAAACGCAGATCCAAATTGAGGCGACTGATAAGCCCGTAGCACCGAGCAAGCAGTCCAGCCAAAAATCGATCTTGGCACTGTCGGTATTTGCTTTAGGCGTAAATGCCACGGCGGCCGTCTATACACTGTCACCTTCCGATTTTGCCTTGCCGAATGTCAGCGGCTTGGTGGCTGAACTGCTTTCGTATCAAAGAGCTCCAGCGCCAATACCGGAGCCGGTTGTCGCTGCTTTGAAAGATATTCAGTCGGCACAGCAGCAACAGGCTGGGGCACTACAGGAAAATGGATCCTTGTTGCAGCTGAACACAACTTTGCTGCAACAAAACACAGCTCAGCGGCAGCAGGATTCACTTATGTTTGCTTCCCTGAGACAGAGCATCACGGACGAACAGATCGACGTGAAGAAGGTATCTGCTCAGCTTTCGACACTGATAGCGAAAGTCGACTCCCTCCAAAAGGCAATAACATCGGAGATAACTTCCTCCGTTCCAAAAGGACGCGCCCGGGCTCGGTTACACGGAGCGGCGCATAAAAAAATGGCTCGGCAGGCTAGACCCGTTGGACCTGTTTCGGTGGGAGGAGCTCCGCTAACCATAGCACCGGCGCAAACCTTCGGTCCGCTCCAAAGCCCAGAGGGCTGAAGCCATAGAGAGCGCGCAGGACGCAGAGCTTCGGCCCTGCGCTTGCATCGTCGCCGGAAGTCTCACAATTGGCAGTCCATTTGAATTCCATAAATCGCGAGCCAGCGTAGTTTCTCGTGAATTCGAGGGTCGTAGATCGATTGATCGAGCTGGTATTGGATGGAAAATTACGATGCTGCTGAAGCCGAAAATGTCGACGAAAGCAACATAGCGCTCCGAATAGATTGCCTGCCCGCCCCCGCCACCGGATTCGGTTTCTTCATTAGCCACCTGGCGGCTCATTATCGAATGGATGCGGCTGGCGAAGATTTTCAATGTAGTGGTGACGAGCCAGGTCTCGAATTTCGCCGGCAGATGCCGGAGAGCATGCCGGCCAATCTCACGAAGCAGTGCGGCCCGGTCCTCGCTTGGGTACCATTCGATCGCACTTGGCACGCCATCGAGGATACGTTCCGCTGCTCTGCGCGCGCCCATATCGTTCGCCTGGCGTCTCCATCCTGTCCTTCGCAATTCAAATTTATGGGAAGATTTGCCCCTAAAATATCAGCTAAGCTATTGATTTTATTGGTCGGGGCAGCTGGATTCGAACACTTTCAGATTTCTGCTTGTATTGCAATGGGTTAGTAAGCGCCCATGACTTCTTGCGGGTCGCGGTTGCAGGTCCTTTGGGCCCACAAGCAAAATAAAACGCCGCACGCGAGCGGCAGATGGTCAGTTGCCGCGCCGTTGCGGCACCTATGCGCTATTTTGATGAGGAGACCTCGTAGGAGGCGCAAGGAGAGCCTACTGACATTTTTAAGCGCAGTGACGTGGCTGCAGTTCGTGTCAAACTGACCGCTTCCGCGCAGCCTAGAGATGGTTTAGCGCGAGAGATGCTGATGTGGACCGTTGGCAGCATCGGTGATCACGGTAGATGCACGATGGCCCGTTCCTGGCCAGTGATGCCACCCCTCCCCTCCCCCGTCGGAACGACCGATGTTTCCGCCGCGTGCGAGGACGGCCGGAGTGCCCCAGCGGAGACAAAGGTCGGCCCTGTTGCCGCCATACACTACCGGAATCGTTCCGATCCCGACATAAGGCTGGGGAGCCAGTCGGAGGGGTTGGCAATGGCGAGCGGCAGATCGAGATTGCGAGGCGCGGTGCGGACGTTATTGAAGAGGCGCGAGCGGACTAGGCGTCGTATTCGTCGGCGCAGTGCGCCCCGATAGATGACCACGCACATCTTCCACTGGGACCGCCATGGCCGCAAAGGCCAGCGCTGCGTCGTCCTGGCGCGCGGCACTATGAACAGCTGCCTCGTCAGGTTCGAGGACGGCCACGTGATGGTCACCAGCCGCAACGCGCTCGGGCTCAAGGTGCCGTTTAATCCGAGGGTGGCGACCGAGCCCGTTTCCGCCGCGCTCGCTTTCGCAAAATGCGGCATCACGATTCACCACAGCGAACTGCCGGTCGTGGTGCCGCTCGCACGTTTGATAACGGCTTGACGCCTCCGCTAAGGCCCGTGAGGTCGGCATGACGACCGAGCTTCACATTGCCCTCTATCGGCTGCGCGTCTTCGCCCCGCCCTGCGGATAGACCCGCGCCCAATGCGCTCGCCGGCCGGACGGCATCTTCGTGGCGCCGTTCGAGCCGGGCGAGATCGGGCCGGAGCTATTTCACGCGGCCTGTAACATGGGGCTCGAAGGCTTGGTATCGAAGCGACGGGACCGCCCCTATCAGGCTGGTCGGTCCAAACACTGGGTGAAGATCAAGAACCGGCGGCACCCGGCGATGGATCGTTGACGGAGTCGTTCCAAATTCGCACCGCCTTTCAACAATCGAGCCATCGTGACTCTAGCGGCGATGCTTTTTCGGCTTTGGCGATCCAGCCGGCGCCATCGCCAGGGCGCTGGCATTGCGTGAGCCGTCGGGCGACACCGATGCCACCGGATTCGTACCCGTGGCCGGTTCTCGTCCGACCTCCCGGCGAGGCCAGGCAAAATCGTCCGCGCGGCCGGCGGGCGGTGTCAAGGCTTCGCCCTTGACCAGTGTTCGGGCCGCGAGCGCGTCGACTGCGGCTGGCGGCGATCCCGGGCCGCCGAGTAGTTGATCGGTCCCGACCGAAGAGTCGACCAGCGGCACGATCGGTCCTGCCAGCGGCCGGGGCACAGGCTGGCCTGGGATCGCATTAGCATCGGGCGTTGGCGGCTCGGTAGGCAGTGGAACCGGTGCGGTGCGCGCCGCCAAGAGCCGCGTGATTTCCCGTTCGACGTAGTGAGCGAGCTTGCGCGCACCGGGTTTTGTAAAATACACACCATCGGAGGAACGCAGCTGGCGGATTTGGCCTTCGAAGTCCGGTCCCTTCTGCGTGAATTGGCCTGCCTCGTCGACAAATCCGTCCCAGACATCGACGTAGGTGATGCCGGCCCTGCCGGCAGCGTTGCGATACAATGCATTCAGGAACAGCGTGTCAGCGGTTGCCTTAGGGCCGCGTACCACCGGCAGACCGACCCACAGCACCGGCACACCCTTGGACTTAAGGACGCCGATCATCTCCTCGATCTTTTTACTATAGAGTTCGACCCAGCGCTGCTCCCGAAATTCGTAAACGCCGTTCGGGGAGCGCGCACTTTTCTCGGGCGAGATGACCGGCGGCTCTGCGCCGGCGGCTTCGCCGGACAGTTCGGCATCCGGCGGCTTGCCGTCCGGTTTGGCCGTTGCATCCTTCTTGTCAGCCTTCTTATCGACCTTCTGTTTGTCGAGGGCAGATTTGCCGTCAGCCTTCTCAGCCGCTGGCTCATGCATCGACGTGCGGTCATCGAGGCCCAGCATGACGACGATAACGTCCGGATTCTCGGTGGCGAGGATGCTCTTGGCGGCAGCGGCCCAGTCGGCGGGCTCGCCTTTGGGCTGATACCGAATTAGACCGGAAACGGTCTTGTGCTTGCGGATCACGCCCAAGTCGGGCTGCTCCGAATAGGCGTCCTCGAGACCGTAAGCGAGCCAGTCCGCCATGGCGTCACCGAGCACTAGAATATGACGCTGCGGTACAGTTTCGCGTTTCTCCGGCGGCGGCGCCTTTGAAAAATCCTCGCGCACCGACGGTAGCGCTTGCCGCCTATACCTACGAGGGGCCTGCTGCTGGAACGGCTCAAACGTGCCGTTGCCAAACCAGCCGCCACCGAACCCGCCACCACCGCGCTGTGGCTGCTGCTGAAATCCGCCGAAATTGAAGAACTGCGCCGAACTGGGTCCAACTATGCCGAGAAGCGCCCCCAACGCCATAGCCAGCGCAACGAGCAGGCCGCTTCCGGTAAACACACGCACTCTTTTTGGCCTGTTGGACATGGCCGGACTGCACAAAACGGAGAGCCTGCCTCAACCATAGCACTAAGGCGCTATAACAAGTCTCAGATCATTGTGAAGTGCTACTGCGAGTGCGCGATCGCTCGGCTTGCACGCATCGCCGCAAAGCCTGAAGCACGGGCCGCCTTCTGCATGAGCAGAGAAGAATTTTATCTTCGCCGAATCCCCTTTGGAATGGACGGACCATCGCTGGCACACCATGATCTAGCTATGGGACAGATTAACCGGCTGACTTGCCCAAAGTGCGGGGCAAAGTTGATCGCAGCGCCTTCTCCAAGTGCCAATGAGCTGCGGGCACTGAGTTGCCCCGATTGCGACTGTCTCGATCCCTTCAAGAGCGAGAGGGCCATGGGATGGCTAAAGAGCGAGCTACAACCGCCTACGAGATAGCGACCCTTTCAACCCGCGTCATTTGGCTGGTCCTCATCGCTCTCATCTTAACGTGGACAAGGCGGCTGTTGCGATGGGCGAGCGGTGGAAGCCGCACTTGGGCCTCCTTCAGGTCATCATTTGCTCAAAGACACTCGTTGAACTGGAGCTCGGTGAATCGCTTGCCGGATGTACGCGGGCGGTCTCACGAACCCTGGCTTCCTTCGGAGCTGGGGTTTTTCGTCTAGAGGGCACGCTGCAGCCGTCACGTGGCTTTCGTCATTCCTTCAAAAATCCCGGCTAACCTGCTTCACAAGTCCGCAACGTCCAGACTAGCCCTGGCTCAGACCCCCATTCGGAGCCGGGTTTTTTCGTTGCCCTGGTGCACCATCTGCCGAAAGCCGCAAAATCTAGCGGCTTCACTGGCAACCAGATACGCTTATCGAACCGCGCATCAGATCAATGTGATGATGTTGTGATCTTGATCGCAGTACCAACGCTGGCTTCCAAACGTACATCTTTCAACCACTAGAATAGGAGGAAACCATGCGTAAGATCGTTCTCGCTCTTCTCGGTGCAGCTTTGATGGCCGGCGCTACCACAGGGACCGCCTACTCAAAGCAGCGTCATCACGTCCGTGATACGCGGCAGTTCACCACCCAACAGTTCCGAAACTCCAATGCCGGTGAGATACCCGCTCTGCCGCGAACGTGGTCCGGTGCCGCGGGCGCCTGGGGGAGCTACACGGGCTTTCATTAAAATTGAGCTTTGCTCGCGCCGCGCAGCCCTTTTCGAATTCTTTAATGCGTAATCCCCTGAGGTTTCGTCGGCTTTCGCCCGAATCCTTGCACCGCCCGCAGATTACGATTGGATGCTCGGATTCGCGTTGCTCATTTGCAAACCTATCTTCGTTGTACTGCGCCTTAACGGGAGCGAAGAATGAGCAGATTTGCGATAAGGCTTCTCACACTCGCCATGTACGCAGCTTCGCTGCCGGTTGTTGCTATGATCACGCCGGCCAACAATCGATGAGGATCCCGATCGAAAACGGGGCGGCGGCGGTGGCGGGTGATGCTGCAAAGGCATTTCGTCTGGTGATAGCCGTTGAAAACAGCTACCCGACCGTTCCTGGGCCGCCATCATCAAAGCGACAGAGCTGCCGAGCTGCTTTCAAGGTCGCCTGATCGCATCGCTTCGGAGATTTTCAGGTCGAATCGACCGGCGAGGCACGGCCGACAATAGAAGGAAGAGCGCTCTCCGAGCTTGGTATCTGGCGGCGGATCGACTGCCTTCCGAGCCGCGCATGATGACCACCCCTTCGGTCGTCAAGACGGACCACCTCCATCCCCGACCATGCCTGCGCACGGTCATATCAAAAACAACAAATTGATCGGGCACCACCATCCAGCCCCTCCGATCCCTCGATTATATGTCTCCCCACATTGCCCGAAGTTTAATTCGAGCCCTAAGGCAACCTTAATGGTACCAAAGAATGTCAACTCGCTCAAACAAGATCGCCCTCTTTATTGATGGACCTAATCTCTTTGCTACGGCCAAGGGGCTAGGCTTTGAGATCGATTACAAGCGCCTCCTCACGGAATTCCAGAGCCGCGGAACCCTCGTCCGCGCGTTCTACTATACGGCCATCATTGAGGATCAGGAGTATTCGTCGATCAGGCCATTGGTCGACTGGCTCGATTACAACGGTTACACCGTCGTTACCAAGGCCGCCAAGGAATTCACCGACGCCAGCGGAAGGCGCAGGGTGAAGGGCAGTATGGACATCGAGCTGGCCGTGAACGCGATGGAGATGTCCGCACACGTTGACGAGATGGTTCTCTTCTCAGGCGATGGCGATTTTCGTTCGCTGGTGGAAGCCATACAGCGCCGCGGCGTCCGGGTGACTGTCGTTTCGACAATGCAACCGACATTGATCGCAGATGAGTTGCGACGTCAAGCTGACGTCTTTCTTGACCTGAGGGAATTGCAACTGAGGATCGCCCGCGATCCCGTTGAACGCCCGCTAGCGACCGCAGATCGTGTCCTCAAGCCAATGACGCCCACTAAACGACACACCTCTCCACTTTGAATTTCGTGGTGAGATCGGTCCTGACCTGTTTTGTCGAAATGGGGTTGGAGGGGTTGGTGTCGAAACGACGGAATCGACCGTATCTGGCTGGCCGGTCCAAGCATTGGGTGAAGATCAAGAACCGGAAGCACCCGGCGATGGATGGAGCGGGTGATGGAGCGCGCGTCCACCCGTTCCCTTGGAGAAACCTCACTTCCCCGTGTGCAATTTCAGCGCAGTTAGACCACATCATTGCCCTTCAGCAAACCGCAATAAGGACAACATTGCCTGACTAAACCTTGCTGCCCTCACTCCTCAGTTTTTCATTGCCCAAATGTGAGGGGAATGACTAATGGCTCCGGTGCGACGCAGGCCGGAGCCATTTTTTTTTACGCCGCATGTCGTATGGGTCTTGAGGGGTTGGTGTCGAAACGACGGGATCGACCGTATCTGGCTGGCCGGTCGAAGCATTGGGTGAAGATCAAGAACCGGAAGCACCCGGCGATGAACCGGGTGATGGAGGCGTTCGGGTGATCTTAGTCCAATTGTTTGTCGAGGTCGAAGCGCCGCTCTGGAAGGTCGTCAAGAGAGAAATCGTTGTGGTCACTAGGCAATGTCCACTTTGGAAGCCTACTAGCGTGGAGTTCTTGCCACGTAACTAGCCCTGAAATGCTATATCGGCTTTGGTACGAGTAGCCATGCTCCTTATCTGTTGGTGTCATTAGGCCCTCGTTCTTTTTCTTGAAGAAGCGAACGCCAGCGTATTTTCGACCACTCATGACTGCATCGCGCAGCGCACCCATTAATAATTGGGCTTTTTGTTCGCTCTTATCCGAGAGCCATATCTGCAAAAGCGGCAACTTAACTTCTAGCCCCTTGAAAGCGTTGTTATCCACCCTGTCGTAAGAAAACCCTCCAAATTGCCGCTCATCCGCTGCAAAGGTGATCGCAATCTGGATGAGTTTTGGATGGGTGATGACACCGTGTATTGCCCAGTCCGCCCGATAATCCTCGGCCTCAAAACCGATTGCTCTGTTGCCGAGCGATATAGTCTTAGTAATGTGCGTTATCTTCGCATTTAACCGTTCGCTCTGTGCAATCCATTCTACTGTCTTATCGTCCCAAGCGATTTCGCTCAGAGGCCCCCATGTTGTAAGATTGTTGAGCCTCTTCTTTCTGAACAACATCTCGCCTCCCAAAATTTCTGACTATTAGTTTAGATGATCCGATCCCAGCCAGAGCGGTGCAGGATGGCCGAGTATGTCAATGGAGACTTTGGATGCCTAGCATTTTGAACGTGATCGCCGACTGGTGGCCGCTTCTACTTTTCTTGACGCCACTCTTAATAAGTTCGCTTAGCACGCACTCGTTTGACAAAGAGGTTGAGCGTAACGAAAAATTCGCCACGCCAGAGGAACGTCAAGTGTTCTGGCACGTGGTGCATAACAGGCAAGACATCAAAACAATATATTTTGTCACCTACTTTGGTTTCGCGATTGTAATAGCGTTGTTGCTGCGGATTGCCCAGAAACTCAATGCCTTGAGCTAATGGGGCTAACAACGAAACGTGGCAGGATTGACCCGACAAGTTGCACCATGACCTTTGAAGAAGGTACGGAATTGGAACGGCTCTTACTCGACGCCTGCGAGGGTAGAAGGTCCGCCGCTGCTCACAACATCTACTGGCGACTACGGTCTAAACCGATCCGAGATCAAATATTATCAGCGCTCGCGCCAAAATTCATTCGGACTTGCCGCGACCTCGACCATTTTTGGATCTATATCAAATCGGTTTCACCGCACTGGGAGCCGCGGCGTGTTCTTGTTAGGAGCGAGATGACGCCGCTCCTGGACCACTTAGAGGTCGGCAACAAGGCTCCAATCGATATCGTCGCATCTGCTGTGCTGCAGAGTTTTGACGTAGATGGCGTTCACGCTGTTTGGCAGAAGGCGCTGCTTCGTCGCCATTCAGACCCTGATGGTGCAATAACCAGCGCGCGCACACTTCTAGAGAGCGTCTGCAAGCGGATACTCGACGAAGCGTTCGAGGTCTATTCGGAGAAGGACGACTTGCCAGCACTCTATCGCGCTGTTTCGCAGCTACTAACGATTGCGCCAAGCCAACATACCGAAGAAGCATTCAAGCGTATTCTTGGTGGTGCAACTAGCGTGGTTGAAGGATTGGGATCACTACGGAACAAGATCGGCGATGCCCATGGTCAGGGAGGCCGGCCTGTTAGACCGACGGCTCGGCACGCTCAGTTGGCCGTAAATTTGGCCGGCACAATGGCAACGTTCCTTGTTGAGACATGGAGCGCGCGAAGCTCTTAGTGCCGATCCCTCGCTCACAGCGCAATAATCAACGCCGTCAGTAGCGCGCAATCCCCAACCGCCCCCAACGTCTTCCCCTACAGGTAGTAAATCGTGTTATGTACCTGCGTGTAAAGGGGGCTCACGCGCATGTACCTGATGTACGGCGACGAAGCCGACGCTGAAGAGGGCCGTGGTCAGAAGTTCCTTTTGTACGGCGGCATCTTTATTGAGCACTCTAAAGTCTGGGCCGCTCACCTACGCATCGAGGAGCTACGGAAACGGGCTGGGTTCGCCCCAGAGGACAGCCTCAAGTTCGCTGGCAGAACTAGGCCGGAAGCTGTAAGCGCCGAAGCGCATCGTAAAATCAAAAGCGCGGTGATCGCGTTGGCGCAAGAGCTTGGCGTCATCTTTTGCGCTTATGTCTTTCTGCATGCCATCGGTCGCGCGCAAGAGCCGACTGATCTAATTGAATTTGGAGCGAACACGGTATTGGGCCGATACAATGAGTTTCTGACGGAGAAAAACGAGCACGGCATTGCGAAGCTCGACCGGATGGGTAAGAACAGCTTTGATTATGCCAAGAAGAAATTCCAACGCGGACTGTCATTGCCTGCTGGTGATCGGCGTCTCGACCGCATCATCTCCATAGGTTTCACCTGCGATGGTGCTTCTCACTTGGCATCGATGGCAGACATTATCCTCGGCTCGTTTCGATATTGCGTGAATGAGACAGACAAGGACATAGCTGGCAAGGCGATGCTTCCCAAGTTGGTTCCCCTGATGTGGACGGGCACGAAACGAGGCAAACAGTATGTCCGCGAACGCGGGCTCATCCTGCGGCCGAAGGACGTTAGGTTTGCAGGCCATCAGGAGGAGTTTGATAAGCTCCTAGATCGCCTGCAGCGCTATCTCGATGGGAATGGAAATTAGACCTCCCAGTGCCTATCTTCAGCTTATGTTTGAGTTCTGCCTTCCCACCAAATCGACCATCGTCCCGGGCACCCCGGACTGGCTGCACGAGGTCAAATATGACGGCTATCGCCTCCGGCTGAAGCGCGACGGCGACCGCGTGGCCTGATTACCCGGGGCGGCTACAACTGGACCGACCGAACGCCGAAGCTACCCTGAATTCGACGAAGTGCCAGCCTCGGTGCTCAGGTTCTTGGAGATGACGAACCGGCATTGAGGTTACCGTGATAACGGCCGAATGCTGGGCGACGGCGCACCCACAATTCGTGTTCATATCCTTCGGCCAGTCTTATGAGGCGGGGTTTGATAAATGGATCAGCCTTGTCGGCAAGCGACCTGATCAGTTTGACCCGCTCTTCGATAAACTCTTCCATGAAAATCGCCGTCTTTGAATAATCGACAAATCGTAGTCGGAGTTCAGAGCCACGCAATCGCGTCATCTGCCTTCGACCAGACCTGTCCACAGCTTGTGGCGGCTTGCTGATGATGCGAATGAGACGCTACCCGGTGTTCGACATCGGCGAGACTGCAGAGACGGCGCGCCGGAATCGTCCTATTCGCTATTGCCCGAACAGATCGCGCTGCGATGCCGGCTCCGCCGGATAGACCAGCGTGCCAGCACCCTGCACCTGCGCGACCTCGTTGATCGCCGCCGCCTCGACTTGCCCGGGACCAAGAATGTGGAACACGGTCTCTCCCGCAGCGAGCAAATAATCGGTGATGATCCGGCGGTGACAGCGCCACCACACCGTCTCGGCACACATGATGGCGCAGCGTTGTTTCCGTCCGCGTTCGCGCAGATGCGCCAAGGCCGAGCGAAAGCGCTCGCTCATGGCGTAGTCCGCATAGTTATGAAAACTCTCGTTCTCCCAGAAGCCATTGATTTCGGGAGCGACAGACTTTTGACGGCCGCGCAAGCCGCCGAGATCCGTCATGTGTGCGTAGGCAATGCCGAAGGGCTGCAGCGCTTGCGGCAAAGCGTCCTCGTTAAATTGCGGATTGGCGCGCGAGCGCGGCATGGTGCGGACGTCAGCGAGCAACGTCACCTCGACCTCTCTCAGGAGATCGACGAACTCGCCGATCGGTCTCCTGCCGTGACCGATGGTGTAGAAGGCATGCGCCATCCGAAGGTCCTGTACGATCAGCGCGACAACCGCCGCAGCGCCCCGCCCTTGTGCAGAGCGATGTGGTCGGTCTTGTCGCTCTTGATTTCATACTGCGGCTCGTCCGGGCTCGCGTGATGGACGTAGCCTTTGTAGTTCACGTCCTTGCGATGCACGCGGACGATCCTGCCGCGCACCCGGCCGGCTTCGGAATTCCAGCTTACGTGATCGCCGACCTTGAGCGTTGCGGCCATGACCTTTGTCCAATGGCCCTGTCCCGCCGAATGTTCAGCGTAGGCCGACAGCCCGGCAGAAGCCGAAGATAACCGCTAGGCGCGCGGTTGCAATTGATCAACCTAAAGACCGGAAAAGTTCTGGGACAAAAGGACGAGGCCGCGCCATTCACTGGGTCAAGGTGAAGAACCGGAGGCATCCGGCGATGAGCCGGGAAGGAGGGACTGGGGCAGCTTTGATCCCATCCGAAAGGACACCTGAATCCAACGCACAGGGGCGCGCCGATAATGGCGAACGAGCCATCTACACTATCGTTGCGCCCCTCCCGATCGAAGCGGACGGGCGTATTCGGTACCGCATCAAGAGCAACACTGAGAATTTCGAGCGTGTTGTGACTGAAGATCAGATTAGTCAGTCGAATTAGCAATGGCGACGATTGATATGTCGAGAAGATAACTTGATCGCAATCTCGCGGTCTTGGCGAAGACTGGCGGCGTTTCTGTTGCCAGGGTGGGCGTGACGGTGTACGAGCGCGCGGTCGGCGGCGCGCGTTTCTGATCTTGCTCGGCGATGTCGTGAGGATTAAAAAACGAACACGGAGCACATTGAGCCTCCTGAACAGGCTTTGTTGCGCTCCGAGTTTTTGAAAGGCGGTGTTGGTTGCTCGACGCCGCCTTTCGCTTAATATCTCACCACCAACGGCGCGGCTCGTCAACCTTCACGGGTGATCGAAAGGAAACTACCTGCCCCAGCCATTTGTTGGGGATACGCCCCAGCACCGCTATGTAATCGGCCGAGTCCGTTCTAATGCTCAGTTTTATTCGGAGCACACCGCTAAGAGTGCCAACAACAGACTCCTGCCCAGCCGCGTCCCAATTCAAATCATGGAACGGAAACCATAGGCCCGTAGTAGGTGCCCCAGTGGCCCCACACATCGTGGCTCTCGTACCCGCGAAAACGGTCACCTTCGCTCGCGGTACTGGCGTCGGCGGTTTTTGAGAGGTGCGGCCAGCTTACATGGCTCTCGCGGGCCATAGCTGGAGTTGCGAGCATGGTTGCGGCGACGCCGCCGACCAGGAAAACTGCGACGAGGGTCAAAGTGGAACGTGCACGCATGATCGCTCCTTCGTTGCAAATGCCGTGGAGGCTCCATTGCCTCCATTGCGGCTCTTGGAGAGCGTAAACAGCCTACGTTTCAGGCTCTTTTCGTTGCTCCACGAAGGGGTATCGTGTGTATCGCGACGCCCAGCCCGTGGCTGCGATAGCGAGCGCGCGATCTTCGTTCGACACCGTTCTCCTAATTTTACCATCTTGCGCGAAGCGCCATTTTCCTCAGGTGCTTTGTGCAAGTGGGGCAGGTTGCTGTTTTAGTGTGACGATGGATGCGCCAGCCCGCCCTTTTCGCCTTGGCGCAGCAACCGGAGAAGGTCTGCCCCGTAAACGTCGCCTTAATGCGCGGGTCATGTAGCTGATCGCAGAATAGATCAAGCGTGTAGATGCCGACGTACCGGATGGCGTCGCCTTCGATGGGCATCAAGCGGCTTCCAGTTTGGTGGCTCTCCGCTTGGCTTCCCGGCGTTGAGCGTCGCGCTTGCAGGCGCGCTCGATCAATTTCCGCAATATGGGTACGCGGGCGCTCATTGCGTTTCGGACCATCATGCTGATGAGATCGCTCTCGTAAAATTTGCATCAAAAAATAGAAAAGTACGGCACTATCCCTGAACTACCCAGAACCGCGCAACAACACTCGTCGGTTAAGCTTGTTAGTTAAGCTTTTTGCTCGGGCTGCGGGTTAATTCTAGAACCCGCCATGTCTTTCCAGATGAACCGGCGTCAACGTGCGTAGGGAGGCTTCAGCGTCGCCGCGATCAACAACGCCACCACGATTACGAAGGCGTCGATCACCTGCCAAGTTTCGTCACGTCGTGACATATCGCCCTCAGTATTGCCGACACAGTTTGCACGTCGTCGCTGACCGACATCGCCTCCACGGCGTGCGCCATCACAGCACGTTTTAATGCCGGGTCGAGCGCACGGAATTCCGCCAGCGCCGCCGCCCGGTGAGTCGATCCGCTGCCCGATGTTCAGCTGCGCTGTCGCTCCTGCAGGCGCGGCTCATCGACCTCGGCATGCCGATTAAGATTGTGGAGGATACCTAGAGGTGCAGCACGGCAATCAGGGTAAGAGTGCATCTCCCAGATTGTCGCGCGAG